>Ga0214472_10007466_pt1 | contig 11440 bp, 15 predicted proteins | sample RVTome_6_FD_207662 | JGI IMG/M metagenome (GOLD analysis project Ga0214472, IMG submission 207662) | Soil microbial communities from uranium-contaminated site in the Upper Colorado River Basin, Wyoming, United States - RVT140D175 | ecosystem: Environmental > Terrestrial > Soil > Contaminated >...
AAGGGCGGCCTCGAGCTCCAGGGCTATGCCGTCGGCACGCCCCTGCCTCCCCAGGCGCCGCTGCCCCCCGAGGGGATCGAGGAAGTCAGGCGCGCGCTCGCGGCGGTGGGCGCGTTGTGATTCCTTTCGTCAGGCTGCCGCGCAAGCACCGCTACATGGTGAAGGGCTCGGTGACGATGTCCTTCCAGGCGCGCGCGGTGTCGCGCCGCCAGGTCGCCACCGAGCCGGTCGAGCTCGACATCCGGCCGGGCGACAAGGCGATCTACCTCGGCACGCTGCGGCTGCATCGCGACGAGTTCCACGAGGTGACCAAGGCGCTGCTCAAGCCGGTCCGCGCGAAGTAACATTCGCCGCATGTTGCGGCTGGCGGCGCTCGCGCTCGCGGTCGCGGCCGCGCTCGCCGCCGCCGCTTCCGGCCCGGGCGCTCGCCTCGGCCTGTGGCACTGGCGCACCGGCTTCGAGCTTCTCGCGTGGGCGGTGTACCTCGGCATCGCTGCTGCAGTCCTCGCCCTGATTTTTTTCCTGATGCCCCGGATCCGTCGCCAGGGGGCGATGGTCTTGATAACGGCATTCATTCTGGGAGCGGCGAGCGCGGCGGGGCCGCTCGAATTCCGCCGCCAGGCGCGCGCCGTGCCGCCGATCAACGACATCGCCACCGACTCGCAGAGCGAGGTGCAGCGCGCGGCGTATCCGGACATAGCGCCGCTCGAGCTGGCGCAGCCCGCGCCTGCGGCATTCGAGCGTTCGCTCGCGGCGGCCCGCGCGATGGGCTGGGAAATCGTCGAAGCCGATCCGGCCGCCGGCACGATCGCGGCGGTGGACACAACTTTCTGGTTCGGCTTCAAGGACGACGTGACCGTCCGCGTCACGCCGCTCGCCGCGGGCAGCCGGATCGACGTGCGCTCGAAGTCGCGGGTCGGGCGCGGCGACGCGGGCACTAATGCACGGCGCATCCGGGCGTTCCTGGAGCGCCTGAGGTGATTTAGGAGTACGCTTGAGGTCGTCGCGCTTTGAGGGGCAGGCCCATGAAAACACTGGTATTGCTGGCCGGCATGCTGGTCGGATTCGCCGCCTGGGCACAGGCCGAAAAACCCGCGCCCGCCCCGCAGGACGCTGCCCAGGAAGAGGCCGCCAAGTCCCCGCCGCCGAAGATGGCCTCGCGCAAGCCCAACCCCAAGCGCTTCGAGGACGCGAGGCACTGCCTCGAGCGCCCGACGAACGTCGAGATCATCAAGTGCTCAGAAGAGTATCTCTAGGCGGCCACGGCCCCTCGGGAAGCGCCGCGAGGTCGAGCGCCACGTAGAAGTCGCTCTCGCCGACGCGCTTGCGGTTGACGCCGTAGATCGCCTGCAAGCGCCGCGCCGCGGGCGGGAGCGCGCTTTGCTCCTTCGGGACGAAACCGTCACGGACTGGAGGCAGGCATGGCGAGCGCTGTAGAGCACAGGCAGTTCCACGAGCGGCGCAGCGCGGAGCGGCGCCGCGTTTCGCAGTCCCCGATGATTCTCGCGGCCGAAGGGATGCGCGTTTCGTGGGGCGGAATCTTCGGCGGCGTGCTGGTCGCCCTCGGCGTGCTGCTCCTGCTCGCCGCGCTCGGGCTGGCGATCGGCGTATCCGCGGTGGATCCCGGCGGGACCGATGCCGGCACGCTCGGCACCGGCGCAGGACTGTGGGCGGCCGCGTCGCTTCTTCTGGCGCTTTTCGTCGGCGGCATGGTATCGACGCTGATCGGCGCGATCTACGACCGCGCCACCGGCGTGTTCGAAGGCGCCCTGGTATGGATCGTGAGCGTGCTGCTCATCGGGTACATGGCGGCGAGCGGCGTCGGCATGCTCGCGAGCGGCGCGTTCAGCCTGGTGAGCGGCGCCACCCAGGCGGTCGGCGCGGTGTTTCAGGCCGGCAGAGCGGATCTTTCCGCCGGCGACGCCGACCAGATGATCGCGCGCCTCGAGGATCCGAGCACCGCGCAGCAGATTGCCACCGCCACCGGCGTGCCGCAGAGCGAAGTGCAATCGACCCTGTCCGGGATCGCGCAGCGCGTCGAGAACGCGCGCGACAACCCGGCGCAGGCGGCGGCCGAGGTCAGGCAGGGCGTGGCGCGGATCTACGAGCAGGCGCGCGCGAGCGGCGCGATCGAGCGCAAGGCCGAGGAGCTCCAGCCCCGCGCCTCGCAGGCGGCGTGGGTCACCTTCGGCGCGCTGCTGCTTTCGCTTGTCGCCGCGGTGCTCGGCGCGATGCTCGGCCGGCGCCGCGCCTACGGGCAGGCGCGGGCCGCCTAGCCGACCTCGATCGGCACGTAAAGCGCGCCTTCGCCGCGGCGCACGAGAAGGGCGACGCTCTCGCCCTTCTTGCGCTGCGCGATCAGCTGGCTGAACTCCTCGAAGCTCGAGAAGCGGTCCTGGCCGACGGCGACGATGATGTCGCCGGGCTGGATCGGCGTCCTGGCCGCGGGCCCCTCGGCGACCTCCACGACCTCGAGCCCGTACTCTATGCCGAGCTCCTGGCGCTCGGCCGCAGCGAGCTCGCGCACCGCGAGGCCGAGGCTGCTCTTCTCGCCTTCGGGACGGGTGGCCCCCGCCGGCGCCGCAGCCTGCGGGCCGAATTCGCCGATGGTCGCGGTGAGCTGCTCGCGCTTGCCCTTGCGCCAGATCTCGAGCTTCGCCTGCGTGCCGGGCTTGGTGCCGGCCACCAGCCGCGGCAGCTGGTTGACGCCGTCGATCTGCTTGCCGTTATAGGAGAGGACAATGTCGCCGACCTGCATCCCGGCCTTGTCGGCGGCGCTTCCCGGCTCCACGGCGACCACCGCCACGCCGTCGCTCGACTCCAGGCCGAAGGACCTGGCGAGCTCGGCGCTCACCGGCTGGATGCCGATTCCCAGGCGCCCGCGCGTCACCTTGCCGTGCTCGCGCAGCTGCCGGGAGATGTCCATGGCGACCTCGATCGGGATCGCGAACGACACGCCCATGTAGCCGCCGGTCTGGCTGTAGATCATCGAGTTGATTCCGACTGCCTCGCCGGCGAGGTTGAGCAGCGGCCCGCCCGAGTTGCCCGGGTTGACCGCGACATCGGTCTGGATGAAGGGGACGTAGGTCTCCGCCGGCAGCGAGCGCCCGGTCGCGCTCACGATGCCCGCCGTCACGGTATTGGCGAAGCCGAAGGGCGATCCGATCGCCGCCACCCACTGCCCGGGCTCGAGCTTGCTCGAATCGCCGAGGCGCATCGTCGGCAGGCCGCTCGCCTCGACCTTGAGCAGCGCGATGTCGGTGCGCTCGTCGATGCCGACCACCTTGGCCCTGAACTCGCGCTTGGCGTCGGCCAGGCGCACCGTCACTTCGCTGGGGCCCGCGACCACGTGCGCGTTGGTGAGGATGTAGCCGTCTTCGCTGATGATGAATCCGGAACCGACTCCCTGTCCCGGGCCCGGGTCGCCGCGCTCGGGCAGGTCCGGCATGAAGCGCCGGAAGAACTCGTGGATCGGGTCCTCCGGCAGGGGGCCCTGCGCCCCCGGCCCGCCGCCGCGCGCGGCGCTCGGGCGCCGGGTGGTGATGATGTTCACGACCGCCGGGCCCTGCTGCTTCACCAGCGCGGTGAAGTCCGGCAGCGCCGCAGCCTGGGTGCGCGTGGACTCCTGCGTCTGCGGCTCCGAAGCGCCGCAGGCGAAAAGGGAAAGGCAGACGAGCAGGGCGGCGGGTCTCATGCGGCACTCCTTTTCCGGTATCTCCGGGTATGCAATGTGCAAGATCGGTGCCTCGATCACGCCATGTAAAAACGCGCAGCCGGCTGTAAATGTTGCCACGCGGCGACAGGGCGCCGCGACGTCGCCGGGCGGGAACATTTCATGCGGCGCCTGCCGCATCCCAACGCACGAGAAGGAGCTGCCCATGACGAGGATTGCCGCGATTGCCTTCATGCTCGCGCTCGGCGCATGCGCCGCGCCGTACAAGCCGGTGGCCGAGATCGCGGCTGCGCAGACCATGGTGTCGAACGCGCAGCCCGCGATCCTGTTCCCGCGCGAGGCCGGGGCGGCGACCGGCGGCTCGCAATGAGCGCGGCTGCGAAGCTGCTGCTCGCCGCCGCGCTGTGCGCGCCGCTCGGCGCGTGGAGCGCGGCCCAGATGCGGGCGAGCGAGCTTATCGGCATGCCGGTGCAGGACCAGGGCGGCAAGCCGGTGGGCACGCTCACCGAGGCGATCGTCGACGTTCGCGAAGGCCGGCTGGTTTACGCGGTCGTCGGCGGGCCGCAGCGCTACTACACGTTCCCGATCCGCGCGCTGCGCGAAGCCGGGCGCGCCGGCGTCCTCGAGGCGGACACCACGCTCGCCGACGCGATCGCGCGCAGCGACGGAGACGAGGCGCGCTTCGCGCGCGCGAGCCGGCTCATCGGGCAGGAGCTCACGCATCCCGCCGGCGAGCGCATCGGCACCATCGAAGATTTCCGCCTCGACCTGGAAGGCGGGCGGGTGCTCGAGGTGATCGCGCAGACCTCGCAGGGCAGGCGCGCGTTCCCGGCCGCGGTGCTCGCGCAGGGCAACTTCCCGCCGCTCACGCGCTGGCAGGCGGAGAACCCGCCCTCCGGCGCGGCGGGCAGCTCAGGCTACCTGAGGCGCGAGCCCAGCCGCGAGCGGCGCAGCCTTCAGGGTCCGCCGGAGAGCCGCTAGCCCGGGTGCCGGCGCGGCGCTACGTGTCTTCGGAAGGCTCGACCGTGCCGCGCCGCTGCAGCCATTGCATGACGATCCAGCAGGCGAGGGCCCAGGTCGCGCCCAGCGCCCAGCCGCCGAGGACGTCGGAGGGCCAGTGCACGCCGAGGTAGACCCGGCTGAAGCCCACCAGCAGCGTGAGCAGCAGCGCGATGCCGACCCAATAGAGCTTGAGGCGCCAGTCGCCCTCGACGCGCGCGAGCAAAGCGCCGAGCGTCAGGTAGGTGACCGCGGCCATCATCGAGTGCCCGCTCGGAAAGCTCGCCGTGTACACCTCGACCGCGTGCGGCACCAGGTCCGGGCGCGGGCGGTCGAAGCCGAGCTTCAGCGCCGTGCTGAGCACGACGCCGCCCGCCACGGCTGCGAGCACCGCTATCGCGGCGTGGCGTTTCGCGGCGAGCACCAGGTAGCCGACCGCGGCCGCGGTCAGCAGGGCAAGCACGCCGAAGCTGCCGAGCGCGGTCAGATCGCGCGCCATCTCCTCGACCCACTGCGGGCCGAGCGGATCGGAAGGATCCTTCGCGCTGCGCAGGGCAAGCAGCAGCAGCGAATCGATCTCCCGCGTCTCGCCTTCGAGCACCTCGTCGGCGAGCTCCACGAAGCCCCACGCTATCGCCGCGGCGAGGCACAGCACCGCCAGGGGCTGCCATTCCAGCCGGGGAAGCCTCATTTGCGGCCGAAGTTTACGACGCGCGCCTGCGCTGCGTCAGGCCGGTCCGGCGCTTGCTGCACTCCCGCGGTGACTTGCACCTTGCAGGACGCGGGGCAGTTCGTGCAGGCGCTGGTCGGCGCTGCGCCTTACCGCTCCATCCTGGACTGCTATACGGAGCTGCTGTCGATCTGCAGGGAGCACCAGATCGACCGTGCCCTGGTGGTCAGCGTGGACGGCGACGCGACGACCCATGCCGCGCTCGACGAAGCCCTGGCCGCCCTGGCGCAGGTGCACCTGCCGCCGCACTTCAAGCTCGCCATGGTGGCGGAGTCTCCCGCGATTTTCGCCGTGTACCAGTCGGCGGAGCGCACCGCCGCGGCGCGCCGCATCTCGGCGAGCGCGTTTCGCAGCCGGCGCGAAGCGGTTCAATGGCTCACCGGCGAGCCGGCCGGCAGCCGGGGAGCCTCCCGGCCTTAGCCGCGCTGCTCCGTGGTGAGCTTGAGGTCGTTCTTCACCGAGCGCACGCCGTCCACGCCTTGAGCGATCTCTCCGGCGCGACGCCGGTTCTCCTCGGAGTCGACGAAGCCCGAGAGCTGCACCACGCCGCGATAGGTGGTGACGTTGACGTTCATGGCGGTGCCGATGCTGGCGTCCTTGGCGATCGCGGTCTTCACGCGCGCCGTGATCGAGCCGTCGTCGATCACCTGGCCGGTGGCCCGCTGTCCGGGAGACGAGGCGCAGCCGGCGAGCGCGAAGGCGCCGAGCGCGGCGAGCTGGGAAAGTGCCAGGGTTCTGAGTATTCGCATACCGTGCTCCTTTTGAAGTAGTCCCCCGGCTGTTGCAAAACGCGTGCCCGGGGGCGACGCCGCCCCCGGGTCGTCCCGGATCGCTACTTGCCGTAGCCCGAGCCCGGCTGGGTGCTACTCGCGCCGCCGCCGGTTGCGGGCCCCGGCCGCTGCGGCCGGCGCTCGCGCTGCGAGGGCTGCGCCTGGCTCTTCAGCTCGTCGGCGCTCATGCTGACGAGCAGCTTGTCGCCGGTGCCCTGGGCAAGGGCGCCCGGCTTCACCATGGCCTGGCCGCCGCCGTCCTGCACCTCGATGGCGATGCTCTTCACCTCGCCCCGGTTGAGGTCGACGATCACGTCGCGGATCTCGCCGACTTCCTTGCCGCTGTTGTCGCTCACGTTCCTGCCCTCGAGCTCGCTCGCGCGCACCAGCGTCATCTTCTGTGCCTGCCCGGCGCCGCCGCCGACGGCCGCCTTGCCCTGGCCGCCGACGCGGCCCCAGTACTCGTCGTCCATGCCCGGCCACTGGCCCTGCGCGAAGCCTTCGCGGTTGTCGAGCTTCTGCTTGTCGATGTCCAGGGTGAGCGGGTCTTCCTTGCCGGGCTTGAGCTCGCTTACCGGGAAGGCGAAATGCTTCTCGCCGATGCCGAGGAAGCCGCCGAAGGAGAGCACCGCGGCGTGCACCTTGCCGCCCTGCAGGTCGATCACCACGTCCTCGATCTCGCCGATGTCCTTGCCCTGGCGGTCGGTCACCTTGGTGCCGATGAGCTCGCTGGTGCGCGCGTTGCCCGGGTCCATCTGCGACTGGCGCTGCTGCTGTTGCCGTTCCTGCTGCTGCGACTGCGGCGGCTGCGCCTGGGACTGCGCGAGCGCCGAGGCGCTGCCGAAGGCGAGGAGCGAAAAACTGAGAATCAGAGGCTTGCGGAATTCCATGGGTTGTCTCCTTCCAGAAAAGGCGGAACAACGGAGCGAAGCAGCAAACGTGCCGTGCTCGCCATTCACCCGCCATAGGTCTTACGGCCCTGGAACGAGAACGTTCGCGTGCTGGACCGGGCCGGCGCGCAGCGTGACTTGCGCCGGGCGGCACTCCAGCCGCTCCAGCGCGAAGCGCTTGCGCGCGAGCTCGACCACCAGCTCGTCGGCCGCCTCGTCGTAGGACGCGTCGACGATGTTGTAGGCGTAGGCGCTCGCGCCGGCGAAAGCGAGTGCTGCCGCGCCGCGGGCGAGCGCGCCGCGCATCAGGCGCCGATGCGGATCAAGGCGAGGCCGGTCTCGCGGTCGTGCACGCGGCGCAGGTAGCCCGGCGACTCGGTGAGGATCACTTCGAGCGTCGGTCGCACCTTCGCCGCCAGCAGGTGGCCGCCGCAGGCCGAGCCGTCGCGCCGCCCGAGCACCACGTGGGCGTGGATCTTCTTTTTGTTGTCGTCCTGGATCGCGATGTCGCCCACCAGGGCCAGCACCTCGACCTGCTCCTTCACCGGGATGCGCTCGTAGTCCTTCTTCTCCCAGTCGAAGTAGCCGAGCGTCGCCTCGCTGAAGGCGCCGATGGCGGTGAAGCCGGAGCCGCTCAGGTTCTGGTCCTCGGCGAATCGCGTCAGGCCCTCGACCGGGTCTTCGCCCTTGTCGAAGATCACCGCGAACACGCGCTCGCCGTGCTGCTCGCTCAGGATCTTCGCCCGCATGAAAGCCCTCCAAGCAATGGACATGCCGCTCGATGCGAAGTGATCGCGATGCTGCTCGAGGATGGCGCGCCCAAGCTCGAAACCGAATTCGTTGCGAGGTCATCGCGATCTTGAACGCGCTTGGCTTCGTCGAAGTGCGCCAGCGCGGCTCGCACAAACGGTTCCGCCATGCCGACGGCCGCGCAACCACGCGCTACCTTGCGATGAGACTGTTGGCGCAGGATCGCGAGTCCATCCCATCAGTAAAGGGCAAGCAGGGCGATAAGCGCCACTATGAGCAGGCTTGCCGCCGGGCCGAGGCGGGACTCGCCGGCGGCGGCGAGCTGGCCCCAGCGGGCGGCGAGGGCGTGCCAGCGCTGGTGGGCGGCGGGGAAGGCGCGGCGGCCCTGGTGCTCCAGGGTGGCGACGCTCGACTGGAGCGGGCGGGCGAGGGCGCGGGTGAGCGCGAAGGCGGGGACAAGGAGGTCGCCGGGCGGGATGCGCCAGCGGCGCCAGGGCGCGGCGTGCCAGGCGCCGAGGGCGGCGAGGGCGATGCCGGCGAGGAAGGGCCAGAGGTCGTCGTAGGATGCGGCGGTCGGGGCCAGGGCGGCGGCGGCGAGCGAGGCGGCGACGCACGCGAGCCAGGCGCTGAGCATGAGACGCAGCGGAGTTTTGCTTTCGTCCTTTTGCTGCTTGCCGGATTCCCGGACTGCCAGGACGAGGAAGCGCGCCATCAGGAGCGTGGTGCCGATCGCGCCGAAGGAGAGGAGCAGGCCGAGCGAGTGCCATTCGCCGAGCGCCGCTTTCAACGCGTGCTTGGCTGCGGCGCCGCTGGTGAACGGTAAGCCCGCGATCACCAGCGCGGGAGCGACGAGCGCGGCGAAGAGGAGGCGTTCGCGCAGTTGCGGCTTGATGCCGGCGCCTAGGAAGAGCGCGCCCTTGGCGAGGCCGTGGTGCAGGGCGTAGAAGGTTGCGGCGGCGATCGCGGCGGCGGCGTTGGCGGGGTCGGCGAGCGCGGCGCCGAGGGCGACGGTCATGAAGCCCATCTGGCTCACGCTCGAGTAGGCGAGCACGGTCTTGGCGTCGTCCTGCATCACGCCGACGGCGGCGGCGTAGAAGATCGCGGCGATGCCGGCGGCGGCGAGCGCGGCACCCCAGCCGGGGAGCGTGACTTCGCCGAGCGGCAGGAACTGGATCCAGCCCAGCAGCCCGGCCTTGATCATCGCGCCGCTCAGCACCGCGCTCGCCGGCGCCGGCGCGACCGGGTGCGCGAGCGGCAGCCAGACGTGCAGGCCGAGCAGGCCCGCCTTGACGCCGAAGCCTGCGACGAGCAGCGCGACGATCAGGTCGCGGCTCGGCGAGGTGGCGACCGCGGCGCGCAGGCGCTCGAGCTCCAGGCCGTCGGCGCCGGCCGCCGCGATCAGCAGGCCGCCGAGCAGGAACGCTTCGCCGAGCACCGCGAGCACGATGTAGATGCGCCCGGCGCGGCGCGCCGCGGCGTCGCCGGCGTGCACCACCAGGCCGTAGGCGGCGAAGGTCATCAGGGCGAAGAAGAGGTAGAAGCTCGCGGCGTCGCGCGCCAGCACCAAACCCAAGTTCCCGATGAAGCTGGCGGCGAAGAACACCCAGAAGCGCCGCTTGCGCGGGTCGGCGGCGAGATAGCCGGCGGCGAACACCGCGGCGAGCAGCCAGAGCAGCAGCGTGAACGCGAAGAAAATGCGCGTCGTCGCGTCGAGGCCGAGCTTCATGCCGAGCAGCAGCCAGGGGATCTCGAGCGTCATCGCAGGTACTCGCGCGCGGCGAACAGCGTCGCCCAGCTCAACGGGCTGAACGGCGCGGCGGCGAGCGCGCCCGCGCCCAGGGCGAAGGCCGCCGTGACGAGCGGCGGGAAGAGCAGCCGCCAGTCGGTTTCAAAGCGGGTCTGTTCGCGTCCGCCCATTTGCTCGCGCCAGGGGCCGCGCCGCGTCTTGAACCACGTCGCGTATATGAGCGGCAGGAAATAGGCGGCGTTCAGCACGCTGCTCGCCATGAGGACCGCGATCACCCAGTGCATCCCGGCCGTCGCGGCGCCGACGCCGAGATACCACTTGGTGACGAACCCGGCGAGCGGCGGCAGCCCGATCATGCCCAGCGCGGCGAGCGTGAACGCGCCCATCGTCCAGGGCATGCGCCGCCCGGCGCCGTCGAGCTCGTCGACGCGGTGCACGCCGAGGGTCTCGGCGAGGTTGCCGGCGCAGAAGAACAGCGTGATCTTCATGATCCCCTGGTGCACCAGGTGCACCGTGCCGCCGATGGTGCCGAGCGGGCCGAAGACGCAGGCGCCGAGCACGATGTAGGACACCTGGCTCACCGTGGAGTAGGCGAGCCGGCGCTTGAGCTCGACCTGGGTCAGCGCGCGCAGCGAGCCGTACAGGATCGTGACCGCGGCGATGATCGCGAGCGGGCCGAGCAGCCCCAGGTCGGCCGCGGTCTCGATGCCGTAGACGTCGTAGAGCACGCGCACGATGCCGAAGGCGCCGGCCTTCACCACCGCGACCGCGTGCAGCAGCGCGCTCACCGGCGCGGGCGCGACCATCGCGATCGGCAGCCACGTATGCAGCGGCACCAGCCCCGCCTTGACGCCCAGCCCCGCGACGAGCAGCGCGAAGATCGCGAGCAGCGCGCCCGGGTGCGACGCGACGATCGGCGCCACCACGCCGCCGTAGGCGAAGTCCACCGTGCCGAGCAGCCCGTAGAGCCAGGCGGTGCCGGCCAGCAGCAGCGTGCCGCCGCCGAGCGTATAGGCGAGATAGACGTTCCCCGCGCGCAGCGCCTTCTCCGTGCCGCGGTGCACCACCAGCGGATAGGTGGTGAGCGTCAGCATCTCGTAGAAGAACACGAACGTGATCAGGTTTCCCGCGAGCGCGATGCCCACCGTCGAGGCCACGCACAAGCTGAAGAAGCCGAAGAAGCGGCTGCGGTGCGGCGAGCCCTCGAGATAGCCCACCGCGTAGAGCGTGGTGCACAGCCACAGCAGCGCCGAGAGCGTGACGAAGAGCATCGCGAGCGAGTCGCTGCGCAGCACGAAATCCACGCCCGCGAGCAGCGCGAAGCGCAGCTCGTAGCTCTCGCCGTGCCACACGCCCCAGAGCATCGCGACCACGATGGCGAGCTTTACCACCGCGCCGCCCAGGTTGAGCGCGGTGCGCAGCCCGTGGCGCTGCTCGGCGAGGAAGAAGATGACCAGGCCCGTCAGGAGCGAGCTCGCGAGCACTGCGAGGGGCGCGATCGCGTTCCAGGTCATGGCGTCCTGCCGATCTCGAGCAGCGCCGCGGGGCCGGCGGCGGCGAGGCCGAGGAGCACGCTGGCGAGGGCGAGCGCGAGGGCGGAGAGCTGCATGCCGAACGGAATCGGGTGCAGCGTGCGGCCGGGGAGCGAGGGCACGAAGGCAGAGCGCAGCACGCGGAACACGTACACCGCGGTGAGCAGGCCGCCGGCGAGGATCGCGACCGCCCACCACCACTGCCCGGCGTCGAACGCGCTCCTCAATAGCAGCCACTTGGCGATGAAACCGCCGCTCGGCGGCAGCCCCATCAGCGTCACGCCGGCGAGCGCGAACGCGAACAGGCTCCAGGGCAGCCGCGAGCTGGTGCCCTCGAGGTGCTCGATGT
>Ga0214472_10007467_pt1 | contig 11439 bp, 12 predicted proteins | sample RVTome_6_FD_207662 | JGI IMG/M metagenome (GOLD analysis project Ga0214472, IMG submission 207662) | Soil microbial communities from uranium-contaminated site in the Upper Colorado River Basin, Wyoming, United States - RVT140D175 | ecosystem: Environmental > Terrestrial > Soil > Contaminated >...
GGGCGCGAGATCCTCGAGTTCATCCGCCTCGGGCGCTAGCGCCGCGCGAAACAACCAATGAGCCTGCGCGCCTACCGCATCGCCCCCACCGAGTCGACCACCTTTCTGCCGCGGCTCATCGGCCGCCACGGCGCGGTGGCGGCGAACTCCTATCTCTCGGTCGATGCCGGGGTCGACATGCTCAAGGCGGGCGGCAACGCGATCGACGCCGCGGTGGCGGCGACGCTGGTCGAGGGGCTGGTCAACCCGCAGATGCATACGCTCGGCGGCGAGTGCCCGATCCTGATCCGGCCGGCGGGCGCTTCCCAGGTGATCGCGGTGAACGGGAACACCGCCGCGCCGCGCGCGGCGACGCCGGAGGCGTTCCGCGCGCGCGGCCTCGCCGACGTGCCGGAGGAAGGCGTGCTCGCGGCCGGGGCGCCCGCGGCATTCTCGGCGCTGATGACCGTGCTTGAGCGCTGGGGGACGATGAGCCTGCGCGAGGTTTCCGTGCCGGCGCGGGATCTGGCCTCGAAGGGGTTCGCGCTTTCCGCCGGCCTGCACCATCAGCACAAGTACGGCCTAACCGCGCTGCGCGACAAGTTTCTCTCCGGCTGGCCGGGGAGCGCGCGCCTGTACCTGCGCGAGGGCGAAGTGCCGGCGCAAGGCAGCCTGATGCGCAACCAGGCGCTCGCGCGGACGCTCGACTATCTCGCCAACGAGAAGGATCCGCTCGCGGCCTTCTACCGCGGCGAGGTCGCCGCCGAGATCGCGAAGCACAGCCGCGAGCGCGAGGGGCTGCTCGCGCGCGAGGACCTTGCCGAGTTCGAGACGCGCATCGAGATGCCGGTGTCGCTGCGCTTCGGCGAGATCGAGCTCTTCAAATGCGGCTTCTGGTCGCAGGGGCCGGCGGAGCTGCAGACGCTCGCCCTGATGTGGCCGCGGCTGAAAGCGATGCAGCCCGGCAGCGCCGATTACTGCCACCTGCTGGTCGAGGCGATGAAGCTCGCCTACGCCGACCGCGAGCAGTACTACGGTGACCCTGCGCATGCGGTGGTTCCCGGAGACGTTCTGCTTTCCGACGCGTATACGCAGGAAAGGGCGAAACTCATCGACATGAGAAAAAGCAATCGGCAGCTTCGCCCGGGCGACGCCAGGCGCAACGCGGCACTGCTGCCGGAGGAAGAGCGCTTCACGCCCAGGGACTGGGGGCCGGGCACGGTGCATGTCGATGCGGTGGACGCGAAGGGCAATGTCGCCTCCTTCACGCCGAGCGGCGGCTGGCTCAAGTCCGCCGATGTGATCGAGCCGCTCGGCTTCCCGCTCTCGGTGCGCATGATGACCTTCTACCTCGGGCCGGCGCACCACCCCAACGTGGTCGCGCCCGGAAAGCGCCCGCGCACCACGCTCACGCCCTCGCTCGCCTTCAAGGGCGGCCGGCCGTGGATGGCCTTCGGCACCATGGGCGGCGACAACCAGGGCCAGTGGCTGCTGCAGTTCTTCCTGTACCGCGCCGCCTTCGGCATGGGGCTGCAGGAGGCGATCGAGGCGCCGCGCCTGTCGACCGAGCATTTCCCGGGCTTCTTCGCGCCGCACCGCGGCGTGCCCAACCGCGTGCGCATCGAGCCGCGCTTCGGCGCGAAAGTGCTCGACGAGCTCAGGCGCCGCGGCCACGACCTGGACCTCGCGCCCGACTGGAGCGAGGGCTTCGTCTCGGCCGCGCAGATCGACGAGGCTTCGGGCCTGATCGAGGCGGGCTGCGACCCGCGCGGCTCCAAGTCCGAGTGCTTTCCCGCCTTCGCCTACTGCTGGTGAAACCAGCGCCCGGACTAATCGGGCTCTGACCCCGATCTCGGGTTCGACCCCGATCTCGGGTTCGCTTATTTGCGCCTGGAGAGCTGCTTGCGGGCAAGCGCGGCGCCGGCGGCGAGCGCCTTGAGCTTCGCCAGCGCGACTTCCCGGTCCATCGGCGCCATGCCGCAGTTGGTGCACGGGAAGATGCGCCGGGCCGGCACGTACTTCTGCGCGGCCTTGATGACTTTCGAGACTTCTTCCGGCGTCTCGACGCGGTCGCTGGCGACGTCGATCACGCCCAGAAGCACGTCCTTTCCCTTCAGCAGCTTGAGCAGCTCGACGGGAACCCTGGAGTGGATGCACTCGAGCGACACCTGGTCGATGCGGCTCTTCGCGAGCGCCGGGAAGATCTCCTCGTACTGGCGCCATTCGCCGCCGAGCGTCTGCTTCCAGTCGAGGTTGGCCTGGATGCCGTAGCCGTAGCAGATGTGCACGCAGGTGGTGCAGCGCAGGCCGCGGGCGGCGCGCTCCAGCGCGGCGATGCCCCAGCGCTTGACCTCGTCCAGGTAGACGTTGAAGGCGGGCTCGTCGAACTGGATCACGTCGACGCCGTCCTTCTGCAGGCCGCGCGCCTCCTCGCCGAGAAGCTCGGCGAAGGCCATTGCGAGCTTCTGCCGGTCGCCGTAGTGCTCGTCGGCCACGGTATCGACGATGGTCATCGGCCCGGGAAGGGTGATTTTTATTTTTTTCCTGCAATGCGCTCTCAGCAGCAGCGCATCCTTCTGGTGCACCCGCCCCTTGAGCCTGAGCGGCCCGGCGACCACCGGGACCAGCGCCTCGTAGCGGTTGTTGCGGATGCCCATCCTCACCTTGCGGCCGAAGTCGATCCCCTCGACCGCCTCGAGAAATCCATGGACGAAATGCTGCCGCGACTGCTCGCCGTCGGTGACGATGTCGATGCCGGCGTCCTCCTGCTCCTTCAGCCACAGCAGCGTGGCGTCGCGCTTCGCCTCGGCGAGCTCGGCGCCCGCGGCGCGCCACGCCGGCCACAGCTTTCGCGTTTCGGCGAGCCAGGCCGGCTTCGGAAGGCTTCCTGCAATCGTGGTGGCGAACATGTCGTGAATCCCGGACAGCGGCGAGACGCCGAAGCCGTCACTATAATCGCCACCACACTCTGTAGTTCATTCCGGGAGGCTCGCGTGGTGATCGGCGTGGCGGTGGGGACTTTTTTCTCGTTTTTCCTGGGGCTGTTCGATCCCCGGGTCGCCGACAAGGCCGGGCCGGACTGGCTCTGGACCGGCGGCAGGACCGATCCGATCCGCAGCCTGTATTTCCGGCCCGACGGCCGCTTCCGCCGCTACGGCAGGATCGCGCTCGTGCTCACGATCGCGGCGGGCTGCGCGGCGCTGTCCTGGATGCTGCCGCCCGCCTAGGCAGTATCTCCTTTGCAAAGCCTTGCGAATCGGCTCATCCTACCCTGCGCGCGCCCTAGGGCGGGCTGTGCATGAAAGGGAGAAAACCATGAAAAAGCTGACGCTTGCGATGCTGGTGCTGGGGCTGGGACTCGCCGGGCCGGTGCTGGCGCAAAGGAAGGACTGCGGCGAGCTCAAGAGCGAGATCGAGGTCAAGATCCGCAACAACGGGGTCGAGATGTTCACACTCGAGATCATCGACATGAATGCCGAAGTGATGGAAGGCTTCAAGGTCGTCGGCACCTGCGACGGCCAGACCAAGAAGATCGTCTACAAGCGCGGCTGACGCGCCTCCCGCATCGGGAGGAGCCACGCGAGCGCCGCGAGCTGCAGCGCGGCGAGCAGGGCGAGCGCGGTCGAATAGCCCGCGCTCGCATAGCGCCCGTCGACCTCGGGGTAGAGCCTGAGCAGCGCCCCGATTCCCCATTGGAACACGAACGAGCAGGCGAACATCAGCACGTTCGAGGCGGTGTTGAGGCGGCCCGTCATCGCGGGCGGAAACAGCGGCGTGAGAAGCGCGTAGGCGAGCGCCGCCGAGATCGTGGTGAACCCGTACACGAAAAGGATCACGCCGAGGCCGCGGTGCACGCCGGCGGCGAGCAGCACGAACATGGCCACCGACACGCTCAAGCCGAGCTTGAACACGGTCATGCGCGAGATGCCGGCCCGCGCCAGGCGGTCGCTCGCCAGGCCGAAGAACACCGAGCCGACGGTGTACGCGGCCGCGGTGGCGAGCAGGTAGTTCGCCGCCGCGTCCCGGCCGAGCCCGGCGACGTCGTAGAGCCACGGTCCCAGCCACAGGCCCTGCAGGGCGAGGTAGCCCGCGTGGCAGACGACGAACCCGGTCGCGATGCGCCAGAACACCATCGAAGAGAACACTTTCCCGAATCCCGCGATTTGCGCGCGCAGCGTCTCGCCTTCGCCCGGCAGCCTTTTCTCCGGCACCACCGTGAACACGAGCAGCGCCGCGCCCACCGAGGCAGCGCACAGCAGGACGAACAGCGCCCGCCATCCGAACGGGCCGACGAGCGCCTGCGCCGGCGCGGTCGCGGCGAGCCCGCCGATGCCGCCGGCGGCGAGATACAGGCCGTTCAGCGAGGCGAGGCGCGAGAGCGGGAACCAGAGCGTGAAGGCCTTGATCGCGCCCATCAGCCCGCCGGACACGCCCAGGCCGATCAGCGCGCGGCCGATCGACAGGGTGAAGAAGTCCTGCGCCAGGGCGAAGGTGAGCGCGCCCGCGCCCGCCACGCACAGCAGCGCCGCGACGACGCGGCGCGGGCCGTAGCGGTCGAGCAGCACCCCCAGCGGCAGCTGGAAGGCGGCAAAGGCGAGCAGATACATCGAGGTAAGGAAACCGAGGTCCGCGGGGGTAAGCGAGAACTCGGCGGCGAGGTCCCTGGAGATCACCGCGTTCACGTTGCGGAAGAAGAACGACAGGAAGTAGCCCGCCGCGAAAGGCGCGAACACCACAAGCATGAGGTTCGCGGGTAGGCTAGCGGCCATGAAAAAACGCCTCATCGTGGGCATCACCGGCGCCACCGGAGCGCTCTACGGCGTCGAGATCCTGAAGGCGCTGCAGGGCCTTGCGGACTGGGAAAGCCACCTCGTGCTCTCCGATGCGGGCGTGCTCAACGCCTGGCACGAGCTCAAGCTCAAGCGCGCGGATCTCGAGCGCCTGGCCGCCGTCGCCTATTCTCCCAAGGACATCGGCGCCGCGATCGCCAGCGGCTCGTTCCTTACCGCCGGGATGGTGATCGCGCCGTGCTCGATGAAGACGCTCGCCGCCGTGGCGCACGCGCACGCCGACGACCTGGTCTCGCGCGCTGCCGACGTCGTGCTGAAGGAGCGCCGCCGCCTGGTGCTGCTGCCGCGCGAGACGCCGCTCAACCTCGCCCACCTGCGCAACATGACGGCGGTCACCGAGATGGGCGCGATCGTGTTTCCGCCGGTGCCGGCGTTCTACGCGCACCCGAAGTCGATCGAGGACCTCGTCGCGCACACCGTGGCGCGCGTGCTCGACCTCTTCGGCATCCACTCGGCTAGGCTGGCGCGCTGGCAGGGGATGACAGGAAATCCCGCAGCGCCCGATTGAACGCCTCGGGCTGCTCGAGGTTCGAGATGTGCGCCGCCTGCGGGATCATGACGAGCTTCGCGCCCGGGATGTTCTCGCCGAGGTAGCGCGTGCCCGGGGCGGAGACGTCCTGCTCGCCGGCAATGGCGAGCACCGGTCTCGCGATGTCCTTCAGTCGCGCGGTCAGGTTGACCTTCATCAGCGCGTGGCCGCAGCCGACGTAGCCCGCGACCGGCGTCGCCTCGATGAGCTTTGCGATCTTCTGCACTTCGGCGGGACGGCCCTTGCGGAACGGCTCGGTGAACCAGCGCTCCAGCGTCGGCTGGACCAGCGGCTGCATGCCCTTCGATTCGGCGACCCGGATGCGCTCCTGCCACTGCGCGATCGCCTCCGGCGGCTGCGCATGGCCGGTGTCGGCGAGCACCAGCCGGTCGATCGAGCCCGGACGCGCGAGCGCGAGCGTCTGTCCGATCATCCCGCCCATCGACAGGCCGACGAAGTGCGTGCGCGCGATGCCGAGCGCCTGCAGCAGCGCCTGCGCGTCCTCGGCGAGCATCTCGAAGGAGTAGGGGCCGGGGGCGGGCGTGCTCGCGCCGTGGCCGCGCGTGTCGTACACCAGGACGCGCCAGCGATCCTTGAAGGCCTCGATCTGCGGGTCCCACATGCGTACGCTGCAGGCGAGCGAGTGGCTGAAGGTGATCCAGGGGGCGCCTTCCCTGCCGTGGATCTCGTAATAGGTCTCGATGCCGTTGGTCTGCGCTTTCATGCTTTCTCCATGATGAGAGGGATCAACATTTCGTCCTCGCTCGGGCCGCCGTGGTTGCCGATGTGCAGGTGCCGCGGCTCGCCGGGGATCCAGTCCTTGACGGCGTAACGGCCGCGCATCACCAGCGTGACGTCGCCGATGCGCTCGGCCAGGCGCGGGTGCGGCGCGCCGGGGCCGAACCAGCCGGCCTCGGCGAGGCTGCGGCTCGGCAGCACGTCGGCGCGCTCACCGAGCCACTCTCTTGCCTTCTCCATGAACGCTTCGATCGAGTGCACGTGGCAATACGCCACCCGCCGCTCGCCGCACAGCGGGAAGCGCAGCCGCGCGCTGATCGCCGCGGGCGGCTCGAGGCAGTGATCGGGCGGCACGTCGACGAAGCCGTGGTCGGCGCTCGCGAGCACCAGCGACTCGGTGCCCGAGAGCCGCTCGAGCAGCGCGCCGAACGCGGCGTCGACCTGCGCCAGCTCGGCGAGGGCCTGCGCGCTCTCGCAGCCGTGGCGATGCGAGGTGCTGTCGTACACCGGCCAGTAGGCGTAGACGAACTTGCGCTGCGGGCCGCTCTTCACCGCCTGCTCGACCTGCGAGACCAGCTCGTCGAGCGTCTCGTAGGCGCGGCGCTCGGCGCCGCGGCAATGGCGCAGGTTGTACGCGGAGTCGACGATCTCGCGGTGCGTGACCACGATCGAGCGCTCCGGGATCGCCTCGAAGATCGAGGCGCAGGCGAATGCCTGCTCGGGCGCGAAGCCGCGCTCCTGCAGCGGGCGGTTGTCGCCGCGGCTCCTGAAGGGCAGCGTCGCCGCGACGCAGCCCGCCTCGGCGAAGTAGGTATACCAGCCGGTCAAGCCGTGCTCGAGCGGGCTGCGCCCGGTGTACGAGGTGGTGATGGCGGAGGCCGTGGTCGACGGGAACACCGAGGTGATCGCCGCGCGCCGGCGCCGCGCCAGCTCGCCGCCGGCGCCGTGGCGCATCAGCAGCCTGTCGCCCAGCCCGTCGATGATCAGCAGGACGAGATTGCGCGCCTCGAGGGCCTCACCCTCCTTTTCCTTGAAGTCGCGCAGCGGTGCGTGCAGCGGCGTACCGCCGCGCGCTTGCACGATCGAGGCCATGAGATTGACGAGGCTGCCGCCGGCGTAGTCGGGAAGCATGAGAAACGCCCGATTTTAGGGGTAGAATCGCGCCATCCCCTCCCGAGGTATCGCCATGCGGCACGAAGTCCATCTCCACGCCGACATTCCCGTTCTCGAAGGCGTCTCGCGGCGCCAGCTCGAGCAGGCGTTCGCGCCCCTACTCGAGTACCTCGACGCCGACGGGCTGGCCGACGTTAAGAGCATCGAGGCGGACGAGCCGGGCATCCGCTACGACGAGAAGGAGCTGATCCTCACCGTGTGCTGGACCGGCGAGGTCGGCCGCAGCTTCCACGGCGCGCTCGAGGCGGCACTCGAGAGCCTCGGGCCCTACTGCTACGAGGCGGTCGAGGTCGACGTGACCGTGTACCACGAGAACGGCGAGCAGGAATCGAAGCTGCTGTTCGTCGGGCCGACCGCCCAGGCGATCCACGAGGCGCAGCGCCGCTGCATGCTCGAGGACGTCGCCGCGATCCTCGCCCGCCAGTTCGACAAGGCCGAGGTAGCGCAGGTCAGCGCTCTGGTGAACGAGCTGTTCGACCGCGACTGGAAGCAGAAGTCCTCGCAGCAGAAGAAGCCCGAGCGGGCGTTCGAGACCTACACCCGCCCGAGCCGCAAGAACCTGCACTAGAGTCTTGGCCGGACCCAAGTACCCCGGTTTCGACACGCTCGCGCTGCACGCCGGCCAGTCGCCCGACCCGGCGACCGGCGCCCGGGCGGTGCCGGTCTACCAGACCACTTCGTACGTCTTCCGCGACACCGAGCACGCCGCGTCGCTCTTCAACATGGAGCGCGCCGGGCACGTCTATTCGCGCATCTCGAATCCCACGGTCGCGGTGCTGGAGGAAAGAATCGCCGCGCTCGAGGGCGGCGTCGGCGCGATCGCCACCGCCTCCGGGCAGGCGGCGCTGCACCTCGCGGTGGCGACGCTGATGGGCGCGGGGGCGCATATCGTCGCCTCGGGCTCGCTCTACGGCGGCTCGCACAACCTGCTCGCCTACACCCTCAAGCGCTTCGGCATCGACACCACATTCGTTTCTCCCAGGGATCCGGAGAATTTCCGGCAAGCCATCCGGGAGAATACGCGGCTGCTTTTCGGAGAAACCCTGGGAAACCCCGGGCTCGACGTGCTCGACATTCCCGCGGTGGCGGCGATCGCGCACCAGGCGAAAGTGCCGCTTCTGGTCGACGCCACCTTCACCACGCCCTGGCTGATGCTGCCCTTCGAGCTCGGCGCCGACCTGCTGTATCACTCGGCGACCAAGTTCCTCGGCGGGCACGGGGTGGCGATCGGCGGCGTGCTGGTCGATTCCGGCCGCTTCGACTGGGAGGCCTCGGGCAAGTTCGATACCCTCACCGCGCCCTACGCCGGCTTCCACAACATGGATTTCGAGGAGGAGTCCGGCACGCGCGCCTTCCTGCTGCGCGCGCGGCGCGAGGGGCTGCGCGACTTCGGCGCCTGCATGGCGCCGATGACCGCGTTCCAGATCCTGCAGGGCGTCGAGACGCTGCACCTGCGGATGCCGCGCCACGTCGAGAACACTCGCAAGGTGGTGGCCTTCCTCGACAAGCATCCCGCCGTGGAGAAGGTGATCTATCCCGAGCTTGCCTCCCATCCGGACCACGAGCTGTGCAGGAAGCTCCTGCCGAAGGGGGCGGGCGCGGTGTTCTCGTTCGAGATCAAGGGCGGGCGGCCCGCCGGAAAGAAGTTCATCGAGTCGCTGCGCGTGTTCTCGCATCTCGCCAACGTCGGCGACGCCAAGTCTCTCGTCATCCACCCCGCGACCACCACGCACTACCGCATGAGCGACGAGGACCTGAAGCGCGCCGGGATCACCGCCGGAACGGTGCGCCTGTCGATCGGCCTCGAGGACGCGCAGGACCTGATCGACGACCTCGAGCGCTCGCTGAAGGCTGCGATGAAGTGAATTTCAAGGTCGACGGCAAAGCGGCATTCGCCTACACCGCGGCGCACGAGCTCGTTCCGGACAAGCGCACCCTGGTGTTCGTGCACGGCGCCGGGCTCGACCACTCGTCGTTCGGCCTGCAAAGCCGCTACTTCGGCTACCACGGCTGGAACGTGCTCGCGCTCGACCTTCCCGGCCACGGCCGCTCCGCCGGCCCGCCGCTGCCCGGCATCGCTGCCATGGCCGACTGGGTTTTCAGGTTTTTGGACCAGATTTCCGTTCCCGGAAAAGTGAACCTCACAGGCCACTCCATGGGCGCGCTGGTTGCCCTCGAATGCGCGGCGCGCCAGCCCGCACGCGTGGAGCGCATCGCGCTGATCGGCGTCGCCTATCCCATGAAGGTGAGCGACGCGTTTCTCGACGCGGCGCGCAGGAACGATCCCGCCGCCTTCGACATGGAGACGATCTGGGGCCATGCCGCGCAGGTGCCGCTGCGCGGCGATCCGAACCCGGGAATGTGGATGTACGGCGACACGCTCGCGCGCCTGCGCCGGCTCGCGCCCGGCGTGCTCTACAACGACCTCAAGGCGTGCGACGAGTACCAGCTTGCGGGAAGCGTGCAGTGCCCGGTGCTCTTCGTCCTGGGCAGGCGCGACATCATGACCCCGCCGCGGGGGGCCGCGGCGCTGCAGGAAAAGCTTGCCGATTCGAAAACCGTAATGATCGAGCCCTCCGGCCATTCCCTCATGGCGGAGGCGCCGGACGCGACCCTCGAGGCGCTCGCCGGGTTCTTCCGGCGCTAGCCCAGGAACGCGCCGCCGTTCACGTGCAGGGTCTGGCCGGTGATGTAGCGCGCCCCCGGCCCGGCGAGAAAGCGCACCGCGGCGGCGACCTCTTCGGGCGTGCCGCGCCGGCCGAGCAGCGTAGTGCGGCGGCCCTCATGCCCGGAGCGCTCGCCGCTTGATTCGCCGCGCACGGTGTCGATCAGCCCCGGCACCACGCAGTTCACCGTGACGCCGTGCGGCGCGAGGTCGTGCGCGAGCGCACGCGTCAGGCCGGCGAGCCCGGCCTTGGCGGCGACGACATGCGGCCGTCCCGCGGCGCCGGTGTGTGCCGACATGCCGCCGATGTTCACGATCGCGCCCGCCCCGCTCGAGCGCAGCGGCTCGAGGAAGCTCCTCGCGCACAGCCAGGCGCCGTCGAGGATAACGCCCGTGACCTCGCGCCAGCGCGCGATCCCGATGCGCTCGAGCGGCTCGACCGCGCGCACTGCGGCGTTGTTGACCAGGATGTCGAGCCGCCCGAAGCGCTCGAGCGCGCGCGCCGCCATGCGCTCCACGGCGGCGGGGTCGGTGACGTCGGCGAGCACCGCGAGGGAGGCCGCTCCGATCTCAGCCGCGACCGCGTCGATTTCGGCTTGCGAACTCTTTGCGTTCACTACCACCGCGGCGCCCGCATCGGCGAGCGCGAGGGCGACGGCGCGCCCGATGTTGCGGCCGGCGCCGGTGACGAGCGCCACGCGCCCTTGCAGCTCTCTAGCCACGGAAAAGCGCCAGCTCCACCTTCGAGTCGAACGCCTGCCTGGCGAAGGCGAGCAGGCGTTCGGCGCGCGCCGCGTCCCAGCCGCCGTGCGCGCAGTTGCGGCGGAACTTCTCCTCCAGGTCGGTGCGCGCGAGCGGCTCGCGCACGCCGCCGCGCAAGTGCGGCTGTCGCTCCTCGAGCGTGTCGCCGTTCTTCAGGCGCGCGCGCACGTGGCCCGTGAACTCGTCGGGGTACGGATTGCGGGGATCGATCTCGTAGTGCACCTTGGCGGCGAGGGCGCGCAGGCGCTCGTCAGCCACGTGCGCCTCGGTGAAGGCCTCCAGCCCGGCGTCGCCGAGCACGAACCCGGCGGCGATGCAGTAAGGCTGGCTGAACTTGGCGGCGTAGGCGTTCGGCGGGTGCTGCTTGGCGGCGAGCGGCTCCCAGAGCCGGTGCACGGTGCCTTCGGCGGCCTCGCACACGATCTCGACCACGTCTTCGGCGCGCACGCCGCGCGCCGCCAGGCGCCGCGCGCAGTCGACGTAGGGCTGCGTCATGGTGCCGCAGGCGTACGGCTTGAACGCGAGCGAAGCCGCCAGCCAGCGGCTGCCGAAGCCTTCGACGAGCTTCGCCCAATCGCCCTGCGTGGTGCGCGCAAAGCCGTGATACAGGCCGTGCGCGCCCTCGAACACGCTGCGCGGCCCGACGAACCCGGCGCGCGCCAGGTCGGCGGCGCGGATGCCGGACTGCGCCGCCCAGCCGGCATGCATGCGCTTGGTCCAGGCGCCCTCGGCGAGGTACTCGA
>Ga0214472_10007468_pt1 | contig 11437 bp, 13 predicted proteins | sample RVTome_6_FD_207662 | JGI IMG/M metagenome (GOLD analysis project Ga0214472, IMG submission 207662) | Soil microbial communities from uranium-contaminated site in the Upper Colorado River Basin, Wyoming, United States - RVT140D175 | ecosystem: Environmental > Terrestrial > Soil > Contaminated >...
CGGACCGGCTTGCAGAACAGTCTGCGGTGGCGGCTGCATGAGTTGGACCCGACGTTTGATCCGCCGGCCGGGTCGTTGGACCGGTATGTGATGTTGGATCAGATCGAAGCGTTCCTGGCCGGCCATGGGGGGCTGGTCGCCGAGCTGGCGGGGCGGGAAGTGGCCCGGATCCGGGAACTGACCCGGGAAGCGAACCGGCTGCAATCCGATATTCGTGGCCGGATCAAGGCGGTCGCTCCGTCGCTGTTGGAGCTGACCGGGTGTGCGGCGTTGACCGCCGCCAAACTGGTGGGGGAAGCCGCCGACATCCGCCGGTTCACCAGTCGAGACGCATACGCCGCCTGGAATGGGACCGCACCTATCCCGGTGTGGTCAGCGAACCGGGAACGGTTCCGACTGTCCCGGGGCGGGAACCGCCAAACCAACGCCGCCATCCATCGGATCGCCATCACCCAGCTCCGCTGCCATCCCGACGCCCAAACATTCATCGCCCGGCGCCTCGCCGGTGGCAACACCAAGAAAGAAGCACTCCGAGCCCTCAAACGGCGACTCTCCGACGTCGTCTACCGCACCATGCTCGAAGACACCAGGCACCACCCCCAAGCCGCCCCCGCCAGGGCCGCTTGACATAGGAGAAACTCATGCACCGAGTCGTCGCGTCCTGGTTCGGGTCGGGTTTGCTCATCCGTCGTATCACCGGTTCCGATAGCGGGTCGGGGACGGTGGGTGCGGCTCTGGCACTCGTGATGAGCCTCGCCGTCGGTCGACTCGGATGGGCGGCTCAGATCGTCGCCACCATCGTCGTCGTGGGTCTGTCGGTGTGGTCGTCGACGCCCTTCGCCCTGGATGACGACAGCGACCCCGGATGGGTCGTCGTAGATGAAGCGGCCGGTACCTTCGTCGCCACGATCGGATTGGCGGGTGCACCGGTGGCGGTGGCATGGGTCGTCTTCCGGGCGGCCGACATCTTCAAGTCGGGCTTTCCGGGAGTCGCCGCCGCCGAGGGTCTGGCGGGCGGGGTGGGCATCACTGCCGACGACGTCGTCGCCGGCGTTTACGGACTCGTCGCCGGATGGCTGGTGACACCCCTGCTCTGACTTGGTCGGCGAAGGTCGAGCAGGCATCATCCGGGTGATGGCGCAACAGCCCAACATCGAACTCCACCCGTCCGACCGGCCCAGAGCCCTGCCTCGACCGGACGCCGCCAGGCGGTGGAGCCCGTCGAGTCGTCCGGGGACGATCACCGCACCCGATCAGGTTCCCCGCGGCGAGGGATTCGGCACACCCGGACCGGACACCGGGTGGGCACTCACGCTCATCGACCGGGCGAACATGCCCGACCGGACCGCGGGTATCGACAGGGTGCTGGCCGCACTGATGGGTGCCCGCGCCGCCTCCTTCGGTCGGGCTCCGACGCTGGAGGATCTCGAGGTGGCGAAGATCCTGTGCGGTATCGGTGATGGCCTGCCGGACAGTCTCGCCGAGCGCCGGCGGCGGTGGGTGGAGGCGACGGCGCACGAGAAACCGCCCGGTCGTAGCGCACTCGCCGAGGTGGGTGCGGAGGTGCTCAGATTCCAGCCCGCCGCGGTCCGCCTGCGCGTGTCGAAGCCAGGGTGAGTTTCCGTAGCATCACCGGAACCATCGTCCCGGTGCCGAACCCCGAGCTGATCGCCCACATCCCGAGGGTGCACCTGCCCAACTGTTTCGGTTGCGGGTCGGCGAACGAGATCTGCCTTGGCATCGTCCCCGAGTACGTCGATGACAAGGTGGTCGCCGACCTGGAGTTCCATCCCCGCTTCGAAGGCGGGCCGGGACTCGTCCACGGTGGAGCGATCGCCGCCTTCTTCGACGACCTGATCGGGTTCGTCCCGATGACTCACCTGCGTCCGGCCGTGACCGCCAACCTCAGCGTGGACTACCGCAAGCCGATACCGCTCGGTGTGACGATTCGAGGCGAGGCTTGGCTCACCGCTTCCGAAGGTCGCAAGCTGTGGTGTGAGGCCGTGGGCTACGCCCCCGACGGTACGGTCCTCGTCGAGGTGACGTCGCTGTTCCTCGAGGTCGCCGCCGAGCATTTCACGTCTGCACTCGAGGGAGCGAAGGGTCCGTATCCCGATGCGTTGTACAAGAAGGACGAGTACTACCCATGAAGATCGTTCGATTCCGCGCCGGTGACGACATCGCCTACGGCCTCGCCGAGAGCGAAGGTGTCACCCTCTATCAGGGGAGCCCCTTCTTCGTGTGGGAGCCGACCGAGACGGTCATCCCGTGGGAGCGGATCCAACTCCTCGCCCCGACACTGCCGTCGAAGGTGCTGTGCGTGGGGAAGAACTACTTCGAGCACGCCGAAGAGTTCGACAGCGAGGTTCCCGAGGAGCCAATGATCTTCATGAAGCCGGCGACGTCGGTGATCGGCCCCGACGCGCGCATCGTCCTGCCGCCACAGTCCGACGAGGTGCACCACGAGGCCGAACTCGTCGCGGTCGTCGGGAAGGTGGCGAAGAACGTTCGAGCCGAGGACGCCTCCCAGTACATCTTCGGCTACACGGCCGGCAACGACATCACGGCACGTGATCTCCAGCGTCGGGACGGCCAGTGGACGAGAGCGAAGGGCTTCGACACCTTCTGTGCCCTGGGACCGGCCATCGAGACGGAGTTCGACCCGCTGGAGAAGATGGGGGTGGCGTGCCGGGTGAACGGCGAGTTGCGCCAGTCCGGGTTCACCTCCGACATGGTCTTCGGCGTCGCCGAGCTCCTCGAGTACGTCTCGGCGGTGATGACGCTGTTGCCGGGTGACGTCATCATGACGGGCACGCCTTCCGGCGTCGGTCCGATCGAGCACGGCGACCTGGTCGAGGTCGAGGTCGACGGCATCGGCGTCGTCGCCAACACGGCGGTACGTCTCAAGTGACGGTTCGCGTTCGCATCGCCCCTTCGGACACCGGCAGCATCCATGTCGGCAATGTGCGGTCGGCTCTCTTCAACTGGCTGTTCGCCCGACACAACGGCGGGACGTTCATCGTTCGCATCGACGACACCGACGTCGCACGGTCGGATGCCGTCCACCTGGACGACATCATCTCCGGTCTGCGATGGCTCGGTCTGGATTGGGACGAGGGCATCGACGTCGGCGGCCCACATGGCACGTACAAACAGTCCGATCGCTTCGACCGCTACCGGGAGGTGGCGAGGGCCCTCGTCGACTCGGGTCGCGCCTACTTCGACGACCGCGATCCCGACACACTGGAGGAGTTGCGGATCAGAGCCCAGAAGGAGGGGAAGCACCCCGGCACCCACATCCGCCGGCTCGACCCCCCTGTCACCGAGGGTGTGATCCGCTTTGCCGTGCCCCCGGACACCGCCGTTGGGTTCTCGGACAGCGTGCGTGGCGAGATGAGGTTCGAAGCAGATGCGATCGACGATTTCGTCATCCTCCGTTCCAACGGCGTACCGACCTATCACCTGGCGTCGACCGTCGACGATGTCGACTACGGGATCACCCACGTGATCCGCGGCGAGGATCTGCTGTCCTCCACCCCCAAGCACATTCTCCTCGCCCGGGCGATGGGAGCCGAGCCGGCTGCCTATGCCCATCTCCCGCTGCTCTTCGGTCCCGACGGGAAGAAGCTGTCCAAACGCCACGGCGACACCTCGCTGGCCGCCTACCGGGAGGGCGGCTATCTGCCTGAGGCCGTCTTCAACTTCCTCGCCATCCTCGGGTGGTCGATCGGGGAGGACCGGGAGATCTTCACGGTCGACGAGGCCGTCGAGGCGTTCACGCTCGAGCGGGTGTCGAAGAATCCCGCCGTCTTCGACACCGACAAGCTGCTGTGGATGAACGGCGAGTACGTCCGGGCTCTGCCGCCGGCCGAATTCGTCGATCGAGCCCGACCGTGGGTGACCGAGGCGGTCGGTCGCGAACTCGACGACGAGGAGTGGGCCGCGTTCGTTCAGATCGCGCCACTCGTGCAGGAACGAGCCAAGCTCCTCACCGAGGTGGCGCCTCAGGTCACCTTTCTCTTCACCGATGACCTCGAGTACGACACGGCGTCGTGGGACAAGGTCATGACCAAGGAGGGCGTCGACGGCATTCTCTCCGACGCCGTCGAGAGGCTGGAGTCGGTCGATTCGTTCGAGACCGAGCCGATCGAGGTCGCCATGCGGGCGCTGGCCACAGAGCGCGGGATCGGCGCCGGGAAGGCGTTCCAGCCGGTCCGGGTGGCCGTGACAGGCTCGTCGGTCAGTCCACCCTTGTTCGAATCGCTGGCGGCACTGGGTCGCGACCGATCACTTCGCCGTCTCCGGACCGCCGGGGAGCGTCTCAGCGGGGGCTGATCTCCCGCCCCGGCAGGCGCAGATTCCGTTGGCGGGACCATCTGAGAAACGCGATCAGCGTGCGGACCTGGTCCGCATCCTCGGTGGCCAGGGCCGGACCCGGATAGTGGATGACCGCAGCCTCCGGCCTCGTCCCGTTGGGCGGGGATGGGACGCCCTCGACGGCCCGGAGAGCACGCTCGATCCTGCCCAGCGCCCACTCGACGAGCGCGAGGTCCTCCCCGAGGTGTTCGAGCACGGGATCGAGGATCTCCCGAAACGGGGGAGCCGCGGCCTGGTGGGCAGCGCTCCCGGCCTTGGTGGTCCGCACGATCGTCGAGCGGGCATCGGCGGGGTTTGCCAGCCGTTCCACCAGCCCTCGGCTCTCCAACCGATCGAGGAGACCGGTGAGCGTCGAGGCCCTCGTCGCGAGCGAGTCGGCGAGAGCGCCGGGAGTGGTGTCGCCGTCGACCTCCAGCGCGGACAGCACCGCGAACTCGACGGGGCTCAGACCGGTGAAGTGCAATGCCCGACCGAGCAGTCTTTCGGTGAGACGTGAGATCGATCCGATCCGGTACAGCAGTGGCGAGGGTTTGCGCATCTTACGAGATCGTACAATATTACTTGGATGAAGAAATACATCCTCGTCCTGATCCTGAGTGGGTGTAGTGCCGTGGAGGGTGTGCCGACGACGGTGGAGACCCCCACCACCAACGGGGATGCTGCTTCGACTACGACGAGCGCCCCGGTACCGGCGGCGCCGACCACCATCGAGACGCTGCCGTTCCCATCGACGACGATCCCGGACACGGCCCTGCAGTTCGACGCCATCGGCGGACCCACGCTCGTCGACTCCGACCGCCGCTTCATGAATCCCGGATGGGTCGTGGAGCATGGGGGTCGGATCCACATGTTTGCGAACACGTTCGACGGCTATCCGACGAACGTGGCGGTCGTTCGCCATGTCTCCGACGACGGAAGAGAGTGGGAGGGCGGCGCCGACGTTCTGTGGGAGACACGGGACGTTCCGTGGGACACGGTCTCCACCCTCGCTCTCGGCGGATACGTGGACGGCGACGGCACGTGGAACATGTACTTCCAGACATTCGACGGCGTCGAGGACCCGGCCGTGATCGGTCGAGCCACCGCTCCGGATCCGGAAGGACCATGGACGGTCGATCCGGATCCTGTGCTGACGCCCGGACCACCCGGCACCTTCGACGATCTGCGGGTCATGCGTCCCAGCGTCGTCGTCGAGGACGCTGTCGTATACCTGTTCTACGTCGGCGTGAACTCGGAGCGACGGTCGGCGATCGGCCTCGCCACCTCCACCGACGGTCGAACGTTCGACCGGGTGACCGAACCCGTTCTCTTCCCGGAGCTGGGATGGGAGGGGAGCCGACTCGACCGGCCGGAAGTGATCCTCGTCGACGGCCTCTGGTGGATGCTGTACGAGGCCGACGGACGGCCGCTCGGGGCTGCCCGCAGCGCGGATGGAGTGACCTGGGAGCGGGTCGATGATCGCCGAGTGTTCGACCGCGGGATCCAGCTCGACGGTCTCTTCTATCAGGGAGAGCTCGCCGTGATCGACGGCCGGCCCACCTTCTACCTCGAGGTCGGAACGGGATCCGAGACCACCGTGGGAGGATGGACCGTGGAGTTTCCGCCGTCGTAGGGGCGTCGGGGGCGCCGTCCTACCCGGCGATGACGCTGCCCGGCGCCTCGCTACCCTGTGGGCCGCACCGGCTGGATGTCGGTCGACATGGCCCCGTCGTCCAGTGGTCTAGGACGCCGGCCTTTCAAGCCGGAAACGCCAGTTCGAACCTGGTCGGGGCTGCTGCCACGAACTCCCGGATCGCCGGGTTTGGCTGTGCTCGAACTCCCGACTGCGTGCGCCAGGAGCCCCCGCCAATGGTCTGTCGCCGGCTTTCGGGACGCGCCAGATCGGGGCATTCGCCCCTGGCTCGGGTCTGCCTCGTCTGTTCACAATCGATCTGTGGAACGGTCGACATTCGAGAACGCCCCCGAAGTCGACGGGTCCGGAGGCGGCGTGGCAACAACCGTGCGACGACATCCGTTGGGTGCGTTCTTCCTGCTCGCCTACCTGTTTTCCTGGGGGTACTGGGTTCCGATCGCCCTGACCGGCGGTCACCGCAGCCACTTCCCCGGGCTGCTCGGACCGATGGCCGCTGCGTTCGTGGTGACGGCCATCGTCGGTGGCCGACCGGCCGTCGGAAGGCTGGTCGCACGGATGTTCCGATGGACCGTGCCGATCCGTTGGTACATCGCCGGGCTCGTACCCGTCGCCGTCGGTCTTCTCGCCGTAGCGGGCGGCGCCCTCGCGGGTGATGGTTTTCCGACTTGGGAGTCGCTGACCACCATGCCGGGGCTACCCGAGGCGGGCTGGCTCGCCCTCGTGGCGCTCGTGTTCGTCGTCAACGGGTACGGGGAGGAGGTCGGTTGGCGGGGTCTCGCCTGGCCGCGTCTGCGGCACCGTCACACGCTGGTTCGCTCGGCGGGGATCCTCGCCGGTTGGTGGGCGGGATGGCATCTCCCGGTGTTCTGGCTCGACACCGGGCTCCGCGGTTTCGACCCGCTCATCATCCCGGGGTGGCTGCTCGGGCTGGCGGCGGGCGCGATCGTGCTCGGATGGATGTACGAGAGATCCGGCTCTCTGCTGATCGTTGCGCTGTTTCACACCAGCCTCAACCTGGCGAGTGCCACCCTCGCCACGGAAGGGCTCCCGGCGGCATTGACGGCGATGGCCGTCATCGTGTGGGCGATCGTGATCCTTCGCACGCAGCACGACCGGGAGCCCGCCACGGCTGCGGATCCGTGAACGAGGCGTGAACGACCGGCGTTCCGTGTGAGCATGCGACAGCGCCTGTTCCCGCATGGGGCAGTCGCTGCGGGCTGTGCGGACCAGGTGGGCAGGGGTCAGCTTGCGATCAGCCCACCAGGCGGGCGGGAAAGCCGCCTTTGGCGATCGGTCCCCACCGCTCGATCGTGACGCGGATGAGACACTTGCCCTGCCGCACCATCGCCTCCCGGTATTCGTCCCAGTCGGGATGCTCGCCTGAGATCACCCGGAAGTACTCGACCAGCGGCTCCACCGCCCCGGGGAGATCGATCACCTGGGCCGCCCCGTCTACCTGTACCCATTCACCCCCGAAGTCGTCGGAGAGGACCACGACGGAGACTGCCGGGTCGCGGCGGATGTTGTGCACCTTCGCCCGTTCCGGGTAGGTGGAGACGACGATCCGGCCGTCCGTGTCGAGTCCCATCGTCACCAGCGACGACTGTGGGCGCCCGTCCCGCCGGGTGGTGAGGAGCACCCCGTGGTGGCGGGGCCGGACGAAGTCCTCCATCTTGGAGCGGTCGACGGTGCGGTTGGTGGCGATCTCGGGCATGTGACCCATCATGGTCGACGCGGACCCCGTGGGGGAGCCGTGGCATAGTTGGCGGGCATGACGGACAGAGCGCGTTTCGGAGTCGAGGACCGGGCCGCCCACCCGCTGGAGCTGTTCTTCGATCTCGTCTTCGTCTATGCGATCACGCAAGTCGTGAGCCTCCTGGTGCACGATCTCACCGCGGCGGGATTCGGCAGGGCGGCGCTGGTGTTCTGGATGGTGTGGTGGGCGTGGTCCCAGTACACCTGGGCCACGAACGGCTCGGACCTCGACGACATGAGAGAGAGGGTGGGACTGCTCGCCGCCACAGCCGTCACGTTCTTCATGGCCCAGTCTCTCCCCGACGCCTTCGGCGAGGGCGCCGCCTGGTTTGCCATCCCGTACGCCGCCACCCGAGCTCTGTCGTTGCTCCTGTACTGGATAGGTGTGAGGGACGACCCGATCTACAGGAGGGCGTATCTGAGCTATCTGCCCGTGACGTCGGTCGGTCTCGTCATAGCCGGCGTCGGCGGCTTCGTCGACATGCCGGTGCGCGTGTCGGTCTGGGCCGTCGCCATCGTGGCCGACCTGGTCGCCACCCGTTTCGCCCAGCGTGGCGATTGGGCGCTGAAGGCAGGTCATTTCGCGGAACGACACGGACTGATCGTCATCATCGCGTTGGGCGAGTCGATCATCGCGGTCGGCGTGGCCTCGGCGGAGGCCGAGCGCAATCTCACGTTGGCGGTGACCATCGGTCTCGGCGTGATCACGTCCTGTGTGCTGTGGTGGACGTACTTCGACAAGTGGTGGCAGAAGGGAGAGGCGTGGCTGGCCGCGGAGCCGGTGGCGACCCGGGGAGAGTGGGGTCGGAACCTCTACTCATGGATGCACTACCCGCTGATGGCCGGGATCATCTCACTGGCGGTGGCGGTGGAGGAGATCGTGGCTCATCCCGATGAGCCGCTCGACCTCCCGGTGGCTGTGGCTCTCACGGCAGGCATCGCCCTCTTCTTGGGCGCGATCGTCGTGAACGCATGGTGGGCACGGCGCATCGTGCTCCGCGCACGTCTGGTGGCGATCGCCGCGGTAGCGGTGACCGCGTTCGGTCTCACCTCACTGACGGCACTGGCGGTGCTTGCCGTCGTCACCGTGACCGTGCTCGGCGTGGCGGTCGCGGAGTACCGAGCACAGCCGCTCGCTCACGTTGCCACCTGAGTCAGCCTTCGAGGGCCTTGACCTTCTCGAGGCGGCGGACGTGCCGTTCCTCGTGGGTGAACTCGGCGGCGACGAAAGTCTTCACCAGTTCGTCGGCGAGGTTCTGACCGATGACCCTGCTCCCGAGACACAGCACGTTGACGTCGTCGTGCTCGACCGCCTGGTGGGCGGTGTAGGTGTCGTGGGCGACCGCCGCCCGTATGCCTCTCACCTTGTTGGCGGCCACGCAGGCGCCGGCGCCGGACCCGCAGATGACGATGCCCCGGCCTGCCCGTCCGTCCGTCACGGCACGCGCCACGGCGGCGGCGAAGTCCGGGTAGTCGACCGGATCGGTCGAATGGGTGCCGAGATCGATGACGGTCGCACCGCTCTCGGCCAGCATGGCAGCGACATGTTGCTTGAGGTCGTAGCCGGCGTGATCGGCACCCAGTGCGATTCGCATCGGCGGTGAGAGTAGCCATAGGCGACGTTGCACCCCGTGGCTCCTAGCGTTTCAGCCATGGCCCGGATCCGTGACGTGCTGGCCGTCGGCCTGCTCCCGCTCTTCGTTGCCGGCCCGGCGCTGGCCCAGCCCGAGGAACTCGACGACCGGGTGTCGGCCCGGTCGGTCGTCATCGAGCCATTGGCCGGCACCAGGGTGACGGTCGGCGAGCGGCTGTACGCCGGGGTGTTGACCGTCGCCTCGCACGGTGGTGGCCTGGCACTGGTCGAAGAGACCACGATCGACGACTACCTCCTCGGGATCCGCGAGGTTCCCTTTTCGTGGCCGGAAGAGGCGCTCGCCGCCCAGGTGGTCGCGGCCCGCACCTATCTGGCGTGGACTCTCGACCGTGGTCGCAGTGCAAACGGTCGCACCTACGGCTACGACATCTGCGCCACCACCGCCTGTCAGGTCTACGCCGGCGTCGGGGGGCTGGGGAGCCAGGAGGGGCTTCGCTGGGAGAGAGCGGTGGCCCGGACCTCGGGCGAGATCCTGTCCTCCGGCGGTCAGCCCGTACAGGCGATGTACTCATCGACCAGCGATGGGAGGACGCGCAACGTCGAGGATGTGTTCGGCGGATCGCCTTCTCCCCACCTGCGAGCGGTGGAGTCGCCGGGTGAGACATCACCGTTCGTGAAATGGGAGTTCACCTTCACGCGGCGGCAGGCGGCCCGGATGTTCGCTCACGGCGGCCTGCTCGAGGGCAGGCTGATCGATGTCACCACCCAGCGGACGACGGACGGTGAGGGACCGTGGACGGTGACCGTCCACTCGGACCAGGGCGACGTCACCATCGATACCTGGACCCTCCGCACCAGGCTCAACCGCGCCGCCGCCGCCCTCTACCCGGATGACTTTCCCGCCGTTCGACCCGGGTCCGAGCGGCGCTACCCGCAGACGATCATGTCGCCGAACTACACCATCGAAGCCGAACAATTCCTCGCCCGACCGGACCAGGGCCCCCTCGGCCTCGAAACCCGGTACCGAGTGCGGGGCGGCGGCTGGGGCCACCTGGTCGGGATGAGCCAGTACGGGGCGGAGGCGATGGCGACGCGGGGTGTGGCCTACCCGGAGATTCTGGCCCATTACTACGGCGGCGTCCGGCCGGCCGTCGACGACACCCTCCCGCAGCGAGTTCGAGTCGGCCTCGACATCGAGCTACGCCAACTGGTCGTGGTTCCCGACGGGCCGGTGCGGGTGGTGATCGACGGTGAGGAGGTCGCCGCCAGCGAGCTGGGAGCATGGACCGTGAGCTGGCAGGACGGTGTGGCCATCGTCGACCCGCCGGATGGTCTCGGCCTGCCGCCCCAGGTGGGGGGCTGGCGTACCTTCTTCGACAGCCGGGGTGTGATCGAACTGGTCACGCTGCGGAGTCGCACCGCCGCCGAGGTTCGGATCGTCGTCACCGAGAACAGGGTGGTGGTCTCCGACTCGGGCTGGCAGGTCCGGCAGGCCGGCGTGATCGCCGTCGATCTCCCACCGCTGGGACCCAGGACCGCACTCACCGTCGCCGTGACCGCCCGATCACCCCTCGGGGAGGACGCAACCACCCTTCGCATCCTCGGTGGAACGGAATAGTGGTCCCGGCTCTCATGTTGGATTGACCGAACGACCCTCACCCCCGGTACGATTGGTCCCCACATGGCCGAAGCCACACCTGTCACCATCGTGTCGAACGCCCCGAGAGAAGCGGGCGACATCGACCTGGACAAGCTCCAGGCGACCCTCGACTACATCCGTCCCGCCATCCAGATGGACGGCGGCGACATCGTGCTGCTCGGAGCAGAAGACGGAGTCGTCAACTTGCAGATGGTCGGCGCCTGTGGCGGCTGCCCGATGTCCATGATGACCCTCAAGGCGGGCATCGAGCGCATCCTGATGGATCGGGTCCCCGGAGTCGTCGAGGTGACAGCCGAAGCCTGAGCCCGTCTCGCTCGCCATCGGAGCGAGAGTCGGGACGGCGGCCGTTGGCGCATCGAACACGCGGACCGCTGTGTCCGGCCTCCGTTCTCCTAGCCTGCAGCGTCGTGACGGACAC
>Ga0214472_10007469_pt1 | contig 11437 bp, 12 predicted proteins | sample RVTome_6_FD_207662 | JGI IMG/M metagenome (GOLD analysis project Ga0214472, IMG submission 207662) | Soil microbial communities from uranium-contaminated site in the Upper Colorado River Basin, Wyoming, United States - RVT140D175 | ecosystem: Environmental > Terrestrial > Soil > Contaminated >...
CACTGGAAGGTTTCATGGAGCCGGCAATAACATTGCTGGCCATGTCCAGTTCATTCAGGTCATCGGCCTGTAAATCTTCATAAGCGACACCGGAAGGGGTGATCAGAAAGCCAAGTGTGGTCCTTGTGCTGACATTGCCGGACCTGCCAAAACTCAACCCGCTACGGTTAAATTTCACGACAGTGGCTATAATTTCATCACGCAGTTTGTGGGTACTCATTGATAGTTTGCAACATTCTAAACATTGAACCGGAATAAAATTACATCGCCGTCCTTGACGGCATATTCTTTACCTTCCGAACGCCATTTGCCAGCATCTTTCGCACCCTGCTCGCCCTTGCATTTAATATAGTCATCAAAAGCAACCACTTCAGCGCGTATAAACCCACGTTCAAAATCCGAATGAATAACCCCCGCTGCTTTGGGTGCGGTATCGCCCTTACGTATGGTCCAGGCCCGGACTTCCTTGGGGCCGGCGGTAAAATAGGTCTGCAGTCCCAGTAATTCAAAACCGGCGCGGATGATGCGGTTCAGTCCCGGTTCCTTCAGACCCAGCGATTGCATGAACTCAACCTTGCTTTCTTCATCCAGTTCGGCAATTTCAGATTCTATGGCGGCACATACCGGGATGACCTGGGAATTTTCACTTGCTGCCAATTCATTCAGATTGACCAGCCAGGGATTATTGTCCATACCATCTTCTTCGACATTGGCGATATAGATGGTTGGCTTCAATGTGAGTAACTGATAGACCCTGATAATTTCCAGCTCATCATCTTTCAAATTTAATGCACGTACCGGCAATTCCTGATTCAGATGTGCCATGATATGTTCCAGCAGCTCCGATATTTTTTTACTGTCCTTGTCTCCGCTGCGCGCCAGTTTGGCGGCTTTCTGCAAAGCACGTTCTACGGTTTCCTGATCAGCCAGACATAATTCGGTATTGATTACCCCTATGTCAGCAACGGGATCGACCCTGCCCGAAACATGCACAACATTATCGTCATCAAAGCAACGCACAACCTGTGCAATTGCATGGGTCTCACGTATATGTGCCAGAAACTTGTTGCCCAGACCTTCCCCTTTGGACGCGCCTTCGACCAGCCCTGCGATATCCACAAACTCCATATGTGCAGGAATGATTTTCTCGGGTTTGGCAATGTTCGCCAATTGTTGCAGACGCGAGTCGGGCACGGGAACTATGCCAACATTCGGATCGATTGTGCAAAACGGATAATTTTCGGCAGCGATACCGGAGTTGGTCAACGCATTAAATAATGTTGACTTGCCGACGTTGGGTAAACCAACAATGCCGCATTTGAAGCCCATGATAAAATCAGTAAAAAACAGGAAGTAGAAAGTGAAAAGAAAAAACCTTTAAATTATTAATCATTTTTGTCATCATTATTTTCCTTTTCATTTTTATCTTTTAACTTTTCATTACTATGAAGTTTATGCATGACTTTCTGGAATTCACCTGAAAGGATTTGCGGAATCATTTCCATCACATCAGCAATACTTTGTATGATGAGTTCTTCATCTTCTGCGGTGGGCCGGTTCAAAACAAAATTGATTACTTCATTGCTGTTACCCGGATGACCGACACCAATTCTCATACGGTTAAATTCATTGCTGCCCGTTTTTTCAATGATATCGCGCAGTCCATTATGTCCGCCATGTCCGCCGCCCTGTTTGAACCGAATCACGCCGGGGTCAAGGTCGATCTCGTCATGAACTATCAGGATTTCGTTTAATTCTATTTTGTAAAAACCTGCCATGGCCTGTACTGCCTGTCCACTACGATTCATGTAGGTCATGGGCTTGCATATATAACAATCATGGTCATCCGCAGACAAACGACAGACTTCGGATTTAAATCTGGATTCGGCATGGAAACTCAGTGAATATCTGGCGGCCAGGACATCGGCAAACCAGAAACCCGCATTATGGCGAGTCATCAAATGCTCGGGGCCTGGATTGCCCAGGCCCACGATTAGTTTTATTGCAGATGGCACGAGTGCCTGTATGTCTGAAACAGTATGATAAGAAAATTAACTTTCTTCTTTGGGTTCCTTGACGGCCGTTGCCGGAACAGCATCTGCTGCTACTTCCGTAACTTCTGCAACTTCTTCATCTTCAGTAACCACTCTCGGCATATGCACGGACACGACAGGTGCAGAAGCATCACCACCATGCGCGATTGCATAGGACTCAACACCATCAGGTAATTTCAGGTCACTGATATGTATGGTTTCACCAACATTTACCTCGGCCAGATCTACTTCTATATATTCGGGCAGGTCCTTCGGCAAACAGCTGATTTCGAGCTCTGTCGTGATATGACTGATCACACCGCCACCCTGTTTGACACCAATACATTTGACTTCATTGATAAAATGAATGGGCACACGCATGGTCAATTTTTCGGTATCGCTAACGCGCTGTAAATCGATATGCAGCAAGCGCGGTTTGTATGGATGGCGTTGCAGGTCCTTAAGGACCACCTTCTGTTTTTCTTTTCCCAGAGTAACTGTCAGGATATGAGAATAAAACGCTTCATGCTCAAGGTGATGGGCCACATCATCGTGATCCAGTGTAATAGCAGCAGCTTCCATTTCTGCACCATAGATAATACCCGGTAATTTGCCGGCCTGACGCAGGCGGCGGCTCGCACCTCGCCCTGTATCAGTACGCGGTTCAGCAATCAAATCAAATTCATTCATGTTACTGCTCCAGTTAAATTAAATATTCAGAATCACATCCGCGACCAGACGTAACTCCACGTATTGGGCAGAATATTCTGCCCGGTTTCCGGAAAAGATAAAGTTATCTTTATCCAGAGATTCTCTTTAATCAATAAACATCGAACTCAGTGACTCGCCCTCGCTGATGCGCCTGACACTTTCTGCCAGCATCGCAGCAACACTCAACTGCCGGATACGTTTGCAAGTCACTGCTTCAGATCGCAATGGAATGGTGTCTGTTACTACCAGTTCATCCAGTTGCGATGATTCTATGTTCTTCACTGCATTACCCGAAAGTACCGGGTGCGTACAATACGCAACTACTTTTCTTGCGCCATGGTTCTTTAATGCACCGGCGGCATTACACAACGTTCCTGCTGTATCCACCAGATCATCGATAATGACACAGGTACGATCTTCTACATCTCCGATAATATTCATAATCTCGGATTCATTCGGTTTCGGACGCCGTTTGTCGATGATGGCGAGTTCCGTATCATCCAACCGCTTGGCCAATGCTCTTGCCCGTACCACACCACCCACATCGGGTGAGACCACCACCAGGTTGGGATATTCATGTTTCCAGATATCTCCCATCAGAATCGGTGAGGCATACACATTATCCAGCGGGATATCAAAAAAGCCCTGGATTTGATCAGCATGCAGATCGACGGTTAAAACCCTGTCCACACCTGCCGTTGCAATCATATTCGCAACGACTTTTGCCGTTATCGGTACACGGCCTGATCTGGGTCTCCTGTCCTGCCGCGCATATCCCATGTAAGGGATGACTGCAGTAATTCTCGCCGCTGAAGCCCTGCGCATTGCGTCTACCATGACCAGCAATTCCATTAAATTATCATTGGCTGGTGCACAAATCGATTGCACTATATAAATGTCATGCCCGCGGACATTGTCTCCAATATCAACCATGACTTCGCCATCACTGAAACGCCCGACATTGATTTTGCCCAATGGCAGATTAAGACAACCGGCAACATCCATGGCCAGACGTGGATTGGCATTCCCGGTAAATATCATCATGTTGGCTAATGACATAACGACCTCAGTTTGTTTCAATTTTGGCTGGGGTGCCAGGATTACTCCGTACATCCATGTACTCCGCCCTTCGGGCCAGTGTCGCTACGCTCCCCTGTTCAAAATCGCTCGACAACATGTTCCCGACATTGTCTACCACCTACATCCATGTAGGCGTCCCGGCGATTTTGTCGAACCTGATACAATTCTTTTTAAATATATTCTGTAAATATGGCTGGGGTGCCAGGATTCGAACCTGGGAATCCCGGGATCAAAACCCGGTGCCTTACCACTTGGCCACACCCCAATGGTATTCATCCGCCTGTAATTATCTTTGTCGAACCTGGGGCCGCTATCGGCATCCTGGACCGCTGTTCCCAACGCGATCCTGCCTCCTGCATCCGTGCAGTCGTGCCTCTTGCAGCATTTGTACATCCTGTACTTCTATCCTGGATCAAAACCCGGGACCTTACCGCCTGGCCACACCCCAATGATTAATCCCGATGGTTGGCCCTGATCCCCGCCATTCAGTTCTTCTCTTGTTTCAGCCTTGCCAGTAAAGGGGAGTGATTCAATCCCCTGGCAATAAATCCCTGCCATTTTGACGGCAAGGATGCGTGAATCTTTTCTGCCTGCTCCCTGCAGTTAAATTCTGCAAATATACAGGCGCCGGTTCCGGTCAGCCTGGCAACAGCATATTGTCCCAGCCAATCCAGAACGGCAGCAACCTCAGGGTACAGGCTGCGGACTACCGGCTCACAATCATTATGGCCGCCTGACTTCAGGAAGTCGCGTATTGTGATTGCAGGTGTATTACGTGTCAAATCCGGAGACCGGAAAATATCCGCTGTCGGGACACGGCAATTCGGGGATATGACCAGATACCAGCACTCTTCCGGTTCGATTTCTGTCAGCAATTCACCAACTCCTTCTGCCCAGGCAGCATGTCCGCGCACAAAAACAGGGACGTCAGCGCCCAACGTCAGACCGATTTTGGCCAGTCTGCCTGTTGAAAGGCCCAGTGACCAGATCTGGTTCAGGGCCACCAGTGTGGTTGCCGCATTCGAACTGCCACCGCCCAACCCCCCGCCCATCGGCAGCTGTTTCCTGACTGTGATTTCTGCCCCAAGGTCACAACTTGTTTCAGTCTGCAAAGCTTTGGCCGCCCGGACGACAAGATCATTTTCCGGCTCGATATTGGAGTAATTGGATTGGCGCAATAACTGGCCATCTGTACGCACAGAAAAATCGAGTTGATCGGAATAATCCAGAAACTGGAAAACAGTCTGTAACAGGTGATATCCATCAGTACGCCGGCCAACGACATGCAAAAACAGGTTCAGTTTTGCCGGCGCCGGCCAGTCAAGGCTTTCCCGTGAATTGTTGGATATTGTCATGTATGAAGATCATACAAGGCGATTACCTGATTGGAAAACCCGGAATGGCAGGCCTGTGATTTTTTTTCAGGAACTTGTTTTCCAGTCATCCACTACCAGTCTTAACTGGAAGCGATCATTATGCATGAAAAGTCTGCTGGGTAACTGCGTGCCATTAATATCACTGTAACGGGAAATACTGATGCGCCAGCCGGATTGCTGCATATCAGTCAAACGGCCCTGATCATCTAGCAACAGATTTTCTGTACTTATACCAGGTTCAGGAACCCCTTTGATCCAGTATTTCAATCCATGCAGCGGGACAGTCCAGCCCAGGTTATCCAGCAATAAACCCTCCGGTTTATCGGCCTGATAAAGTTTGTTGTCCGCAGTCAGCAAAGTCACCAAATCATCATTCCCCTGTAACTGGTAAGTCCCCTGGCCCAGTGGTGCTACAAACCGCATCCGATATGTCTGGCTTTCCTGGTCCCAGAATAAAGTGGCCGACCAGCCTTCCTGTCCGGACTGCACTGCAATTCTTCCCTTGATGGACCATGAGTTGATTTTACTGAGGGCTTGCTGGCGTAAATCCCAGACATCTGCATCTTTGTCTGTAACTGCCAGATCAGGACCGTAAATCAGGGATGGCAATTCGGCACACCCTGCCAGCAGCATGACCACCAGAAAAGGTATCAGCCTGTTCACGGAATAAATCGCTTTATAACATCCAGTAATTTTGTATCGTCAGGTGTTTCTTTTAATGCAGTATCCCAGACTTCCCGGGCGGCGGCCTTGTCACCCTTGACCCAAAGTACTTCACCAAGATGAGCGGCGATCTCCGGATCGCGGCGTTCTTTCAAGGCCCTGTTCAAATAAACAATGGCTTCATCCAGACGGCCCATGCGGTAAAGCACCCAGCCCATGCTGTCGAGGATATAAAAATCATTTGGTTTCAGCTCCAGTGCACGTTTGATCAGATCGTAGGCTTCAGCGTAACGATCAGTACGGTCGGCAAGCGTATAACCCAATGCATTAAGTGCCATGGCGTTTTCCGGTTCTTGTTCAATAATTGCACTGAGATCTTCTTCAAGAATATCCAGTCGACCCATTTTTTCCGCCAGCATGGCGCGCGCATAAAGCAACTCTGAATTATAACCGCTCTCCAAGGCCTTGTTATAAAGACTCAAGGCCTCATCATAACGCTTGCCATCCATGAGAATCTCGCCCTCTGCCTGGGTCAGGATATTCTGCTGTACCGGGTTTTCCGCACGTATGCTCTGCAAATGTGCTCTTGCATCTTCGGGACGGCCATCTTTTGCAATTAAAAATGCCAGACGAACCTGTGCATCAAAATAATTATTGCCGTGCTGTATGCTCTCGTACCAGGTGGTGGCTTTCTCTATCTCGCCACGCTCTTCGGCAATACGGCCTAGATAATAATTAGCCTCTTCTGAGTTTTCACCCAGTTCCGAGAGACGCCGGAAATATACCTCGGCCTCATTCAGCCGGTTACCCTGAAGATTAAGCAAGCCCAGCGCGTAAAGCACATCAATATTATCTGGCGATTCTGTCACCAGTATTTCAAACTGACTGCGTGCGTCTTCAAAGCGTTTTTCATCCGTCAGCAATCGTGCATAAAACAACCTGAGATTGAAATTATCATCGGTTTTTTGCAGCGACTCTTCCAGCCACGTGATTGCTTCAGCAGCTTGCCCCTGTTTCTGAAGTATGGCCACATAGCTGATTGTTGCGTTGAGATTATCCGGAACGATATTGAGTACTCTTTCCAGAATTTCACGCGCCTTGTCATCTTCATTCAACCTGGACATGACATGTGCATAGGCATATAGCGATTCGGGATTGTCCTGATGGTTCTGCATCAGTTTTTCCAGTACCTTTTTAACAGCTTCCTGGTCCTGTTCCTTGCCGAGCATGTTGGCAATGACCCACAACTTCTGATCAATCGCATCTTCTGAATTCTTCAGAATAAAATCAAAATGCATCAATGCTGTTTCCAGATCACCATCCCTGACCGCCATCACCGCGAGCACCTGATGGGCGTCGGTATTTTCCGGATCCAGCTCCACCCAGATTTTTGCTGCCTCAAAAGCCGCTTCATCCTTGCGCGCATATACTGCAATTCGGGTCGCACGGCTGGCGATTTCGTGATCACGTGTCGATTTTGCAAGATCCAGATAATTTTCTACGGATATATCCAGTTGCCCACGTTGACCAGCGATTTCCGCAACCAGTAGTTTGTAGAGTATGTCCTCGGTTAATTCCAGATTCGGGCGTTTCGGTGGCTGGCGAGTCACTTCCCCGGATTCAGGGTCTGTTGTCGCGGCTGAAGTGGTTGAATCCAAAGCCTGATCCTGTATGGGAACATTGCTGCAAGCCGTCAGACCTGACAACATGAGCCCTGCCAGCAGGGACATAAAGTTAATTGTGAATCTGTCAGTTAATTTCAGCATACATTAATAATCAGGCATAACCCCGGGATAAGAATTGACCATGCGGGCATTAGTATCGTTCCATATTCAACTTATGATCTTATAATTTATCCTAGCACTTTAGCCGGTTTTTTACTAAACCAGGTTTCGTGCCTGACCCGTGCTTTACGGGCTTTCTGTCTGTTTTTTAACTTGTTTTCCGCCCGCTCATCGCGCAGAATTTTACTGTTACCAATTAAACTACCGGATTCTATGTCTCTTCTTGCCTTTGGATTGAATCACACAACAGCTCCGATAGAGCTGCGTGAACGCGTCAGTTTCGGTTGTGATGTGATGCCGGAGGCGTTGTCTCAACTGACCGGGGAAGAAGGAATCGATGAAGCTGTGATATTGTCCACCTGTAACCGGACTGAAGTATATTGCAGTCTGGACCCGGCTGGTGAACAACGGTCGATTCGCTGGTTCTCCGAATTCCATGGTATCAAACAGGACCAGTTACAACCTTTTCTTTACAAATATCCGGATGCCAATGCCGTCAAGCACGTTTTGCGGGTGGCTTCTGGTCTGGATTCAATGGTGCTGGGTGAACCACAGGTCCTGGGACAACTCAAATCCGCCTATCAAACTGCCTTGCAAGCAGGCAGTATCGGCAAATTATTAAGTCGCCTTTTTCAACATTCATTCAGAGTGGCCAAACAAATCCGCACCAGCACCATGATCGGCAGTCATCCCGTTTCAGTGGCTTTTGCTGCAGTCAGACTGGCACAGCAGATTTTTGGTAATCTGTCGGATCAGACTGCACTCCTGATTGGTGCCGGTGACACAATTGAATTGGCCGCACGGCATTTGCATGAAAATGGCCTGAAAAAAATGATTATTGCCAATCGTACCCTGGAACGTTCACAACATCTGGCCAATGAATATTCTGCATACGCGATTGCACTCTCAGACATTCCACACCATCTTGCAGAAGCGGACATTGTAATTTCCTCAACGGCAAGCCAGTTGCCCATCCTCGGCAAGGGGGCCATTGAACGTGCCATCAAGGCCAGAAAACACCGTCCCATGTTCATGGTTGATATTGCTGTACCCAGAGACATTGAACCGGAAGCTGGTGAACTGGAAGATGTGTATCTTTACACCGTTGATGATCTCAAGGATGTGATTCAGGAAAATTTGCGCAACCGGAAACAGGCGGCAATGCAGGCAGAAGAAATCATTGACACACAAGTAACCCATTTCATGGACTGGTTGAATTCGCTGGATGCGGTGTCAACCATACGCGCCTTGCGTGAACAGGCTTATTCCATTCAGGACGAAGTATTCTTTTCCGCACAACAGAAACTCCGCGCAGGTGCTGATCCTGAAAAGGTATTGCAGGAAGTCACTCGTACCCTGACTAACAAATTGATACATGCACCCAGCACCCAGTTACGAGCTGCCGGTGCTGAAGGACGGGATGATTTATTATCTGCCGTGCAGGAACTCTACAACCTGAAAACTGATGTTCCCTCATCCGATTCCAGTAAGTAGCTGGCCAAACGGATATTTTCGATCAGTATTTACCTGTTGCTGTCCATTCGTAAATCCATAACTTATATAACATGAAAGAAAGTCTGCTGAAAAAACTGGAAAGGCTCGCCGAAAGATTGCAGGAGCTGGATGCCCTGCTGTCCGATCCATCTACAATCAATGATCAGAAACGCTTCAGGGAATTATCAAAAGAATATGCCGAAATCCGGCCGGTCGTTGCTTGCTTCAATGCCTATCAGAAAACCCTGAACAACATAAAATCAGCGGAAGAAATGCTGAAAGACGCAGACAGGGAAATGCGCGAACTGGCCTCTGATGAACTTGCAAACGCAAAAGAAAAAACAGAACAGCTGGAACTTGAATTACAACGGCTGCTACTCCCTAAAGACCCGGCCGATGACAGTAATATATTTCTGGAAATCCGTGCAGGTACTGGCGGTGAAGAGGCCGCACTTTTTGCCGGCACACTCATGCGCATGTATATGCATTATGCAGAAAGCCAGGGCTGGAAAACTGAAATTCTGAGTGCATCCGAAAGTGATCTGGCCGGATACCGTGAAGTCATCATGCGTATTATCGGCGATGGCGCCTATTCAAAACTGAAATTTGAATCCGGTGCACACCGCGTGCAGCGCGTACCGGAAACGGAAGCGCAGGGACGCATACACACTTCTGCATGCACGGTAGCGGTGTTACCGGAAGTGGATGAGATCGAAGACATTGAAATCAATCCCTCCGATCTAAGAATAGACACATACCGCGCATCCGGAGCTGGCGGCCAGCACGTGAACAAAACCGATTCAGCCATACGCATAACCCATTTGCCTACCAACACCGTAGTGGAATGTCAGGACGAACGCTCACAACACAAAAACAAGGCACGCGCGATGTCATTATTAAAAGCCAGAATATTAAATGCAGAACGTGAAAAACAGACCGCGGCGCAAGCTGAAAACAGGCGCAGTCTGGTGGGCAGCGGTGACCGCTCAGAGCGAATAAGAACTTATAATTTTCCCCAGGGCCGGGTCACCGATCATCGAATCAACCTGACGCTATACAATCTTGATGAATTCATCGAAGGTAATCTCAACATGGTGGTCGAGCCGCTTATCAATGAATACCAGGCAGACCAGTTGGCTGCTATCAGCGAATGAATCCCGCACTGACGATAAAAGATTTGTTGTATGAGGCGGAAAACAAACTAACCAACTCCGGCAGTGCCCGGCTGGACGCAGAAGTCCTGTTGTGCAATGTTATGGATTTCGATCGCAGCAAGCTTTATTCATCGTCCGGAAGTTTCGTAACTACAGATTCAGTCAATCAATACAGGTCACTTATTCAGGAACGCCAGTCAGGGAAACCTGTTGCTTACCTGACCGGCACCAGAGAATTCTGGTCAATGGAGTTTGAGGTGAATGAACATACATTGATCCCAAGACCGGAAACCGAATGTCTGGTTGAAACTGCTCTGAAACTGATTCCGGATAATGCAAATCTTGACATTGCTGATCTCGGCACTGGCAGTGGTGCCATCTTGATTGCGATCGCCAGTGAACGTCCCCGCTGCAAAATTATCGCAACCGATATTTGTGATCATGCACTCGCCGTTGCAGTAAAAAATACCGTGCGTCTGGGTGTAAACAACATTCAATTTATAAAAAGTGACTGGTACGCAAACATGGAAGGATCGTTTGACGTAATCGTCAGTAATCCACCCTATATCAGGAATGATGATGAACACCTGCATGGTGATGGTATTACATATGAACCTGAACCTGCCTTGTGTGGAGGAGTTGATGGGCTGGATGCCATACGCAATATCATCAGCAACGCAGGCCGTTATCTGAACAAAGGTGGCTGGTTAGTAATTGAACATGGTTTCGATCAGGCGCAAGCTGTACGTTCCTTGCTGAAAAACAATGGTTTTATCAATATCAAAACCAGGCGTGACTATGCGGGAGTGGACAGAGTCACCATGGGAAAGCGAGATTAATAAGTAAACCGGTATCAATATGATTGAACAAATCAGGCTTTTTATAAAAAGAAACAAGGCTGATAACCTGCAGATAAAAAGCGGTTGGCATGAAAGATTACAGACGATTTATGTCCATCATCAATCACAACAGAAACCATCCGGTTTAAAGAACCTCCAGACAAAAAGTCATTTCGAGCAAAGCGAGAAATCTGCAGTTGAAAAATTCAAATAAAAACCCACCAACTTTCAGTGACGAACAACTGCTGCGTTACAGCCGGCAGATGATGCTGCCCGAAATCGACGCAGAGGGGCAGCAACGCC
>Ga0214472_10007470_pt1 | contig 11436 bp, 8 predicted proteins | sample RVTome_6_FD_207662 | JGI IMG/M metagenome (GOLD analysis project Ga0214472, IMG submission 207662) | Soil microbial communities from uranium-contaminated site in the Upper Colorado River Basin, Wyoming, United States - RVT140D175 | ecosystem: Environmental > Terrestrial > Soil > Contaminated >...
GGGGGGGTGTAACTCGCCGGTGGGGTCGGCTCCCCCCCCCCAACACTCGATGCCGTCCTTGCCTCCTGGGCCCCGTGTATCGTTGACGCGTCAGTCCCTATGGCAGATATCTCACCAGGGCGATATTGAACTTACCGTTCGCGACGGGGGCATCGGTCCCCCCCACCACCACGATCAGCCCATCGGGCTGAATGGCGATCGCGTTGGCTCGGTCGGTACTGCTATTGAGAACGTGATCACCAGTCGTATTTTCCACGTCGGTCAGCACCCGGTTGTTGGTGCCGAAATCGGTAATGGCAACGCCATTCAGGTCGTAGCGGACCAGCGCAAAATTCGTATTGCCAACGCCTAGTGGCGCATCAGAAGTTCCGGCTGCCACGATCCGACCATCGGCCTGCATAGCCGCCGCCATCGCCTCGTCAAAGCTGCGCTGAACGGTCCCGTCGCCGCCGGCGAGGTTGTCGAAATCAGTGATCGAGAGGCCGGGATTCAGCGACTCGGCGTTGAAGGTGGGATCGAGCGTGCCATCCGTGCGGTAGCGGGCCAGGGCGAAGTTGAAATCGTTATTCGGCCCATTGGTCCTGCCAATCGCCACGATCTGGCCGTCGGGCTGTATAACGAGGGCGTTTACCTGGGCGCGCTCGCCGCGCAGACACGTCACCACCCGGTTGTCGATGCCGAAATCGGTGATCGGCACACCGTTGTCATACCGCACGAGGCCAAACGCCTGATTGCACTCCGGGCCGGGAGAGGTCATCCCGCCCACCACGACCTGGCCGTCGGCCTGAATGGCCACCGCGTTGGCCCCATCGAAGCTGCTGTTGCCGAAGTCGGTCAGGACCGTGCCGGGGAAGATGGTATTGTCGCCGAAGGTGGGATCGAGGACGCCATCGGCGCTGTAGCGTGCGAGGGCGAAGTTGCCATCGCCGCCGTCGGGCGCCGTCGAGAATCCGACCGCCACGATTTGGCCGTCGGCCTGCAGGGCAAGTGCTCTGATTTCGTCGGTATGGTTATCCCGAAAATCTAACAGCGTCGTGCCGGGAAATATCGTGTTGTCCCCGAAGGTGGTATCCACACTCCCGTCTGTGTGGTAGCGCACCAGGGCAAAATTGCTATCGCCGTTAGGGGCATCGGAGAAGCCTCCAACCACGATCTTGCCGTCGGGTTGGATCACCATGGCGCGGGCGCCGTCCAAGCTGTGCCGGCTGGGTTCATTGGGGTCGCCGGTGGGCACATCCGTACGGAAATTGGTGAGCACCCTGCCCTCACTGCCAAAGGTCGTATCATTGGAGCCGTCGGGGTTGTAGCGCACCACGGCAAAATTGTTATCGCCAGAGGGGGCGTCCGAGATACCTGCCACCACGATCTTGCCATCTACCTGGATGGCCACGGCGGCGGCTTCGTCGAACGTGTTCCCAAAGGTGGTGATCACTCGACCATTCGTACCAAACGCGGGATCGGGGATGCCACTTTGCGCCTGGGTGATACCCGCCGCTAACGCCATCAGCAAGCCGCTCAGACCGACCAGTAGATATGACCGCAAGAGGCATCCGTTTCTCGTGGCGCGGCCGTCGGCGGCCGCTATATGAAATCGATGCAGGCAATTCATCGCCAGGACTCCTTTGCTTTCAACATGCAGCAACTATGGATGAGAACGTGACTACGGTGCCTGGGCGCGATGACCGCCGGGATCATACGGCGCAACCCGTATGTCAAATGCCGTGGCAGCCAGAAACCATCCGGGCGTGGGTACGGAAGCACGACAGAGGCGAGTGCATGTCAGATGGTGATAGCCGATGACTGTCCAGCGTGTCTCAACAAGGTTGTGCTTGTGATAGCACAGGCAATATGATACAAGCATAGCCGCAACTGGAAGTGGAAATCCGGAGAAAATTCTGAGATTTTTCTGAGATTTTTCTGAGACGCGTCGAGGGCAATCGATGCAGGAATGCTGCTACCTCAGCTTTGGACCCTACCGGCTTGATAGACGCAACGAACAGCTCTGGCGCGGTTCAGAGCTGATTCGGCTGACACACAAGGCCTTGAGCGTGCTCGGCTACCTGGTCGAGCGCCAGGGACAACTTGTCACCAAAGATGAGTTCTTTGCGGCGCTGTGGCCCGGGGTCGTGGTGAGCGAGTCAGCGCTAGTGGTCTGTGTGCGCGAATTGCGCCGCGCGTTAGGCGATGTGCGGCGTGCCCCGCACTTTATCGAGACCGTGCATGGGCGCGGCTATCGCTTTCTCACCCCCGTCCACGAGACGGCAGAATCCGCTTCATACCTGGGCGCCGCCTCACCTTCTCGATCCGCTTCCCCATCGCCCATCTTCGTGGGCCGCGAGGCGGAACTGGCACACCTCCACCGGCTCTTCGAGAAAGCCATGCAGGGCGAGCGACAGGTGGTTTTTGTCACCGGTGAGGCCGGCCTTGGCAAGACGACGTTGATCAATCAGTTCCTGGCGCAGCTCGGTGGCGATCGGCACCTCTGGAGCGCCCGGGGCCAATGCGTCGAGCACGATGGCGCCGGAGAGGCTTATCTGCCGCTGCTCGATGCGCTGGGACGCCTGTGCCGCGGTGCAGACGGTGCGCACTGCATTAAGCTGCTGCAACAACATGCGCCAACCTGGCTGATGCAAATGACCGCCCTGTTGAGTGCCGAGGCACTCATGACCTTACAGCGCCGAGGCACGGGGGCCACCCAGGCGCGCATGCTGCGAGAGTTAGCTGAAGCGTTAGACGTACTGACCCGCGATCGCGCTTTAGTCCTGGTCCTGGAAGATTTGCTGTGGAGCGATGCCGCCACCCTGGAGTGGCTAGGGGCGGTGGCACGGCGGCCAGAGCCGGCCAGGCTGGTGCTAATCGGGACCTATCGGCCGGTGGAGGTGATCGTGCGGGCGCATCCGCTGCGCCGTTTGCAGCAGGAATTGCAGGTGCATGGACTGTGTGAGGAGCTGCCCCTGTCATCTCTGACGGAAGACGCCATCGCCGCGTATCTCGCGCATCGGTTTGGTTTGGAAACACAGGAGGAGACGCGCTGGCAAGCGCTGGCGCGGCTGGTGCACCAGCGCACGGAAGGCAACCCCTTATTCATGGTCAACGTTGTGAAGGATTGGGTGCAGCGGGCGGTGCTGGGAGAAGTCGCGGGGCAGTGGAAACTGTACAGACGTCTCGACGAGTTAGCGGTGGGCGTGCCAGACAATCTGCGGCAGCTCATTGAACAGCAGCTCGACCACCTGGACGCTGCGACGCAAGCGTTGCTGGAAACGGCCAGTGTGGTGGGGCTGCGATTCACCGCGGCGGCGGTAGCGATGGGGATGGAGGTGTCCGTGGACGTGATTGAGGCCCAATGTGACCTCCTGGTACGGCGAGAACAGTTCGTGCGCACACGGGGTACGGAAGTCTGGCCCGATGGGACGACGGTGGCCCACTTTGAGTTTCGCCATGCCTTGTATCAGGAGGTGCTCTACCAGCGCATTTCCGTTACCCGTCGCATGCGACTCCATCAACGCATGGGGCAGCGGCTGGCGCCGGGATCTCCCAAGGGAGTGGTGCGCCGGCGCTAGAATGGCGTTTGACATGCCTCTTCTTTAAACCCCCCGCCATGTTGTGGATCCTCCCACCCTCCCAACCACTGCGCCGCATCTTCGAGAGACAGCTTGGACCTCATTAAAGTCACCTGGGTTGGACGAATCTCCTGCAAGCCCACTTGACAAGCCCTGGGCGGGCGCGCAAGATGTGCCCGAATTTTTTAGCCGTCGCCCAAGTGCGACGCCTCTACATTCGTCTGAGGGAGGGAAATGTCATGCAACGACGGACATTCGTGGCCGGAACGACTGCTTTGGCTGGTCTCTCAGTGCTTCCCCGGCGTTGGGCGATGGCCGGGCACCAAGGTGAATCGGGAACACCGGTATACGGGGGGACGCTGCGGGTGGCGTATGCCTCCGATATCCATGCCGGTCGCTTCCAACTCAACCGCATGGCCCCGCCGGGATATGAAACGTTTTGGGTGTCGAACAACACGCACAACGCTCTGGTGACGTTGAACCCGGAGTTTGAAATTGTGCCTGACCTGGCGAAATCTTGGGAGATTATCGATCAGGGCAAAGCGTACATCTTTCATTTGCATGAAGATGTCAAATTTCACGATGGCACAGACTGTGATGCCGAGGCCGTGAAACGGTTTCGCCTTCTTGCATCACGCCGACGCAGGCGTTCGTATCGCCCTGCAGGGCATACACCATCCACACAGCGCTGCCATTAGCCCTCTCAGCCGCGACCCTCAGCCTGAGCAACCATGAGAACCCAGGCGTATGCCCGTAGAGCAATTTGATGGGGTGACAATCTCTGCGGCAGCGCCAGTCAGGCGGACAATATGTAAACCGGTATTGGCGCGATCAGCGAGATAAATATAGCCGCGATGATCAATCTCGACATTGTTCGTTTGGATCGCCTGTTGCCCACCTCTCCAGGTGGTCTTCTCAGTCACTGTGGGAATGAAAAAGCCGACCTCGACGGGATGAAAGGGATCCCGAATATCTACCGCTCTGGCTCCCGCATTGAAATACGACACCACGATTAGTTTTTTGTAAAAGGCAGGGTTATAGGACCAATTGAGCGAGTGCGCGCCAAAGCGTCCACCCCGTTGGCAGAAATGACCCGCCGACTCGGGCACCTGGTAATTCGCCACGGGGAAGGGCCGGGTTTCATCTGTGATATCGACCATGAAGACCATATCATGCGCATCTTCCTGACACGCGTTAGCAAAGGACTCTGACACCAAGACGACAAAGTCGCGCGGACTGGCCTGAACAAACCTAGCTTGCTCCGGCACCTCGATGCCAATGACAGGCCAAGCCGTATGCCCACCCCAAAACTTGGGCATGTCCAGTCGTCCGACCTGCGCCAATAGGAGATCCTCAGGACGCGGCCGGGTAGGGCATGTCGGGCGGCAACGGAGCAGCTTTGGCACGCTGACGATCTGCATCACGCCATGGTTGCCAGTGCCATAGGCCACGTAGAGCCGAGAGCCGTCTGGGGATAGGGTCGCTTCATGTGCGCCAGGCGGGACGACTGTTGCCTGACCGCCCGGTTCTTGGCCAACCAGGCCGTACTGCCGAATGATCTGTGGGTGAGCTGGATGGCTGAGATCGACCACCCATAAGAGCCGGCTCGTCTTCCATCCGAGCTGCCGGCCGTCGTAGACTATGTAGGCGATACCGGTTTGACAATCCCACCAGTTTTTATGCGTGGCGCTACCACCCGATAACGGCGTGCTCACCAGCATTGGCGCAGTAGGATCTGTCACTTCCCACACTTCGTGCGACTGATGCCCATTTGCCCGGAGAAGGTACATCTTGCGGTTGTCGACCGGAAGCGCAGAGCCCTGGCAAATCTGCACCATCTGGGCGCCGCCGTCGCCTGGGAGATGATGCAGATAGACGGGCTGCGTGGGGTCCGTCACATCGACAATCGATGTCCCGTTCGTTTCCATCACGCTCGTGAGCGGGTTCATGGCTCGCCCGTTGTGATGTCCGATGTAAGCGATCCAGCGTCCGTCTTGTTCCTGAATCACAGGTTGGTAGGCACTGCGTCCTTGCAAGTCATGGTGTCCCACCAGCTGCATATTCCGACTCTTAGGGGTTTGATGAGAGCCTGCTGCGGGTTGTTCCGCCAGGCTCGTCAGGTTCATCAGAGAGATGAACGCCAGGACCTTGAGCCAGTTCCAGACCACTAACTGTCCCCTACTTGCTGTCATGGTTCTTTACTCATGGTAAACCTTAATACTTGCAGGGCTCACCTCGGCCCAATGAAACCCTTTTAGGCGGGCGGCTTCAGCGTCACCAGAAGGATGCGGTTCGTACTGCTCTGGTGGATCAGCAGGTTGCCCTCCCGCGTCGGCCGCATGTGTCTCACGATACCGGCATAGATCCCCCCGGACGGGATGGCCCAGCTCTGGAAGGTCTCCGTGGCGGGGTCGAACCGCACCAGGGTCTCCGGCCTCTTGCCGGATTCGTTGTACCAGACGATGCCGTCCACGACCGCGATGGCATAGGGATGCGACTTCGCCCCGCTGGGGGAAGGCCATTCCTTAATCTCGCCCGTGCTCGGGTTGAACCGGCCCAGACGGCCCTGGGAGGAGTTCACATACCAGAGCATGCCGTCACTCGCAAAATCGAGCCGCCGGACGGTCGTCTGCGGATCCGGCAGCTGGTAGTCGCGGATCTCCATCGTCTCGGGATCGACTCGGGCTAGGCAGTTGCTGCCGTTGCAGGCGATCCACGGGATGTCGTGGGCGTCCAGCTTGATGCCGTAAGGTCGCGATTTCGGCGTGGGCATGGTCATCAGCTTGATGTCGCCCGTCTCGGGAGTCAGCCGGCCCACCATGTTGCTCTGCTGCAAGGTGAACCACATCGTTCCCTTGCTGTCGAAAACCGCCGTGTGCGGATCCTTGGCGGCGGGGTCTGGCATCTTGTATTCGGTGATCTTGCCCGTGTGCGAGTCGAGCTTGCCCACCGTGCCGTTCTTGTTGCCCATGTACCAGACGTTGCCCTGCTGATCGAGAGTCACCGAATGGGGCATCGCGTTTTCCGGCAACGGGTATTCCGTCATGTCGCCGCTCCTGGAATCGATCCGCCCGATCAGGTTGCCCCATTGCCCGGCCCACCAGATCGACCCGTCCGGCGCCTGAACCGGATCACGGGACCGCTGACCTAGCGTGGGAACCTGCCATTCCTTGAAGCTGATCGACGCGATGCCGGGTATCAGCTTGGGCTGTCGGCTGGTATTCTCGGGAAAATGCGTGGCCAGATACGCCGTTATCGCCTCCTGTTCCGGACTGCCGGACAGGTCGACCATCGTGCCGATCAATTCTTGCCAGCCGGCACGGGTGTAACCGGAACTGCGTGTAATCGGGTGGGTGTTATGGCACGCGATGCAGACGCTCTGGACGACCTCCTTGCCAGGCCCTGCCGGCAAATCGCTCGACTGGCCCCGTCCCATGCTCGGCCCGACCATGCAAAAGAACACTACCGCCAACGATGTTTTTGATAGCCTGGACATATGCCCCTCCCCGACAAAGTAGAACATGTCTCCGTTTGATCGCCAGGTTCATTGGCGACCCAGCGGTGTGATCTTGGAGAACCTTTGACATCCTCCCACCACCTTACGATGGGGGATTCCTGAAGACCACTAGGGTCCGCAGGCGTTTAATCTCTCGACCAGTCCGGCCGCGAGGATATTTCGGGCAGCATTGACATCGGCATGGTCCCTGTGGCCACACGCCACACAGGAGAACAGGGCTTGAGACGGACGATTCTCACGCGATACATGGCCGCACTCGGCACACTTCTGCGAGGTGTACTGCGGGGCGACGGCGATGGTTTCACCACCACGCCACCCCTGCTTGTATTCGAGAAAAGTGCGGAACATGCCCCAACCCTGATCGAGAATCGCCTTGTTCAAGCCGAACTTTTGCGCGACGTTCTTCCCCGGTGCTTCGAGCGTACCAGATGCCGACCGAGACATGTTCTTCACCTTCAGGTCTTCGACTACAACGATCGCGTGGTTCTTGCTGATCTCAGTCGAATGCTGGTGCAGAAAATTGTGGCGGCAGTTGGCAATCTTTTGGTGAACCCGGTTCACCACCCTCTTTTGTTTGGTCCAGTTGTTGGAAAACTTCACTTTGAGCGACAGCTTGCGTTGCTCGTTGGCCAGCCGTTCCTCGTGCTTGCGAAACGAATTCAGCGGTTCGATGAGCTGACCGTCGGAGAGGGCCGCAAAGCAGGCCACGCCCAGGTCGATACCGACAGCGGCGGTGGCGGGATGCACGGGTTCGTCGACCTCGATCTCGGTCTGAAACGACACGTACCAGTGCTCACCGCGCCTCGACACGGTGACGTTCTTGATCGTCCCTTCGATGTCGCGGCTCTTCCAGAACCACACCCAGCCAATCTTGGGCAGATAGACGCGAGAGCCATCGACCTTGAACCCTTGGGGAAAGCGAAACGAATCGTCCAAAAACTTCTTGCGAAAAGTGGGCGGGGCGGCTCGGCCTTCAAAGCAGTTGATATACGCACGGTCAAGATCGCGCAAGGCTTGTTGCAACGCCTGAGAATGCACGTCGGCAAGAAAGCCATACTCGTCGCTCTCTCGCCAAAGCTTCACAAGCTTGCAGGCATCGGCAAAACCAATACGTGGTGTGTTGCTGATATACCTGTGTTCGTTCGTTGCAAGTGTCTTGTTCCAAACGAAACGGCATGCACCTGCATGTTGTGCAAATTGTTGCCTTGTTTCGGCATCCGTCTTGAGACGGTATTTATATCCTTTGCGTATTATCATGGTTTATACTATATATGGAAGTACCATATGAGTCAACAACTTTTACAAAGTTAGCCTGCGACATAACTTGACTAAGTACCCTCGGCTCTTCGAGCCGACCAACTTTCATCTCCCAGCTTACGCAGGGAGCCTTCCCGTTGGAGAAAGGTAAAATGAACGCATCTGATCTTCAACGGCAAAGCTATAATGGGTCATTCCCGGCCCTCCAAGGGCTGTCATGGCTATCTGTGACGACCGCATCACCATACTACAGTTTGCCTATTGATGAAATTATTGTGTGGTCATTCCTTAGCGATGCTAGGAACGGGTAAGCGATGCTAGGCGTGATAGGAGGCAATAGAAGAAAAAGGCGTTAGAGTTTTGCGCCACCATGCGATATTATAGACCTGCCACCTGCTATACGCTAGCCGACGAAGGCGTAAAAAACACGACGCGAGTTGCCAAGCGTTCGCGATTATCAGAAGCGAGTTTACCATGTCGTCTCGATCCATTGAGATTCATGAACTGCCGGTACTCTTAGAGCGCGACGTCTTCATGCGGACCTTGTTGCGCGAACTGTCTGGAACCCTACAAGATGTCATCGGTTTGGAGGAATCGGCAGGTTTTATCAGTGTGGTCGGGCAACGCATGGGAGACCAAATCAATGCGCAGTATCGGGCGGCCCTTGCAGTCTCGTGTCTCACACGCGATCAGGTGGCGGCGGTGCTGTTGGACCTAAGTCATCATGGAGCGCGATCTACCTCGTCTCTATAGTGACTGATATTGACTCTTCCTACAGACGCTTTATACTCGGAGCGGTTAGAGTCTACATCCAGATCGTTGATGTCAATCAGAGGGCTTTGCTGACTCTTGGTGGACTAAGAAAAGGGGACAGATTTATTTTTGAGCGGGCGCCATGCAACGATCTCACCTAACAATAAGAAAAGGGGACAGATTTAATAAGAAAAGAAGAAAAGGGGACAGATTTATTTTTGAGCGGGCGCCATGCAACGATCTCACCTAACAAGGGCTCGGAGCTGACGGCCCACAGCGTAGGTTTTTTGGCAGTTCCTAAGTTTGTCTCCTGTGGGCCACAGCTCAAGCCGGGCGTTAGGCCCTGCGGGCGAAGGCTCTGAACACAAAGGAGAACGTATGCGCAAGATACTGAATGTAATGCTGAGCATCGGTTTCTTACTGGGTTGCTTCGCAAACACAGGGGCGGAGATCGCATCCAAGGCCGATACACTGGAACGCATTACGCAGAGACTTGTCGCTCCGCCGTTCTTGCCCGCACATGAGCAAGTTGCAGAAGGGCCGCCCAAGGTTGTGCAAGTGCGTATGGTGATCGAAGAGAAGCGCATGAAGATAAGCCCGGAAGGTGCCACAATCTGGGCCATGACCTTTAATGGAAGCGTTCCCGGCCCAATCATTGTGGTGCATCAAGATGACTATGTCGAGCTGACGCTTGTCAATCCAAAAACGAGCACATTGCTGCACAATATTGACTTCCATGCGGCGACGGGCGCTTTAGGTGGTGCAGAGCTTACGCATGTAGCTCCTGGACAAGAAGTTGTCTTGCGATTCAAGGCGATCAAACCCGGCGTATTTGTCTACCACTGTGCTCCTGGCGGAGCCATGATCCCGTGGCATGTTGTTTCGGGGATGAATGGCGCCATCATGGTGCTCCCGCGGGATGGCCTGAGAGATACAGAAGGGAATCCAGTCAGATACGACAAAGCATACTATATAGGTGAGCAGGACTTTTACGTGCCTAAAGATGCGAGTGGCAAGTACAAAGAGTACGAAATACCCATTGCCGGCATGGGGGATATGCTTGAGGTCATGAAGACCTTGACCCCTACTCACGTGGTGTTTAACGGCGCTGTAGGTGCGCTGACAGGTGAGCATGCATTAACGGCAAAGGTAGGAGACAAGGTGTTCTTGATTCACTCTCAAGCCAATAGAGACTCCCGCCCCCATCTTATTGGTGGGCATGCTGACCTTGTGTGGAGAGGCGGTTCCTTCAGGGACAAGCCGGCAACAAATCTCGAAACATGGTTCGTTGAAGGGGGTTCTGCCGTGGCCATGCTGTATCAGTTTAGACAGCCGGGCCTGTATGTCTATCTCAATCACAACCTGATAGAAGCAATTTTGCTTGGCGCAGCCGCCCATATAAACGTAGAAGGGGAATGGAATAACGATCTCATGGAACAGCTCCAAAAGCCAGGTCCCATCAAGGAGCAGTGAAAAACTGGTGTCAAGCTTGGATTAACCACAGCAATTCCCGGAGGACACTTAAGTGCTTGAATTTAAAGAAGTTAAAATTTGAGCTTTCGTAAAGATAAAATCAAATTTTTCAACAACTTACGCTAAAATTGCCTTGTTCAAGGCACTCAAAAAAGCATATGTCATTGATTTTACTAGGTTTATGTTTACGAAAACACAAAATATAAGTCTTTTGTTTTCAATGGTTTAAGTACCCTCCGGGAATCGCTGGACTAACTGAGCAATCATATCCTGTTGGATGGGGCGCGTTCCCATCTTTCCGGTCAGGCTTCCAACAGAGCCAAGTGTGAAGTGGCCATATGTTTCAACAGGTTCCAGCGACCCGCCGTGTAATAGGAGCGCAACAGCAAGATCGCCTCTGCGCTGGCTCGACACCAAAAGAGACTCGCCCCTTTGAGTCGCAGGTTGACCACCCTGCGAACCGTGCTTTCAATGGCGCCACTGCCAATCGGCAGCTTCATCGCCATGAGCTTGGCATACGCCATGCGACTCTGGTTCTTAATGAAGTAATCCCGATGCGTGCGAATGCCTTTGCTGTTGCGGCCCCGGCAGATATCGCGTACCGCAGCAATGACCCGCTCTACCTCCCCGCGCAGCAACCACCGGCGCTGTTGGGTGCGCCAGCGGCTACGCACCTTCGCGCTCCAGTCTTTGCGCAGGGCGGCAACTTGACCGAGGTGCTCGGCCGCGTGATAAAAGTCGAGCACCTCATGGACCTGCTCCGTTGATAGACCCAAGGCCTGTATCAACACAGGCACCCGTTTCCATATCCAGGGCGCGCCATCGGCGATAAAGAGAACCTGATCGGCCTGGGTGATCTGGAGCCGTTGCAAATAG
>Ga0214472_10007471_pt1 | contig 11435 bp, 13 predicted proteins | sample RVTome_6_FD_207662 | JGI IMG/M metagenome (GOLD analysis project Ga0214472, IMG submission 207662) | Soil microbial communities from uranium-contaminated site in the Upper Colorado River Basin, Wyoming, United States - RVT140D175 | ecosystem: Environmental > Terrestrial > Soil > Contaminated >...
CGCCGCCGACCGCACCCTGCCCCGGCTGGCGGCCCGATACGGGCTGAAGGCCGACCAGATCGACTGGTTCCTGCCCCACTACTCGTCGGACTATTTCCGTCTCCAGCTCTACGAGCGGATGAAGAACATCGGCTTCCACATCCCCCTGGAGCGCTGGTTCACCAACCTGGCCCAAAAGGGCAACACCGGCGCCGCCTCCATCTTCATCATCCTCGAGGAGCTCTTTCATTCCGGCAAGATCGAAAAGGGGCAGAAACTGCTCTGCTTCATCCCCGAGAGCGGCCGTTTTTCCATGTGCTACATGCTGCTGACGGCGGTGTAAGCCTGGTTAACGCCCGAAATACGCCACAAAAAAAGGGATCGGCCCGCCTGGGGTCGATCCCTTTTTTTATCACCTTTTGCTGGCTGGTGGACCTTTTAAGATCGGCATCCAAACTCGTCGTGCGAATAGAAAAGAACTTTCGTCCCTGCACGATTCAGCACATAACAATCCCACAGAAACAGGACTCCAAGTGTAAGGAACGATAGAGCATCTTCAAATTCGTCCGGGTTAAATACATGCCCTGGTGCTTCGACCAAAAGGCGGCTCTCGCCATACGACAAACGAAATCGATCGAATATATGCATTCTTTCACTCGATGGCCAAACACCCCATTCAGTGAACCAAATCAAGATTTCATCTTCGTTATTGAAAACCTGAAAATGACCTTTCACCAATGCCACACGCTGACCAGCATCAGCGGGGATTTTGAATGCCTCAGTCGCACAACTGAACTTTGGGCGTCCGAAATCATCAAAGGGAGTTGAATTCCTGCGACACCACTCTTCAATTTCTATTTCTGTCAGAAACTTCATGCTTTCGCTTTCGCAACATTTTACAATTTCGGATTTCAGCAAAGATCACTTTTCTTGCCTCCAAAATCCCCCGTCCTCGCTAGGCAAGGGACTATCGGCAGAAGTTGGTTGGGGCTGCGTCTTCTTATCATCTACAGCCTTCATGTCGCTGTGCAACATAACCGTGTCCGCGGCAGCGGACAAAGGCAGGTCCACGAGGCCATAACAACCAGCTATGACGGCAAAAGGCAATGCTGCCAGACCGAAGGCGAAGTGGGCGTCGTCCTGCTCCGGTGCATCATTCATTGCGACTAAACCGTAGAGGATCGCTCCAGTCACAACGAAAGGGAAAACAACAAGCTCGGCGTCTTGTCTTGCTCCTGGGTAGATGACGCGGTTTCTGTTTGAATCGTCAGTCTGGTTACGCACAACGATTGAAGTGCATCCGATTTGAAGGATGAAGACGGTCGCGAACGTCAAGACGATCATTTGTTTAATCAACATTTCAATGCTCTACGATTGAAATAAGCGATCGCCGCAGTGAAAAAACAAACTGGCAAGTGCCGGGCTTGCACCTTTTTTAAGTCCAAAACCCTGTCATGAAAAGGGAGGCGCCCGTGAGGTAGCCTCACCAGCGGCCGCAACGGAAGATGGCGAGAGAGCGGCGCCGCTTCGGGAGAATGCAGAAAAGCCTCTCGATAAGAAAAACCGAGCCGGCCACCCTCGTCCTGGAACAGTTGCCCGGCCCAGGTCCTGTTAAGGTAAACATCCAGGTGCGGCATCTACTGGTCCTTGAAAGGATTCTGCGAGCGGGGAAAGATATAGATTTCCAGTCCGAGGGTCCGTAGCACCTGCAGGATCTTGCCTATCTCCGCCGTCTCTTTGCCGTTTTCCAACTGCGACAGAAATTTGGTTCCCACTCCGGAGAGGCCGGCGGCCTTCTCCTGAAGGACTCCCTGTTCTTTCCGCTTGCGGCGAACCGCCTGCCCAATATCCTTTGCCGTTTCAATGCGGCCGAAAGGCTGCATATTTTCAGGGGTTTTGCCCATTCCATCTTCCGAATTTTTTTCCGTACGGGAATTTTTCATCGTTTTAGCCTCCCAGTCAGGCAAATATATCCGAACGGGAAAATCGGACCCGGGTTGCAGTAAATGACAGAAGAATTTGTTCGTACGGATATGTACTGATTTTGGCCCGGTCAAGTCAAGTAAATATGTCCGATCGGAAAATTAATTGAAAATCTCGAAGATTATCCTGAAATCTTTCCGCAGGGGGAAATTCCGGGGAATTCTTGGGACAAGCGACGAGGCGGCGTTACCCTTTTTCCCGGCGAATAAACTCCGCGAGGGTCGCCACCGACTGCAGCACATCCCGGCTGGTTTCCTCCCCGCCGATCCGAACACCAAATTTTTTCTGAACCGCCACCACCAGTTCCACCGCATCGAGGGAATCGAGTCCCAAAGGCGAATCCGGTCCGATCAGCGGGGCATCGTCAGGAAAATCCTCGGGGGGATCGGGCACGTTGCAGGCATCGATGATCAGGTCCTTGAGTTCCTTTTCCAGCGTTAAAACGGACGTCTGAGGCATTATTGATCCACTCCTGAGAAAAAATTGCGGGTAAAGGCCTGATTACAGTCAGCCGCCGGTTCGCCGTTGGCGATGGAAGAGCCACCAGGCGATGCAAAGGGTCGCGGCAAAAAAAGCCAACAGGGAAAGGGCATTGTCCAATACGGCCGACAATCCCTCCCCGCGCACGAAGATTTCGAGGAACCCGTCGAGGCCCCAAGACAAGGGGGAAAAGGCGCTGATCGTCTGGATCGCCCGGGGCATCATGTAGACCGGCACCATGACCCCGCCGAGAGCGGCGGCCACCACCACCGAAACGGCGCCGAACATGGAAGCCTGCTCGAAGCTGCGGGCTGCGGTGCCGACCAGCAGGCCGAAGCCGGTGGCCGCCAGGGCGGCGCACAGGGCGAGGAGGAAGGCCGCGGGAAGACGCCCGTGGAGGTCAAGCACCGGGGTGCCGAGCAGGGGCAGCAGATACCTGCCGACCGCCAGCATGAGGCTGAACTGAACCAGGCAGACCAGGGCGAAAGCGGCGATCTTGCCGAGCAGAATGATGCCATAGGAGACAGGCAGGGTACGCAGCCGCAGCAGGGTTCCTTCCTGACGTTCGCGCAACAAGGCGCCCGAGAGGGGCACGACGATGAAAAACATGCCGAACAGCGCCCAGGCCGGCACATTCTGCTGCACCGCATTGGGCAGGGGCCGGTCAGGCCTGGCGGATGCCGGCTGTTCCCGCACCGCAAGCAGGCTTTCCTCGATCAGCAGGCGGTGCAGATCCTGTTCGCCGAGGATCGTCCCGCCCATGAGAAAGCCGCCGCTGCGAGCGGCCAGGGCAGTGTTGAGGGCGCGGCTCAATTCCTGGCCTTTTTCTTCGGTTTCGATCCCCAGCAGTACCTGATTGAGAGAACTGGTAACCGCGGTGCGGAAAATACCCTGCACCGTCGGGTCGAAAAAGACCATCACTTGCGGCATGGCCTTGGTCGCGACGGGCGAAACGCCTTGCCGCTTCTTCCTGAAGGCATCCCGTACCTGTTCCCGGGCCTGCTCGCGAAAAATCTGGCTGGCCCCGGCGGGAATCACGATGCCGAACTGGTAATCCCCTTCGGCCACCAGGCGGCGGGCCGTCCCTTCGCTCAATGGCCGGGAATCCACCGTCTCCACCAGCTTCAGGGCCTCCACCGCCCCGAGGCGTTCGCGCACCTTGGCGGCCAGCGGACCGCCGTCATGGTCGACGAAAAGAACCCGCAAACCGCTTGCCCCGGTAGTTTCGAGGATGTTGTTCTGCACCAGCGAGACTACCAGCACCAGCACCGCGGGCATGAAAAACAGCACCAGCAGCCCGGCGCGGTCGCGGCTCAGCACCAGCAGGTCTTTACAGAAGGTTGCCCAGAATTGTTTCATCGATAATTAGTCCCGCAACTGCCGGCCGGTCAACTGCAGGAAAAGATCCTCCAGGTTCCGGCAATCGTCACCGGCGGCGATCAGTTCCTCCGGCCGTCCTTCGGCGAGCACCCTTCCGCCATCAATAATCGCCAGTCGGGAACAGAGCTGCTGCGCCTCTTCCATGTAATGGGTGGTATAGATCAGGGTCATCCCCTGCGCTCTCAGGCGGGAAAGATTTTCCAGGATGGTGTTGCGCGACTGGGGATCGATGCCCACCGTCGGCTCGTCGAGAAACAGCAACCGGGGGCGATGGACGATCCCCGCCGCCAGATTGGCGCGACGCTTCATGCCCCCCGAACAGGTTTCGATACGTCGATCCCCCTGGTCCCGCAACCCGACCAGTTCAAGGCATTCTTCCACCCGCTGGTTCAGGTCCCTGCCCCCCATGCCGAACAGACGGCCGAAATAGCGCAGATTCTCCCTGGCGCTCAGAACCGGATAAAGGGCGACCTCCTGGGGAACCAGGCCGATCTGCCCCCGGACCTTATGCGGTTCTCGCAACAAATCGACGCCACACACCCGCAGGCTGCCCCGGGCGGGACGCAGCAGGTTGCTGAGCATGGCGATGGTGGTGGTTTTGCCCGCACCGTTGGGCCCGAGCAGGCCGAATACCTCCCCCTCGGGGATGGAGAGGGAAATGTCGGCCACCGCCGCCTGCCCGCCGCCCGGATAGCGATACATCAAACCGGTCGCCGAAACGATCTCGGGGCGCGGCGCAGGGTGAACCGGAACGCGGGCTGGATTGACTGTCATCTTAAATCACCTGAAAACACACTTAAGGTCAATAGATTGGCTCACCTGCACCACAAACCATAATGGTTCTTGATTAGCCCTGATACTCAGCTGTGGGATGATCATGTCTGGACCTGATATATGTAATGCCCTGGTTGCCTTTACGACCTTGACCGATGCGCTTCGTTCCTCAGCACATCCTATGCTGCTAATCAGGTTTGGTTTTAGGCCTTATCCGCGTTCATCCGCGTTTATCCGCGTCCCATTCGGCCTTTGACCTTGATTCAAAAACGAAACCTTGAATTGGACGCGGATCAAATCTGATGCTTCGCATACGCGGATCAATCAAAACCTGAAGGTCATCGGGTTTCTGAATTAGCCCTGTTTCTCAGCTGGGATGGGATAATTTGCCCTGAGCTGAGAATTGGATTTAACCAGGTAATGGTCTATTTTATAAGTATTTCTTCGTGCTCTTCGTGCTCTTCGTGTTCTTCGTGGTAAAAATCCCTGGTTCATCGAGAAGTGCATATCAAACTTCGGCCAGCAGTCCGCGAAACAGCTTTTCCTCGCGGTCTGCGCAATCGCGAAGCATCGCCGCGAGACGGGGGTAGGAGGTTTCTTCCTCGCCCCGGCCCTTGCAGCGGCGGGCGGCGAACAGGGCGAACTCCCGCCACTGGTCGCCGATATCGGTCAACTCACGGGAGAACTCCGCCAATCGCGGCTGGGCCAGCAGTTCGGCCGCTTCCTGTAGGAAGGCGGCGTAGATGAAACGAAAGCCGCCGCCCCCGGTGCCGATCTCCTCCTGCATGCGGATGAGATGGCCCAGGTACTGGCCGGCTCGTTTCGGGCCGAGTTTTTGCGGCCACCCTTCGAGCTGCCGGGCCAGAAAACGCATGCCGCGCACGCCGATGATCGGTACCGGCGCCTTGACCATGCGGCGGCCGACCTCGCGGATGCCGGCCTTGACCGCCGGCCGAAGATCGATCCCCGCCGGCACATCCTTGAGGTAGTACATCGCCCCCTTCGGCGCCAGCGCTCCCTTGGCGAAACGGGCCCGCAGCAGGTCTTCGCGGGGGCAGAGAACCGCCTCGTCGATGACCGGGTCGCTGATCCGGTAGTTGTCCCCCTCGCGGCCGCAGACCACCAGGTTGTGGGCATTGAAATGGAAGCGCAGGGCCGGCGGGAAATAGGGCAGCCAGAAAACCCCGGTCTGAAGTCCCACCGGTATCTGCTGCTCCAGGGCCCTGTCGAGAGCCGTCATCGACTTGTCGGGATCGCGAAATTTCTGCCGGACGACCTCGACTCCGAGGCGTTTGGCCACCCGCCTGAAGATGGAGCCCGGCGCGGAGCGAAAGGTCACCAGGGGCAGGCCGTTGATCCGCACGAAGGGCAGATAACCGAAAAACAGTCCGGCGCCGATGCCGAAGGCCATCGCTTCGGACATTTCAATGCCATGGTGCAGAAACAGGTTGGCCGTGACGCCGCTTTCGCAATGGGCCGACTGACGGTGGGTAAATTCGATGTTCACTGGTTCCGGTCCTCTTCGTCATTATCCAGAACCACGGGAAGTTCCGGCTTTTCGGGAATACGATCGAGCTCTGCGGCGGCCACCCCGAAAACCCGCGCATAGCGTTCGAGCAGCTCGGGTTTGAGCCGGGCGTAGACGGCGGGACGCAGGTGGCGCCTCACCCGCCAGCGCGCCAGTTGCACGTAACCGGCGAGCAGGCCGGCATCCATCTGGCAGCGGGCCATGTGAAACGCCAGGGGACTGGCCTCGCCGGACCGCACCGCCTCGATCGCCTCGGCAACCGCTTCGGCGATCACCTCCCAGGCCTGTAGATTGGCCACATTGGCCGGATCCCAGCCGACGCTGGGGGCGAGCACATAGCGCCCGTCCTGGTCCAGGGCGTAACAGATCTCGTGCCATTGACCGAGAATGGCCTTATCCTGTGGTACGTCTTCACTTTTCAAGGAAGCCCTCCGCTAATCGATCTGCTTCAAGGCCTTGGATGCGGCAATTTTCAGTTTTATGTCCATGGTCCCGGCCATAACCTGTTTCAGAGTCTCGGCGTACCTGGCGTCTCCGGAAACAGCCAGTGCTTTACACATCCAGGCCATCGTATCGATATCCTCGCCGCGCGTGCGCTTATTGCCCTGCATTCCCAGCAATTCGACGTCTATAATTTCAAAGATTTTTTTATGAACCATGATGCTGCGGACAACAGTTTTTGCCGCGTCTTTCTTCAGCTGAATATTGTCTGACTTCAGCATGTTGGCCAACCGGTTTTCTTCATGATTCAGGTTGTCATCCCACGTTTCCGTCGAATTCATGATCCGCATGCGGTCCGCGTACTCCCCGATCAGATCCTTGCTCTCCTCCGCGTAATGTTGCAGTTTGAAGCTGGGCGCCTTCTCGGCTATTTCCTGCAACAAGGCCTTGTACCTGGGATCTCCCGAGGCGGCCAACGCCTTGCAGAGCCAAGACATTTCGTCCACATGATCGGATTCGAATCCCTTGGGGTAGCCATCCCGCAAAAGGGCGGCAATCTTTTCGTACAATCCCTGATCTTCGATCCCGGCGTTGGTGATGATCTTGGCGATCTGCGTTCTCTGCACGCTGCTGCCCGAGGCCAGGGCCTCCTTCAGCTTCTCCACCTCTTCGGGACCATTGATCCCGGCAAAGCCGGAACCTGCCAATGACAACACAAGAAATAACCCTACAGCAGCTACCATTTTGATCATAAATTCCTCCATTGTTCATTAAAAACGCAGTGAGCTTTGTGGAGCGCCGTCTGTCGGTCAGATGTGTATCCCTTTACTGAAAAAAGAAGCCGCATTGAAGGACCACCGAATTGATCCCCCGGTTGTCCTTGTGCAGGCCGGCGTTGGAAACATGATGCAGCCGCAGGGCGGCAAACCAGGGAGGGCCGTTGCCGCTGTCGATTTCGGTGCCGATGCCCAGTTGGGGATTGAAATTGACCCGCAGCCCCTGCCCGTCCACCTGGAAATCGGTGTAGATCAGGCCGATTCCCGCTTCGCCGTAGGGGCGCAGGTTGGCCGTGCGCCAGAAGTCGAAATAATAAAGGGCGAGCATGTTGGCCGAAACAATGGCCCGGACCCGGGGTTCGACGGTGGCCCCGGCGTTGGCTTCGACCTTGAACCGCAGCGCTTCCGGGGCCCGATGGGGCCAGACCGCATCGTAATCGAACAGGGCGAAGCCGTGGACCTGGACGAAATCGTGGTCGCCGCCCGGATCGTAGACCAAGCCGAAGTTGCCGCCCATGCCGTAACGGGTGGGGACGTGATCATCGGCTGCCCATGAAAAGGCAGGCAGCAAGAAGGCCACTAGGATGGTAAACGATACAAGCAAACCTGAAAAACGTGAATCGCCCATCACGCCCTCTCCATGTCTCTCACAAAACCACCTTGAGAACCGCCGGTTCCGCTACGCTTGAACCGGCCTACCCAATCGGGTTCGGCGTAGGCCGGATGAAGCGCAGCGCATCCGGCGATCCGCAAAAAACAACTTCTCCCATTGAGAACCGCCGGTTCCGCTGCGCTTGAACCGGCCTACCTAATCAGCTCCGCTCCACTTCGATCAACCCGAAACGACCGTCACCATCACATTTCAGGCAGGTCACGGGTTCTTCGAGCGCCTGTCCCCCGGCCGGGCGCCAGTCGCCTGGCAGATCGTCCGGTCCGGAAATTACGGGCAGCCGGCCGTCCCGCACGGCCAGGGCCGCCACTGCCAGATCGAAGGCCTGCCCCACCGGCAGGCTGCCGAAATGGGGGGTGCAGGCCGCCACGGCCGCGGAGCCGGTGAGAAGGTCGGGATAAGACGCGCTGCACGCCCGGTGGCCGTCGGCATTGAGCAGCCAGGTGCCGCCGGAAAAAGATCCTTTACGGACGCGGCCCTGGTCCACCTTGGAGATATGGCCGTATCGCGCCTCTTTTTCCCGGGTCAGCAGGAAGAAGGCCGCCCCTTCGCCGGGCACGGCGGTCTGGCGGTCAAGGGCGAAAGGCTCGATGGGGCCGCCGGAGCCGGGAAAATAGGACTCCCAGCAGTAGCCGAGCACGGCGCAGACTTCGTCCACCGCGCCGAACAATATGCTGTCGACCCGCCCCGCGGCCAGCCATTGCCGGGCGGTCAGCAGGGCCGAGGCCACCGACATCTCGAACTGGCTCACCGTCAGGCTGGGACCGGCGGCTTGAAGCTGGATGGCGACGTGGGCCGCGGCGGCATTGTGTACCGAATTGGAAAAATGGGTGGGCGAGGCAAAGGCATCGCCGTCTCCAAGCACCGAATCGAGAAAGGAAAAGGTGGTGCGGGTGGGCCCGTAACCGGTGGCGATCACCACCCCCATGCGGTCGCGAGGAGCCTCCAGGGCACCCGCGTCCTCCAGGGCGAGATAGGCCCCCAGCAGCGCCATCCGCGAAAAATGATCGATGCGCCGGGTCTGGCGTTTGGTGAGGAAACGTTCGAGGGACGTGGTGTCGGCCTGGTGGGCCGCCAGGAGCAGCTCTTCGCCCGCCACGGGCACCACCAATTCGGTCGGGTCGGCAGCGCGGCCGGCCAGACGAGCCTGCAGCTCGACCACGCCGCAGCCGAAACCGCCGAGCACTCCCATCCCCTGAATCGCCAGCCGGGTCATGAGCGCTCCCCTTTCTCGAAAACGATTACCGCGTTGTTGCCGCCGAAGGCCAGGGACTGGGATAGAGCCAGCCTGCCGGGGGTGGTCGTCATTTCCCGCACCGGCGTGGCCGGCAGTTCTGGGTCCGCCTCGGCGAAGCCGATGCTGGCCGGGATGCGGCCCAGCTCAAGGCAGGCCAGGGTCAGGGCCGCCTCGATGCCGCCGGCGGCGCCAAGGGTGTGACCGGTGAACCCCTTGGTGGAAAGGAAGGGCACGCCGGGCAGCACCTCAGCCAGGGTCCGGCTCTCTACCCGGTCGTTGTCGGGGGTGCCGGTGCCGTGGGCGTTGACGAAGGCGATGTCGGCGGCACTGCCGCCGCAGGCCGCCAGCGCCTCCCGCAGGGCCCGCTTCAGCCCGGCCCCATCGGGATGGGGGGCGGTGAGGTGATGGGCGTCGCAGGCGCCGCCGTAGCCGACCACGCTGGCGCGGCTCCGGCCCGGCCGCTGGCCAATCAACTCGTCACTTTCCAGCACCAGGATTCCCGCCCCCTCGCCGAGGTTGAGCCCCCGCCGGTTGCGGTCGAAGGGCCGCACCGGTTCGCTGTCGGTGATCATCAGCGAGGTAAAGCCGTTGCAGGTGGTACGGCACAGTTCGTCGGCGCCACCCGCCAGGACCAGGTCGCAGAGGCCGTCCCGCAGCCACTGGGCAGCGATGCCCACCGCGTCGGTGCCGGAAGAGCAGGCGTTGACCACCGTCTGCACCGGACCGCTCAGATCGAAATACCTGGCCACCGCCGCGGCCGGATTGCCGCGCAGAAAGCGGCGGATGGGCGCCATCCCGGGACGACCGCCGCTGCGGTAGTCACGGTAGAAGTCCTCATTGTTCATGGCACTGCCGACCGTGGTACCGACGATCACTCCGACCCGCAACTCCCTGAGCAGGGCGGGTTGCCAGCCGGCGTCGGCCAGGGCTTCGGCCGAGGCGGCTATCGCCAGGCGGGCGGTGCGCAGCAGCTCGGGATCGGCCGGAACCGAGTCGGGGAAAAACTCCTCCGGCACCTCGAACACCGGGTAACGGACCGGATGGCCGGTGCTGAACCGCTGCGGCGGCTGCGGCGACCGCCGCCCGGCGAACAGAGTCGCCAGACAGGCGTCAAGGTCGGGCCCGGCGGCGCACAGACAACCGGCACCAGTCACGGCGACAGGTCGCTGGCGACTCATGCGACGCGCTTCGCCTCGATGAAGGCCGCCAGGGTATTGATCGACTGCAGGGCCGGCCGTCCCTCATCCATGTCCTTGATCTCGACGCCGAAATGCTTCTGCACCAGCACCACCAACTCCACCGCATCGAGGGAATCGAGTCCCAGCCCTTCGCCGAACAGCGGGGCATCATCCTCGATCTCCTCGGGGGTCATATCCTCAAGATTGAGTTCTTCCACCAGTATCTGCTTGAGACTTTCCTTGATCGACATTTCCGTATCACTCCTTATTGTTCGAGGGGTCGGCCGCAGGCCACGCCGCGGATTCCGAGTCCCACATGTCGTAGAAATTGAAAAACTGGTAAGGGTGCTGCCGGGTGTAATCCTCCAGGGTTTCGGCAAACTGCCGGACGTAGGGGACAAAAGCCGCGCTGCCGCGCCGCAGGCCGGCCGGCACCCGGATCACCCGGGCCAGGCGCAGCTCGTAACGGTCGATCCCGGTCTTGGCCGAAAGAAGCACCCCGATCGGGGCGCCCGTCGCCGAAGCCAGCTTGTAGGCGCTGAAGGGAAAGGGCACCGGCGCGCCGAGAAAATCGACGGCCACGGCATTCCGGTCGCTGCCGAGCATCCGGTCCCCCATCACCGAGAGAATCTCGCCGGCCTTGAGTACCCCGATCATCTCCAGGGCGCCGCCCAGGTAGCCGCTCGGATCGATGATGCGAAAGGGGCATTCGCGGCCGCCGTGCTCGAAATAATGCCGGTCGATATCCCCCGCTTCCCGCTGCATCAGCAGACTGACCGGCTGCTGGAGAAAGTCGAGGGCCGCCATCGCCGTCTGCCAGGACCCGGCATGGGCGGTAATCAGGATCAACCCCTTGCCCTCGTCGAGGAGCGAAAGTAACTCCTCGCGCCCCCTCAGGGTCACTTGAGTTGAGGAGGGTCCCAAAATGCCGACCACCGCCCGGTCGATCAGCGACTTGCCCAGAGCCAGGCTCATGCGATAGCTGTGCAGCAGCAACATCGTCTTCTTC
>Ga0214472_10007473_pt1 | contig 11432 bp, 9 predicted proteins | sample RVTome_6_FD_207662 | JGI IMG/M metagenome (GOLD analysis project Ga0214472, IMG submission 207662) | Soil microbial communities from uranium-contaminated site in the Upper Colorado River Basin, Wyoming, United States - RVT140D175 | ecosystem: Environmental > Terrestrial > Soil > Contaminated >...
GAATTGGAAAGGGTAGAAACATGAACGAGCTGGACAAGAAAATTAGGGAGGTATTGCACAAAGAAGACGCCGAGCTGTTTGAGGGCTTCGAAGCGGAGCAATCGTTGCTTGAAATGATGGTGGACACGTTTCGAGGAAGGCACCGCTGGCTGGTGGCGATGATGGCCGTCTGGAGTCTCGTATTCTTTGTGTTGGCCATCGTCACCGCAGTCAAGTTCTTCGGTGCGGAGACAACGCGCGACATTGTGATGTGGGCGACTGCTTGCGTTTTGTGCATGTCGGCTGTCTCCATGTTGAAACTCTGGTACTTCCTCGAGATGAATAAGAACGCCCTCACCCGCGAGATCAAACGACTCGAATTGCAGATCGCGCGTCTGGCTGGTCGAATCAAGGGTTGATTCGTAACCATAGCAGTGTGTTACATCAGTGGCACTCTCGAGGTGGCGATGCCGGTATGTGGCCCCACGGATCGACACGGGACTTGTACTGTATAACTGAACGAAGGGACTTGAATGATGAAAACAAGAAGCGGTTGTATCGGATCGAAGTGGGCCATCCAGTTGCCGGTATGCCTTGCGGCTGTCTGTCTCACCTCTGTTGTCTCGGCGGTGCAAGGACCAGGCTTGTCGTCCGAAGCGGCAAAGGCCGCCGCGGCGGCAAGAGGAAGGGCGATGAAAATTGTTGCGACGGTCGCGCCGCCGAAAATCATTGCGGTACGGGTTCGCCACGACATGTGCCCATTCTGCAAGGGTTTTGATCCACAATTTCCAACGATGGTCCGTAAGACAAAGAAGGAATCAGTCCTATTTGTCACGCTGGACATGACCAACGAGACGACTCAGCGGCAAGCCGCGATGTTGGTCGCTGCATTGGGCTTGGAAAGCGTCTGGACCGGGGATTTGTCGAACATGGGGACGATCATCTTTGTCGACGGAAAAACCAAACAAATCATCTCAACCGAGTATCAAGTCGACCAAGAAACCGTGTTGGCGACGCTTCGCGAAGCTATGGCCTTATCGCGGTGATCTGAGCAAACGCGTAAGATGGCTGCGTAGGTGATGAATTCCCAAACACGGATTATGCAGAGGCTTTTTGAATGAACCGGCGACGCGGCATTCGAGACGGATGGATCCGGAGTTCGGCGCTCCTGGGCGTCTTCTTATTGGGTGGTTGTGTTGAGATTCGTATGCCCGATCCCGATGTGCGTTACGTCGCTTTCGGGGATTCGGCAACGGCCGGCGGCAACGGGCGTGCGTATCCAGAGATGCTTCGCGAAATGCTGGGCGAGCCAGAGGGATCGTTTGCCAATGAAGGGGAGGGGGGCGAGACGACGCAGGAGGGGCTGGTCCGTATCCAAGACTTGCTCGATGCGGATCTGTTTCCCAATGCTGATGTTTGGCTGTACTGGGAGGGTGGCAACGACGGCGTGGGGTTCGTTAGGGAACACGATCCTCAATTGCAGTTCTCACCCAACGCCCCGGATTATCCCTTCGCTTCGGAGTGGTCGGCGCAACTGACCGAGACTCGATTGAATATCGAGTCGGCGATCCACATGCTCCATGAGGCCGGTAAACAGGTTTTCGTGGCTACGCTTGTTCCCGTGGAATCGAACACGGTTGACTGCCCTCCACTGGCGGCGGCGTCCCTGTCGTCGCAGCAGGCGGACATTGCCAACGACTTGATTCTACAAATCAACGAGGCGATTCGCGCGGCCGTGGACCGGGAATCGGCCATTCACGTCGACGTGGCGGCTGTGGGAGACGAACTACGCTCCGATCCTGCCCATTACGCCGATTGCAACCATCTTAGCGAGAAGGGTAATGAGATTGTCGCGGCGGTATTTCTAAACGCCATTCAATTGCAGGCTCAGAGCGTGCCAAAAAATGGTATTCTCCTACCAGAACCGCGACCGTGAGGAAGTGGCAATCGCGAGAAAGTCCGGCCGATTCATCGGCTGTCGCGGTTCGGAGAGGACTTCATAAGCGCGCTCTCAGGCTTCGGAGTAGGCCGGGGTGTCCGACGTGCTATGGGTTGTGATTAGTTCAACTCCTAACCTTCACATGTCAGGCAATTGAAAAGCTTGCGAATCACATCACAATGTGTTGTAGTAACCCGCGGTTGGAAGGCCGGTGGCTTATGCGTTACGCTTAACGAGACGCGGCATGGGCTGGATTGTGCCGTAACCTGGACCAAATTCTATGAAGCGAAAACTCACGGAAAACTTGAAACGCATTACGGGTCGGATTAACGAGGCGTGCAGCCGGGTGGATCGCGACCCCAGCGGAGTCACGCTCGTTGCGGTCACAAAGAACGCGACTCTGGATGTCATTCGGACTCTAGTGGACATGGGCGTTGCCAATCTTGGTGAAAACCGCGTTCAGGAACTCACTAAGCGGGCGGCGGCCGTCAATGAATGGCTTAGTCGCCGCACTCGTAGCATGAGTACGGGTGCCGCGGCAAGACCCAATTGGCACATGGTGGGGCGATTGCAGCGCAATAAAGTCAAGCCGCTACTCCCATGGGCGGATTTGATTCATTCCGTTGATAGCCTGCGTTTGGCGGAGGAGATTGACGCCCAGGCTGCGAAGATCGGTCGTAGGGTTTCGATCCTCTTGGAGATCAATGTGTCGGATGAGCCGGCGAAGGGCGGCGTTGCCGTTGCGGCCGCGACGCACTTGGCTGAACAGATCACAACCCTGCAGCATATCAACCTGCGCGGTCTGATGGCCATGGCGCCGCTTACGGAAAACGAAGCGGTCATTCGGGGCGTTTTTGAACGGGTGCGAGAGCTTTTCGATGAAGTGGTGAGCGAGCGTACCTGCGGTCCGGCGTTCAACCAGCTTTCGTTGGGGATGAGCAACGATTTTGAACATGCGATTGAGTTCGGGGCGACGCATGTGCGTATCGGTTCGGCGCTGTTGAAGGGCATTGAGCTCAGCCCGACCCAGGCCTCGTGAATGTCCGAAAGGGACACCATTTCCGCGCTTCGAGGCACCCTCACGATCATTATCGGTTGCATGTTCAGCGGGAAAACGACGGAGCTGCTCGGGCTCCTTTCTGCATATCCGTCGTCAAGCGTGCTGGCGTTCAAGCACGTTTCCGATCGGCGCTATCGATCGGACGCCATCGTTTCCCATGCCGGGTTGGCGCGTAAGGCGGTGCCGATTGCATCGGCCCGCGAACTGCTAGAGCTCGCTACCGGTGAGAATCGAATCGTGGGGATCGACGAAGTCCACTTCTTCGACAAGCAGATTGTGGATGCGGTTCGCACGCTGATGGAGCGCGGTTGTGATGTCTTGGCCACGGCACTGGACCGAGATAGCTGGGGGCGATCATTCCCCGTAGTCGATCGTCTTGTGGCGTTGGCCAATACGCCTGTGACCAAGGTGGCCGTCTGTGCGCAATGCGGCGCGACCGCAGACCATACACAGCGGACCACGCCGATTGTGGGCGGTGACATGGTGGGTGGGGCGGAGAGTTTTGAGCCGCGCTGCGCCGCTTGCTGGCATCCTCCGCCGGAACAACCTCCGCCATAAGGCCGCGGTGCAGCGGCGTTGCGTGCTTACCCAACGGCCGCCGGTTCCCAAACGATGGTCTCGGCCGCGAAGACCGGACCGTCCTTACAGCACAGCCGGTAGCGCCACCCATCGGGCTCTGAAGCGTCCGCGATGGGTACGACGCATGATTGACACAATCCCGTGCCGCACGCCATCGCACGTTCCATGCAAACATGGCACTCGATGTTCCGTGCCACGCAGTAGTCCGCGACGAAGCGCATCATCCGCTCCGGCCCGCAGGTGTACACGACAACCTCATCGGCGAGGTCGGCGTTGTGCTCGTGGTAGGTTTGCATCGCCGAGCCAATGTGCCCCGGAAATCCGAGCGAGCCATCATCCGTGCTGATGATCGATCGCGCGCCGAAATCGGCGAACTCCTTGGCGCAGAGGGTGGCGGTCGTGGCGTCGGTCGAGGCCGGTTCACCGCGCCGGCTCAGGGCCAGTAGATCCGCCGATTGAGCCCCGCAAAAAGCGATCGTGTTCTTTCCCGATTGCCCAAGCGTTTCGGCTAACCAGAGCATGGGCGGTAGACCCACGCCGCCGGCGACCAGCCACGCTTTCGGTTTTTCTACGCTGATCGGGAATGGATGCCCCAGCGGACCGAGCACGCTGATGCGATCCTCCACCCGAAGCGCTTCCATCCAGCGGGTCGCTTTCCCCACGACTCGGTAGATTACGTCAACTTTTACACCACCTGCGGTCCGAGACAATGCGGCGATGCTGAACGCGCGACGAAGCATCGGTGCGAGGGATTCCCGCTGCCAATTATTGAGGGCCCCGCCCGTTTCATCGTTCACTACGGCAGCGTTTTCCGCAGTTCCGAGGTCCGGGCAGAGGTGGACGAACTGTCCGGCACCGGCCTGGTGGAACGCGGGTACGCGCAGGGTCAGTCGATAATGCTCTCGACAAAGACTCTGATTGGCGACTACACTCCCGGTCTGAATGAGCGCGGTTGACCTGTTTTGGATTTGAGTCATTGCTGGTGCCGGTTCCATGAATGTCGTTCGATATACTACATAGATCGTCAAACTTCTTGCTCCCTTCCTTATTGAGGAGGGATCGCGGGAGGTTCTCTCTTGACCGAACAACTCCCTCAATCCGGGTGCGTGACACTTTCGGCGGGGTCTTCGGGAGGGCGAGCCTCCCGGCGAGCCGTACGGAGTGTCGATTGACGATCCCCACAGGCGGGCACTTCGCTTAGCCCGATGCGCTGCGTCTTCTCTCTGCCCTGAAAGGGCACACTACAACAGCCCAGGGCAACGCCCTGGGATCGATGACCCGACTCAGCGCGAGCCCTGAAAGGGCGGCATAGCATTATTCCACCCTTTCAGGGTTTACACGCCAAGGCGTAACCGGTTCCCAGGGCGTTGCCCTGGGCTGGTCTATGACACCCCTTTGGGGTTGTTCGATGATGCTGCTGATCATACCTACCAAAGACCACGCCTGCCCGCCGATTCTGTCACAAATCCCCCTTAGAAAGGGGGTAGAAAAGTAGCCATCCATGCTCGGAGGCTGCCATAGTGCTTGCTGTTCAATGTTCGCGCAAAAAAACTTCCAGGATCGGAGCATAGCTTCGATCCTGGAAGCCCGCCACGGCTAGTTCAAGCCGCTTGTTTCGAGCGCGCCGCACAATCCGATTCTTGGTCGAACTGCGCGGGCAGATTCAGTCACAAGTAACCAAAGATCTTACTTGGAGAGCACGCTGTTGTCAATCGTTGGCGAAGCGGAATTCACACGGCTTAAACCACCGTAACTGTTTATGTAATAATAACTTAATGGTATTTCTGCCGACAGGTTCATGGTGAATGAGCGGGTGTGGAAACTTGTCCTTGCGGCGATCGATTCTTGGAAATCGCCACCTATTTGACGGATTGCGTGATAGGTTGGGCGGGGTCCTATGGAGGGCGAGCCTCCTGGTGAGTCGTACAGGTGTCGATTGCGAACTCCTGACTCGGCAGGAGCCTCTCCCTCCCACACCACCACGGTACCTAAACAGCCCGCCGTTTGTGTCACGGACCTAATTTGACGTCGCCATTCCATCGGAACGGCCCCGGACCCTGTCCATGGGGTTTGGACGCATTCTATCCAGGATTCTCTGGGGCCGTCCTGGATAGCGCTGGGATCAAACCGAGGATCGCTCCCACGGGCCAAGTGACATAACATGATTCGCAAGGGTACTTGGATTGGCGCAATGGCTCAGGAAGATCGAAACAGGTTGGTCGAATGGTGGCTTGCGATCCGAGCCCATGCGCCCACGATCCGAACCTACCTTTCGGATTGGACAGAAGCGGTTCGAGAAGAACCGATATTGATTTGGCATACCCCGGCCATTCGTTACACCGCTTATAGTCTCGGCGGATTGATCCTGGTCTGGATCGTCACCGGTGTGGTTTCGATGTTGACGCCTCCGCCGCCGGCGAGCGCCAGACCGATGGCGACGACGGCGGACTTTCACGTCGTATGTGCTCATCCGGATTGCGGGCATCATTTTGTGATAAACAAGGAATTCAGATTTCGGGCCTTTCCACTCACCTGTTCGCAGTGCAAGAGAACAACGGGCTTGAAGGCACGGCGATGCAACTCGGAGTCGTGTCGCGGGCGATGGGTGGCGCCGTCACTTGATGGTGAAGCGCAGCGCTGCCCCCAATGCGATTCTCTGTTCGAGTGAGGGGATGCCGTAATTCGGAAAACTGATCGGCGTGGAAAATACTCAGGCATTATATTTGACGGCCGCAACGGTTGCGGGGTTCCATACGCTGTTGGGGCCCGACCACTACTTGCCGTTCGTGGCCATGTCTCGTGTGGGGGGTTGGTCACGGAATAAGACACTGGTTGTAACTTTGCTATGCGGCGTCGGCCACGTGGTCGGCTCTGTGGTGATCGGGACGCTGGGAATCGCGATGGGTACCGGGCTGTTTCGGCTCGAGTCATTAGAGCGGTTTCGCGGTGATGTGGCGGGGTGGTTGATGATTGCGTTTGGGTTGGCCTATTTTCTTTGGGGTGCGCGGCGGGCGGTTCGCAACAAACCGCATACGCACGTTCACGTTCATGCCGACGGTACGGTCCATGCCCACGAGCATACACACCGGCGCGATCACATGCACGTTCATCAAGCGTCCAGCGCGGCGACCGACCACAATGCCGGACGAATGACACCGTGGGTGCTGTTCACCATTTTCCTTTTCGGTCCCTGCGAGCCTTTGATTCCCGTTCTGATGTATCCGGCCGCTGCCGGAGACGTTTGGGCCGTTGTGGCCGTTACGCTCATCTTTACCATCGTAACGCTGATTACGATGGTCGTTGCGGTGTGGGTGGGGTGTATCATGGCTGCGCGTACGGGTCGGTTGACACCAGGTTTGTTTGCTCCCGCGGCGCGATACGCCAACGCGATTGCTGGGTTTGTGGTGCTGTCGTGCGGTGTGGCTGTTCAAGCGGGGTTATGAGCCACCAGTGGCACTCAATGCCGTGTCATTTGCCATTCTGCAGGTCAACTTCAACGAGTCTTCGCGCAGGCTGAAGCCCGCGGCTCAGGTAGCCGCTAAACCAAGGGAACGGCATACTACCGCACTCGATCGCTGACGATTTTCCCTTCGATGATGGTTCCCGTACAGTGGCTGGTGTACTCGAAGGGGTCGCCGTCATACATGGCCAGGTCGCCGTCTTTGCCGACTTCGAGTGATCCTACACGGCTGTCGATTCCCAGAATGCGGGCGGCGTCGATGGTGATGGATGCCAAGGCCTCGGAAAATGTCATTCCGTTGGCAGCGTATATGGCGGCTTCGAACAGGACGACGCGCGTCTTGGGGACGTAGCTTTCGTATCCGCTTTGCATGGCGACGGGAATGCCGGCGCGCACGAGCTTGGCGGCGGTCTCGAAGCTCATATTTTTGTATTCACCCCAAGCCCGGGCCATCGACGGATGAATCAGAACCGGGACGGCGGCGGCCTTGATTTCGTCAACCATCAAGTAACTTTCAGCCGCTCCGTCAAGCCAGATACGAATGTCGAACTCGCGTGCCAGGCGCAGCACATTGGCGATATCCTGCACGCGATTGGCCGTTACCATGAGTGGGAGTTCCTTGTCGAGCACCCGCCCCAGCGCTTCCAGCTTGAGATCGCGGGCGGGTTTTTTGTCCTCCTCGGCCTTTTCTCTTTTTTGGCGGTATTCCAGCGCCTTAATGAACTGGGCGCGCATCATGGCCATCATCTTCCCTCGGGTGCCGGGGGACTTTCCCTTCTCGCGTTTCTGAGCCATGGGGCTGAGCGTGGCCGCCAGCGCCGCAACATCTGACAACATGGCGTCATCGACCGTGTTGCCGGTCGTTTTCACAATCATGGTTTGACCGGAGATGAGCTCGCCCGGGGCGTGCCCGGTATGCACGGTGGTGACGCCGAAGCTACGAACCCACGCGATGAGCTTCTCATGGGCGTTGTAGGCGTCTACGGCGTGAAGCTCCGGTTGAATCGGGGCGGAGCGTTCGAGTTGATCCTGGTCGTGTTTGTGGTTGTAGATGCCGGTCAGCCCGACGACGGTGTGGGTGTCGATCAATCCGGGCGTCACGACTCGGGCGTCAATGGTAAGAAATCCAGTGGGGATCGCGACGTTTGCGGCTTGGCCGATGGCCGTGATCTTCCCGTTTCGGATCAGGACCACGCCGTTGGTGATAGCGGGTCCGGCCATGGTGTGAATCGTCTCTCCGCGAACCGCAACTTGTGCCAGCGCAGGAAATGACGTCAACGCGAGCCCTGCTAGCGTCATGAATAGGACAGTCTTATCGAATGATCGCATTAGTTATTCTCCCGGTGGTCGTAGCAGCAGAGGTAGGGGGATTGATCTTCACCCGCGCCGTATCCGCCGACGGCGTAGAGGTAATCCTTGGGGTCGCTGCGATCGAAGACTTTCTCGCCCTCCACCCAGGTTTCCAGAACCTTGGTGTACACGCTGAAGGGATCGCCACCCAGTAGGACGAAGTCCGCGTCTTTGCCTGCTTCCAACGAGCCTACGCGATCACTGAGGTCCATCATTTCCGCACCGGCCAGCGTCAGGGCTCTTAAGGCGGCGGCGCGCGACATCCCGGCTCGCACAGCAAGGGCGGCCGAACGGAAGAAGACGCGCGAATCTGTGATCCAGTCGTCGGTGTGAAACGCGACGTTGACGCCCGCTTTTTCCAAAATACCGCCCGTCTTGAAGAGCAGGTTGATCGCTTCCAGCTTACCGCCGGGGCTGTCGACCAGGATGACCGAGCAGGGTACGCCGGCCTGGGCGATTTCGTCCGCCACCTTCCAGCCCTCGCTGACGTGATGGAGCACAACGCGGAAGCCGAACTCTTTGGATAACCGAATGACGGTCATGATGTCGTCGTGACGATGCGTATGGTGGTGAACGATGCGTTTGCCTTCCAACACTTCGACCAGCGCCTCCAATCCGATGTCACGGTCCGGCTTTTTTTCCGGATCGCCATCGGCACGGGTGATCTTTTCGCGATACTCCTGGGCCTTCACGTATTTCTCGCGCACCAGCGCCGCCGACTTGCCGCGCGTGCCGGGGAAGGGTTTGTCCCGTTGCGAGTTGGTTCCGTTGGCCATCTTGATTCCCCCGGTCGGCTTACCCGCCGTGTCTTGAATGAATAGGTCTTCCACGGTCTTGCCGCCGCGCAGCTTTACGTAGACTGTCTGCCCGCTCAATAAGTGTCCTGATCCTGGCATGATATTCAGCGTGGTCAAACCGCCGGCGACGGCTCGTTTGAACCCGGAGCTTAGTGCGTTGAGCGAATCGTAAATGCGTACGTCGGGCTGAATGGGGCCTGAACCATCACCGCCGCCGATACCGCCGATGTGGTTGTGCGTGTCTACCAGACCGGGCATGATCGTTTTGCCTCCGGCGTCGATGCGCTGTGCCCCGGTTGGTATGGAAACTTCGCCCGCGCGTCCGACGTGCGTGATCTTGCCGTTCTTGACCACCAGCACGCCGTTCTCGATTTCGTCGCCGACGATGGGGATCAGCCGTGCACCGACGAACGCGTGATGTTTTTCCTGCGCCTTGCAGGCCGTCGTCAATAATGCGATGCCCACAGCCGCTACCCGAATTACTCGAATCAAAGCTCTATCTCCTCGCAAGGTGGAAGTGAAACGATCGCCGATTCGGCGACACCTGATTTCGATTATGCCAGACCGGCGCGGTTGGCGTTCACAGACCCTCCAGCTACAAAGCGACCCAATCGTCCCGAAAACACCGGCAGGCAGCGAGATGGTCTTGGCGAACTCCGGCCCTGTCAAGGATTGATGGCCTGAATCGTCCGTCTTCGTGCGCTCGTGTGTCGAAAACTGTTGCCTTCTGCCCGTAAGCGCCGTAGGCTATATGCTCCATGATATGGCTTGCGTTATGATCGATGACCGCACCATACCGAGCGAAGCACAATGTTTGACCTGCGGTTACCTGCTGCGCGGTCTGCCTGAACCGAAATGTCCGGAGTGCGGGCGGCCCTTCGACCCGCTCGACGCGACGACCTTTGAAGGAGACTCGCAACGGCGAAGGCGTATACTCTGGGCAAAGCGTCTTGCGGTTGCGGCTGGCATTACGCTCGTCGTGTTCGCTTTAGCGCCCCGCGAACTATTGACGGCCAAAATGGTTTTTTCATGCTCCCGATGCGGCGCCACGACTATTGTCTATCGATGGGAACCAGTACCTCCAGGATGGATACGGGCGAGCTATCCCGCTTTTCCCTGGACTTCGAAGACTCCTGCGGGGGCTAAGTTCACGAACTCCGCGTGCGACGTTCATCAATACGACGTCAGTGTTAGGTTCGACATGCGTAATGGCGGCTGGGCCACTGGACAAGGCGGATACAATCGGGGTGAAGTAGTCACGTTCAATGACCATCCAGCGACTCTACCAACAGCCATGGACGTCTTGGAGGCTCTTTCGATTCCATCGAACAACGGCATCACAGTGGATTACAAGCCGCTTCATTAGGCGTATACTATACATGTGCACTTGGGCCGAACGGATGGAGACTGATAAGCACAACAAAAAGGAGTACGACCATGACAACCACCACCCTCGCACCACCCAAAGTAGCCAACAAGAAAATGCTGATCGACGGTCAATGGGTCGATAGCCAATCGGGCAAGACGTTCGAAACCATCAACCCCGCCACCGGCGACACCATCTGCCAAATCGCAGCGGGCGACAAGGCCGACGTGGACCTCGCGGTCCAGGCCGCCCGGCGGGCGCTGGAATCCAAACCCTGGGCGCGGATGAGTGCCTCGGCCCGTGGCCGTTTGATCTATAAATTGGCCGATCGGATTGAGGAGAATATCGAGGAGTTAGCGGCCCTCGAGACTCTGGACAACGGCAAGCCGATCAACGACTCGCTCAACGTGGACATGCCGACCACAATCGCCAACTATCGATACTTCGCCGGCTGGGCGGATAAGATTCACGGCAAGACCATTCCCGTCAACGGTCCCTATATGGCCTACACGCGCCACGAGCCCGTCGGCGTGGTGGGGCAAATTATCCCCTGGAACTTTCCGGCGCTGATGCAGGCGTGGAAGTGGGGGCCGGCGCTGGCGTGCGGCTGCACCGTGGTACTCAAACCGGCAGAACAAACGCCTCTAACCGCACTGCGCATCGCGGAGTTGGCGATGGAAGCCGGGTTCCCACCGGGTGTGATTAACGTGGTGCCGGGTTTCGGTCCAACCGCCGGTGCCGCGATTGCGGCACATCACGATGTCGACAAGGTGGCCTTCACCGGTAGCACCGAGGTCGGCCAGCAAATCATGAAAACCGCGGCGGAGACCAATCTCAAACGCGTTACGTTGGAGTTGGGCGGGAAAAGCCCTAATATCATCTTCGCCGACGCCGACGTCGAG
>Ga0214472_10007474_pt1 | contig 11432 bp, 14 predicted proteins | sample RVTome_6_FD_207662 | JGI IMG/M metagenome (GOLD analysis project Ga0214472, IMG submission 207662) | Soil microbial communities from uranium-contaminated site in the Upper Colorado River Basin, Wyoming, United States - RVT140D175 | ecosystem: Environmental > Terrestrial > Soil > Contaminated >...
GTGCGGCTTCCAATCGAAACTCGGGGGTAAACATCTGTCTAGTTTTGTTTGTCATTGAGTCACCTATTGTTTGATGAGATGATAATATCACCTCTTGTTAGGTGGCCAAATTAACTATGCCACTACAGGACGCCTACACAGATGTAGGCGGTCGAGAATGTCAGGAACATATTCTCCAGCAATAATCTGCCGCCCAATTACGTATAAGCTCTACAAACCGTGCAAGATGTGTGCTAATCAGTTAAAGTTCGCACTTTATCGGATATATCTGAAAACAAACGGATTATTATGATGTTTGACCCAGTAATTGCACCTTCAATTTTATCTGCCGATATGGCTCGGCTCGGTGAAGACACCGCGGCCGTCCTGGCGGCAGGCGCTGATTTTGTCCATGTCGATGTCATGGATAATCACTATGTGCCCAATTTGACCTTCGGTCCGGTTGTGGTCAAAGCATTGCGCAATTATGGTATTGCGGCACCAATCGACGTGCATTTAATGATCAAACCGGTCGATCGGATTATTCCGGAATTCGCTGAAGCGGGCGCCAGCTATATCACGTTTCATCCGGAAGCTTCCGGGCATATTGATCGCACCTTGCAGTTGATCCGTGATAACGGCTGTAAATCAGGACTGGTATTTAACCCGGCAACGCCGCTTGATGCGCTTGAATATGTCATGGATAAAGTCGATATGATTTTACTCATGTCGGTGAACCCCGGTTTTGGTGGACAATCCTTTATTGATTCAGCGTTGGACAAACTTAAAGCCGCACGGAAATTGATTGATAATTCCGGGCGTGAAATCCGGCTTGAAATCGATGGCGGTGTTAAAGTCGATAACATCCGCGAGATTGCCGAAGCCGGTGCTGATACCTTTGTCGCTGGATCTGCTATTTTTGGCAGCGATGATTACAAAGCAACGATCACATCAATGCGAGAACAATTAAAATTAGCGAATAGCTAGTACCGTACCCGATTTATTCATTTTTTATCTTATGCCTATCAAAACACCCGAACTGGTTTTACTTGATCTTGACGGAACGCTGGTCGATTCGATTCCTGATCTTGCTATTTCAATCAATAAAACACTGCTTGAATTCTCAATTGCGGAAAGAGGCATTAATAGTATCCGCAACTGGGTGGGTAACGGTGTTGAAAAACTCTTACATCGTGCGTTAACCGATAACATTGACGGCGAGGCAGCGTCTGAACTTTTCGACGCCGCTTTTCCAAGGTTTATGGATATTTATAGTAAGAACATATGTGCTATGAGCGTCTGTTATCCTGGCGTGCGTGAAGGTATCGACCTGCTGATAGAAAGAGATATTAAGCTCGGTTGTGTTACCAATAAAAGTGGACAGTTTGTTGGTCCGATACTGGAAGAACTGGGTCTTTTAGATGACATGAGCATTGTTGTTGCGGGCGATACCTTAGCGAAGAAAAAACCGGATCCCTTGCCGTTATTACATGCCGCTTCAGTTTTCGAAGCTGATCCAAAACAATCATTAATGATTGGAGACTCAGTCAGTGATGTTAAAGCCGCGCGAGCCGCTGAGTTTCAAATTGTTTGTGTCAGCTATGGTTATAATCACGGCAATGATATTCGTGATACCAACCCGGATGCCGTTGTCGATTCGCTCGTTGAACTACCGCAACTGTTCCACTAATAACTATGATTAACGAAACTGAATTTAATCATCTCGCGACTCAAGGCTATAACCGTATTCCTTTGATGCGCGAAGTATTGGCTGATCTTGATACACCACTTAGCACTTACATGAAACTGTGCGCCGCGCCTTATTCCTATTTATTTGAATCAGTACAGGGCGGCGAAAAATGGGGTCGGTATTCCATTATTGGTTTGCCGGCGAAAAAAATTATTACTGCCAATGCGAATCAAATAACGATTAAAGAAAATGGTGAGCTTGTTGAAGAATATAATGTTGATGATCCATTAGCAGAAATCGAACGCGTTCAAAAAACTTATAAGGTTGCAGAGGTCGAAGGCATGCCTCGCTTTAATGGCGGACTGGTTGGTTACTTTGGCTATGAAACCATTAGATATATCGAGCCGCGCCTGAATAAAGACGATAAAAACGATAAAGCTGATCCGATTGGTTCACCTGATGTTTTATTAATGGTGTCAGATGAAGTGGTCGTGTTTGATAATCTTGGCGGTAAACTTTTTATTATTGTTCATGCCGATCCGAATAATAATGATGCTTTTGCAAAAGCACATCAACGTCTTGATGAATTGGTCGGCACACTGGCCAATAAGCAAATTAAAAAACAAAAATCGAATGGCTCGCGTACAGTTAATGAAAAAGATTTTGTTTCGGGTTTCACACAAGCAAGTTATGAAGCAGCAGTCGAAAGAATAAAAGAATACATCGTCGAAGGCGATGCCATGCAGGTTGTATTGTCACAACGTCTTTCTATTCCATTTGAATCAGAACCGGTTGATCTGTATCGCGCATTGCGTTGTTTAAATCCTTCGCCATATATGTATTTTCTTGATCTGGATGATTTTCAGATTGTTGGTTCATCTCCGGAAATATTAGTAAGACTTGAAGATAATATGGTCACCGTCAGACCGATTGCCGGCACACGTCCGCGCGGCAAAACAGAAGAAGAAGATTTAACACTGGAAAAAGATTTGTTAGCCGATCCAAAAGAACTGGCCGAACATTTAATGTTAATTGATTTGGGTCGTAATGATGCCGGTCGGGTTGCCGAAATGGGTAGTGTAACTTTAACTGATAAAATGATTATTGAACGTTATTCGCACGTCATGCATATCGTCTCTAATGTCACCGCTAAATTAAAAGATGGCATGAGTGCAATTGATGTTCTCCGCGCAACCTTTCCCGCCGGTACCGTTTCCGGCGCACCAAAGATTCGTGCGATGGAAATTATTGATGAACTGGAACCGGTCAAACGCGGTGTTTATTCCGGTGCTGTTGGTTATTTATCCTGGAATGGCAATATGGATACCGCTATTGCTATCCGTACCGCAGTGATTAAAGATAAGACCTTGCATATACAGGCGGGCGCAGGCATTGTCGCCGATTCAATTCCCCGAAATGAATGGGACGAAACAATGAACAAAGGTCGCGCAATTTTCAGAGCAGTGAGTCTGGCCGAAAAAGGATTGTAAACTACTCTGAACGGTATGAAGCAAATAAAAAAACATTGTCATACCGGGCTTGACCCGGTATCCAGTAAACAAAAGTCCGCCGGAATGGCGGTCATTAATAAACTGGATTCCCGCTTTCGCGGGAATGACGTAACAATAGATAACTATTAATAGTTGGCAAAGCTATGTTATTAATGATCGACAACTACGATTCCTTTACCTATAACCTGGTTCAGTATTTTGGCGAACTGGGACAGGATGTTCAGGTTTATCGTAACGATAAAATTTCGATTGAAGAAATTGAAAATCTCGCGCCTGATCATATTGTCATCTCTCCCGGCCCTTGTACGCCGAATGAAGCGGGCATCTCAATCGATGTCATTAATCATTTCAAAGGCAAGATTCCGATACTCGGTGTTTGCCTGGGTCATCAAAGTATCGGTCAGGCATTTGGTGGCAAGATTATTCATGCACATGAGATCATGCATGGTAAAACATCGGATATTTACCATAACAATACCGATGTCTTTAAAGGTTTTGAAAATCCATACACGGCAACACGCTATCATTCGCTCGTTATCGAAAAAGAGTCCTTACCCGATTGTTTTGAAATCACCGCATGGACACAAACTAAAGACGGCGAGATGGATGAGATCATGGGTATTAAACATAAAGAACTGGCGATATCCGGTGTACAGTTTCATCCCGAATCCATTTTGACATCATACGGTCACGAATTATTGTCAAACTTTCTTAAGAATAGTTAGTTCATCGATGAATATCCAGACAGCAATTAACGAAGTGATCAGCGGCAATAATTTAAGTCGCGATGATATGCATGCAGTAATGAAAACCATTATGCAGGGCGAAGCGACGCCGGCGCAGATTGGCGGGCTTTTGGTTGCGCTACGTATAAAAGGCGAAAGTGTTGATGAGATCACGGCTGCGGCCGAAGTCATGCGCGAACTCGCTGAAAAAGTGAATGTGGTAAAAGCGCATCTGGTTGATACTTGTGGTACCGGCGGTGATGGCGCCAATACCTTTAATATCTCAACCACGTCTGCTTTTGTTGTTGCGGCAGCGGGTGCCAAGGTTGCCAAGCATGGTAATCGATCTGTATCGAGTAAATCCGGTAGTGCTGATGTACTGGAAGCAGCCGGCGTTAATCTGGAACTCAATGCAGAACAGGTTGTAAGTTGTATTGAAAGCGTCGGTATTGGTTTTATGTTTGCACCGATGCATCACAGTGCTATGAAACATGCGATTGGCCCACGTCGTGAACTCGGTATTCGTACTTTATTTAATGTACTCGGACCGTTGACTAATCCTGCCGGTGCACCGAATCAGGTGATTGGTGTGTTTAGTAATGACTGGTTAAAGCCACTTGCTGAAACATTAAAACAACTCGGCAGTGAACATGTATTAGTTGTTCACGCGGCAGATGGCCTCGATGAAATCAGTATTTCAGCAAAAACATATATTGCAGAACTAAAAGACGGACAGATTAATAACTACGAAATCAGCCCGACTGATTTTGGTATGGCGCTACAGGATATTTCAACATTAGCCGTTAACGGTGTTGATGACAGTTTAAATAGAATGCTGTCTGTATTAGATAATAATGACGGTGCTGCAAAAGATATTGTTTGTCTTAACGCGGGTGCTGCTATTTATGCAGCCGGCCTTGCGGATTCAATTCAGGATGGCGTAGCCAAAGCGATTTCAACTATTGAGTCCGGTGCTGCAAAACTAAAACTCGAACAACTTATTCAACATAGCCAATCATTTAAAGCTTAATCTTATGCAAGAAGATACTCCTGATATTTTAAAATCTATACTCACTTATAAAGCTGAGTATGTTGACCACGTTAAACGCAAAACATCTCTCCATGATTTAAAACATCGTGCGGATGATAGTGCTCACGGTCGCGGTTTTACTTCCAGCATTCTTGCCTCCATTGAAACGGGAAAACCAGCCATTATTGCCGAGATCAAGAAAGCCTCGCCAAGCAAAGGCGTTATCCGCGAAAATTTTAAACCCGCAGACATTGCCAAAAGTTATGCCAATGCCGGAGCCTGTTGTTTATCTGTTCTAACCGATATTCAATTTTTTCAGGGTTCAGATGATTATTTAAAGCAAGCTCATGCCGCCTGTGAATTACCGATCATACGCAAAGACTTCGTGATCGATCCTTATCAGGTTTATGAAGCCAAAGTTATTGGTGCTGATGCGATTTTAATTATTGTCTCGGCCTTATCCGATATGCAGATGCAGGATCTGGTTGGCGTTGCTAATGAGATTGGTCTGGATGTGTTAGTTGAAGTTCATGACCGGGTTGAACTTGAACGCGGCATGATGTTACGTACCCCACTTATCGGAATAAATAATCGAAACCTGCATACTTTCGAAACGGATCTGGAAACAACGCTGGGTTTATTAGTTGATGTTTTTCATGATCGTACGGTTGTAACCGAAAGCGGTATAAATACAATAGACGATGTTAAGTTAATGCGTAAAAATAATGTAAATGCGTTCCTTGTTGGCGAAGCATTTATGAAAGCAGAAGATCCAGGAGAAGAATTAAAAAATTTATTTTTTTCCGATTAATACACAAATAAAACTTATCTTCACGAGGAGATACTTCTATGTTTACTCGCAGTATGAATCTAACCTTAAGCACATTACTTTCATTATTATTATTTAATTCAGCTATTGCTGATTCGGGAGCATTAGAGCTTTTCTGGGAACGGGATGGATTAAAAAATCCGGAATCAGTTATTTACGATCCACAACTTAATATTCTTTTCGTTTCTAATGTTAATGGTGGTTCGAATGATAAAGATAATAACGGTTTCATCTCAATTGTTTCAGTCAATGGCAATATGCTAAATGAAAAATGGGTTGAAGGAATGGATGCGCCAAAAGGCTTAGCCATCCACGGTCGAACGCTTTATGTTGCAGATCTTGATCAACTGGTCGCAATAGATATTGATCATGGACGTATTATTAATCGATATAAAGTTGCAGACGCAAAATTCATGAACGATGTCACTGCTGATAATGATGGCAATATCTATGTTTCTGACATGGTTTTAAATCGTATCTATCGTTTAAGCAATGATCAGATTGAAACATGGATCGAATCCGATGAACTTGAAAACCCAAACGGTTTACATTTTACCGAAGATGACATTATTGTTGGTTGCTGGGGCAAGATGACTGATGGCTTTGCTACGGAAGTTGCGGGGCATTTAAAACGTATTTCTATCAACACGAAAAATATTTCATCCATTGGTGATGGTTCTGCTGTGGGCAATCTGGATGGTGTTGAAGGTAACGATGAAATCGGCTTTTATGTCACCGATTGGTTAAATGGCGGGCTTTTTCATATCGACGTAAAAGGTAACGCAACTAAATTACTTGAATTCAGTCAGGGCAGTGCTGATCTTGAGTTTATAGTAAAGAAAGACATGCTAATTATTCCGCAAATGGTTGAGAACAAACTATTTGCTTATAAACTCAATAAATAAATCTTCAGCTTTTTATTGTGACTAAAAAATATTGTGGATTTGATATTGAAACTGCCAAAATTCTTCCTGAAGATTTTGGCGATCTGCATGAGCATCGTCCTTTAGGAATAAGTTGCGCCGCAATCTGGTGTGAAGATCAAAAAGAAGCGGAAGTATTTTATTCCAAAGACTCAAGCGGCAATGCCGTTGAAAAAATGAGCGTTGAAGATTTATCCCGATTTGTTGATTTTCTTTCAGGTAAAGTAAGCGAAGGCTATACCATTGTCACGCATAATGGCCTTGGTTTTGATTTTGATATCCTCGCAGAAGAATCAGGCAGACTTGATGATTGTCGTGAGCTTGCGTTGAATCATATCGACATGATGTTTCATTTCTTTTGTGGTAAAGGTTTTGGTATCGGACTCAATGCCGCTGCAAAATCTATCGGTATCAGTAAACCGAAAGACATAGATGGTTCTGTCGCGCCACAATTATGGAAAGAAGGTAACTATCAACAAGTACTGGATTATGTTGCTCAGGATTGCCGCTTAACGTTAGACATTGCTTTAACCAGCGAAAAGAATAAAAAAATAACCTGGCTTACCCGTAAAGGAACAACAGCTTATTTTTCACTGCCATCAGGCTGGCTGTCCGTTAACGAAGCAATGAAATTGCCTTTGCCAGATACTTCATGGATGGATAATGCATGGGAAAGATCGAAATTTACGACCTGGTTATAAAATCAGATGTCTGACAAATTCATTCGTTCCTAATAGCATAACAATGTGTTAGCTTGTTTACTCCACATAAAGTGAAATACTACAAAAGGAAATAAAAATGCAGCTCAAGGTCGGTTATGAATTGATCTACGACTGTCCGCAGCCGACGCCAATGATATTGAGTTTACATATTCATTCGACACGCGTCTCCGACATTATTATTCCTGATCATCTGATTACCAGACCATCTATACCCATCACAGCCTATCGCGATAATTTCGGTAACTGGTGCAGTCGGATAGTCGCACCAAAAGGAGAGATAAATCTTTCTACCGCTGCGCTTATTAATGATACCGGTGAACCGGATGTTATTGCTGAATCAGCTCGTCAACACCTGGTACAGGAACTTCCTGAAGAGACATTGGTATTTCTTTTAGGAAGTCGATATTGTGAAACTGATTTACTCTCTGATATTGCCTGGGAAAAGTTCGGTAATTCACCTCTCGGCTGGAGCCGCGTTCAGGCTATTTGTGATTACGTACATCAACATATTACGTTTGGTTATGAGCATGCCCGCGCTACGAAGACAGCCTGGGAAACTTATAACGAAGCTAATGGTGTTTGCCGTGATTACACTCATCTTGCTATAACATTCTGCCGTTGTATGAATATCCCGGCACGTTACTGTACAGGCTACTTAAGTGATATTGGGACTCCGCTACCCTATGGCCCGAATGATTTTGCTGCCTGGTTCGAAGCTTATCTTGACGGACAGTGGTTTACCTTTGATACCCGATTCAACACACCACGAATTGGTCGAGTGCTTATCGCACGCGGTCGCGATGCCGCCGATGTCTCCATCAGCAATACTTTTGGTCCTAATATACTGAAAAGTTTCAAAGTTTGGTCAGACGAAGTCATTGAATAACCATGAAAAAACTTGATAGAGAAGAACTCATTAATCTTGTTCAGAAAATCATGGACTGTAAAGTACCAGAACAGGAACTATACAGACTGGTACACTTGCTTAAGGTTAATGTTTCTGATCCGAATGTAACTGATTACATATACTGGTTTGAACCTGCACTGTCCGCCGAAAATGTTATTGATAAGGCACTGGCCTACAAACCTTCAAAAGATTACAGGACAACATTATAAATTCTATAATAACGATATTTTAACGACATTGATTAATGAATTTTATTATTAGCTGTGAACATGGCGGCAAAAATATCCCGAAAAAATATTTTTCTTTGTTCAAAAATAAAAAACGGATTTTGAATAGCCATAGGGGTTGGGACATTGGTGCATTAGTCCTGGCAAAAAAAGTATCTAAAGACCTGCTTTGCCCTTTATATTTTTCGGAAACATCCCGTTTACTTATTGATCTTAACCGTTCCTTACACCATCCGAATCTGTTTTCAGAATTTAACAAATCATATGATAAAACTACTCGCCAGGAAATAATTAATAAAATATATATCCCCTATCGTGAAAAAATTGAAAACCATATTAAAAATGCGCATAACCATTCGCCTGTGATTCATTTATCTATCCACTCATTTACACCCGTACTCAATAACGTAATACGTCATGCGGATATTGGTTTATTGTACGATCCAGCAAGAAAATCAGAAAAAGAATTTTGTAACAAACTTCGCGTTACACTCAGAAATTATTTTCCTGATCTTGTTATTCGCAGTAACTACCCGTACAAAGGAAGTGCAGATGGTTTTACTACTTATCTAAGAAAACAGTTTAATGAAAGAAAATATTCGGGAATTGAAATTGAGATAAACCAGAAACATATTATAAAAAATGACCGGACCTGGTTGATGATAAAAAACGCCCTGGGAAAGTCTTTAATCAATAATTTTTAATCACTGCTGTCCCGTTAACTTTTTTCGTAACGTGTCGAGTGATCGGGATGTCGTTTTTCATGACCGTTTGCCGCAAGGACGCGGCAACCGAGCGTACACGGAGGTATTCACAGCGTGTCATGAAAAACGACGCCCGTTCATGTCTCCTCATTACCCTGCACTTTCAAATGTTCTGGTACCTATGTTTTACGGAATAGTAAAAATATTAACGGGACAGCAGTGACCTTTAATAAAAAACTAATATACTTTCCTGTAGAGTTGAATCTAATTATTGCAGGTTTACTTATTTACTGATCTGTTTCGCTACTTTATTTTTTATCTTCGTAACTTTTTCTTCCCAACGCTTGAGCGCTTTTTCATAATAAACATAGACACAATTTTCACAACCACGATTACAACATTCGGAAGGATCTGGCTTGACCGGCTTTTTGGGTAATTCAATTGTTGTCTGTTTACTCATGAGTGACTTCAACTTATAGCAAACAATTGTTCATGATCTTTAAATGATTTAAATTCAAGTGCGTTACCACTCGGGTCTTTAATAAAAAATGTAGCCTGCTCACCAACTTCATTTTTAAATCGTATTGTTGGCTTAATTAAATAATTTACTTCTTTTTTATTAAGTTGCTCAACCATCTCATGCCATGCATTCCACTCCAGCACTAAACCAAAATGTCGTGCCGGAACAGATTCACCATCGACAGAATTTGTCGGGACATCTTCTAATGCATCTACCAGATGTGCTGAAATTTGATGACCAAAGAAATTAAAATCGATCCAACGTTCTGCTTCACGACCGACGGAACAGCCGATTATTTCAGTATAAAAAACACGCGTTGCATCTATATCTTTAACTGGAAACGCTAAATGAAAAGGTGAACTCATAAGCAATACCTACATTAATACTAAACATTAAAGCGAAATAAAATAATATCACCATCATTAACAATATATTCTTTTCCTTCTGAACGCCATTTACCGGCTTCCTTTGCGCCTTGTTCTCCCTTGTATTCAATATAGTCATTAAACGCGACTACCTCGGCTCGAATAAAACCACGTTCAAAATCAGTATGAATAACCGCTGCTGCTTTTGGTGCAGTTGCGCCTATTGAAATAGTCCAGGCACGCACTTCTTTTGGTCCGACTGTAAAATAAGTTTGTAAACTAAGTAATTTATAACCGGCACGAATGATACGATTAAGTCCAGGCTCTTCCATCCCTAGTGCATCCAGAAACTCCTGTTTTTCTGCATCTTCTAATTGAGATACTTCAGCCTCAATAGCAGCACACACGGCAATCATCTGCGCGCCTTCTTTATCGGCAAGTGCCTGTAATTTTTCTAACCATGGGTTTGACTCCATGCCGGTTTCTTCAACATTGGCAACATACAAAGTTGGTTTTTGCGTAAGCAGCTGTAAGTGTTTAATTGCTTCTAAAGCGTCTTCAGATAATTCCATCGAACGTACCGGCAAACCTTGATCAAGATGTGCCATAATCGCTTCCAGTTGTTGCTCTTCCTGCTTCGCTGTTTTATCACCACTTCGACTTAACTTGGCTGCTTTCTGTAGAGCCCTGGTTATTGTTTCCTGATCGGCCAGACAAAGTTCAGTGTTAATTACTTCAATATCGGAAAGCGGATCGACCTTACCTGCAACATGCACAATATTATCGTCATCGAAACAACGTACGACCTGAGCGATAGCATGAGTTTCACGAATATTGGCCAGGAACTTGTTTCCCAGTCCTTCGCCTTTTGATGCACCTTCAACCAAACCGGCAATATCAACAAACTCCATGGTTGTCGGAACGACTCTTTGCGGATTTGCGATATCAGCTAATTGTTGTAAACGTGGATCAGGCATGGCAACAACACCAACGTGAGGATCGATGGTACAGAAAGGATAGTTCTCTGCATCTATCGCCGAGTTGGTTAATGCATTAAAGAGGGTTGATTTACCGACATTGGGTAAACCAACAATACCGCATTTAAATCCCATAGATTGAATTCCGATTATTAATATGAAAGGTTAATATTTATACCCAAGATACCTAAAGATGCAGGTTTATATCACGTCTGTTTTCATCCAGAGCGTCGTTGCTCGGTCTCCGTTCCCGACTCGACTCTACCACCTGCTTCCATGCAGGCGTCCTCCTTACAGGGAGCGGCCATGCGCGTCGTCGCGCC
>Ga0214472_10007476_pt1 | contig 11431 bp, 9 predicted proteins | sample RVTome_6_FD_207662 | JGI IMG/M metagenome (GOLD analysis project Ga0214472, IMG submission 207662) | Soil microbial communities from uranium-contaminated site in the Upper Colorado River Basin, Wyoming, United States - RVT140D175 | ecosystem: Environmental > Terrestrial > Soil > Contaminated >...
GGCATCGAAAGTGACGCCCGAGCAGCCTGAGGTCGAAGCTGCAGAGCGGAACGCCAAGGTAGCCGAGGGCAACGCGATCGCCATCCAGGGTTCTCTGCGCCTGGAGCAGCGCGCGTGGGTAGGTTAGCAACATTGTCTTGCTTCCGAACAGCGATGCTCGTGCTGCCAGGAAGGCCGAACATGTCCTCACCGAACGGCAGATGCAAGGACTTAGGTCCGGAATGGTGAGGATCTACATACTACGGGCCCGCGGTGTGGGGAAGCGGACCGCTCGTGCTGGCTGGTCCAACCGAGCCGGAGCTCTTCTACTGGGACACGTTCACGGGCGACAACTCGGGGCTCAGGGGCTTCGTGATTTCCAGGGCCTGGAGCGCGGGATGGCTCGACACGCGTTGTCGGCCACGTTTACAGTTTCGGCTCAGGCGGTGGGACCCACTCACCCCTTTAACCATCGCGCAATGAGTCACTTAGTTCGCACCTCCAGCACACGGCACGGAGGTTGCCATGCCACCGTCAGTGCACGTCTTGCACGGAGGAACAACCATGCTGAGAAAGCTGTTGGTGCTGGGCGGAATGGCCCTCGCTTCGGCTTCGTCTGCGTCGGCTGCGATCATCACCTACAACTCTGAGGCGCTGTTTCAAGGGGCTGCTCCCACCCTGACCTTCGAGAGCTTCGAAGGCCTCGCGGCGACGAACGCGCTGGGCGGCGGAGCCATCGCAGGCACAGGCTTCACCATCACGCCGAACGCCGCGGGTGCGGGCGTCTTCAACTTCAATTCGTCAGGCGCTCACGCCACGGACGGCGTCAACTACGTGCTCGCTGGCTTCAACTCCGGTGTCCTGCAGTTGAGCTTCGGCGCACCGATCACGCATTTCGGGCTCTGGATCACGGACTGGGAAGGCAATCAGACAACGACGACGTCGCTGTCCTTTGCCAACAACCTCGGCGACAGCGCAGTGATCGTGTCCGGCATCGCCGGTAGCTTCAGGCCGAACGGTGAGGAGATCTTCTTCGGCGTGGCCAGCACGGCCCCGTTCACCAGCGTGAGCCTGATCAGCAACTCCGGCGGCGACACATGGGGTATCGACGAGGTACAGACCGGCGCGGTGCCGGAGCCCGGATCGCTCCTGTTGCTCGGAAGCGGCCTCGTCGGCTTGGCGTCGGCAAGGCGCCGGGCAAACAAGCGCTGAATTCCCGCGCCCCTGCGCCGGCTCACCCGGCGCAGGGCTTCGTGTTTTGCCGGAAGGGACCGGCTGTCTCAGTCCTCCAAAGGCGCGAGTCGCCCGGGGGGCTCCCCGCACAACAGGTATACTGCGGATACCCGCCGGAGAGTCCTCGCGACGCACACCGGTGCCGGGGGGATCCCGTGGAACTCAGGACGCGAGACCGCGTTGTTCAGCTGAAGGTGTCTATTACGGGCCTGCCGTCTGCGGCAAGACCACCAACCTGCAGATGCTGCATGCGACGGCGCTGACGAAGCACCGTGGTGAGCTGATCACGGTCAACTCCCAGCAGGAGCGCACGATCCTGTTCGATCTCCTGCCGCTGCGAGGGGTCGGGTTCCACGGGTTCGACATCCGCTTTCAGCTCGTGGCGGTGCCAGGGCAGGCGCCATACGGGGCGATGCGCCGGCTCGTCATGCGCGGGACGGACGCGCTCGTGTTCGTGGCGAACTCGGCAGCGGACCGGCTCGATGAGAACCGGGCGAGCCTCTGGGAGATGCACGAGAACCTGAAGGCGAACGCGCTCGACTTTCGCCCGCTCCCACTCGGGGCCAGCGTGGTTCCTGGAAGCAGGGGGCGTGCCGCCCTGCCTTCGAGCGGCACGATCCGGCAAACTCTCCTCGAATCAACGCGAGTGGCTGGCCCCTAGCCGGACGCTCAGCGCTTCTTGCGAGCCGTCACCTCTACGAGCGGGCGGCCCAGCACCTTCAGGCGCGGGCGCACGCCGAGCCCGGGCTCGGCCGAAGCGATCATGCGTCCGTTCTTCCGCTTCGGCGCGCCTTCGGCCGTGCTCACGGTCACGTAGCTGTTGAAGTCGGTGGCGGAGAAGCGCAGCGCCTCGGGCGTCGAGTGCGCGAGGTGCGCGATCGCGGCGGTGGTGATGTCGCCGCCCCACGAGTCCTCGATCGTCATCGCGATGCCGAGCGAGACGCACAGGTCGCGGATCTGGCGCGCCCGGGTCAGGCCGCCCACCTTGGAGATCTTGAGGTTGATCACGTCCATGGCGCCCTCGGCGTGGGCACGCAGCAGGACGTCGACCCCATCGATCGTCTCGTCGAGCACGAACGGGTGGCTGGTGCGCCGGCGCACCGCCAGGCACTCCTCGAGCGACAGGCACGGCTGCTCGACGTAGACGTCGACGTCCGCCACCGCCCGCACCACGCGCGCCGCCTGGTGCATCAGCCAGCCCGTGTTGGCGTCCGCCACCAGCACGTCCGCCGGCTGCAGCTTCGCGCGCACGGCCCGGATCCGCGCCACGTCCTCGTCGGGATCGCCGCCGACCTTGAGCTGGAACTTGCGGTAGCCCTCGCTCCGGTAGCGGGCGACGCTCGCCGCCATCTTCGCGGCGCTCTCCTGCGAGATCGCCCGGTACAGGTCCACCGCCTCGCCGCGGCGGCCGCCGAGCAGCACGCACAGCGGCAGGCCCGCCAGCTTGCCCAGGATGTCCCAGCAGGCCATGTCGATCGGCGACTTCACGTAGGCGTGGCCCTTGAGCGCCGCGTCCATGCGCTCGTTCACGAGCCCGATCTCGCGCGGATCGAGTCCCAGCAGGTGCTGGCCGATTTCCGCGATGCCCGTGCGTGCGCCCGGGCCGAAGGCGGGCAGGTAGAACGGCCCGAGCGGGCACACCTCGCCCCAGCCCGTGACGCCCTTGTCGGTCTCGACCTCGACCACCGTGCTGTCGAACACCGAGACCGACTTGCCGCCCGACCACTTGTAGCTGCCCTCGTGGAGCGGCAATGCCACGCGATAGGCGCGGATGCGTGTGATCTGCACGGGACCTCCTCGTTCGCGTCGGACGGCGGAAGCGAGCGCCGGAAGGGTAACCGAAGTCGGTCGTCAGGGGCTCGCGCTGGCTGCCGCGGGGCAGCCCGCCGCGGAACAGAGTCGGTACACGTCGTCGCACGGCCCGCCGTCGGGCTTGCGGGTCCGGGCCACCAGGGTCGCCAGGTGGGCCCAGGTCGAAGGATCGGGGGCCGGGGCGGCCGGGTCCGCCCGGGGCACCACGAGCAGCGTCGGTCCCGCGGCCGCCCAGCGCTCGAGCGCCCCGACGAGTGTCGGGTCGGCGAAGTTCCAGTCCTCGAGCCGCACCCGCGGCTCGCGCGCGAAGGCGAGCGCCAGGGCGAGCGGCGTCACGCGCAGGTTCTGGTAGCGGTTGGCGTGGACGACGACCGTCAGGCCGCCCGGGTGCCGCGCCAGCTCCTCGCGCACCAACCGCTCGCTGTCGCGCACTCCGTATCCCGAGGGCCAGCCGAGCACGTACTGGAATCGGTCGGGCTCGGGCATCGCCGCCCGCGCGGGATCGGTCCAGAGCGCCCGGTCCAGGCTCAGGGCCGGAAGGAGCACCAGGACCGCGGCCGCGGCGGTGAGCCCGGGACGCGCCCGCTCCCGCGCAGTAGCGGCCGCCCGGGCGAGAAGGGCCGTCAGCAGGACGTCGAGCGTCCCCGCGGCGAGCACCAGCAGCGGGACCGCCGCCGGCAGCAGGTAGCGCGGCATCCGCCACGAGAGCACGCTCGAGAACGCGACGAGCGGATAGACGGCGAGCAGCGTGAGCAGCAGGGTCTTGCGATCCCGGTGCGCGACGGCGAGCGCCGCCCCCGCGAGGGCCAGGACGACGAGCGGGGGAGTGCACCACATCCACAGCCAGCCGCCGCCCTCGGCCAGGCTCGACGCGAGCCGGGTCGCGAAGGCGCCGCCGCCGGTGAAGAGCTCGGCCATGTGCTGGGCGTTCTCGGTGGCGACGAAGCTGCGAAACGCCCACGCCGCGGGCGGCAGGCCGCAGGCGTAGGCGAGCGCCAGCACGCCGAGGCGCGCGCGCACGGGGCCGAGCAGGAGGACGGTGAGGAGCGGGATCGGCAGCGCCAGGACTCCGAGCGCTTTCACGAACACCGCGAGCGCGAACGAGAGGCCCGCGAGCACCGCGAACACGCGACGGCCGGACTCGGCGAGGCGGATGCTGAAGAGCAACGTCAGGGCCGTGAAGGCCGAGAGGCCGGCCTCCGTGAGCGCCATCCGGTCGTAGAAGAGCGTGAAGGGGCAGAGCACGTAGAACAGCCCGGCAAGCAACGCGGCCCGCTCGCCCAGCAGCCGTCGCGCGATCCCGACCGTGGCGACGAGCGTCACGACGCCGAGCGCGACGCTCAGCAGCCGGTTCGCGCGCAGCAGGTCAGAGGCCCATGGGCTCAGCAGCGCTCCGAGCCAGATCGTGAGCGCCCGCCCCCACTTCCAGGTGGCGTCCCAGCTCTTCTCGCCCTGGGCGATCAAGAGCGCCCAGCGCACGTGCAGCGTCTCGTCGAGGAAGATCGGCAGCAGGTCGAGCCCGCGGAGCCTGGTGAACAGATAGAGAGCGAAGAGCAGCGCGTGGCGCACGCGGGCTCGATGTTAGCACCCGGCTTCGCGGGCATCCGCCGGTTGTCTGCGCGCGGGCTAAGGGGGATACTCGCGCCCATGCTGAAGCAGTGCGCGTTCTTCCTGCTGGTGGTCGGCGGAGCGGCTGCCGCCGACGACAAGCCCGCGGCGTCCGTGGCAGCCGCCACGCGATCGCCGGGCGCCTTCGACATCTCTGCCCTCGACCGCTCGGTCGACCCCTGCGTGGACTTCTACCAGTTCGCCTGCGGCAGCTGGCGAGCCACGAACCCCATCCCGCCCGACCAGACGCGCTGGGGGCGCTTCAACGAGCTCGCCGAGCGGAACCGCGAGGAGCTGCACCAGATCCTCGAGAGTGCCAAGGACGCGTCCCGGGCGCGGAGCGCCATCGAGACCAGGGTCGGGGACTACTACGCCTCCTGCATGGACGAGGCCGGCATCGAGGCGCGCGGAACGAAGCCGATCCAGCAGGCGCTCGCTCGCATCGACGGAGTCGCGTCGAAGCCCGACCTGTTCCGGCTGCTCGGGGAGCACGAGGCGAGCGCGCTGCCGGCGCTGTTCCGCTTCGGCGCCGCGCCCGACCTGCACGACTCCCGCCAGACGATCGCGAGCCTGGGCCAGGGCGGACTCGGTCTGCCGGACCGGGACGACTACCTGAAGGACGACGCGAAGTCGAGGGAGAAGCGCGAGAAGTACCTGGAGCACGTCGCCCGCACGCTGGTGCTGCTGGGTGACTCGAAGGACGCGGCCGCGGCCGGAGCCGCGACGGTGCTGCGGCTCGAGACCGAGCTCGCGAAAGCGCACCTCGACCGCGTCGCGATGCGCGACCCGAAGAACCGCGACAACCCGATGAGCCTCGGGGAGCTCAAGCGGCTCACCCCGGCCTACGACTGGGACGCCTACCTCGGCCCCACGGGGGCGCCCACGCTCACGCGGCTGAACCTCTCGAGCAAGCCCTACTTCGAGGCGACCAACGCGACCTTCCAGGCGACGCCGCTCGCGGACTGGAAGAGCTACCTGCGCTGGCAGCTGGCGCGCGCCGCGTCCCCGTTCCTGAGCCAGGCGTTCGTGGCCGAGAACTACCGCTTCTTCCGCGAGTACCTGCAGGGCGCCCGCGAGATCGAGCCCCGCTGGAAACGCTGCGTCCAGGCGACCGACCGCGCGCTCGGGGACGCGCTCGGGCAGCTCTACGTCGAGAAGACGTTCGGAGCCGACGGCAAGGCCCGCATGAAGCGCATGATCGACGCGATCACCGCCGCCATGCGCGAGGACATCGAGGCGCTGCCGTGGATGACGGCCGAGACGAAGCCCAAGGCGCTCGCGAAGCTCGCGGCCTTCGGCACCGGCAAGGTCGGCTACCCGGACGAGTGGAAGGACTACGCCACGGTCGAGCTGAAGCGCGACGACTACTTCGCCAACTCGCGGCGGGCGCAGGTGTTCGAGGTGCGCCGCGCCATGGCGCGCATCGACCGGCCGACCGACCGCACGCTCTGGGGCATGACGCCGCCCACGGTGAACGCCTACTACAACGCGGCGAACAACGAGATCGTCTTCCCCGCCGGGATCCTGCAGCCGCCGTTCTTCGACCGGCAGGTCGACGACCCCGTGAACTTCGGCGGCATCGGGGTCGTGATCGGCCACGAGTACACGCACGGCTTCGACGACCAGGGCAGCAAGTTCGACGCGGCCGGCAACCTGGAGAATTGGTGGACGGAGGCGGATCGCAAGGCCTTCGACGAGCGCACGGCGTGCATCGCGAAGCAGTACGACGGCTACGTCACCGTCGCGGACCCGGTGAACGGCGACGTGCACCTGAACGGCCGCCTGACGCTCGGCGAGAACACCGCGGACAACGGCGGGCTGCGCGTGGCCTACGCCGCGCTGCAGAAGGCCCTCGCCGCGGAGGAGCGCAAGCCGGTCGACGGCTTCACGCCCGAGCAGCGCTTCTTCCTCGGCTTCGCCAACGTCTGGTGCCAGAACGCCACCGAGGCGGCGGCGCGGCAGCTGGCCCAGACCGACTCGCACTCGGCCGGGCGCTTCCGCGTGATCGGCTCCGTGAGCAACATGCCCGAGTTCCAGCAGGCGTTCGGCTGCAAGGCGGGGCAGCCGATGGTGCGCGAGAACGCCTGCCGCGCCTGGTGACGGCGCGCCGGAGGCGAAGATGAGCCAGCCGAGCGAAGGCCCGCGCGTCACGAGCCTGGTGTTCTACGGGGCCGTGTTGTTGATCGCCTTCCTGGCCTACAGGATCGTCGAGCCCTTCCTGGCCCAGATCGGCTGGGCGCTGGTGCTGGCGATCTGCGTCGCGCCCGTCCAGGCGCGGCTGCGCCCGCGTTTCGGGCCGACGCGCAGCGCCGGGCTGCTGACGCTGCTGGTGCTGCTCCTGCTGATCCTGCCGGCGATGTTCGGCGTGCTGATGCTCGTGCGCGAGGGCTCGCAGGTCGTGGACTACGTCTCCGGCCAGCTGCGCAACCGCGGCGGGCCGATGGGGCTGTTCCACCTCGCCTGGGACTGGCTGTACGCGCGGCTGCCGTTCCTGCCGTCCGAGGAAGAGATCATCGAGAGGGTGTCGAGCAGCCTCGGGGGGCTCGCGAGCCAGGTGGCGAGCCACGCGGGCGTCGTGGTGAAGGGGGCCGTGTCGTTCCTGTTCGGGGTCGTGATCACGCTCGGCATCCTGTTCTTCCTGCTGAGGGACGCGCCCGAGATGACTCGGGCGCTGCGCCGCCTGCTGCCCTTCGGCCGGGAGCAGAACGAGCGGCTGCTCACGCTCACGCGCGACATCGTCTCGGCGAGCGTGACCTCGATGCTCGCGATCGCGGTGATCCAGGGCGTGATCGGCGGGCTGACGTTCCTGCTGCTGGGTGTCGACGGGGCCGCGCTCTGGGGTGGACTGATGGCGGCGCTGAGTGTGCTGCCCGCGGTGGGCGCGGCACTGGTGTGGGCCCCCGCGGCGATCTGGCTGGCCGTGTCGGGCTCGCTGGCGAAGGGCGTCGTGCTCGCGCTCGTCGGCCTGCTGGTGCTCGGCAACGTCGACAACGTGGTCCGCCCGCTGCTGCTCTCGGGCTCGGCGCGCATGAGCACGCTGGTGCTGGTGATCAGCCTGCTCGGCGGCGTGAGCGCCTTCGGCTTCATCGGGATCGTGCTCGGGCCCGTGGTCGCGGCCGTGCTCACGGCCCTGGTCGAGAGCTACGCGCTCGAGCCCGAGGACGAGCCCGCAGTGCCCGCGGCAGAGGCGCCACCCCCCGCGCCGCCGCCGCCCGCCCCCCCCGCCGCCATCGACCCGGGCGCGGCGGGGACGTCGAAGGCGCCTTCGGCCTGAGCTAGATCCGGACCAGGTCGGCGATGCGCACCGGCTGGCCGGCGTCCATGCTCTTGCGCGCGGCGATCCCCGTGAGGCACGACATGGCGCCGGCGCGCGATCCCGGCAGGCGCATGTGCTCGGGCAGCGTGATGCCGCGGAAGACGAGGTCGCGCAGCACGTCGTCGCCCCCACCGTGGCCGCCCTCGGCCTTCGGGATCTCGATGTCCTGCCGCTTGCCGAAGTTGCGGAGCACGTAGATCTCGGTCTCGGGCGCCGGCCACGGCTGGCGCTCGAAATCGCGTACCTCGAGCCGGCCCTCGGTCCCGTTGAAGGCGAGGCGATAGCCCTCGATCGGCATGAAGGCGTTGAGCGAGTAGCTCATCGTGACCCCGGTCGAGTACTTGACGATGCCGTTCATGGTGTCGGGGATGTCGACGTCTTCCTTGAAGACGCAGCCGTCGCGCAGGTAGCCGTCGGCCTTCTCGCAGTCCACGTAGAGCGAGACGAGCCGCGGGCTCTTGGTGATGTCCCAGTAGTAGGCGCACTGCGCCTTGTGCGGACAGGGGCGGCAATGGCTGTGGCGGAAGGCTCCCTTCCTGCCGTACTGCTGCAGGCTGCCGAAGGCCTGCACCTCGACCGGGTCGGCGTCCAGCCACCAGTTGACCAGATCGAAGTGGTGGGTGGCCTTGTGGACCCAGAGCGAGCCGCCCTGCGAGCGCAGGCGGTGCCAGCGGCGGAAGTAGTCGGCGCCGTGGCTCGTGTCGAGGTACCAGGAGAAGTCCACGGACGTCACGCGGCCGATGGCGCCCGACAGCAGCAGCTCCTTGATCTTCTGGTGCTTCGGCGCGTAGCGGTAGTTGAAGGTCACGCCGATCTTCCGGCCCGTGCGCTTCTCGGCGTCGATCACCGACTGGCACTGCTGCTCGTCGATCACCATCGGCTTCTCGGTGAGCACGTCGACGCCGCGCTCCAGCGCCTTCACGATGCAGCCCTCGTGCGTCGCGTCGACGGTGGTGACCATCAGCAGCTCGGGCTTCGCCTGGTCGAGCAGCGCGTCGAGGCTCGTGAACGTCGGGCAATCGGCGCCGATCGTCCGCCTGGCGTACTCCACGCGCAGCGGGTTCACGTCGCACAGGCCGACGAACTCGAGCACGTCCGAGTAGCGCTCGACGAGCGGGCGCCCCCACATGCCGATCCCGCGCACGCCGGTCCCGACGATCGCGTAGCGGCGGCGCTTCGCCGCCGCCTGCGCGGCCCCGGGCACGAGCGACGCCACCGCCGCGCCGCTCGCGGCCGCCACGAAATCCCTGCGCGTGACGCCTGCTCCGTCGCTCATGATTCCTCCAGCGGGCGGCCCGCGGGCCCGGATGATCGCGGCCGAACGGCGGGCCAAGAGGGATTCTGTTCGCCGGCGGGTGGACCCGTCAACGCCTCGACTACAATCGCGCGTCGTTCACTCTTGCCCGGGAGGCCGCGCTGGCGAACGAGACCGCTCTCCAGGACGCGTCCCCGCGCCAGGGCCCGCCGCGTCTCGTCCGTGCGCTCGGCCGCTTCGACCTCACGGCGGGTGTCGTGAACGCGGTCGTGGGAGCCGGCATCTTCGGCGCGCCGGCCGCCGTGGCCGCGGCGACGGGCGCCTGGAGCCCGCTCGCGGCGGTGGCGGCCGCGCTCGGGATCCTGACGGTCGTGCTCTGCTTCGCCGAGGTCGGCAGCCGCTTCGACGAGTCCGGCGGACCCTACCTCTACACGCGCGAGGCCTTCGGGCGGCACGTGGGCTTCGGCGTCGGCTGGCTGCACGTGTGGACGCGGCTGCTCTCGGCGGCCGCGATCCTGAACGTGTTCGTGGACTACCTCGTGGCGCTCGTGCCGTGGGCCGGCACGAGCGCCGGGCGCGCGTCGACGATGATCGGAGTCGTCGTGCTCGTCACGGCGGTCAACGTCCGCGGCATTCGTCCCGCCGCCTGGAGCGTCGACGCGTTCACGATCGCGAAGCTCCTCCCGCTCGGCCTGCTGCTGGTGCTCGGCCTGCCGCGCGTCGACGGCGCGGTGCTCGCGACCCAGGCGGTGGCCGAGGCTCGCTGGACGGACGCGGTGCTGATGATGGTGTTTCTCTACGGAGGCTTCGAGTCCGCCGTGATCGCCGCGTCGGAGACGCGCGATCCGCGGCGCCACACGGCGTTCGCCCTGCTGACGGCGCTCGCGGTGGTGACCGCCACCTACTGTCTCGTGCAGCTGGTCGTGGTCGGGGTGCTGCCGCGCGCGGCGTCGCTCGAGACGCCGGTGGCGGCCGCGCTCGAGGCAGTGGCGGGGCCGCTCGGCGCGCTCGTCGGCAGCCTGGCGGCCCTCGTCTCGGGCTACGGCTGGCTCACGGGCTTCGCGATGATGACGCCGCGCATCCTGTTCGCGATGGGGGAGCGGGGCGAGCTGCCTGGGGCGTTCTGCCGCGTGCACAGGCACTTCCGCACGCCTCACGTCGCCGTGATCGCCAATTCGACCGTGGCGTTGGCGCTCGCTCTCTACGGCTCGTTCGCGGACGCCGCCAGCCTCTCGGTGGTCACCCGGCTCGGGATCTTCGCGCTCACCTGCGCGTCGCTGCCCGCGCTCCGGCTGCGGCGTCCCGGGGAGACGCCGGCCTTCCGGCTCGCGGGTGGCCCCGCGGTGGCCGCCGCCGCCGTCCTCTTCTGCCTGTGGCTGCTCGCCACGCGCAGCTACGCGCAAATCTGGCAGCTGCTGCTGATTCTCGCAGCGGGGATGCTCTTGCGCTGGGTGGCGGCTCGGACCGCCGGCTAGTACCCATGCCCCTTCGCCCGTGCCCTCTCTACCTCTGCAGTCGCTTCGACAGGTGGGCGTCGAGGGGCCGGGCAGTCGAGCACATGCATCCCTTGCCGGCCCGGGATGGTGATCTCGTTACCAGATGCTGCGCTTGCGCCCTCGGATGTTCCGACGGCTGCCCTTGGGCTTCGAGAAACCCCCGGGCCGGCCGCCGGCGCCGGGCCGACCAAAGCCTCCGCCGCCGCCGCCCGGGCGTCCGCCCGAGCGTTCGGCTGTCGCCTCGTTCACGCGCAGGTTGCGGCCGCCGAGCTCGACTCCGTCGAGCTTCTGGATCGCTTGCGTCGCCGACTCGCCGCTCGCGTAGGTGACGAACGCGAAGCCGCGGGGGCGACCGCTGTCGCGATCGAGCGGAACGAACACATCGGAGATCTCTCCGAGCGGCGCGAACAGCGCCTCCAGCTCCTCACGCGTGGTGTCGAAGCTCAAATTACCGACGAAGACCTTGCTCACTGTGGATCCGCCTCCTCGGCCGGATTGCTGCGGGTAAGAGCGCCGCCCGCGACCCTGAGATCGCGAGGCTCTCTCGGAGTGCTCCGTGTGAGGAGGACTCACCTCTATGTAGCCCGCGCGGCTCATACAGGGTAGCACGTTTGCTCTTGACAACGCTTCTCCAGTTGAGACAGAGTCGCAAATGTCCCGGCAGTAGCGTACGCAGCGTCCGAGGCAGGTCCGCGTCCAAAGCAGAGAGTCGAGCGCCCGGTGAAAGCCCAG
>Ga0214472_10007477_pt1 | contig 11431 bp, 13 predicted proteins | sample RVTome_6_FD_207662 | JGI IMG/M metagenome (GOLD analysis project Ga0214472, IMG submission 207662) | Soil microbial communities from uranium-contaminated site in the Upper Colorado River Basin, Wyoming, United States - RVT140D175 | ecosystem: Environmental > Terrestrial > Soil > Contaminated >...
GAAGAAGCTGTGGGTGACATCCACCGCGCGCAGAATGACTTCCACTTCCCGGTTCACCGGCACGGCCATGGTGGGGGAGACGACGTCGTCCTGGGCCGCCGGGTCGTTCGTGTCCAGCCCCACCGGGTTGCCGGCGGCGTCGTTCACCAGGCTCGGGTCGGTGCGCCCGAACTGGCCGTCCGCTCCCGGGTAGCGAAAGCTCCAAACAAACTGCTTGCCCGTGACCTCCACCTGCAGGGCTCCGGGGGCCGCGCCCATCCACTGCAGCGAGGCCCAGGCGCGCTCAGCGGAGATTCCGAGGCCGATGAACATCACCGCCGTGGCGCTCGTCCAGAGGATCTCCATCACGTTGTTGCCGTGGGAGTAGTGGGCCCGGCCGCCCCGGTCGCGGTAGCGGAAGATCACGTAGCCGAGCGCGAGCTGGGCGAGGAAGAAAACCACGCCGGTGATGACCAGCGTCCGGTCGAATTGCCGGTCAACCGCTTCGGCAAACGCCGAGATGGGCTCGGGGAACCACCAGGTTCGTTCGAAGAAGATGTAAATCGTGGAGAAGGTGAGGACCACCAGGGAGAGCGCCAGCCCCGCTGCCACCAAGCTGCCGCCACTGCCGGCCTGTTTTTGCTCCATGCTCCTCCGCTCCACCTAGGAGTGTCGCTGCTCTCCGCCCGGGCAGACCCGGCCCAAAGCAGTTCCGCAAAAAGGAAATCCCGACGCCAAGGCAGCTCAAGATACCTCTGCCCTTTTGGTTTGTCAATCGCCTTGCGGCCTGGCGCGGGCTTGCCAAAAGGCGCGGCCTCGGCGAGAATCGAATGCAGAGGCGCGTAGCTCAGCTGGTTAGAGCGCTACCTTGACACGCGGCCCAGGGAGTTGCGTGAAACTGCTGAAAACTCACGCAACTCCCTGGTTTTTTTCAGCTTAGAGGAAAGATTGACTTGCACCATGTTTGTGCAATTTGTGCCTTTTTCGCTGAATCATGGACACTATTTGGACACCAAGAACCATGCCGTGTCTGGACTCGTATTTCGGAGTGCGCGGCAGACTTTTTGGCCGCACCTGCGAGGTCAAGAAGTTTCTAGCGCTGTCAGCCCAACCACTTCTCATTGTGCTGAAATCAGATGATTTCGGCGCGCTGCATGGATACGTCTGGGTACTCCGCTGGGAGGCTGGGGTGGAACCTAGATTATCGGGTCCACCACGCGCGCGTGGCAAGTACCCAATCAGAGCTCCAGGACAAACAGGCCCTTGGCCTGGGCGGAGCCCATCATCCCTTTGTCCGCCGTAATGAGAATCGCGTTGTTTTCAACTCTAGCTCTCTGGATTGCTTCGTCGCGCGAGAGGCTGTCTGTTGCCCGACCTTCCAGAAGAGAGCCAGTTTCCCCCAGTCTAATGCGGCCGATATAGACGAAAAATGCCCCCAGGCGCTGTAGTTCTTTCTTGCCGCCAGGTGTGTCTGTTTCTGTCCGGACAACCGGGCCGAGCAGAATGGTGACATTCTCGAAGAATTGAGAGGCTTGAAGGTCTTTGGACAAAAAGCCGCTGGTGATGACATTTGCGTCGGCCAAAACTCGGCCACAGTAGTAACGCAAAGTGATGGCAAGGTTTGGAAGCTCCTTCTTGCAATTCACACAGATACCGATCGTCACGCCATTCTTCATAATAAGTCTTGCTGACTTAGCTATGGACCCACAGCTAGGACAGATTACGGAAAGCGCTGCGATGTTTAGCTCACCACTGTCGAATTTCCTGCGGAACTCTTCGGATAAAAGGTGATCGTTAATCGGTGGTGCTTTCTTTGCTGGTGCGGATTTTCCTTCGATCTCCTGAATCGTCCTGAAGGAACGCTTAACAAACCAAGGCCAGGGCCTGCCGGCCGCATGCCAAGCCTTCAGCCATTCGGCCGTTTCTGGGTCACCTGCGTTACCGCTGCCGATGCTTTTTTCTACCTGTACAATATTGAACACGTATATGTATGATATTGGACATGCGCTCACAGGTGAATTCCCTAGGGGGCGTTCCGGGAATGAAGGGACCGAAGTCAGTCTTGCTTATGGGGATCGTTGGGGTCGCTTTGATGTTCTTGCTCGGCCCGCTCTCTATAACCTCTAGCGACACCCCAGGCACACCAATTCGGGCACAGGAATATCGGCTCCGCTTGTACCACACTCACACCAGTGAGCGGATTGACATCGTTTATCGGCGGGGAGTTACGTATCTGCCGGCGGCGACGGCCGAGCTCGACTACTTTCTGCGGGACCATCGCACAGGCGAGATGCGACATTTTGATCCACAGCTTTTCGATGTGCTCGCGGAGCTTACGGCGGCAGTCGGCCGACCGGGAGCCGAAGTGCACATCATCTGCGGCTACCGCTCACTCTGGAGCAACGAATTGCTCCGCCGCCGGTCCGCCGGCGTTTCCAGAAACAGCCTGCACATGCAAGCGGGAGCCCTCGACGTGCGCTTGCCCGGGACAAAGACCGAGGTCTTGCGGCATGCGGCCCTATCGCTTCATCGCGGCGGCGTCGGCTACTACCCCCGCTCCGACTTCATCCACGTTGACACCGGGCGAGCGCGGCAATGGTGCCTGGGCTGCGCGGGGCCACAACGCCGCGGCGGCTAGCGCGGCAAGAGACGGCCTTTCGCAAAGGCCTGTTCCAGCGCCTCATCCAACCTATAGATGTCGTCGAAGAAGCGGGTTTCGCCTTCTTCAGTTACGATGGCCGTGCTGTACAGGATCAGCACCGGGATGGGCTGGGCGAGATAGATTCGCTCGTTGTCCTTTCCGATCTGCATGGCCGCCTCGACCCGCTGGAGGTCCCACCCGGGGTTATTCCGCAGCACCCAGGCCGTGAGTTCCGCCGCCCGTTCCACGCGGATGCATCCGTGGCTGAGATCCCGACGCGGTCGGGAAAACAGTTTCTGCGAAGGCGTGCTGTGCAGATACACACTGTAACTGTTGGGGAATCCCAGCTTCACCAGACCCAGGGCGTTATTCGGTCCCGGCCTTTGCCGTACTTGCACCGCTCCGGCACGGATCTGCTGAAAGACCTCGTCACTCGCCGGGTCGTAAGCCACCACCTGTCCGCTGTGGCTGAGCACTTCGAATCTCTCCGTCTCCAAGTAGCTGCGGTCCTGCGCGGCGGCCGGTGCGATTTCGGAGCGCTGGATGCCGGGCGGCACGTTCCAATAGGGGCGGAACACAACATAGCTGATCTCGTCGACAAAGACAGGCGTCTGGTGTCGGTAGGCCTTTCCCACGATCACGTTCGTGGCCAAGGCGATGGTGCTCTGCTCGTTATAAGCGCTCAAGCGAAACTCGGGGATGTTGACGACGACGGGAGGCGCGGAGAAGTCGTGGGGGAGCCAACGCCAGCGCTCGAGCGTCATTTGCAGTTGCCGCACTCGTCGACTCAACGGTGTATTCAGTTCCTTCAGTGTCTGACCGCCCAGTCGTCCGTCCGGCGCAAGACCATGGCGGGTCTGAAAGCGCTTCACCGCTTCTACCAAGGCTCCCTGATAGATGTCGGAGTCTTGCGGAACCGCCGCGTCCGGCGACAGGTCACCCAGTAGACGCAGCCGCCGCGCCAGCCGGGCCAGACCGGGGTAGCGGCTGTCGGGCGCTACTGCTTTCGCAGAAACTGGCAATGGTTGACCATCATCCTGCCGCGCCAATTCGAGATACTGGCGCAAGGCCTGTTGCGTGCGCCGGTATTCCGAGAAGGGCGGCTCCACGCTCGCCAAGACGGCTTTCACATCATCCCCGCCCACAAGCCGCTCTCGCAAGAAGTCGGCCAGGTCGTATTCCCTGTGTTCGACGTGAAGCCCAAAATGGAAGTAGCGCGGGTTGACCTTTCCGATGTGCAGATCAGAGATGTATCGCATCACGCACACGGTGAGCGCCGCGTCAAGACGTCCCAGGTCAACCTGCGCTGGCGACTCCTGCAACTTTTCCAGCCGCTCCGCCCAGAGCGAACCATCGTAATCTTCGGAGTCCAAACCCTTGCCGTCGGCTTGCTGCAGAACTTCGATAATGGCCAGCGCCTGGAGGGTCGGCCGCCCGTCGCGGATCCAGGCCAAGGTGTATCCGCCGGTTTCGTAGAATTCTTTTACTTGGAGGCGGTAATCGACGAAGCCGGACCAGCGGAGTTCCGCGAGAGTCCCGGAGTCGATACTGGCCCGCAGCACTGACTCACCTTGAGCGGTGAGTCGCTGCGGCAGGCTGTTCTGTGCAGCCCAAAAAGAGGGCCCGGCATATCTTTCCCGGAGCGAAGGCTGACTGAAAGTGGACGTAGTCCAAGCGAGAAGGAGTAGCGTGAAGACCAACCAACGCAGCGGGGGTTTCAGGTGGATCAACGCTCGTCCTTGGCATTTCTCGCTTCGAGGGGAAACGTTGCTGGGTCCGAAGATCCGGCCGCAACCAGTTCGCCGATCTTGTATTTCACGTCGTGCGAAACCAGCGTGTGTTGACCGACTATCCGGACATTGGCAGTGGCTTCCCAAGCCGTCTGCAGCCACATTCCCCCGACGTCGCCGTAAAGAAGCACGAGGCGCACTTCCCGCACCCACCAGGAAGGGCTCTTGGCAGGCTGGCCCTCGGTGCGGCGAAGCAGGTAGGTGTTGGCATCGACCCAGATGTTCCCGCGGAGCAGATGTTTGTCTTTGCGCTTGGGAAGCAGCTCAAGCACGTAGCAGCGTTGGCCAGTTACCTCTTCCTGGCGGAGGAAGCGAAACTCATAATTGGCCGGTGAGATTTCGGTGGCAGCGTACTCTTTGGTAATCTTCGCTTCATTAGCCAGAATGCGGCGAACGATTTTTTCTCCCCATCCAGTGCCGTTGGTCTGCTCGATGGCGTACTGTATGAGGTTCGGGGGAACGAAGGCTACATCGGCAGTCACCTGGGACTTGGGGTCCTGTCTTTCTTTGCCAAACAGCCTGTAGTCGCGCGTAACCGTATAGGGGCGAAAGCGCGTCCGGTTTTCCGCCCGGGCCTGCGCCATGCGCGCCACGATAGCTTCCACATCGGGGGCTGGGCTTGCCTCCTGAGCCGATCCGCCTGGCACCAGGGCGACTAAAAAGAGCCATAGAAGCCACGCGGTTCGTTGCCGCCCGGCGACCTCTCGGATGGCTACAAGAAAGGATACCTTGTTCATTGAAGTTATCCCCGCCTCTCTTGTACCCTGGGGGCTTTCGCGTGTCTGTCAAGTACGGCTCACGGGTCTGGTTCTAACTGCTCATCCCAGCCCACGATAGCCGATGGCCCTCTGTGGTCTGCCTGTCCGGGGTAGGACCTCGCAGAGCCGTGCGCTTGCCGAGATCTACATCTCAAGGCCCCCGAGGCGAGAATGCGCAGCATGAATCAGGAGGGCTTATTGAGTCGGGGCTTGGTCCGATTCATTCCGCGGTGCACCCTTTTGCAAGACACCGACGAGATGCCGGCCGGCCGCAGTCGTGGCGACTTGATTGCCCAGGACGATTTGCCTGGCTGTGATTCTGCGCCCGTAGATTCGGCCGCTGGCGTCATTGTCGGGGCGAAGCGTGGAACCCTGGAGCGATACGCCGGCAAAAAGACCCCGCGAACGAGAGTAGCTAAGTATCTCCGCTCGCATGTACGCATCCGTGGCCACTTGAGCGTTACGGCCTTTGGGACCCGCCGCGACGGACGCCTCTCCACCCAACTTAACCTTGCTGTCGAGTAGAGAATCCGCGCCCTTTTGATTCATGACCAAGAGAACAACATCGCTAGCTTGTCCGCCGATCTGGAATCCAAAGCTGCCACCTTCCAGCGCATACATGGCTGGGGCGCCCCACGGGCCATTGAAATCCTGGCCTGTGCGGCAAACCATCGCCCCGCGGCCATAGCTTCCGCCGAATATGAACGCTACCTTCCGAACTGACGGAATGACAATGACGCACTCGGCACTCTCCAATAGCTCTTGCGGGATGTTGTCGGGTACGTTCAGGATTTGCTCCATCACAACCCCAGAAGTTGTCAGACGCTTTTCTTCCCGGGTGGCCGCCTGGAGCACGACGGCGGCGACTAACAGGATGCAGACGGTAAGAGCCCATTTTCGTAACATCGCTGACCTCCATAGTCAGACGTCCGATTTTTCCGGAATTCTTGATGGGGCGGCTTCATAAGGGTCTCTCCAGCGGCCCCATCCCGCAATTCCCTGCAAATTACTTTTTCCTCGCGCCTACGACCAGCAAGGCAACCCCGCCCGCCAGTGCCAGTCCTCCGAGTATGGGATGAAGGGGAATTCGTTCATGAGTCTGGGTCGTGGCATGCATCGGTCCTACATCAATTACGGTTCTTTCACGGTTGTAATTGATGCCTTGATAGGCAAGGGCCAGCACACCCAGAATGACCAACACAATCCCAATCACAATGATCGGTTTCATACTTTTCCTCCCGCCGGCGGGGTGCGCCCGCGCGGCCCCGCCGAACGGCAATAGCTGTTGTTAATTGAGTACCCTTCGGCCTTGCAAGAGCTTGATCACCACTACAGCGAGGGCCACAAGCAACAGCAGGTGGATGAACCCGCCAAAGGTCTGGGCGCTCACCAATCCCACAAACCATAAGACAAGCAGGATCAGAAATATTGTCCAGATCATGATGTTCCTCCTTCTCTGACAACCGCCTCCCGCCAGATTTAGCTGGCAGGTGGCGGCACCACTCTTATATCTGTAGGGTAGTTGGGCTGTCAGTTCAGTCCGGCTCACCTGTCTGGTTACAATTGCTCATCCCCGTTTAAGGAGAGCTCGGACTCCTGTGGGCACGGACGATGAATCTCCGGGGTGCGGGGCCCACAAAATCGAACGGGTAACAGGTTACCAGGGTCAGAATGGCGTCATCGGAATTGTCCAGCACTTCGATGGCCTCGGGCTCGACCACTTCGGTGGAGTCCACGCGATAGCGGTACGATCCGGTTAAGGTGGTGAGCGTGATTTCATCATCCTTGCGGATATGGCGCAGAGCTCTGAAAAACGTGTCCCGGTGTCCTGCCACCGCGACGTTCCCCTGCTGGCCCGGCAGCGCCGTGCCCGGAAAATGCCCGACCGCCCGTCGCAGAGTCTTGCTGTCGATGCCTTCCATGATCATCGCCGCCAGGCCGATTCTTCCTATCTCGATCCGCCCCAACGGAGCACCTTCGCGGCCAACCAGGCCCGGGCTCTTCTCTGCACTCGCGCGCTTCGCCTCGGCCAGCACTGGAGGGAGGTGTTCACCGCTGCCGACAGACGGCCCCGCCCTTTCCAACGCTTGCTGAAATCGCCAATCTTGGTAGGCCTGGTAGAGCTTGGCGTCGAGCAGCACGAAGCCGCAGTAACTCAGGGCCAGGATGCCAGCGGCCAGAAAGAACTGTCGGCTCCCACGGAGAAACGACGTGGCTCGCGTCGGAAGAAACATCTGCTCCTTCATTCTGAACTCCCGGGTGGGCTGGCTGCCGGCAAGGGTTGAGGTTTCAAGTGGGCGTAGTAACCGGCACGGGTGCGGACCACCAGTCGTCCGTGACCCTTTGCTCCGGCCTGCACCTGTACGACCCGATAGGTGCCGTCCTGCTTTCTATTCGTGGGTACGTAGGCGATGGTGTACTGGTTACGAATATCACGAGCGATCTGTTCACAAATGGGGACAGCGTGATTTATTGACCGTGGGAAGAAAGCCTCGCCGCCTGTGGCCCTGGCAAGCCGCTTGAGGACACCGGGGTTCCAGTCGGGATCGTCCAGCTCAAAGAGGCCCAGGGTGTAGATGATGGCGTCGGACTGCCCCGCCATGGCCATGATCTGGGCCACGGTATGCTGGCTGGCGTTGTCAGCCCCATCGCTGACCACGATCAGCACTTTCTTATCCTGTTTACCGTTCTTCAGGTGCGCGAGCGCCGCCGCGATAGCGTCGTAGAGCGCCGTCATGCCGTCGGCATTGATTCTGGACAGGGCCGCTTGCAGCTGAGCCTCTTTGTCGGTAAAGGGCGTGTTGTCTGGGAGGCCAAAGGTAACATTCTCGTTGAAATTGACCACGAACATCTGGTCCTCCGGGTGGCTGGAGCGGGCAAACGCCAAGGCGGCGGCAATGACTCGAGCGCGCTTCGATTTCATGCTGCCGCTGTTATCGACCACCAGGCCGACCGTGACCGGGATATCTTCGTGGCTGAAAAACTTGATTCCCTGGGGGACCCCGTCCTCGAAAACCTGGAAGTCTTTCTGGTCGAGTCCTGAAACCAGAATACCATGGTGATTGCGCACGGTGGCGTGCAAGACCACCAAGTCAACGTTGACCCTGATGGTCTCTTGGTCATTCTGGCGGGGTTGCGACGGCTCGTGTTGTGGAGTCTGGGCGGCCCCTAGTAGAACAATCAAAAGAAGAAGCGTGAGAGGAGATCGTTTTATGAAGTGGCCGGAAGATTCCGCGACGCGCACAACAGCCTCCCCTGGCTTGCCTGATCCCAAGGTTGACTGCTTTCTCATCGGTGTAGGCCTTTGGCGCGATCTGGGAGGTAGCCCAGGAGTCCACCTGGGTAGGGGCGACCTCTCCCGCCCGGGGGGGGAAGGGCGGGCAGGCAGGTCATACTCACCTGCCTACCCAAAGTCCAGCTCCCTTCACAACCCGGACGCCCGGTCGGCTTGCTGCAGGGCCAGGAAACTGGCACCTGCCGCACCCTCCCGACACGATTCCGAGGCTTCAGCTGCGCTTCAGCTTCGGAAGAGCAAAGCCTACACCCAGCGACAACAACCCCAGCAATGCCAAAAGGGGCAAGGGGCTGGCCGTTTGGGGCAAGAGCGCTGTCTCTACAGGCGGGGCCTCAACGACCTCAGCTACTGCAACCTCTTCTCCTCTCGGTGTAACAGCCACGACAGGCGCCTCCTGGAAAGCCTCTACAGGCGCTGTGGGTGGCAGTTCGACGGGAGTCGCGAGAACGGGCTCGTTTACGATTCTCGCCAGCTCGATAGCTCTTTTCTTTGCATAGACGAATTCGTGGCCCCACGTATCCCCTGGATAGAACCACGTCCGGATGGCTTCCGGCTGGCCGGCCGCTCTTTCCCGAAACGTCATTACCGTTTTGCCGGTCGAGCGCATACGGTAATTCGCGATCGCCAGAATGGTTGTATAAACGTGGGTTTCGTCCTCGTTGAAGATCCGGACGATGTGCCGGTTGGAGCGCGAAGCCACCAGCTTGAAGACATACGTACCTGCCGGCAAGACCTGAGCGCCGACACCGGGAACCTCGACCGGCACGTTGAAGGTTACAGTGGTTTTCTTGTTTAGCTCGTCGGCCTTCACACCGGGCAGAAACGCCACGGCCACGAGGGCCAAGCAAGCCACGATCGCCACGACTTTGAATCGACTCATTGGTGTTTTCTCTCCTTATTACACAGATAGTTCAGCCACTTTCAAGTTCAGAATATTAACGCTGGCGTGATTCCCGTGTCTGTTCACTACTGCTCGCGCGACTGGCCAATATTGCTCGCAGCGGCGATGAGTTCCCCACGGCGGGTCATTTCTTACTCGTCTGTTTGACCTTGCTTCGCACGTCGTCGAGGAACCTGTCACAGTGCTCAAACGCTTCCCTCCGGTTCTGGTGGTACGTGCCGTGCCGGCCACAGTACCGTCCCCAGACGCGCTTGCCGCCTTGCTCGGCGTACAAGCGCAGGAGCCACACCGAGCGAGCTTCGCCGCTGTCGGCATCCATTGTCTCGGACGACACGATTTCACACCCATACTTAGCCATTCCGTTGCTGGGGGGCAGGTCGTAGTAGGGGGCCGCTTCTTCTGAGGGGTTTGCCAGAAGCGCAACCGTCAGCACGAAACTAAGGAGCCGTATCATTCTCGAAACGCCTCCGAGAACCCGGCTCCCGGGTTCTCTCTCTGCCTTATTCTGCAGATTACCTTCGGAGCGATTCGTGTGTCAGTTCAGTACGGCTCACCCGTTTGGTCAACATTGCTCATCCGCGGGAATCGCGTTTCTGCAAGGCAGGGTGCGATGGTGCGGAGCTTCCCTAGACCCGTAGGTTCGGTCGACCTACCCAACGCGGATCCGGGAGAGAGAACCTAGAACGCCAAACACCTTCAGGAGCCACAGGACCACGGCAATGACCACAACAGCATTCAAGATGCCCTTAATGGTTCTGGCCATCGGTATGAAGCTGTTGATGAGCCAGAGGATGACACCAACTACGATCAGGACCACAATTACATGAACGATAGGCATGAACTGTTTACCTTCCTGTTTTCTCGCAGGCAGACGCTTCCTGACTTACCCAAGGTGTTATCAGCAATCATCAGTTCCTCGTCTCGCGTGGCCATGAGGACACGGAGGCGCGACCTAAGCCGCGCCTCCGTGAAACTTACTTCAGCATGCGCTACCGCTTAGGATGGAACTGGATGTTCCCGCGGCTGATTACGCGCTGCGATCTGACCTCGCTCACTGCATCGGTCACCGTGATCCCAAACTGATCGCTCGTGCCAGGCTCGCCGTGGTCTTCCACCGTCACGCTGAAGGCGCAACCATCGCCGCAGGTGCCGGAGAACAAGACCGTCTTCGGTGAGCCGTCCGGGTTGAAGGCGATCACCACGATATCGTTGACCGGGCCATTGACGTGCAGGCCGTTTACGTGATTGACATAGTTGAAGTGGCCGCGCTTCGGTCCGGCTTTGAAGCCGAAGCTCGCAGTGCCGGGGGAGTTGAGATCAGGCACTGGGATTTGGCCACCGCCGGTTACCTTGATGGTTCCCGCCGCGGGGGGGGTGCCGCCAGAGCTGCAGGCGTTGATCATGTTAGTATCCAGCGTCACTGCGCCGGTCAGCGCAAACACTCCGCCAGACACGTTGGCGCTCGTAGTCACCGTGTCACTGATCAGCGCGAGAAGGATCCCTTGGAACTGCGTTCCTGTGCCCAAAGTGGCGGAGCTGCCGACTGCCCAAAAAACTCCCGGCGAGCAGCCTTGACTAAATCCATTTCCATTGACGAGAACAGAAGAGTTGCTCGCCGTGGTGAGCGTGCTCCCTATCTGGAAAATCCAGGGGCCCCCGCCCGTGAGATTGAGTGTTCCAGTTAACTCCGCCGAGGAATCAAAACAATAGACGCCCGGCCCAAGAGTAAGCCCACCCAGATCCTGGCCAGTCAAGTCGGTATTGCAGGTCTCGGCTACAAGAGCCGCGTAGGCCAGCGCGGCATCATGATGAGCCTGGAGCGCGACCGCATCAGCCGCGTGTATCGTTCCTCCCACGACGGTGCACGGTGCCGGAAAACCCGTAACCGCGGAGCCGGGGCTGACGCCGACGTCCCCGGTGATGGTGGACGCACCGGTACAAGTGACCGTTGAAGAACCCAGAACGGCGAAGCTGGCCGCCGAGCCCAGGGATGGCTCCTGCGCCCAGCACAGGCTACCCGTACTCAATAGGCAAATAACCAACAAAAGTCTTTTCATGTCAAACCTC
>Ga0214472_10007478_pt1 | contig 11431 bp, 9 predicted proteins | sample RVTome_6_FD_207662 | JGI IMG/M metagenome (GOLD analysis project Ga0214472, IMG submission 207662) | Soil microbial communities from uranium-contaminated site in the Upper Colorado River Basin, Wyoming, United States - RVT140D175 | ecosystem: Environmental > Terrestrial > Soil > Contaminated >...
GAAGCCCGCCCCCCCCCGCCCGCGAAGCCCGGACGCGCCGACCTCCCCCACCACCTGTTCCGGGGTCATCTCCTTTAGAGCCTTCCTAAGGCCCTGGTATCCGCCGGAGGCCTCGTACTCGGCGAGGCTCGCGGTATGGCCCAGGTGGAAGTTCTTTGTGAGGACAGGCTTGAACAAATGCACCTCTTTCAGCTTTGTCTTTCCTTCTCCAGTATCTCGTCTATACGCGCCGGCGTAAGGTTCCCGTAGATGGTCTCTCCTATCATCATGGCCGGGGCCTCGTGGCATGCGCCGAGGCAGCAGATGGGCAAGAGCGTGAACGCGCCGTCCTCTGTCGTGCCGCCAAGCTCGACGCCCAGCTTCTTGGTGAGGTAGGCGAACACGTCCTCCATCCCGACCACCCAGCACGATATGCTGTCGCAGACGTGTATGACCTTCCTGCCGACCGGCCTCCTGTAGAACAGGTTGTAGAACGTCGCGAGGCCCTCGACCTTTATCGTGGATACCCCGGCTATGTCAGCGGCGGCTTCGACCGCCTCGTCCGTCATGTGGCCGCACGCGTCCTGCAGCTCGTGCATCACGTCCACGAGCGCCTCCTCCGGGTGCGGGAGCGAGCGTACGTGTTCTTTAAGTTCCGCTATTCTTTCAGCCGGCAGCATCCACCCCTCTTGTTACCTGTCTATGTCCGCAAGCACGAAGTCTATCGCGCCGGCCGTGGCGATGAGGTCGGACAGGAGCCTCCCCCGGCACAGCATCGGCATCATCTGCATATGCGCGAAGGACGGCGCGCGCACCCTGACGCGGTACGGGTAGTGCTGTCCGTCCGACACCACGTGGTACCCGTACTCGCCCTTGGGCGCCTCGATGGAGAAGTACGCCTCTCCCTTCGGCGCCTTTGTCCCGCGCGTCGTGTTTATGAAGTGGTGTATAAGGCTCTCTATGTCTTTCAGCGTATCCTTCTTTGCCGGGACGGCGTATCGGTACTCGTCCGTAATATATCTTCCGGGCGGCATGCCGTTTGCCGCCTGCTCGATTATGCGGAGGCTCTCCCGCATCTCCTGCACGCGCACGAGGTAGCGGTCGTAGCAGTCGCCGGTCGATGCGGCCGGTATCCCGAAATCGAAGGACGGGTATGCGGAGTAGGGCATCTTCTTCCGGAGGTCCCACTCGAGCCCGCACGCGCGGAGGTTCGGTCCGGTCATGCCCCAGTCTATGGCCTCTTCCTTCGATAGGCCGGAGACGCCCCTGGTCCTGGCCTTGAATATCGCGCTCCTTGTTATCATCTTCTCGTACTCGTCTACCTTCGCCGGGAAGTATCTGACGAACTCGTCCACCATCTCCTTCCAGCCTTCGGGCAGGTCGTCCGCGACACCGCCGATACGGAACCAGCTCGGGTGCATCCTCCCGCCGGTTATCGCCTCGACGATGTTCAGGAGCTTTTCGCGCTCGCGGAACGTGTAGAAGACGGGCGTCATCGCGCCCGTGTCGTGGACGTAGGTGCCAAGCCAGACGAGGTGGCTCGATATCCTGAACATCTCGCAGAGCATGACCCGTATGTACTCGGCGCGCTCCGGCGGCGTTACCCCTAATAGCCTTTCGACCGCGCCCAGGTAAGCCATGTTGTTCTGCGCGCCGGATAGGTACTCGACCCTGTCGGTGTAAACGATGTACTGGTGCCACGACTGGCGCTCGCCTATCTTCTCCGCCCCGCGGTGGTGGTAGCCGATATCCACGTCCATGTCCGCGATCTCCTCGCCCTTCAGCTTGAGCGCGAACCTTATTATGCCGTGCGTGCCGACGTGGTGCGGGCCGAGGTTCAGGAGCATCACCTCCTCGTCCTCGCCGGGGGTAAAAAAGTCCGATATGTCCCTTGCCTTGTGGGTGAGCGCGTCCTCCCTGGTGTACGGTTTCATGTCCGTCGCCCGGTAGGGGTGCGCCTTCCGGAGCGGGTGACCCTCCCAGTCCTCCGGCATCAGTATCCTGCGCATGTTCGGGTGGCCGGAGAACCTTATGCCGAACATGTCGTAGACCTCGCGCTCGTACCAGTTCGCGGAGGGCCATACCTTCGTGACGGAAGGGGCGGTTGGGTTCTCGCCGGTAAGGGGCGACTTTATCCTTATGTGTCCCGGCTGGTCGAACGAGAAGAGCGTGTGGCAGAGCGTGTAGTCCGGGTATCCGTCGCGCTCCCGCCTCGCGGACTCGTCTATGGCGGTCAGGTCTTCGAGCCTCTGGAACTTCAGGGTGGATGCCTTCTTCAAAAACTCGAGCACCGAGGGTGTCTTGTCCGCGGGGACTTTCACCGTCAGCATGTCAGAGGGAAGGCTGTCCTGTGTAATATCCGGCCCGAACGTCTCCCTGAGTTCGGCAAGGACGCCCATCATCCTGCCGGGTATCCGTGCCTTCGCGGCAGGAGGCGACCACATGTTGACCGACCGGCTGCCCCGGAAAGCGGGCGGGACGACGTCCGTGCCCCTGAGCGCGGCGCCTTCGTAGCCCGGTCCGCGCCCGTCCCTCGACTTGGTCAGGCCCGGCACGAGCGGCTCGCCCGTCGTCCCCTGGCTCCCGCCCGCCATGTGCAGCACTGGACGTATGGGCCGCTCGTCCCTCGATATCTTCTCCTGGAGCATGATGAGCGCCTGCATCACGGACTCCGGCCTCGGCGGGCAGCCCGGTATGTACACGTCCACGGGCAATAGCTGGTTAACACCCTGCACAACGCTGTAGACGTCGTACATCCCGCCGGAGTTGGAGCAGGAGCCCATGGACACTACCCAGCGCGGCTCGGCCATCTGCTCGTAAAGCCTTACGATGGACGGGGCCATCTTCTTGAATACCGTCCCGGCGATGAACATCACGTCCGCCTGCCTTGGCGAGCCACGCAGCACCTCCGCCCCGAACCGCGCGATGTCGTAGACCGGGGTGGCCGCGTTCGTGAACTCTATCATGCAGCAGGAAAGCCCGAAGAACATCGGCCACATGCTGTTCTTCCGGCCCCAGTTGAGGCCGTGGTTCAGGACGTCCTCGACCGAGGCCAGGGCTATGGCGGGTTTCCCCGGCTCCATCCTCACTTCGGACCCCATTCGAGCCCCTTCTTCTTCCAGACGTAGACAAGCCCGGCGAAAAGCATCACGATGAAGAATGTGATGTATGCGAACCCCGCCCAGCCGAGCGTGTCGGCCGCGACCGCCCAGGAGTAAATGAACACCGCCTCGAGGTCGAACACGATGAAGAATATCGCGACCAGGTAGAACTGTACCGGGAACTTGAGCCGTGCGGAGCCAGCGGGGTCAACGCCCGACTCGTAGGGGGAGTCCTTGACAGGGTTGGGGTTTCTCTTGCCGAGCCAGGTTGCGAGGAACATGAGCGCGCCGAGTATAACGAATACCATCAGCGTGTAAAGTCCGAGGCTTACATAGTCGATTGCTTCGGGCATTGCTTCCCCGCTCAGCGCGCCAACAAGGATGATGAGAGATAAGTAGTTCATGAGAAAAGGTTTTCTGTTTTTGCCGGATACGTGCGCATTAATAAAATAAACCAGAGCGCGCCCTGTTTGTCAAGGGTTCCGGGCGGCCCGCGATGAGTATTTCCGCCCGCCTGGACCGGCTTGATGAGCATGCGGCATTATACATTCAAAGGCCCGTACAGTTCCACAAAAATATCAAGCCATGCGTCGATGGTCACATCAATGGCGCTCCAAAGTCTTTTTACTTGACTTCACGGATGCGAATTCTTAATATATGCCCGTAACCCTCGGCAAGAGCCAGCTTCACATGTTGGAACGGGCCTCTGCAAGTATGGAGTACAAACCCGTTCCGGCAATTGCCGGGACGGGTTTTTTTGTCAACCTGGAAGGAGAGACGGTCTTATGGACGAAAAGAAACCGGGTTTGAGCGAAGACTGGCTTGCTGTAATAATCGGCCTGTCCATCTTCCTGCTTTCCATGTTAGCTTTTACAGGTTTCGAGGTCTTCGGCTGGGGCATAAAGACGAAGGTATGGATGGACCCGGCGAACATCATGTCCCCGGTCTCGGAGAATGTGGATATACCGGGAGTCGTATCTCTCGTATTCACGTATATATTCATGGCCGCAGCCCTTTCAATAGGCGCGAAGGCGATGAAGGCGGACGTCAGGAAGTTCGTCGTGGGCTTCACGCTCGTATTCTTCATCAGCTACGCCTGCTGGGCTGCGGGGCATTATGCGTATATCGCGGCGACCCCCGACCAGCTGGATAAGTTCGGCATCCCCTGGTCGCTTAACCTGACAGGCGAGGCGGGTTTCATCATCGCGCTTCTCGCGGGCCTTTTTGTAGGCAACCTGACGCCCGGCCTGGCGCGGAGGATGGAGGAGGCCATACGTCCCGAGTGGTACATCAAGACCGCCATAGTCATACTCGGCGCAGGGCTTGGCGTGCGCGGCGCGGAGGCGATGGGCCTTGCCTCCGCGGTGATGTTCAGCGGGTTCTGCGCTATAATAGGGGCGTACCTCATCTTCTGGACGCTTACTTATTTCATCGCGCGCAAGTACTTCAAGTTCGGGCGCGAGTGGGCCGCGCCGCTTGCATCCGGCATCTCAATCTGCGGCGTCTCGGCGGCGATAGCGACGGGCGGCGCAATACGCGCAAGGCCCATCATACCCATCATGGTATCCTCGCTTGTGGTCATATTCGCGGTCGTCGAGCTTTTGCTCCTCCCGTTTCTGGCCCAGCAGTTCCTTTACAAGGAGCCGATGGTCGCCGGGGCCTGGATGGGCCTCTCGGTCAAGACGGACGGGGCGGCCGTGGCCTCGGGCGCGATTACGGACGCGCTCGTGCGGGCCAAGGCGTTGGCGGTCCAGGGTATTAACTACAAGGACGGTTGGGTGACCATGGCGGCCACCACCGTAAAGGTGTTCATAGACATGTTCATTGGGGTCTGGGCGTTCATACTCGCCATCGTGTGGTGCTCTTTCATAGAGTGCAGGCCCGGTGAAAAGATACGCATCAGAGAGATATGGGACCGTTTCCCAAAGTTTGTAATGGGCTACGTCCTCACGTTCCTTGTGCTGCTCACGTTATGCCTGAAGTACCCTGAACTGATCAACCCGGCCAAGGGCGTGACAGCTGGCGGCGACGTGTTCCGCTCGCTTTTTTTCGTGATGACGTTCTTCACCATTGGCGTGGTGTCCAACTTCAAGAAGCTCTGGGAAGAGGGCATTGGCAAGCTCGCCGCGATATACGTGCTTTGTCTGTTCGGGTATATAATATGGATAGGGCTCGGCATCGCCTGGGTGTTCTTCCACGGGATAATGCCGCCTGTCGTGGGCTGAGTAACATAGGAGGGTTAAAATGGCGGACCAGCCAAAGATATCGGAAGAAATAAAAAAGATGGAGTACGAGCCGCTCCTTCCGGCAGAGAAGAAGATGATTATAATAAACCTCGTCCTGGGCGTTTTCCTTATGGTCGTGCTCATGTGGGTGAGCCGCACCTACTTCCCGCCGGAACAAATTAAGGCAGCACCGGCGGACGCCGCGACGACCGGGAGCGCCGCCCCCGTCCAGGGGAAATGAATGGCGGTTAGGCCGGCAGGTTCGGCACGATAAAAAATATCCCGCCCGGTCTCCCGGGCGGGATTAGTTATTCCAGTAAATCGGCAGGATTTAAGGAACTCGGTAATACCGTTATTTGAGCGCGGCCTTAACCGCCGCCTCTATCTCGTCCTGGATTTCGCCTGGCATGCTCATGTTCTTCATGAACGCCCACATCCCCGCGTCCTCGAAGTAGAGCTTCATCCTCCACATCTCGTCCACGATGAACACGCCTGTCTTCCCGCCCTTGGCATACACCACAAGCTCGACCGGGAATGCCGCTGCGTGGTCGATGCCGGGGAACTTGTAGCTCTTGCCGGAGCGTGCGTCCCCCGCGATGGAGAAGGCGCGGCCTTCGGTCTTTGCCGTGTTGGTGATACCGACTATGGCTACGTTCGCGGCTGGCTTGTACGTGTACACGCTGTGCCAGCCCGTCGTGCTTGCTATCCCCTTGGCGAGCGCGGATGCGACGTCGTCGATGGACTTGGCGGAGCTTGCCGCCTCGACAAGCTTGTCCGGGAACTTGCCGCCGCCTATGCCCCTTATCTCGCCGTCCTTCCTCATCTGGCCCATCTGCGCGGACTTTGACGCCCCGGCGGACGCGAGCGCGGCCTTAACTCCATCTACGACCGACTGTCCGTCGGCGTCCATCGAGTTGTTCAGGAAGAACGACCTGTTCATGGACACCGGGTTGACCATCGCGATATTTACGCCCTTCTCGTCCTCGTAGATGCCTACCCGCAGCGGCAGGCCGAACGCCTTGTCCGGGCCTCCGGCGACTATCTTCGCGGCGTAGTCCGGTTTGGTGAATACCACAGTCGCCGCCTTGAAGTTGCAGCCCGCCGGCACGCCGTTACCGTAGTCCGCGATGACCTCGTATCCCGCGGCGGTCAGCGCCTGTTTGACCTTGGCGGCAGTCTGGCCGACGTCCGCCTTCATGCCCTCGGCCATCTTGACGTATACGCCCTGGTCTTTTTCGACCGCGTGCGCCTGTGCCGAAACCGATACAAGTACTGCGGCTAATAACGCGACTACGAGATTTTTCAGCATGTCGACCTCCACGTTGGCGAATAAAAAAAGCCTCCGGCATGGAAACGTACTGCTCCACCGCCGAAGGCGTCTGAACCTTCAAACCGCCGGTCGTCATGGACCGGCCTTCATATAGATAACAAACATGACGCTATTTGTCAATAAAAAAGGAGGGGCTATGTGCCCCTCCTTTGGAAATAACCAGTGCTTCGGCCATCTTAGAACATTATGTTGAGGCCGAACTCGTAGGAGTCCTCGGAGAGCTTGCTGGCGAGGTCTATCGTGCCGCCACCGAACAAAGCAGGCAGGGCGGCTGAAGTTTCGGATATCTTCTTGCTGAAGGCGTGCATGTAACCAGCGTTCAGGGATACCTTGGGGGTGATGTTCACGCCCAGGCCGGCGGTGATGTGGTGCTCGGCAACGGCGGGGAACCCTACTACCCTGAAGTACTCGTAGAAGAAGTTGTTCACGGGAGTACCCTGAAGGGATGTGTAACCCCCCTGGGGTGCTGTGGCAAACCAGCCGTTGTGCTCCTTAACGGGGTTGTTGCCGTAGTTGTAGCCCGCGCGTATGGCAAGCCAGTCGACCGGCTTGTACTGCGTGCCGACCGCAATGACGTACTGGTCCTCCCAGTCGAAGTCCTTGTAGCCCTTCGCACCGCCCCAGTTGAGCCACTTGCCGTCAACCTCCATCAGGAGCGTGTTGGGGATAATGTCGTATGCCGCGGCGACCACGACCTGCTGGGGCTGTTCCAAGGCAAGGGTGTCGCGGTTGTTATCGGTCTGGCCGACAGGCAGGAAGGCGCCCGCCTGACTGTTGTCGTTGAAGTTGAACACCCTCTTGAACGTGTGCTTCTGCGGGCTCTGGTAGGTGGCGCCGAGGGAAAGCCCGTCAACGGGCTTGTAGATTACGCCGACCTGTGTACCAAAACCATAGTCGTGAGAGTCGCCGCTTCCCAAGTCGAGCTGGGCCCAGTTTATCTGGAGGGCAGCGCCGACCGAAAGCTTGTCATTTATCATGTATGCAACGTTCGGGGCGAACTTCATGATGGAAAGCTGTGTCCTGATGTCGGTGCCCTGTGCCATGCCGAATGTTGTCCCGATAGTGGCAAGGCTGGTGTCTTTGTAATCAACACCAAGGCCGCTTACGCCGTATGCGGCAAGGCCGAAACGCCACTTTTCGTTTATCGGGGTATATATACCTATTGCCGGGAAGGCGTAGGGAGACCCCTGGCTCTTGGCGTTCAAGGCACCGGTTGCATTGGTGTTGGCTTCGGCTTTCACGGTCGGGTCGAAGATGGTGGCAGCGAAATCGACCTCGGAGGTCTCGCAGGGTATGTAGCACATCGCCGCGGGGTTAGCGAAGACAGCGGATATCGCGTCCTGCGGGGCGGCCGCGCCCACGCCGCCCATCGAGCGGGATATTGCGCCGACACCGATGATGTTGGTGCCGTTTGTTGCAAATGCCGGGGCTGAGATGGCAACCACGGCAAGCGCCGCGACTACCGACAATACGAATTTCTTCATCTGCTCCTCCTTGACGGTTAACGATAAAATGACTGCAAATAACTACCATGCAGCCGGTTAAAAATCAACTACTTTAATGAATGCGTTTAATGATTATGCTACGGGCGGCCCGGAGGCCGCCCGCATAATTCTGAGGGTGTTACACGAACAGGGGTATCTGCGCGCCGGCCGCATACTCGAGGTACATCGCCGCGCCGCCGAACTTGATGCCGTCGATGAAGTCGGACTGCTTCATCCCGAAGAGGTCCACGGTCATCTGGCACGCTATCATCTCGACCTCGGACATCATGCAGAGGTCGACAAGCTTCCTGATGGACAGCACGTTGTGCTTCGCCATCATGCCCTTCATCATCATGGTCGCCATGGTGGGCATGCCGGGCAGGGTGCCCAGGAAGCCCTGGAACGGGCCGGGCATGCCGGGGTTTCCGTGCGGGAATACCATGAGGTTGTCCATGCGCTCCTTGTGGACGATGTTCAGCCCGTAGAACGTGTAGAATATCTGCGCCTCCATGTCCAGCGCGGCCGCGGCCGTCGCGAGGATCAGCGGGGGGTACGCCATGTCCAGCGTGCCCTTCGAGGCTATTATTGCTATCTTGGTAGTTTCTTCCGACATTTTGGTTTCCTCCGTGTTGTTTTCGAGGCTGGCGCCCTGATGGCCACGAGCCATAAGTTTATCATTTAATTGCAAATCCCGCAAACAGCCCGATACCACCTCCTTGAACAAAAAAACCTTTCGACCATTGGCGCACGCGTGCCATGGTGAAAGGCGTCTTAACCTGTATATCATGCTGCCGTCTTGAGCAGCTTTGTTGTCGGTTCCGCGCGTCCCGTGGGCCGCCGCTGCCGTATTTCCCCCTCTTAAGATAAGAGGGGGTAGGGGGTGTTATGATGAAATCACTCAACCCCGGCCCGGTCCTGCCGGTTTGCTACAACAGCTCGCTGGCGGTTATGATCGACTGCGCGACCTTCTCCATCGAGATGTTGTTGTTGCGAGAGAGCTTCTGTATCTTCAGGAAAGCGTCCTCTTCGGAGAGGGCGCTGCGCTTCATCAGTATACCCTTGGCCTTTTCGACCAGCTTCCTTACCCTGAGCGCCTCCTTGCAGCTTCCCAGCTCGGAGTGGAGCGCCTGGCACTGCCTGAACCTGGAGGCGCCAAGCTCTATCACGCCCATCAGGTTTTCGCGGCTGAGCGGCCTGAATATGTACGAGGAAACGCCGCTCGCCTCTGCCTCCTTGACCTTGTCTATCTGGCTGTAGGAGCCGAATACTATAATTGGTACGGGCCTCTCGTTCAGTATCTCTCCGGCGAGCGAGACTGCGTCTCCGTCAGGAAGCTCCACGTCCATGATGATCACGCCGGGCTGATACGCCCTTGCTGCTTCGAGCGCGGCGGATGCGCCTTCAGCCTGCCGTACCTCATCGTATCCGGAGTCTCCAAGCAATGAGGCGACTTCGCCACAGCTTTCCTTGCCGCCCGCTATCAGTACTTTATATGCCATATTGGTATATCAGACCTTCTATAACAGCCATCATAGTGTTTATAAATATAATTGTCAAGTATTTTTCCGGACTGTCACTGCTCGGCCTGTCCCTTACTTCATATAAGGCGCGAGGCTGCTCCAGAGGTCCGGCGCATAGCTTATCGCCTGCACGAACTCCTGCTCAGCCATCGGCCCGATCCCCATCCCCATGTACCTCCTGCCCAGGTCCGAGTGTACGTACCCGTATATGTGGACGGCCTTCTGCTCGTCCAGGTCGAGAGATATCGCCGGGTTGGGCAGGCCCCTCGTCACGAGGAACCTCCATATCCCTATGTTGTCCTCCACGAACATGGGCTCTTCCTTGCGGTATATGATGCCATAGGGCTCGACCGGGAAAGGCATGCTAACCGAGTAGCGGGAAGAGTAGTCGAACGCGAACTCCCGTTCCGGGTTGTACTTGATTATCTCCCTGATGATCATGGACGGGTCCCTGAACTCCGGCGGGACCTGGAGTATCTGCTCGACGCCGTGGATGCCGTTGTAGTTCCGGATGAGGCTCCAGTCGTCCTTCACCTGCGATGCGTCGCCGAGCTGGGCCGGTGTCCGCTTGATGGAGTAAAGGAACCAGTCGAGCGGGAGGTGAGGGGTGTGTACCAAAAGGACGTCCGGCCTCTTGTGCTCGACGAACTGGAGGTACCACATCGGGAATGCGCCCGAGTCGCCCCACGTGAAGAGCACGGTAAACTCCGGCGCGAACGTAAGCTCCGCGTTACCCATGTCGAACGCTATGTAGTTGTCCTTCCTGTCGTTTTGCCAGTAGTGCATCTTTAGCTGGTACGCGGGGTACAGCACGAAAAGGACGAGCACGACCGCGAGAAACAAGGACGGCCGCGTGCCAAGCCGGCCCTTTATAAGGACAATAGTCCCGGCGGTGATGGCCGCCGTGATGAGCGCAAAGAACAGGAAGTAAAGCGCGGGCGGGTACTCCATCCCCATGAGCGACGTCTTGACACTGCCGGCTTTGAACCCGCTTTCGATATACGCGGTGGGCAGTTCACCGATGAATATGAAAGAAAACGACAGACCGAGGAGCCAGGCCGCTGATGCGCGCATCTTCAGTATCAGGCTGACCGCGCCGCCCATCAGGACGGCTAAAAGTATGTACACCGGGATGTAGAACTGCTCAAGCAGGAATATGTTCTCCTTGGGCGGGTTCCCCAGAAAAATTATCACCGAGGTCATGAATGCCGCGCCGCCCGCGAGCAGCACCGCGTTACGCCAGTCCTTCCTGAAGTGAGCGTATGCGCCGCCCAGAACGAGCGGTATACCCGCCCACCCGAACTCCCTTGCCATATCGAAGCTCTGTAGCTGGAGCCAGAACAGCGGCAGCGTCCGGTCGCCGCCGACGGTCGGGTATCCCTCGCGGTTGTACGTCCAGCGGAACTGCTCCCAGTTAACGGAGCCGCCCCAGTTTATTAGAGGGTCCTCGATCGCCCTAACGGGAAGGTGCAGAAATACCGAGTGGCCGAAGATGAAGAAGAAAGCCATGATGAGGACGGTCTTTATCTGGACGCCCTTGACAAAGTCGAGCGCGGACGGCCTTTTCCCCCTGGACGGCGACTCGTCCAGGAACACGCGCCTGTCCACTATGAGGATGAACAAAAGGTACACAGGCATCAACACGAACTGCGATATGTGCACCGCGCCCGCAAGCCCGCAGATGAAAGCTATGAGGTAGGTGTAGGCGAGCGAGTGGCCGCCCTTGCCCGCCGTGTCCTTCCTCGCCCGTTTCCACCTGACGAGCAGCATAAGGATGCATGCGACCACGAAT
>Ga0214472_10007479_pt1 | contig 11431 bp, 15 predicted proteins | sample RVTome_6_FD_207662 | JGI IMG/M metagenome (GOLD analysis project Ga0214472, IMG submission 207662) | Soil microbial communities from uranium-contaminated site in the Upper Colorado River Basin, Wyoming, United States - RVT140D175 | ecosystem: Environmental > Terrestrial > Soil > Contaminated >...
GAAAAGTGGTCCAGTTTGGATTGGAATCAGTGGCCCAGTTTACAGCGGAAGGACTGGTCCAGTTTGCTCCGGAATGGGTGGCCCACTTTGCTGCGGAACCGGTGGTCGGATTCCACCGGAATACGCACGTTCTTAAATCATTGCCTAACTCAGCCGCCCCTGCCATCCTCACCCTATGCCACGCTCAGCTCGCCTTGATATCCCCAATCTTTTGCAGCACGTCATTGTGCGCGGCATCGAAAAGCGCCAAATTTTCAACGACGATGACGACCGCCGCAATTTCGTCAAACGGTTCTCGGATCTTCTGATCACTACCGAGACCGATTGCCTTGCCTGGGCCCTGCTCGATAACCACGCCCATATTCTCCTTCGCCCCCGTCAAACATCCCTGTCGATATTCATGAGGCGGCTGCTGACCGGTTACGCAGTGACCTTCAACCTCCGGCATCGCCGCACCGGGCACCTCTTCCAGAACCGGTACAAGTCGATTGTCTGCGACGAGGAGGAGTATCTTCTCGAATTGGTCCGGTACATTCACCTCAACCCGTTACGCGCAGGCCTTGTCGCAACGCTCGATGAGCTTGATCCGTATGCCTGGTGCGGGCATGCGGGACTGCTTGGCAAGAGAGACCTGCCGGGACAGACGACGGCCGAGGTCCTGGCCCGGTTCGGCAAAACCCTTAGCACTTCGCGCAAGCGCTACCGTTCGTTTGTCGAGGACGGCATCGCCATGGGACGCAGAAAAGACCTGGTCGGTCCCCGTAAACAACGGCGGCCGTTGGCGCCGGATCAACCTGAACAGGAATCGCGGGATTCACGGGTATTGGGCAGCGGGGATTTCGTGGAGCAACTCCTTCTGCATGCCGAATCAAATGCGGCACCGTCGACGGTGTCTTTAGAGGAGATTATCGAGCGGGTCTGCGACAAGCTGGGTCTATCCCAGGCGGAACTGACATCCCAGACCCGGGTGCAGCGTGTTGCGAACGCCCGAAGCATCATTTGCCATATCGCGTTTGCCTGCGGCCACCGAGGGGTCGATATCGCCCGCCGCCTCGGCATCACCGGATCCGCCGTTACGGTGGCCGGCCAGCGTGGGAAAAGGGTGATCGCAGAGCATCCGGACCTTCGCGCTATGATGAACCGAGCAGGTTAGTCAATGTTTTAAGAACGTCCGAAAGCGCCGGTACTGCGCAGTAATGGCGCAATACCAATCAGTGTCACCTCGGTCTGTTCCATATCCGGGCGCCTGTTCGCGGTTTATCCGCCCCGTTTTCTACCCCGCCAGTCATTGATACTCCAGGAAAGCTGGCTCCAGAGACCCCTCAGCATGGCCACGTCGCTCCGGTCGGGATGGGCCCTTGATATCAGACGACGCAACCGGTTGAGCCCCGCCTCCCGGCAGCTTGGATTGAGGAAGGCGATTCGTTCCAGCACGGCAGCCATCTGGGAGAACATGCTGTCCAGCTCTTGCTGGGTCGGCAATTCGACCTCGGTTTCGGATGCGGCCATTTGGGGTTGCCGGGCCAGTTCGTAGAGAAACAGCACAACGGCCTGGGCAAGGTTAAGCGAGCCGGTACAACTGCTGGTCGCCACCCTGACGGTATGGCTGCACAAGGCTACCTCGTCACTGGTCAGACCGCTCTGCTCGCGGCCGAAGACCAGACCGGCCTTCGCGCCGACGGGCAAGGATCCGAGCAAGTCCGGCAGTTGGGTGCTGTCCAGCAGGTTGCCGCGCAGCCGGCCTTCCCGGCGGGTCGTGGCGACGGTTATCTGCAGGTCGGAGATTGCGGCAGCCAGGTCGGGAAAAATCCGGGCCGCTTCAAGCAGCTGTACCGCACCTGCGGCGAACTTGCGCGCTTCCTCTGCCAAGTGATCGCAGGGGTTGACCAGGCGCAGATCGCTCAATCCGAAATTGGCCATGGCCCGGGCCACGGCGCCGACATTGCCCGGGAACTGCGGGCCACATAGTACGATGACAGGCATTCTGAAGAGGTTGGGGTAGGCGATAATATTGTTTTCAGGCATGATGTCTGCTCCACGCAGTATGGTTGCCGTTTATGCTGAACTACAAAATAGGCTGGCAAGTCCGGAAGGAAGTGAATGGGGGTTCTTCTCCCGGCATGAGATTCTTCCGAACCATCATACTGCAAGATGGCGCAGAAGGCGCCAAGATATGTCTGCCCGTTCCCCCGACCCAACCCATGGTTGCCGGACTGTTTGCCAGTCTTGTGGTTATGGCCGGCGTGGGAAATCTTATCAGTTTCCGTATTCCATTACAGACAGCATTCACGAATCAGCTTGTTTCGAGAAAACATAAGAAAACGGTATGGTGACGAGATCGCCAATGATATAGGTCGCGAAAATTATGAGAAGCGTCGTTGCGTACAGGGGAAACCGGCCTGAAATAATAAGGGGCAAGATGACTGCGACCAGCCAGATCGCCTTGTAGCAGAGTTGCAGCAATAAAACCGGGGCGAATTTCAAGGGGGACTTGAGACCCAGAATGGATATGAGACCAAAAGCCGTATAGACGCTTGCCGTAATACCGAATACCACCGGATCCTGGGCGGGAAATCCGAAGGCCGCCTGCACGATCCCGGGAATGAAGATCATGCCCAAACCGAAACCTCCAGCCCCGATAATGGTGTAAATGTACATAAACCTGAGCCTGCCCCACCGAACATGCGTTTTTTCACTCATTGTTCTCCCCTTTCAAGAATGCCTGACGATTGCATTGATAACCATGACTCCGCTCGAATGATTCCATAGCGCAATCAATTTTGCACCTGGCATTAGTTACAGGGGGGGTGTCGCCCGGATTCTCTGGCGAATTTACTGTTCGTTTGGGGAACCCGGCGGGGGGAACCCGGCGGGGACGTTCTTGAAAAATTAAGTTTGGGGGGGGGCACCGAAAAGTCGCTTCAAACAGGACGTCAAGATGATTATGGCTGGTATCCGGCCATGATGGAACCCGGGGATTTCTTCGGGAAGTCGGTAGTTTTTAAAGATGCCGGTTGAAATCCATTTTTTGGTGCAAAATGCGCACGACATCAATCCCGTCAGTTGTCACCTTGAAGAAAATGATGTGGGAGCCGGCCCTGACTTTTCTGTACCCCTTGGCCTTGGGAGTTAAGGTGGCTCTGCTCATACGGAAAGGGACTTCTTCTTGTCCGCGATGAACGCTTCAATGTTCAAGGCTGTAGAGGGGCCGGAATTTTCGCCCTCAATCAAGGCTTTTCTTAATTCCTCCAGCTTGAGATGGTCTCTCCTGATCAGGTCCCGCACATAGTCCGAGGCATTGGCATACCGCCCGGACTGCACACATTCCTCGACCCATGCCTTCATCTGCTCGGGTAATGAAATATTCATCGTCGCCATGGCAATCTCCTTTTTATCGGGTGACAGCCTTACCCTATGGCAATCTTTGCCATTTGCCAACCGGAGGCAACCAATACGACGCCCATCCTTGACCTGTTTTGAATTCAAAGGCATAATATGCGCACACATTGCGCATGGAGGCCAATATGGGAAACACTGCACGCAAGCAACCGACTAATCTGAGCATCCGGTCCGATCTTTTGCAGAAAGCCAAGGCTAGAAAGATCAATTTATCGCAGACACTTGAGATGAGCCTGGAAAAGATTCTGCAAGAGCAGGACCGGCAGGCCTGGGTGGCGGAGAATCGGGAGGCCATGGCAGCAGCCAATCGTTTCGTGGCCGAGCACGGGCTATGGAGCGACGGTCTGAGGCGATTCTGATGGCCCAGTTCGATGTTTACCGGTTGGGGAGAGAGGGCGTCGAGTTTGTGCTGGATCTCCAGGACGAGATGCTGGAGATCCTTTCGACTCGGGTCGTAGCCCCGCTGGCCTTGCCCGAAACAGTCGGCCCACCTATGAAGACCCTCAGTCCCCGCATCGCCGTCGGCGGCGTGGATTACATCCTGCTCACTCATCTGCTCGCCGCCATCCCGGTGGCGGCCTTGGGCAATCCGGTTGGCTCGGCCTCTTCGCAGCGCGATGCCATTGTTGCCGCATTGGATCTTCTGTTTACCGGCATTTAGGGAAATCTGGTTATGCACTAAACTCAAGTGGTGTTTTTGAGGCTATAGACTTTTTCCACCTGAAAATTTCCCATCCTTGGTAATGGGGGGAGCCGGCAAGAGCAAATCGGCATTCTCCCACGTTGTACCCGGCACCATGCATAACCCTGATTACGGCGTTGATGAACCGCGAGGACAAACGAATGACCCCGGGCGATGAAGAGCGAATCGATCAGCTTCGAGCCGCATGGATGCGAGGAGAGTCGGCGCGACCGCTGATTGAGGAATTGATCCGTCTGAAACGGATGGTAGAAGCGGGGGCTCTGGCGAGGCTGACCCTCGCCTCCGATGAATGCCAGGACCGGGAGATGTTCGAGCATTTACTGGAACAGACGGGTTGTCCACCTCCGGGATGGACCGAGGCATTGGTGGCTTTTTCTCGTATACCCACGCTGGAAAACTGGGATAGCCTTATGCGTTTTACCCCCGATAATGTCTTCTACCACCGAACCCGCAACGCCATCCGCCTTCTCCGCCGTCTCGGCACAGATCCGAACGCGCTCTTTCGCTGCGCAACCTGGTATGGCACCACCCCTGACGCCTTTGAACTTGTCCAGTCAGGTGAAGTCCATCCCGATACCGTTGTTGCTCGCGCACAAATGGCCCCTTCCGGAGCCCGTGCACTCTGGCTGGGAATGGCCGCTGAAGCAGCTTTCGCACAGGGAGACGACCTCGGCACGGTCCGCCTGTTGAAGAGGGCGTATGGCGAAGCCACTGAGATGATAGGGCCGGAGATAAGTGCTAGATCCATTCGTGAGAAAGCAAATTCAAATCTGCAGGTAATGCTCGACAAGATCGGAATTCCCCGGTTTGAATAGTAAAACTCAGACGGAGGGCCGGAGTGGTACACAGCGGCCTATCTGTTGGTTTGCATGTGCTTATTATGTGCTTTGTTGACATTCCTTAGCCACCTTTGGAGCAGAGCACCTTCATTTTCGGTCAGTTTTTGCCCGGGAGTTCGAAGGATTTCGATAGTGCCGTCATTTCTTACTGTAGCCAAAACCTCAGCACAATGTTGTCCTCTACGGCAGGATTCGGCAGTAACGGTGTGATTTTCTCTATCAATGCCGTGTATTTCCCATTTGTAATCAGCAAAAGAATCCAGAAGTGCCTTCATGGATTTTTCTTGCACAATCGCACTTTCTTCCTTCAAAAAGCTCTGAGGGTAAATCACATACGGTTTATCAACCAAATATTGTGAAGAAGAACATCCGGCAAGAATCAAAAAAACAGCGATGAGCACGATGGGGAAAATGTTGTTCATTTAATGTCATCCATTCGAAAAAGGTTGGTCAATAAGTGGGCAAATAAATCAATGCCGTTTGATTAACAATTAAAAAATGGCCAGGCGCCACGGATGTTTCCATTTAAGCTAAGGCCTCGCAAATTTATCCCAGTCAGCATTACATGTCAATGAGCTAGAAGGGGCACTCTCGCCATCCCCGGCAGCAACATTAGCAAATAAAGGTTTGACAAGTGCGGTTCTTTGGCCGTAATTGATTATGAAGTTCTATTTGTTTTGTAATCAGGAGGGGAAGTGTTGAGGGGAGCCAAGGGACACCAGACGAACTGAGCCGCCACGCCGGAAAAGAACCGGTGGGCGGCTTTTTTGTCTGATTGCCCTGTGCCACGGATTCTGTGGATGAGGCAGAAACAATTGGCCTAAGGCGGCCGAGGAGGATTTGGAACATAAACCGGATTCAAGAAGAATCGGTTGGAGGGAAAACGGTTTCGTCAAAAGGGTTTTTCTACAGGCACGTTAGCCGCAAGGGGTGATTTTATGATTAGGCGCAGGAAATACTTTAAAGTTTTAGCCTTGATTCTTTGTTTTCCATTAACTGGCTGTATGACAACGAAAATGTACGACAATGACCGTACTACCTACAAAGAAAAAATTTCCTCTGTATTAATCACCAGAGACAACTTAACACTTGTGGTTATGGGAGATAAATATCACTATATTATGAAAGACTTGGGTAATCTTGGTTCAATTATAAAAAACCATTCACATAAAAAAATGGAAGCAGAGTTTTCCAAATTTCATGTTGAATCCAATAATAAAATTGTTGGGTCTTTAAAAATCTCGATCAAATCACCAACATATGCAGAATATTCCGAGGCATTAAAACTCGGATTCGTCAAAAGCACTGACGGGCTTATTTTGAATCGCGAACTAAGTGGCACCCGCTATTTAGCCGGTAATATCGTGCCGGCAAAAAAATATCTACTCAATAAGCAATATTCTATTATCGTTTCCGAGCCGGAAGGTTCCGCCAGAAAAGCCTTGAAAATCGCAGCAACCCCCATAACTGTTGCCGTTGATGGGACGGTATGCCTGGCCGGAGTGTCACTCGTTTTGGGTGTTGTTGCAATTGTGGGAGGCATAATGGTTGTAAAGGGGGGCGTAGAGGCCGTAGGGAAGGTCGTAGATTAGCCAAGGTCCGGTGGTTAATATGCCACATCTGCCTCGGAAAATGATGCAGGTAGGTTTGCTTTCGGGCCGGGAGCGCCCCTGCATTGCCCTGATTTCCAGGTACCGAAAGCAGTCGGCAGTGTGGCCGTTGAGCATGCCAACCGCCTGCATGAATGCATAGCAAATTATCGATCCCACGAAGTTGAACCAGCGGCGTTTCAGGTCCGTGCTCATGGCGTCGGACAGGTCCGTCAGTGCCGGAATTTTGGCGCTCGATGTAGTGATATGGCTTTTCCAGACCTTCAAGGAGGCTTGTCGTGGCGAAAATATCCGTACTGGATCAGGGTGTCAGCCTGTATTCTCACAATGATGAGGACTATATCTCTCTGACGGATATCGCCCGCTACAAGAATCAGGAGCGCACCGACGATCTGATCCGCAACTGGCTGCGCAATCGCAATACCCTGGAGTTTCTCGGCATCTGGGAGCAATTGAACAATCCGGCCTTTAAACCCGTCGGATTCGACGGGTTTAAAATGCAAGCCGGGCTCAACAGTTTCACCCTCACCCCCAAGCAATGGATTGAAAAAACGGGCGCCATCGGTCTGGTTTCAAAAGCCGGCCGCTATGGCGGAACGTATGCCCACAAGGACATCGCCTTCGAGTTCGCCTCCTGGATCTCGGTGGAATTCAAGCTCTATCTCATCAAGGAGTTCCAGCGTCTCAAGGAGGAGGAGCGCAAGTCCTTGGGTTGGGACATCCGCCGCAACCTGGCCAAACTCAACTACCACATCCACACCGATGCCATCCAGAAGCACCTGATTCCGGCAGAACTCAGCGCCAAACAGACCTCGCTCGTCTACGCCAGTGAGGCCGACGTGCTGAATCTGGCCCTGTTCGGCATGGCCGCAGCCAGAGGGAGGGGAACCCAAATGATCATGAATAATGACGAGACGTCACGAGCGAATCATTTTCATGGCGCCATAAGTTAGTGGTTCCTGCCGAAACAAGTGCAAAATCCTGAATAGGACACGGATCAAATCTGCTGCGCGCGGATTATCGCGGATTTAACATCAAGGCCTTTGGGCCAAATCAGATTTTATCCTGCATTTTCCGCGGCATCCGTGTTCTATTGCTTTTGATCTTCTGATCTGACTATGGGTTGCCTTACTGGAGCCAGGAGCATAACCAGTTAGGGAAATTCCGACGGAGGTATCGGGGGGAAACATACCGGCGATCCGATCGAAAATCGCCCATCATCTCGTCCCAGAATATGGCCTGACCCTGGCGGAATCCGCGCGATGGCTTGGCGTCTCCACCTCGGGGGTCTCCAGGATTTTGAGCCCGAGGGACAGGAGCTGGTCAACCTGGTCAACAACGTCCCGCCCACCTCCTGAGCCCGAGGGACAGGAGCTGGTCAACCTGGTCAACAACGTCCCGCCCACCTCCCTGCTAATTATTCTCTCTTTCAACTGGAACGACATACCTTTAAACGCCAGCCAGTCGCTGCCTGATCACAAACAAAATCATGTTTTACGGAGTAAAAACCAAATCGGACAATAGATCTGTATGATTTAACACGGTTTTATCTTACTACTGCCGATCATGCTCATTTTTCGAGCAACTATTTTATTCATCCATAGGCAGCTTTGAAAAATAAAATATTTTATAGCTTCGGTGAACAAGAATTTTCACCATGGTTTTAAACCAATGTTTTCTCCTTTCTAGTCATCCAGTTAGCTAATCTCGTGGAACAACCCCCATCTTCAATGCAAATTTACTTTTTGCTTTATGCGCTTGACAGGGGGTTGTCAGCCCTTTAAAAAGACCATGCCGAAGGCTTTGTAAAGATACGGGGCACATGACCGTTTCTCTGCAAATACAGCTATAGCTTTCTCGTCATAGGTTCTCGTCCGACGGTAGTGGTCGGGCAATTCAGGGTAGCTCAAACCAAGCAGACCAGGAGGAACACCATGGTAGAACAGCAAATCAACGCGATGATCGTAAAGGCAAAAACGGCTCTGGAGAGTTTCAAAAAGCTCAACCAGGAGCAGACCGACGCAATCTGCGAAGCGGTCGCCAAGGCCGTGGACGCCAAAAAAGAAGAACTGGCCATCATGGCCGTTGAAGAAACCGGCCTCGGCAACGTGGCGGACAAGACCATCAAGAACTACTTCGGTTCCACCGTAATCTGGAACGATATGAAGGGCGTCAAGACGGTCGGAATCGTCAAGGACGAGAACGACATCATCGAAATCGCCGAGCCCGTTGGCGTAGTCGCGGGTATCCTTCCGACCACCAACCCCACCTCGACTGTTTGCTTCAAGATCCTGTCTGCGCTCAAGGGCCGCAACGTGATCGTACTCGGCTTCCACCCCCGCGCGCAAAAATGCTGCGTTGCCACTGCTCAGCTGTGCCTCGATGCGGCCATTGCCGCCGGTGCTCCTGCAGACTGCGTCCAGTGGATCGCTCAGCCTTCCATGGAAGCTACCAGTGCCCTGATGACCAATCCCGGCGTGGACGTCATTCTGGCCACCGGCGGCGGCGCTATGGTCAAAGCCGCTTACAGTTCCGGCAACCCCGCCTTCGGCGTTGGCGCCGGCGGCTGCCCCGTGTATGTCGCCAGCGATGCCGATATCGACCAGGCCATGGAAGATACCCTGCTGTCCAAGTGCTTCGACAACGGCGTGGTTTGCGCTTCTGAGCAGAACCTGATCTTTGACGATGCGGCCGTGGCGGAAAAAGCCGTTGCCAAGTTGCAGAAAATTGGCGCTTACCTGGTTACCGCAGAGGAAAAAGCCAAGCTTGAAAAGCTCTACTTCGGTGACTGCTACGTGGTTTCCGGCAAGGTTGTCGGCCAGTCCGCCACCAAAATTGCCGAAATGGCCGGTTTCTCCGTGCCCGAAGGCACCCGCGCGCTGCTGATTGGACCCCTCAAGGGCATCCAGGACGTCGAGCCCATGAGCCGTGAAAAACTTTCCCCGTCCCTCGGTTTCATGATCGTTGACGGCAAGGACGCGGCCATCGAGCGCTGCGCCGCACTGCTGAAAAAAGGCGGCGCCGGTCACACTGCCGGTGTCCACTCGGCCAGCGACGCAACATGCATCGAATTCGCCAGCCGGGTCGACGCCAACCGCGTGACCTTCAACTCACCGACCAGCCATGGTGCCATCGGCGGTCTGTTCAACGTCATGATCCCGTCGCTGACCCTTGGCTGCGGTGCTCAGGGCAACAACATCACCACCGACAACATCAGCTTCCGCAACCTGGTCAGCATCAAGCGTGCGGCCCGTCGCGTGGTTCAGGGTTAATGCCTTACCTTACCTGGAAGCCTTAAGTACGCCATACCTAAGCTCCTCCGGTAAGTGAGCCCCCCGCCTCGGCGGGGGGCTCTTTTTTTTTCTCCTGTCCAGCGGATGATCGCTTCGAGTGAATGGCAGGATTGTTGGGCGAAGCTGTTATGATCGGATCAAGTCAATCCCGGCCATTCTGATTTCCCGGTGCCGGAAGCAGTCGGTGGTGTGGTCGTTGACCATGCCGACCGCCTGCATGAAGGCATAGCAGATGGTTGATCCCACGAAATTGAATCCGCGGCGTTTCAGGTCCTTGCTCATGGCATCCGATTGTTTTGATTCCGTCGGGATTTCGGTGATCGATGTCCAGGAGTTCTGGCGGGGCGTGCCGTCGACATAGCGCCAGAGAAAGGCGTCGAGGGTCCCGAACTTCTCTTTTATATCTAGAACGCACCGCGCATTCCTGATGGCCGATTCGATTTTGAGGCGGTTGCGAACTATGCCGGAATCGGCGAGCAGGCGTTCGATATCCTTCGGGGTGTAGGCCGCGATTCGTTCGCAGTCGAAGGCGTGAAAGGCTTTTCGGTAGTTTTCCCGTTTCCGGAGAATCGTCAACCAACTCAGCCCGGCCTGTGCCCCATCCAGTATCAGCATCTCGAACAGCCGGCGGTCGTCGTGAAGGGGAACCCCCCATTCCTCATCATGGTATGCCACATAAAGAGGGTCGCTTCCGCACCATGCGCATCTGTTTTTCATGTCGTCTTTCACCCGTCTTCAGTCAGTGATCCAAGATCAAAGGCTTTCACTACAGGGACACAAAGGACAAAAAGGACACAAAGGACATCAGGACATAGAGAGGAGCCCAGATTCCATGGGCTTCTCCTCACACCATTTTCCGAAAATGTCCGCCCACCTCGGCCAGGGTGGCGGTGATCTGGCCGAGGGTGGCGTGGCGGACCGTTTCCAGCAGTTCGTCGAACACGTTGCCGCCGTCCATAGCCACCTGCTTCAGTCGGGCCAGGTAGAGGGGGGCATCCTCCTGGTGGCGCTGCTTGAAATCCCCTAGTCGCGCCAACTGCCGGTCCCAGTCCTTGGGCCCGGGCCGGACCACTTCGCCTACCGGTGGATGCTTGCCGGGGTGGCCGTCGGGCAGTTCAAAAGCGTTGTAGCCGATGATTCCGCGCACCGGCGGGGACGGATGTTCTTCGGTCTGGCGGCGTCTCTGCTGTTCATAGCGGGCGCTGCTTTCGGCGATGCAACGGCGCTGGTAGCCCCGTTCGGTGGCCGGGCCGACGCCGCCGAGCTGGTCGATGCGGTCGAATTCCTCCAGCACTTGCGCCTGGACCTCCCGCATCAGGGCGCGGAAGGCGTAGGAGCCGGACAGCAGGTTCTGGATGACGAAGCCCTCGGTTTCTTCGAGCAGGAAGTTGGGGATCATGGTCGCCTGGCGGACCCACTTTTCGCCGGGGGTGGTCATCGGCTCGTCGGCGGAATCGACGTGCAGGGAATTGCTGTTGGCCAGCAGCCCCAGCAGGGCGTGGTAGGTCAGGCGGAGGGGATTGAGGGTGTCCCACTCCTCGGCCTGCAGGGCGCGACCCGAAGTCTGGGTGTAAAACTTGAGTTTTT
>Ga0214472_10007480_pt1 | contig 11430 bp, 12 predicted proteins | sample RVTome_6_FD_207662 | JGI IMG/M metagenome (GOLD analysis project Ga0214472, IMG submission 207662) | Soil microbial communities from uranium-contaminated site in the Upper Colorado River Basin, Wyoming, United States - RVT140D175 | ecosystem: Environmental > Terrestrial > Soil > Contaminated >...
CCCTTCTCGTAGTTCTCGATGGGGAGCCATTCGTCAGGGGCGTGCAGATTGCAGCCGGGTAGGGAGAACCCGACGAGGAGCGCCTTCGCGTCGAGCTTCTCCTCGAACTCCACCACGATGGGGATCGAGCCCCCTCCGCCCATGAGCACGGGCTGGGTGCCGAACGCCTCCTCGAGCGCCGCGCCGGCCGCCTCGAAGCCCTTTCCCTCGACGCGTGCCCTCCAGGGTCGGCCGCCGTGCAGCTCGCGCACCTCGACGGTCACGCCCGGGGGCGCCACCCGGCGCACGTGCGCCTCGAAGAGCTTTTTCACCTTCGTGGGCGTCTGATCGGGCACGAGGCGGAAGCTCACTTTCGCCATGGCGCGGTTGGGCAAGACCGTTTTGGCTCCCTCGCCGGTGTAGCCGCACAGGAGCCCGTTCACGTCGCAGGTGGGCCGGATCCAGAGCCGCTCGAGCGTGCCGTACCCGGCCTCGCCGGTCAACTCGGGGACCTGGAGCTCCGCGCGGAACTCGTCGTCGTCGTGGGGGAGGGCGGCGATCTGCGCCCTCGTCTCGGTGTCCCACTGCAGCACATCGTCGTAGAAGCCGGGGATCGCGACGCGGCCCTCGGGGTCGTGCAGAGAGGCGACGATCTTCGCGAGCGCGTTTCCCGGGTTCGTGATCGAGCCGCCGTACTCCCCCGAGTGCAGGTCGCTGCGCGCCCCCTTCACGTGTACCTCGAAGTACGCGAGGCCGCGCAGCGAGAAGAGGAGCGAGGGGAGCCCCTCGGCGAACATGCCCGTGTCCGAGATGAGCACGTGGTCGCAGGCGAGACGATCGGCGTGCGCCTCGACGAAGGGCACCAGGTTGGGCGAGCCGACCTCCTCCTCCCCCTCCGCCAGCAGCACGACGTTGATCGGGAGCGAGCCGTGCGTCGCGAGGTGGGCCTCGAGCGCCTTCACGTGCATGTAGAGCTGGCCCTTGTCGTCGGCGGATCCGCGCGCGTAGACGCGTCCGTCGCGCTCGGTCGGCTCGAAGGGCGGCGAGGTCCACTCGTCGAGCGGCTCGGGTGGCTGGACGTCGTAGTGCCCGTAGATGAGCACCGTGGGGGCGCCCTCGGCTCCGCGCCACTCACCCAGCACGATCGGGTGGCCCGGAGTGTCGAGGATCTCGGCCTCGAGACCCGCGGCCGTGATGCGCTCGGCGAGCCACTCTGCCGCGCGGCGTGTGTCCTGCGCGTGCTCCGGCTTGGCGCTGACGGAGGGGATGCGCAGAAAGTCGTAGAGCTCGGCCCGGAAACGGCCGAGGTTCGCGTCGATGAAGCTCTGCGCGTCCGGCATGGTAGAGGCTCCGGCGCGGGGGCCGGCCAGAGTTCGGCGAAGCCCCGCTAGATCAGCGTCCTGAGGCCCCAACGGTACACGAAGGTCATCAGGGCGGCGAAGAGCGCCGCGCCCGCCATCCCACCCGGGCTGATCGCCAGGGGCTCGTAGAGATGGAAAGTCCCGACGCCGAGCATCCCGCCGATCACCGCCGCGAAGGCCCCGAGGACGAGAAGCACCGGCGTGTGCCCGGGGGTTTCCTCGGGCCGACTGACAAGCGCCCTCATCACCAGGCCGATGACGCCGCCCATGATGATCCAGATACCGATGCCGATCCAGTTCTGCATGTCGCTTCGCGAGTCGGAATGACGGTGTCGACCGCGGGGGGTCGCAGGACGGGAGAATCTACCGGAAGGCCCGGGGGAGAACCAGGGCGTGGGGCGTGATTTGACGCCGCCGCCCGGGCGCCTTTCATTCGTCGTATGGCGGACAAGATCATCGATATCGCCCGCTACCTCGATCGCGATGCGGGACGCAGCGACACCCCCGCGACGATGTCCCTATGGGGGGCCGATGGGGACCGCTCCCGATTCGCGCTTCCCCTCTGGCGCATCGTCCACCTCGCGCAGGCGGAGCGGGGCGTGATCTTCTGGCGGAGCCTTTCCGGCACCACGACGCCGAACCCGTTCGTGGTGATCGATCTGGGGCGCGATCCCGCGCGCCTGAGCGTCGACGGGGCCGCGCTTCCGCGGTGCGACGACGCTGTGTCGTCGGCGCTCCACGACCTGGGTCGCGCCGGCCTTCTGGTCTGCCTGGGCTCGCGCGACGAGCGGGAGTGGTGTCTGCTGGCGGACGGCGGCGCCGGCCGGGACGTGGCGCTCGACTCGCGGCGGCGAGAGGACGTCCTCTTCCTCGCCGGGGAGTGCGCGGGCCTGCTCTTCCTGAGGGACTTCGCGGACCTGATCGACGATCCCGAAGAGGACTAGAAGGCACTCGGCGGCCGCGGCGTAGACCTCTAGCCTTGCCCCATGCGGCGTTTGAGCTCGGCGAGCGCCGCGTCGACGTCGAGATCCTCTTTCGGGGGCGGCGACTCATCGAGGCTCACGTCGTAGTCGAAGTCGTCGGCGCCGTCGAGGTCGAGGTCGTCGAGCGCTTGGGCCGCCTCACCCGTCCTGCGCTCCCCTTCGATCTTCTCGGCCATGCGGTCGAGCTCGCCGAAGAGGTCGTCCGCCGCTGACAGCGTCTGGCGCGCGCCAGAGCGCCCCGCCGTCGCCGAGAGCGCGTCGCGCTTCTCCTTCGCCTCGGAGAACTTCTCGATCATCTCGTCGACGTTCCTGCGGCGGAATTCGATCTCTTCGCGAATCGCGGCTGCCTTCTTCTCGAGGAGCGCCTGGTGCCCCTCGTGCTTCGCGGCGTGCTGCGCGGCGAGGTCGGCCGTATCCTCGTCGCCGATACCGCGCGCCATCTTCTCGCGGCGACGACACGTGGCGCCGAGCTCCTTTTCGCGCTGCGACCGGGTGAGGGCCTTCTCGAGCTGCGACTCCAGATCCAGGATCTGCACCTTCTCGTCGGCGATCTCGTTCTTCATTCCGACGAGCAGGCGGTCCGCCGTCTCCGAGACGTTATCGCGGCGCAGCTCTTTGTTGAAGTTGTCGAGAGCCTCTCGGAAGGCTGCGCGAAGGTCGTCGAACATGGGAGGTGATCGAGCCCTTTAGTTGAGGAAGGGCTCGATCCTCTGCGCGAACGAGTTACGCGCGCGATGCAGACGGCTCTTCACCGTGCCCAGATTCACGCCGGTGATCTCGGCGATCTCCTCGTAGCTCTTTCCCTCGAGCTCGCGCAGACGGAAAACCAACCTGTGGTGCTCGGGGAGCTCCTCCACGGTGCTCTCCACGAGGCGCCTGAGATAGCGCTTCCGGTAGAGGTCGTCCGGCCGCATCGAGAAATCCTCGAACTGGATGGGACGGTGATCGTCGTCCCAGTTGCCCGTCAACCGTTGGAAAAGTACGAGCGGGCTCCGCGATCGGTTGCGCAGCTCGTTCTTCGAGAGGTTGCTCGCGATGGTGTAGACCCACGTCGAAAACTTCTTGGACGTGTCGAAGCGGTGCAGGTGCCGCGTAACGCGAATGAAGGCCTCCTGCACGAGATCCTGCGCCCGATCGGCATCCCCGGTCTTGCGGGTGATGAAGTGGATCAGGCGATCCCGATACCGATCGTACAGCTCCTGGAAGGCGCCCGGCCGGCCCTCGATGTGAGCCGCCACGAGATCCTCGTCCGTCAGGTCGTCGAGGTCCCTGTCGTCGAGGAGGGCCCTCGCCTTCTTGGGGTCGGCTTTCACCATGGCTTTCCGGTGTCTCGGCGCGGGAGCCGGGGCTCGCTCGGCCGTCTACGGGACATGCCTAAGATGCCCGAACCCCCCTCCCGGAACAAGAGCGGGCCTCGCGGCTTAATCGCGCGAGCGATCGCACCCCGGCGCGGGCCGGAAAAGCGAACGGGGCGGCGCGAAGGGTCTCGAAGGCGCGAAAAACCAGCCCCCCCAGGGTGGGCCAACGAGATGACCTCCGCACTCGCCCCGCTCAGTGGCGTCGTGAAAACGCCAACGCCTCCTATATAGTCGGGCCTCATGGGAGTGTCACTCTCAAATTGGTACGATTTCCAAAGTCGTCTTCGGACCTGTCGCGTTGCCGGGCACACTCACATCCGTGAGATTGGCGAGCAGCAGCCACCCAACTCGCGAGACCCGTTGAAGGTTTCCCCCGAGATTCCCAGCGCGCCCCATGGACCCCGCCGCGTGCAGGCCGTGGTCGCGCTTCGCCTGCTGGAGGTCATCCGCGACAGGGACCTCCCGCGCGAGCTCCTCGAGGACGAGGACCCCTCCCGGACGATGCCCCGCCGCTTCGGGCTCAGCGATGTCGTGGAGCGCCAGATCCGCACGTACGAGGAGGACGCCCGGAAGGGCGGGCGGCTCACCGACGAGGAAGTGCGCGGGCTCTTGCGGTTCGTCATCCGCAGGCCCGACGGCGAGGAGATCTTCCACCAGGTCGGGCGGCTGCTCGCGACGGGGGAGCGCTCACGGCGCTGGGGTCGGATGCTCCCGCGCAGGCTCGGCTTCGCGCTCGCGAGAGCCCGCACGAGGCGGCGGCTCAGCCGTGTCTTCGGTCGGGCGATCGGCGGGTTCGGCCGCGGCGCCTTCATGATCGAGGGAAGGGCGCTCTTCTTCATCGAGTGCGATCCCGGGGGCGACGCGTGCCACATGCTTTCGGGATTCGGCCAGGAGATCGTGGAGCAGACGCTGGGCGCGAGCGCGCGCGTGACGCACACGCAGTGTCAGGCGCGCGGCGATGCGCTCTGCCGTTGGGAGGCCGAAGTCGCCGAGGCGTACACCACCGTGCCCACCGACCGCTCCCAGGCGGAGGTCGAGGCGTGATCAGCGAGCCCTGCGCATGGCCGACGTAGGCGAGCATGCACCGGACTTCACACTCTCCTCGGACGAGGGGGGCGACATCACGCTTTCGAAGCTGCGCGGCAAGAAGGTCGTGCTCTACTTCTATCCCAAGGACGACACCCCGGGATGCACCATCCAGGCGTGCGACTTCCGCGACGCCGCACCGAGCTTCGCGGGTGTCGACGCGGTGGTGCTCGGCGTCTCGGCGGACTCCGTGGCGTCGCACCGGACGTTCCGCGCGAAGTACGACCTCAACTTCCCGCTCCTCGCCGACGAGAGCCACGAAGTGGCGGAGGCGTACGGGGTGTGGAAGGAGAAGAGCATGTACGGGCGGAAGTTCATGGGGATCGAGCGGAGCACCTTCCTCATCGACGAGAAGGGCGACGTGGAGCGCGTTTGGCGCAACGTGAAGCCGAAGGGTCACGCGGGGATGCTCGCGGAGCTCCTCGGGGCCTGACGGCGGCAGGGCTCCCGCGGCGCCGCCCCACGGGAGCCGGTCGGCTCAGACGTGCAGCGCCCGGTGGACCTTGAAAGTGCAGAGGTCCTGGACGGCTGTCATCCCCTCCGCGCGTGCCGTGGCGATCTCTTCGTCCGCCCGAATTCCTTCCTGGAGCCAGACGGCGGGCCGCTCGGGGCGGCTCGCCGCCTTACTCACGTGGGCCCCAGCTTCGGCGGAGGGCCTGAAGACGACGACCATGTCCAGCTCGCCGGGCACCTCGTTCAGGTCGTCGTACGCGGGCTTGCCCAGGATGCGCTCCGCGTTCGGGTTGATGGGGACGATGTCGTATCCCTTCGCCGCGAGGTAGGAGGGGACCCGGCGTGCGGCCTTTTCGGGAAAGCGCGACAGCCCGACCACCGCGATGCGCCGCACGGCATCGAAGAGATCGCGTAGCTCCTCGGCCGTTGGGTTCTCGGGGTCGGAGGAGTTTGCGAGCAGTTGCCGAAGCTCCGTCAGGGTGTCCGCCATTCGCGACGATAGGGGCGGCCCATCGGGCGTCGCAACGCTGGTTGCTCCGGTCGGGCGCCGGTGCGAAGATCCTTCGCCTTCCAACCACCGCCCTTGCATCCACGCGGGTCGCTCACCCGGAGTAGCATGGACGTCGTCATCGCGATCATCGCGGCAGCCGTCTTCGGTGCCCTGGGTTTCGTCGTCGGTACCGCGCGGGGACGCGCGGCCGGGGTGGCCGGGGTCGAGCAGGGTCGAGGCGAGGCCGAGGCCCGTCTGAGGTCCCTCGTGGAGGCGGTGCGCCGAGGCCGCACGCTTCCGGGCATGGCGCCCGGCACGCCCGAGGCGGAGCTGCAGAAGGCGCTCGAGCAGGGGTGGGCACCGCGGGAGGTCGAGCGGGAGGCTGCGCTCAGGGAGGCCGTGGGACGTGTGAGCACGTTTCTGGACAAGAACGTGCGCGGGCCGCTCGCGGGCGCCGCGAGCGCCGCGGGAGAGCGCGAGCTGAGAGACGGCGTCTCCCGGGCGCTCGGCGCTCTCGAGGATCTCGACTTCTTCGTGAGCGAGGCGTCCGACGTGGCCGAGGGGACGGATCTGGTCGCGCTGGCGCAGCGGGTGACGAAGGAGTTCGTCTCGGATCAGGGTATGGGCGTGCGGCTCGCGCTCAGCGACGCGTCGATACGCGCGTCCGTGAGTCCGTCCGCGCTCATGGATGCGCTCTACTTGGTCCTGCACAACGCGAGCCGGTTCGGGAAGGGCCAGACCATCGAGCTCACCGTGGCAAGGGAGGGCGGGCGGGCGAAGATCACCGTGAAGGACCAGGGCCCCGGGTTCTCGGAGGAGGCCTTCCGGCGCGCGTTCGATCCGTTCTACTCGACCTCGCAGGACGGGCTCGGCCTCGGGCTTCCTCATGCGCGCAAGCTGCTCGAGTCGATGGGCGGGAGCATAGAGCTCCACAACCTCCCCGGTGGCGGCGCCGAGGTCGAAATGTCGCTGCCGGGAGCCTAGCTGCGCGCAGTCACCCCGACGCCCACCACACCCGCGACTACCAGCACGATTCCCAGCCAGCCGAGGGGTGCGAGCCCCTGAGACAGCAGAACCGTCGCCAGCACGGCGGCCACGGCCGGCTCGGCCGCGGAGGCGATGGAGGCTCCGCTCGCCTCGATGCGGCCGAGCGCATCGAAGAAGAGGAGCTGGGCTACCGCGATCGTGAGCGCTCCGAACGCCACCAGAAGCAGCCACGCGCCGGCGCTCGGCGGAAGCGTGAGGGGCCCAGTGGCGGCCGGCACGAGCACGACGAGTAGCACGCAGGCGCCGGCCGTGCTGTAGATCACCGTCTTGGCGGAGCCGTAACGGGGCGTCGCGTAGCGTCCGAAGAGCGTGTACGTCGCGTAGCTGACGGCGGCCAACATTCCCCAGGCCAGCCCGGTGGTGCCGAACGTCGCTGGAACGTGGTCCGCGCCGAGCACCGAGAGCCACACGCCTGTGAGGGTCAGCGCGACGAGCGCCACCAGCCGCGGCCGCGGCCACTCGCCGAGGAGGGGCCCGGAGGCCGCCACGACGATCGCCGGCGCCATGTAGAGCAGCGCGACCGTCGTAGGGACGCCGACCGCGTCGGTCGAGAGCTGGTAGGCCAACTGGAAGACGCCCACCGCCGCGCCGCCGCCGAGACCCACTACCAGGAGCTCGCGCGCGCCGGCGCGCAGCGCGCTCGGCCGGAGGAGCGCGAAGCCGACGATGAGGAAGGCGACGCCCACCACCGGTCGGAGCAGCGCGACCGTTTCAGGTGGGACGCCCATGCGGAAGAGGTGGACGGCGAAGATTCCCGACGAAGCCCAAAGGCAGGATGCCGCCACCGCCTCCAGGAAGCCGAGGAGGCGCTCGTTGCGGGCGGCCCGACGGGTCACGAGTAGCCGTATACCTGGTAGAGCAGCAGGTACACGAGCAGACCGGTCACCGAGACGTAGGCCCAGACCGGGAAGACCCAGCGGGCCAGGCGCGCGTGGTCGCCGAACCGGCGCTTCCGGACGAGCCAGAGGAGGCGGAGCACGAGTGGCACCACCGCAACCGCGAGCACCATGTGGGAGAAGAGGACCGCGAAGTACACGGTCCGTGCCGTGCCCTGGCCGGCGAAGTCGTGCGTGCCCGTCAGCACGACGCGCGTGACGTAGAAGACGAGGAAGATGGCCGACGCGGTGAGCGCGGTGAGCATCGCGCGCCGGTGCGCGTGGGCGTTGCGACGCCGGATGAGCACGAGGCCGGTGACCAACGCGACGGCGCTCGTCGCGTTCAGGCTGGCGTTGACGGCGGCGAGCGCGTCCCCGAGCGCGGCGGTGTCCATGGCTAGAAGGTCTCGCCGGGGCTCAGGCGATCGGAGCGGTGGCGGGTCGGGAGTGGGGACGGCGCGCCGGCTCGGCCACGGTGGCGACGTGCACGAGGACGCAGAGGAGCGACGCGGCCACGAGCGAGTGCAGCGAGACGGGCGCGACGGCGAGCACGGTCAGCACTGACGCGAAGCCGAGGCCGACCTGCGTGAGCACCAGCGCGACGGCGACGGGCGCCCAGCGGCGGAGGCGGAACGTCGAGGCCGACCTGTACAGACGATAGGCGAAGGCGCAGACGGCGACCGCGACGAGCACGCCGAGCACGCGGTGGAAGAAGTGCACCGTGATGGGAGCGTTCACGAGGGGCGGCACGACCTGCCCCAGGCAGAGCGGTGCGTCGGGGCATGCCATGCCGGCGTCCATGTGGCGCACGAGAGCGCCCAGCACCGACTGCGCGAAGACGAGCCCGGCGGTCCCGGCCGCCCAGATGCGGAGGCCCGTCGCCCCGTCGCCCATGGAGTCCGTCGTGCGCGCCTCACCCGTGGCCGATGCGAGCACGGTCGCGAGCACCAGGAAGGAGAGCGCGAGCGCGAGGTGCGTCGTCGACACGAGGTCGGGGAGCCGGTAGATGACGGTGAGGCCGCCGAAGATCGACTGCACCAGCAGGAGGCCCACGCCGGCGAGCGACGCCTTGAAGACCCACGGTCGGTCTCCGGCCTCCCGATGGGCCAGCCAGGTCGCGAGCCCCCACATGAGGAGCAGGCCACCCGCCACCAGGCGGTGCAGGTGCTCCCAGAAGACGCCGCCCGTCATCTCCGGGACCATCGTCCCGAAGCAGGTGGGCCAGTCGGGACACGCCAGGCTCGACTCGGTGGCGTGCACGACGCTCCCCAGGAAGAGGAGGATCAGCGTCCAGGCGACGGAAGCGAGGAACGCCCGCGCATGCAACATCAGGCGCCACGCTCCCTGGGCGTGATCGGCCCCCGCAGCGCGTGGATCGTCACGCGGTCACAGGCTCGTCGACGGGCTCGGGCGCGGCCCTCGCCTCGGAGGGCGTGGTCCGGTCCATCTCGAGCCGGTAGGCGTCCAGCGGAACGATCCCGCGCTCGAGCCACTGGAAGTCGCCTTCCAGGAAGCGCTTCGCGATGCCGTACGTGGCCTTGTCGTCGTTGCGGACGAGCTTTCGAAAGCGGTCGGCAATCCGCCGCCGCGCCCGTCGGCAGTGCACGTCTGCCAGGACTTGGACGCCCTTCTCGTCGCCCCCGCGCTCGGTGAGCATGCGCGCCCTCGCGACCACCGCGTTCATCACGAACAGCTCCGCGCCGATCTCGACGAGGCGCCCGAGCACGGCCTGTCGCTTCTCGAGCGCTGGGCCGAAGCGCACCATCGCATGGAACGTCGCCCGCGCGAGCCGTCGCGACGCTCGCTCGACGTAGCGCATGTGGCGCGCGAGCGAGCCGAAGCGGATGTGGCGCGGCCAGAAGCCCCATCCGAGGAACCGCGTCGGATACCACCACGCGTAGTGGGCCGCCGCACGCGCGAGCGCCTTCAGACGCGCGCCCATGGGAGCCTTCGGGTTCACGAGGTCGCCGGCCACGCGCAGGTGCATGTCCACCGCCTCGCGCGCGATGAAGAGCCGCATGATCTCCGAGGAGCCCTCGAAGATCATGTTGATGCGCATGTCCCTGAGGTAGCGCTCGACGGGATAAGCGGTCTCTCCCCTCGCCGAGAGCGAGGCGTGCGTCTCGTACCCGCGCCCGCCGCGCACCTGCACGGCGTCACTGACGAGCGCCCAGCCGGCTTCACTCGCCCACATCTTGGCGATCGCGGCCTCGAGGCGGATGTCGAAGCGGCCCGAGTCGGCCATCGACGCCGTGAGCTCGACGAGCGAGTCCATCGCGAAGGTGTCCGCGGCCATGGCGCCGAGCATCTGCGCGACGGCGTCGTGCTTGCCGATCGCCCGTCCCCACTGCACACGGCTCCCGGCCCAGTCGCGCAGCATGTCGAGGCTCCCCTTGCCCGCCGCGGCGCAGAACGCCGGCAGCGCGAGCCGCCCGGTGTTCAGCGTGATGAGCGCGAGCTTGAGCCCCTTCCCCTCGCCCCAGAGGAGGTTGTCCCGTGGGACCTTCACGTTCGTGAAGCGCAGGATCCCGTTCGAGAGACCGCGAAGTCCCATGAACGAGCACTCATGGACGACCTCGACGCCGGGGGAGTCGGTCTCGACGATGAAGGCCGTGATCGGCTTTCGGCTCGAGCCCTCCTGCGCCGGCGTGCGCGCCATGACCACGATGATCTCGGCGCGCGGGCCGTTCGTCGTCCAGAGCTTCTCGCCGTTGAGGATCCAGTGTGAACCGTCGGCGGAGAGCTCGGCGGTAGTCGACATGTTGGCCGGGTCCGAGCCGACGTCCTTCTCGGTGAGCGCGAAGGCGGAGAGCGCGCCGCGCGCGAGGCGGGGTAGGTAGCGCCTCTTCTGCTCCTCGGTCCCGAAGTGGAGGACGGGCACCGGCACGCCGATGCTCTGGTGCGCCGATAGGAACGCCCCGGTGGACCCGCAGCGCGACCCCACGATCGAGAGCGCGCGCACGTAGGTGAGGTAGGAGAGGCCCAGCCCCCCGTACTCGGTCGGGATCTTGATGCCGAAGGCGCCGAGCTCCGCCAGGCCGTCGAGCACCTCCTGCGGCACCCATCCCTCGCGGTCGATCGCGTCGCCGTCGATATGCTCCCGCGCGTACGCCTCGAGTGCCGCGAGGAAGACGGCGGCCCGCTCCTGCTCGTCGGGATCGGGCTCGGGGTGTGGGTGGATCAGGTCGAGGTGTGGGCTCCCCTCGAACAACGACTTGGCGAAGCTCCGCTTCTCCCAATCCTGCTCGCGTGCGTGCTCGGCGACCTCTCTCGCCTCGTGCTCGGTCGCGAGCTTCGTCTGGCTCGTCATGGCAGCCTCCCCGGTTCGGTAGAACCCCGGCAGGGTCCTGGAAATCTAATACCCGGCGGACTCGGAGGGCTCCGGGGACAGGAACGCGTCGATTTCGTCGGCACGCGCCTCTGCGTCCCGCTCACCCATCTCGATGAGCGCCTGCAGAAAGTCGGGCTGAAAGAGGATCAAGCTCAGGAAGTCCGGGCTTCGTGTCTCCTTGGTGCCGAGGCCGCGCATCAGAAAGCGGAAAGCGCGCGGTAATTCCGCCTCGAACTCGCCCGCCATCCGTCCGAGGTCGGCCGAGGGCCGCAGCGTGAGGAGCTTGACCTCCTTGAGGTCGAGACGCCTCTCCTCCGGCAGCTGCTCGATGAGTTGGTTCAGCCGCCGCAACCGGAGCGCGTCGTGGTCGAGGAGGTCGAGGAAGATGGAGTTCAGCAGGATTCCCATCACCTGCGCGGGAGGGGGATAGCCCGCGATCTCGTCCTCGTCCTCCTCGGCCACGGAGG
>Ga0214472_10007481_pt1 | contig 11430 bp, 9 predicted proteins | sample RVTome_6_FD_207662 | JGI IMG/M metagenome (GOLD analysis project Ga0214472, IMG submission 207662) | Soil microbial communities from uranium-contaminated site in the Upper Colorado River Basin, Wyoming, United States - RVT140D175 | ecosystem: Environmental > Terrestrial > Soil > Contaminated >...
CGTTGAGGGCCTTCTCGTGTCTCTATTCAAGGAACTGGACAGTGAAAACGACGGGGCATCCCCTCTTGCATGGAGGATGCGGCCCAGGAGCCTGGACGAGTTCGCCGGGCAGGGACACATACTGGGCCCCGGCAAGCTTTTGAGAAGGGCTATCGAGGCGGACAGGGTTAGCTCGGTCATCCTGTACGGGCCGCCCGGCTCCGGCAAGACCGCGCTGGCGCGTATCATCGCGGGCAGGACAAACGCGGTATTCGAGTCGATAAACGCGGTGACCTCGGGCGTCGCTGACATAAGGCGCGTTACCGGTGCGGCAAAAGAAGAGCGTACAAGGGGCGGCAGGCGCACGATCCTGTTCATCGACGAGATACACAGGTTCAACAAGGCACAGCAGGACGCGCTCCTTCCGGACGTGGAGCGGGGGAACATAATCCTCATCGGGGCGTCCACGGCGAACCCGTTCTTCTCGGTGATACCGGCGCTGTCTTCGCGTTCGCAGGTCTTCGAGCTGAGGCCCCTGCCCACGGAAGACCTTGCTGCAGTCGTGAAGAGGGTCCTTGCGGACAAGGAGCGCGGACTTGGCGGCTACAACGTCGAGCTTGCCGATGACGCGCTCGATTTTATCGTGTCCAGGGCGGCCGGAGACGCGAGGCGGGCGCTGAACGCGCTCGAGATAGGCGTCCTGACGACCGCGCCCGGCAAGGACGGCGTGGTCCGCTTCGACCTCGATGTAGCGGCCGAATCCATACAGAAGAAGGCGGTCGTATACGAGGAGGACGAGCACTACGACACGATATCCGCGTTCATAAAGAGCATGCGCGGCTCGGACCCGGACGCGGCGGTCTACTGGATGGCCAAGATGCTTTACGCGGGCGAGGACCCGCTCTTCATCGCGAGGAGGATAATCATCGCCGCCTCGGAGGACGTGGGGAACGCGGACCCGAACGCGCTGACGGTCGCGGTATCCGCGCTTGCGGCGCTCGAGCACATAGGGATGCCGGAAGGCAGGATACCGCTTTCGCAGGCAGCGGTCTACGTTGCATCCGCGCCGAAGTCGAACGCGGCGTACAAGGCTATAGGCAATGCGATGAGGGACATCGAGCAGGGCGTCTTACTGCCGGTGCCGGACCATCTGAGGGACGCAAGCTACAAGGGCGCCGGACGTCTCGGGCGGGGCAAGGGATACAAGTACCCGCACGACTACCCCGGACACTGGGTAAGACAGCAGTATCTGACCGAAAAAAGAAAGTACTACGAACCGGCCGAAGAGGGATTTGAGAGCCGCATAAAGAAGAGGCTTGAGGGCCTCGGCGACAACGAGAGATAATCGACCCGGAGGAGGGCGAAAAAAATGAGCTACGTGTGGATTGCAGTAGCCGCGATTATTGGTGCGGCTGTAGGCATGCTGGTAAAGCGGGGCATGGCCGAGTCCAAGGTCAAGGAGGCCGAAGAGCAGGCCAAGAGGATTGTTAAGGACGCCGAGCGCGACGCGGAGACCAGGAAGAAGGAGCTGATGCTGGAGGCGAAGGACAAGCTCTACCAGCAGAGGGCGGACTTCGAGAAAGAGGTCAAGGACCGCCGTGCCGAGGTTAACACCCTGGAGAAAAGGCTTCTCGCGAAAGACGAGACGCTGGAGAAGCGCTCCGAGCAGTTTGACAAGCGCGAGTCCGCCGCCGCCGCCAAGGAGAAAGAGCTCTCCTCCCGCGAGGAGAAGATATCCGACAAGGAGCAGCGGTACGACGAGGGCATACAGGAGCAGATGAAGGAGCTTGAGCGCATCTCCGGCATGAGTTCGGAGGACGCCCGCAGGGAGCTCATAAACAGGATGGAGGAGGACGCCCAGCACGAGGCGCAGAAGCTGATAAAGCGCATCGAGGAGGACGCCAAGGCAACCGCCGACAAGAAGTCGAGAGAGATCATGGCGCTCGCCATACAGCGGTATGCAAGCGACTACGTGGCGGAGGCGACAGTATCGCTCGTCAACCTCCCAAGCGACGAGATGAAGGGACGCATAATAGGCCGCGAAGGCCGGAACATCAGGGCGCTCGAGGCCGCGACCGGCATAGACCTCATAATAGACGACACGCCGAACGCGGTCATAGTCTCAGGCTTCGACCCCGTCAGGAGAGAAGTAGCCAAGATATCCATAGAGAGGCTTATGTCCGACGGCCGCATCCACCCCGGAAGGATCGAGGAGGTCGTGGACAAGGTAAGGAAAGAGCTGGACGTCACCATGCGCGAGGAGGGCGAGAAGGCAGCGTTCGACCTTGCCATACACGGGCTGCACCCGGAGATAATAAGGCTGATCGGCAGGCTGAAGTACAGGACCAGCTACGGCCAGAACGTCCTTGCGCACTCGCGCGAGGTCGCGTTCCTGGCGGGCGTCATGGCGGCCGAGCTGGGCGTGGACACCAAGCTCGCGAAGAGGGCGGGGCTCCTGCACGACATAGGCAAGGCGGTAGACCACGAGATAGAGGGGACGCACTCGTCCATCGGGTTTGACCTCGGCAAGAAGTACGGCGAGAAGGACAAGGTGCTTAACGCGATAGTATCGCACCACGGCGACGAGCCCGCAAGCTGCGTGGAGTCCGTGCTTGTCGCGGCTGCTGACGCGCTCTCGGCCGCGAGGCCGGGGGCGAGGCGCGAGACGCTGGAGACCTACCTGAAAAGGCTGGAGAAGCTCGAAGAGGTGGCGAACTCCTTCAAGGGCGTCGAGAAGACCTACGCCATACAGGCCGGCCGCGAGATAAGGATAATAGTGAAGCCTGAAGAGGTGAGCGACATAGTCGCGGCGCAGATATCCAGGGATACCGCGAAGAGGATAGAGGAAGAGATGGCATACCCCGGCCAGATAAAGGTGACCGTCATACGCGAGGCCCGCTACACCGAGTACGCGAAGTAGCATGAACATACTGTTCGTCGGAGACATCGTCGGAGGGGCCGGAAGGAAGTGCCTCGCAAGGCACCTGCCGAAGCTAAGGGAGCGGCACAGGCCCTCGCTCGTCATAGCAAACGGCGAAAACTCAGCGGGCGGCTTCGGCATCACCAGGGAAGTGGCGCGCGAGCTTTTCGAGCTGGGAGTGGACCTGATCACCACCGGCAACCACGTATGGGACAAGCGCGAGGTCTACGAGTACCTGGACAGCACGGACCGCGTGCTGAGGCCGGCCAACTACCCGCCCGGCGTGCCCGGCGCCGGGAGCGCGGTGGTCGACGCGGACGGCGTGAAGGTAGGCGTCATAAACCTGATGGGCCGGGTGTTCATGTCAAACCTCGACTGCCCGTTCAGGAAGGCCAAGGAGCTCGTCCCGAAGCTCAAGGCGCAGGGCGCGGAGGTCGTGCTGATAGACTTCCACGCGGAGGCGACCTCGGAGAAGATAGCGCTCGGCCGGTACATGGACGGGGAGATAGCCGCGCTCATAGGCACGCATACCCACGTCCAGACCGCGGACGAAAGGTTATTCCCGGGCGGGACCGCCTACATATCGGACGCGGGCATGACCGGCCCGTCAGAGTCCGTGCTCGGCGTCTCCATCGAGAAGGCGGTCGAACGGTTCCTTACCCAGACACCGACCCGGTTCGACACAGCTAAGGGCCCGGCACAGTTCCAGGCGGTTGTAATAAGCGCCGACCCGGATTCCGGCAGGGCGACCGGCATCGAACGCATAAACATTATGCCGGACGGAGAATAGTTTCTCTCTGCCTATACAATACAGGTGAGGGCCAATAAATACTATATGCTCTCTTTTTTAGCGGGTGCGGATTATTGGAAAATCAACACCTTGTTAATGCAGTTGCTTTTCCCAAAACCCGGAGGCGTTATCCGAGCGGCCAAAACCCGGAGCCGTCCAGGGCCATCATCACGCGGTGCTTACAGCACAGGGAGGGTTGCCCCCTGGACACGTCTGGCGACTGTTTTGGCCCAAGGAGAATGCCTCCAAAAACAACCCTTGAAATTCCTGGATCCCCGCTTTCGCGGGGATGACGGACTATCAGGAACAGTATATGTCCCCCATGCAGCTTGACCTGAACCTTGGCACACCGATAAGCGTAACCGAGCTGACCAGAAGGGTCAGGGACATACTCGAGGCCGGGTTCCCCGACGTATGGGTGCAGGGCGAGCTTACTAACCTCCGCATCCCCTCATCCGGACACATGTACTTCACCCTGAAGGACGCCGGCGCGCAGGTACGCGCGGTGTTTTTCCGTTCCGGGAACAGGTTCCTGAAGTTCAGGCCGCAGGACGGCCTGGAAGTCACCATCCGGGGCAGGGTCACCGTATACGAACAGCGCGGAGAGTACCAGATATCCGTAGACTACATGGAGCCCAAGGGCTTGGGCGCGCTCCAGCTCGCGTTCATACAGCTCAAGGAGAAGCTCGGCAAGGAAGGGCTTTTCGACGACGCAAGGAAAAGGCCGCTCCCCGCATACCCGAAACGGGTAGGCGTAGTGACCTCCCCCACGGGCGCCGCAATCCGGGACATATTGAAGGTGTTGAAAAGGCGCGCGCCAGGCGTGCAGGTGGTAATCGCACCGGCGCCGGTGCAGGGCGATACCGCCCCTGCCGAGATTGCACGCGCCATAGAGGACTTGAACGAACTCGGCGGGTTGGACGTAATAATAGCGGGCCGCGGAGGGGGTTCAACAGAGGACCTTGCCGCGTTCAACACCGAGACGGTAGCAAGGGCGATACACGCCTCCGGCATACCTGTCATATCCGCGGTCGGCCACGAGACGGACGTTACCATCGCGGACTTCGTCGCCGACCACCGCGCACCCACTCCTTCCGCGGCCGCCGAAATCGTAGCTGCAAGCGAGGAGGAGACGAGGGCCGCGATAGCGTCTCTCGGCGCGAGGCTCGCATACTCGATAGGGCGAGGGCTGGACTCGGTCCGGGAAAGGCTGGACTCCGAGACGCGCGCCCTCGGCGACCCGAGGAAGCTCGTAAGGGAGCAGTCTCAGAGGGTGGACGACCTGACAGGACGGCTTGTGCAGTCGAACGGGTACATCATGCGGTCGTACTCGGAAATGGCGAGGCTGGCCGCCCGTTCGCTCATGTACCTGCACCCTGCCAGGGACATCTCGATAAAACGGGACGCCGCTGCCGGGCTTGCGAGGAGGCTCGAAAGGGCTGCTGGACGCATGACCGGCGCGAGGCGGGAACAATTGGGACTTTTCTCCGCAAGGTTGTCTGCCCTGTCACCGCTCGCGCCTCTTGCCAGAGGTTTCGCGCTCGCATACAGGCTGCCCGGTATGAAGCACGCAAAGAAGGCATCGGAAATTACGCACGGCGACCGCATCCGGCTCAGGTTCGCCGACGGAGCGGCAGACTGCCTTGTGCAGGAAAAACCAGTCGTCGGCCAATTAAACTGGCCTGGGCCAGAAGGAGACCAAACTTGAGGACATGGCTTGCAGCTCTTCTATTCGCGTCAATGGCGACCGTTTATGCCTGCTCCGACAAGCCCGCGGGACAGACGCCGGAAAGGCCCGGGGTCAAGCCCCCGCCCCCGGTCGTAAAGGTGGGCGTGGAGCCGGCCGAGGCCGGGTTCGTCGAGCAGGACTCCTTCAACATACCCTACTGGCTCGAGCATGGCATGATGGACAGGATACTCGTCAGGTTGTCCGGCTTCGACGGCCTTGCACCCGTGGACGACGCGACCATGGCCAGGCTGAAGGCCCTCGCGGCGGAGGGCAAATACAACGACCTATGGTCTGCCGGAGACAAGACCACCGGTAAAGCGCTATACGGCGCGGAGAACGTAGTATATGTCGCCAACAGGCTTGGCATAGTGAAGGAAGCCGTGTGGGTGGTGCCGATATTCCAGAGCATCACGGACGAGGATTTCGCGGGGTTCAAGGACTACCTCAGCCAGAGCTACCCCGGTAGCAAGGACGATATAAAGGCGCTAAAGCTTGCGGGCAACACCGCCGCCGGCATAATTAACGGGGTACCGGTCAGGATGGTCGGGCTTCAGGACCTCGTTGCTCCACCGGAGCCGGTGATATTCGACGTTGAATCGTCGTTCTTCGCCTCCCTGTACCGGGACGAGAAGGATACGTCCTCGATGAAGTTCATCGCGGGGATGTTCAACCTGCTCAGGAAGGCGGGCCTCAGCGCTGACGCGGTGAGCATCTCCGCTTCCAGCGCGGACGGGAAGTCGTCGCTCAAGCTCAGGGTTTTCGGCGTGTACCTGAAGGAACTGCTCCACGACCCCGCTATGGTAGACGCCAAGGCCCCGCCCGAGCTATGGTCCGAGAGGGCCGCGGCATGGAAGGCGGACCAGAACGACCCTGAGCAGGCGGTGCGTATCTTCAAGGGGATTATCAAGAAGTACCCGGAAGACGCGGCAGCCAGGTATGACCTTGCCGAGCTTTATTTCAGGCTGGGAGAACTCGATGCCTGCTCCACGGAACTTGACGGGGCGGCGAAACTGGACCCCGCCTACTCGGCCGCGTACGAGCAGTTCAGGGACTATCTGAATAATTCCGGCAAGCCGGATATCGCAGCGCAGTTCTATTCGAGGAAACCCGCGTCGTGACAAGGATGCGGTTACCGGGGTTGGGGCTTACGGCTAAAGCAGCCCGAACTTCTTGAGCCGCCTCCTGAACGCGTCCCTCTGCATGCCGAGGAGGTCCGCCGCGCGGGACTGGTTCCCGTCCGCGATGGCGAGCGCCTGCTTGACGAGGTCCTCTTCCACCTTGTCGAGCGACAGCCCGTCCTTGGGTATGGTAAGCCCCATGTATGACGGGAACGAGGGAAGGTTTCCGGACACCAGCTCTATCGGGAGATGTTCGAGAAGCAGTATGTCCTCGCTTTCGAGTATCATCGCCCGCTCGACCACGTTTTTCAGCTCCCTGACGTTGCCCGGCCATTCGTACCTGACCAGGAACTCCCTCGCCTTCTCAGATATCTCCTTCACGTTCTTGTGGAAGTCCTCGTTGAAGATGTCTATGAAGTGCTTTGTGAGCGGGAGTATGTCTTCCTTGCGCTCGCGCAGCGGCGGCAGGTATATCGGCACGACCTGGAGCCTGTAGTACAGGTCCTTCCTGAAACCGCCGTCGCTCATCAGGTCCTTCAGGTCCTGGTTTGTCGCCGATATCACCCTCACGTCCACGGTTATGTCCTTGACGCCGCCGACCCTCTTGAAAGTCTTGTCCTCTAATATCCTTAACAGCTTGGCCTGCATGGAGTAGGCCATGTCGCCGACCTCGTCCATGAACAGCGTGCCGCCGTCCGCAAGCTCGAATAGCCCCTTCTTGAGTGACTTGGCGTCCGTGAACGCGCCCTTCTCGTGGCCGAGCAGCTCGGACTCGAGTAGCGTCTCTGGGAGCGCGGCGCAGTTGATGGCCATGAACGGCTTGTCGACACGCGCGCTCCTGTTGTGTATCGCCCGCGCCACCAGCTCCTTGCCGGTGCCGGACTCGCCCTGGATGAGGACGGTGCTCGCGTCCGACTGGGCGACCTTCTCGATCATGCTCAGTATGGACTGTATCGCACGGGACTTCCCTATTATGGTATCGGACTTGAACGCGTCCTTCTGCTGTTCCCTGAGGAGCTTGACCTCCTTCCTTAGCGACACGGTCTCGAGCGACTTCTTTACCGTGATGGTCAGTTCATCCAGGTTGAACGGCTTGCTTATGTAGTCGTACGCCCCGAGCTTCATGGCCTTGACCGCCGTCTCCAGCATGCCATGGGCGGTTATCATTATGACGACGATGTTCCTGTCGAACTCCTTTATCCTCCCGAGCACCTCGATACCCGTAGCTCCGGGGAGCTGGTTGTCCAAAAGGACAAGGTCCGGGACGAGGTCCTTGACCATCTCCAATGCCTTCTCGCCGTCTTCGGCGGTGTATACTTCGCAGCCCTCGTTGTTCAGGTGCTGCTCCAGGGTCCAGCGTATCAAGTGTTCGTCGTCTACTACCAGTATCCTCGGAGAATCCATCATCTGGCCTCGTAATTGATGTTTTGTATGCCGCTCATCCCCGCCTGGCCGAGCTCGGGCTTTATGGCGACGGGGAACATTATCGTGAACGTGGTGCCCTCGCCGGGCTTCGAGTCCACTGTTATGCCGCCGCCGTGCTGTTCGACTATCTTCCGCGTTATGGAAAGTCCAAGGCCGGTGCCCTGCTGCCTGGTGGTGAAGAACGGGTTGAATATCTTGACCATGTTCTCCGGGTCCATGCCCTTCCCTGTATCCGTGATGGTGACCGCGACCACGTCCTCCTCGCGGGAGTGCTCCGCGTCGTCCCGTTCATAATGGGTGTCCTCTTCGGGGCCCATCCTGTGCAGGACGTATGTCGGGACGACCTTGCGTTCGCTTTTTATGCCCACGCTTCCGCCTTCCTTCATGGCCTGCACCGCGTTAAGTATGATGTTGAGGAACACCTGCTGCAGAAGCTCCGGGTCGCCCGCAATGTACGGTATGTCCCCTTTGCAGTCCTTTGTCACCGTAACCCTGTTCTTGTTGAACTGCGGCGTGAGGAAGTCCGCTATCTTGCACAGTATGTCGTTCACGTTAACCATGGTCATGTTCGGCGCGGGCGGGCGGGCAAACGACAGCAGGTTTTTCACTGCCTTGTCGAGCCGGTCTATCTGCTCCAGCACCTCTTTCAGTATCTTCTGTCTCGGGTCTTCGCTGCCCAGGTCGCGGCCCAGTATCTGGATAACGCCCGCGATGCCGGTCAGCGGGTTCTTTATCTCGTGGGCGATGCCCGCGGCCATCTCGCCGACGGTGGCAAGGCGGTCGGCCCTTTTCATCTGCTCGTAGTGCAGCCTCTCTACCTTCTTCTTGGTCTTGTTCAGTTTTATGATCATCGAGTTGAAGCTGTGGGCGAGGCGGCCGAGTTCGTCCTCCGACGTTACCCTCGCCCTTACGTCCAGGCCCTCTTCCGCCCTCGACATGGTGTTCATAAGCTCCGTTATCGGGGTGGTGACGAGCCTGGACAGGAGCATCGAGAGCGCCAGCGCAAGGCTCACGGTTATCACGATGGCCCAGACTATCATGGTCTTCCTCAGCCTGTCCACCTGTGCGGTGGTCTCGGAGAGCGAGACGTCCACCTCGAGCACGCCGTTCAGCTTCTGCATGGGTACGTGGCAGTGGAAACAGTCCGGCCGGTTCAGTATCGGCCTCAGGTTCCTCAGTATCATGTCTCCCCTGGGGTCAACGTCCTCGATCATGACGTTCTCCTGGTCGACCATGTTCAGGCCCCTGACGTCGAACTTCACCTTCCTGCCAATCTCCAGCCGGTTCGCCGAACGCATCACCGTCCCGTCCTCGTCCAGTACCCTTATCGCACCTATCTTGTTGTGTGTCCCGACCATCTCCAGGATGCGCTGCACGTCGCTCGAACGGCCTTCGAGCATGGCGATGTTAAGCGAACGCTCTATCGTGTTCGCCAGCATCGTGACTTTTTCCTCGGTCAGCCTCCTGAGCTGACGGGTCTGAAAGTCGATGATGCCCCAGGTGCCGAAACCGATCGCCAATACCAGTATGGCAACGGTAAGGGTCGTTATCTTTGTCTTGAGGCTTCTGAAAAACATTCCACCATACTCGCGTTATAATGCCTGACGCTTACCTGCTAAGGTACCGGCGGTGGCGTTGCCGGAGGAGCAGCCCCTGGCGTGGCCACCGGCACGAACTTGAACTCCCACTCCGAGTACTTCGTCTTCCCTTTGAAGTTCTCGTCCGCCTTGTCGAACCCGTCCCTTTTAAGCGGGGCCTTGTCGCTCGCGCTCCTGACCCCTATTATCCCCGAGCCGCCCGTCCCGCCGCCCATTATGTATACCCAGTCGTCCTTCCCGGTGACAGGGTCGGTGTATATCTTGCGGAGGTACGCGTGGTCCGCGGGCCTGCCCGGGTCCTTGAGCAGGTCCTTCACGTCGCTCGGGTAGAACGCGCCGGGGTTGCCGCCGTGCAGGCCCTTCCTGTAGTCGTAGTACCCTTTGAGCGCGGCCCTGAACTGGTGGCCTATCCAGATAAGCTCCTTCTCCTTCTGCACCCTGGCTACGCTTTTCCAGGTCTGCGCGACCACCGTCGTCATAATCCCGATGATGACTATCACCATCAAAAGCCCGATATACGTGTAGCCCCCGCTTTCAGGCGCGCTCAGGCTGGACAGGCGCTTATTTCCGCACATCACTCCGCCCCTTTTAACCACCATGCTACCAGTCGCTGTACGGGACGCCGTCCAGGCCGGCCCCGCCGCTCGAACTGTGCACGTCGTATATGCCTCCGGCCCCTTCGCCGCTCTCGTCCCCGGAATACGACACCTCCTGCCAGTCGGCCTCGCGGGTGAACGGGTCCACGGGCACCGACCTCATGTACCCCTTGTCCACGAGGTCGTTCAGCGAGGACGGGTACTCGCCGTTGTCCGCGTAATACTGGTCGATGACGCTCCTCATGTTGAAAAGGTCCTCCTTGAGCGCCGCCTCCCTGGACTTCAGCGTAGCGGTCTTGAACATAGGCTGGGCGAGCGAGGCGAGTATGCCGATAATCGCGACCACCACCATCAGCTCTATCAGCGTGAAACCGCTTTTGTTACCCATATGTTTTGGCATCGCGTACTTCCTTTGCATATAATGCATATGCACGCCGCACGGCCAGACAGGCCAAGGACGGCTGCTGCCTTACCGGCCGTCTACCATTCGCTGTACCTGGTGCCGTCCAGCGCGGTCCCTTCGCTCAGAGACCGGACGTCGTACACGTCCGCGCCGCTCTCTATAAGCGACTCCCCCGCCACGTCCTGGTTGCTCAGGTACTTCCATTCGTCCGTGCCGGTCATGGGGTCTACCGGTATCCTTCTCAAGAACTTGTACTTCTGCGGAAGCTGGCCGGGCGGGTTCCAGTCGGTCTGTCCGGGCTGGACTACCCTGGTCTTTAACTCGACGCCTTCCACCAGCATGTCGAGCGATTTCGGGTACCCGCTGTCGGTGTCCTTGGCCACCCAGCCGTTGTCCACGAACCTCTTGTACTCGTCGATGGCGTCGCGCATCGTCATCAGGTCTCGCTTCAGTTCGTACTCCTTGGCCCGCTTGACCGATATCCGCAGCATGGGGGTCACGACGGATGCGAGGATGGATATGACCACCATGACGATCAACAGCTCGACCAGCGTCACTCCCCTTACGTCCTTCAATTTAACCAACCGCCCCCTCCGTGCAACGCTATTTTACGTACAGGGTGCCCGTCTTCAGGTCTGCGGGCACCGGGCCGCCAGCAGAGTCCTTCAGGTTCCCCATCTTGAAAACCAGCGGGCATATGCCGGGCGCAAGCCCCTTGAACGTCATCGTGAAGAGCGTACCGGTCCCGCTTATGCCGCCAACCTTGCCGAGCCTTGTGAGCATGACGTCTATGTACCCGACCTTGTCGTTTGCCGTGACGGTGAAAGAAGTCGGCGCGCCGTCCGAGTTCATGATGTTCCCCTCGTCAGCCT
>Ga0214472_10007482_pt1 | contig 11429 bp, 11 predicted proteins | sample RVTome_6_FD_207662 | JGI IMG/M metagenome (GOLD analysis project Ga0214472, IMG submission 207662) | Soil microbial communities from uranium-contaminated site in the Upper Colorado River Basin, Wyoming, United States - RVT140D175 | ecosystem: Environmental > Terrestrial > Soil > Contaminated >...
AAGAGCCAGATCAAGCACCATATCGCCTATGCGTACCCCGACCCTGATGTTTCCCTGCTCTTCGAAGATGCCAAGAGGAAGATTTTGTATTGGAAAATGAGAGTCTTTCTCATATTCGACAAAAGATTTGAGGTTAGGATCTGTGATTGATTTCATCAGTCAGGCTCCAGTATTGCCAAGAAAACCGAGCGAGCGAAGACCTTCAATGGGTTCGGTGAAGGAACAGCTGCCAAAACTTATCACCTTGTCCTGCCGCAGTCGCTTGATCTCACTCGTTGAAATTGTTCTGTTTTTCCAGGAAAAACCCTCTTCCGTGAAGTGGAAGTGGTTAGCGGTCTCATCACGGAGGCACTCTACTATTTCGTCGGTGGAAAGGTTACATCCCCAACACAACAGGGCAGCGCCAAAAATGTTGATGAAGCCGTGTTGCATCACTTCTATCTCTGCGGAGTAATTGCGCAGAGGATGATGCATTCCTGCAGTAAATTTTATCGGTATATCATGTTCGCGACAGATGGTGATTACTTCGGCCACTTTCTCAGGTGATGGAAAATCCTGTTTACCCAGGCCACCGCAGCGGAGCTTATAACCGACATTTTTGATAGCTTTTCCCCCACTATGGCGATTATTGAAGGTTGAAAAAGGTGGGGCTATATCCTCAACATCCCCACCTTCAATAAACAGCTGCACATCTTGCAAACCAGCCTGCCGAAGCCTTGATTCTATTTGCAGCAAGTGATCTGAACAACGATCTGGGGAGTCGACAGTATCCGGCAAGCGGACCTCCACCATTTCCACACATCCCCTAAAAGCCCCGAGCCGATCAAGCTCTTCCTGAGAAACGACAGGGCTGACAATGACCGAACAGCGGAAGCCGGGATGAAGTACAACACGATAAAGTTGTAAAGCTGGGATAATGAAGCGGCCAAGCATCCAGCCATTTTCGCTCGCAAGATATCCGGCGTAATTGCGAACAGCAGTATCGATGTCAAGACCGGCAGGCGGAAAGAGTCCCGCATAGTCAATCAGGCCGGTCATGAAATATTTTAACGAAGCCTTCATCACGGTTGTTCCAGCCAGGAAGTCTGGTAACCATTGTCTTCACAGGCCAGTGCGGTTTTGGCCACAAAAAGCGGTTTGAAGCTATCCACCATCACCGCCATCTCTTTTGTCTCCTTCAGTCCAATCGATGCCTCTGCCTTGCCGGGGTGGGGACCATGGGGCATCCCGTCTGGATGGTGGGTTATCGAGCCGAATTCAATACCTTTTCTGCTCATGAACTCATCACTGCAGTAATAGAGGACCTCATCGGAGCCGATGTTCGAGTGGTTATAGGGAACAGGGATTGAATCGGGATGATAATCAAAGAGTCTGGGGACAAACGAACAGACTACAAAACCGTCTCCTTCAAAGGTCTGGTGAACCGGCGGGGGCTGGTGAATACGACCGGTGATCGGCTCGAAATCGGATATATTGAAGGCCCAGGGGTAATAATAGCCGTCCCAGCCAACTGTATCGAAGGGGTGGTGGCAAAGGGTCATGCGTTGAAAGGCACTTCTGCTCTTCACCATAATGGGAAACTCGCCGGATACATCCTGGGTTACGAGTCGTGAAGGCGGCCGGATATCCCGTTCGCAGTAGGGGCAGTGCTCCAGCAGTTGGCCGTGCATGTTCCGGTACCGGCTTGGGGTGCGCACATACCCTCTGCTTTCGATGATAAAGAAAATATTTTTTTGAGCCGTGAAGCGGTAGCGGTGAATTATACCTCTGGGAATGACCAGATAGTCACCCTGCCGGAAGTCAATCTCGCCCATCTGCGATTCGAGTACTCCCTCGCCTTCGGTAACGAAAACAATCTCGTCTCCCTGACCATTACGATAAAAAAAGTCATCATTCATTGAAGGGTGCGCTAGGGATAAACCGACATCATCGTTGAACAGTAGCGGTATTCTGTCCAGTACCGGGCTTGTGCCGATCGGTGTCAGTCTGTGGGTTCTCAGATGTCTCAAATGCAGGGTGGGATCGGGGTCAGGTTCCCAACGGATTTCTTTAATTCGTTCCACCCCTTTGAGCTGGGTGGGAGGGCGCAAGGTATACAACAGGGATTTAATGCCGCTAAAACCAAGATTGCCCATCAGATGCTCTTGATGTATCCCGCCGTCTTCTTTTCGAAAAGCTGTGTGCCGCTTATGTGGAATCTCTCCCAGCTTGTGGTAAAAGACCATTTTGTTCTCCTCGGTTAGAGATTGCCCCTGCGCCTCTGCTCCAGTTCGATGGATTCGAACAGCGCCTTGAAATTACCTTTGCCAAAGCTCTCGCAGCCCGCACGCTGGATGACCTCCAGAAACAGCGTTGGTCGGTCCTGCACCGGCCTGGTGAAGATCTGCAGGAGATAGCCATTCTCGTCTCTGTCTACCAGGATATTATATTTACGGATCAGTTGCCGGTCTTCTTTAATCTCTCCCACCCGGTCCCAGACTGAATCGTAGTAGCTCTTCGGAATGGTGAGGAATTTGAGACCGTTTTTTCTGAGTGTGCCGACCGTGGTCAGGATATCCGGAGTATAGAGGGCTATATGCTGCACCCCGGCTGTGTAATTGAAGTCGATATATTCCTGAATCTGGCTCTTTTTCTTTCCCGCTGCCGGTTCGTTGATGGGAAACTTGATATTTCGCGAATCGTTGGCCATGACTTTGGAGCGTAACGCGCTGTATTCGGTGGAGATATCCTTGTCGTCATACGAAACAAACTGATGAAAGCCGAAGACCTTGGCATAATAGTCACACCATCTGTCCATCTGCCGATCCTCTGTATTAGCCACAATATGATCTATTCTGGTAAAACCCAGGTGTTCACCTTCGATCGGGGCGGGCTGGTATCCCGGCAGGAAAACACCCGTAAAACCCTTTATGGCAACAAAAGTGTGAATCACATCGCCAAAGGTACGGACAGCTGCCCGGCGCACACTGCCGTTTGTGTCCTCCAGATCCTCCGGAACCATGGCAGACGCAGCGCCTCGGCGCACCGCCTCCCGATAAACCCCATCCACATCATCCACTTCAAAGCAGATGTCTTTTACACCGTCGCCGTGAAGAAGCAGGAAAACATTCCTCGGGTCTTCATATTTAAGCGGAGTGGTGAATACCAGCCGGATACGGTCTTGTTGAAGGATGTATGAAGCACAGTCAGGATGGCCTGTTTCCGGTCCGAGATAACCTATCTGATTAAAGCCGAAGGTCTTACGATAGAAGTATGCTGCCTGCAAGGCGTTGCCGACAATAAATTCGATGTGGTGTATCCGTTTGACTGGTAGATTTTTTTCCATAGCATCTTTTCCTTTGCAAGACTTTAAGGTTCCAAGAAAAGTAGTATAGCCGGACAATTACACAAACTAGTTCTGTGAAAGAAATCAACCCTCAATAGCAGAGAGGATTCGTTTAAGAAAATGTCAAAAGGTATTTTTTGCAAAGTCCTGATCACCAGGATTTTGGAATTAATTGAAAAATTAGAAAGTTCATGTTCGAATCAGTAAGCTTCAGTTAATATAACATTTAACTTGCACTAAAAAAAACATGTAAAATGAGCGCATTGCTGTTTTAATCCTGAGCCCTCTGAGGATTAAGACCGATCAACACCAACACTAAGGCGGTTTCGCGCATCCTGCAAACCTGAAAAAATCGATGAGGCTATTTCCTCAGAAAATCCTGGAGGAAGATCATGGCTTACCTGCTCAATCACTCCTGCAAGCTGATCACAGCATTCATCTATTATAAGATCCATTATGTCGGGCGAGAAACGACATTTTCTTGCAGCATCCAGCCAATGCCTGCGGCTGATCATATCCCATCGATAGTGGCGATTTTTACCATGCACTGCCATTGCCATGGTAATTTGCTGCCGGTCAATTTGCCGAGCGGAAGCAAGAGGGTGAACCGAAATCACATCATACAATGGCGTCAATTGATCAACATTCTCGCCCTCCGGCAGCAATTGTAGTGCGCCGATGCAATCTCTACCTATTCGAGCAAGCAGATCGAAACACCGACCTGACTCAGCCCCGACCCTTGCCAGCAGTCGGTTACGGATAGGCTGACTATCCGGTAAAAGATTATCGAAATAGTTTTCAACGATCAGCCCTGAATACCCATTGCCAGCCAAAGGCATCGACAGGGATATCGGTCTCCTACGTTCAAACTCAAGCCATGATTGGTCATAGTCAAAACTTAAGACTCCCCGTGTCGAATTACTCAGCCGACCAACCAGATGGCCATTCATCAATACCTGAAGCACGGCGGTTCGTTTGGAATTCATTACCATCTATCCGTACCAACAGGTGTTAATTCAATCTTTGGTTGAACCACCAAACCAACTTCCAAAGCCGACAATAACCGGAACAGGCTATCAATTCGACAATTGGGATTACCGTTCTCAAGCAGCGAGACCTTTTTTTGGTCAAGTCCGACTCTTTTACCTAGTTCTGCTTGGGTCAACCCCTGCTGCCTGCGCATGTCCCGCAAAACAGCACCCATATTTTCCGATGAAACAATTAGCGCCTGCATATCGCCTCCACATGACGTTTTCGACATAATAACGCATTAAGTCGAATTCGCCATAAAATCATACACCATCTACACAAAGATACATTGCCCTATCCTATAGAACGGAACATACACAACAATGAGCTGGCACCAAGTAAATAGTTATTTACTCAAAATGAGATGGCTCAGCAAATCGGATTTTTCTATTTTATTGTTTATTTTAAGTTAGATACATTGATACACGAAACTACGGCAAAGTGAGCACCAACACATGTTTCTCCTAGGAAAACAATGAACGATATTGACTTTTCGATGAATAAATTATACTAGACAGTATATAGTTCTGCAGAATGGGACATGACATTCCTCCCGTATGTGCGATGACACTGTCCATTATGCTGGCAAGTATGGACCAAGCTGGTTGGAATCCAGGATGCAGGATTACCCATAAAAAATCTACGTCCACCATTTCGAATAATTCAGCAACAGAGGGATTGTCGGCAATCAAGAATGCGTCCGCAAAATTATGAGGAATCAGCAAATGAGACAACAATTTTCCTTGGCTCATCTCACAGTGCTTGGATGCACACCACCAGAGATGACGTATATCGCTGCACGTGCCGGTTATGACTTTGTCAGCTTGCGGCTTATCCCAATGGGAGTGCTCGGTGAACTTGCTTTTCTACCGGAAGACAAAGAAATGATCAGGAAAACCAAAACCGCACTGAAAGAAACCGGTGTCAAATTCCTTGATCTCGAATTAGCGCGCATACTTACTGACCGAGATCCTAAAACATACGTTGCAGCGATGGAAGTAGCTGCAGAACTTGGCGCGAGCCACGTGATCTCAAGTGCATGGACCGCGGATCGCAATGATCGCAGCTTTCTTATTGAAAGGTATGCCGAAATCTGCGACCTCGCCAAGCCTTTCGGACTTACGGTGGATCTTGAGTTCCCAACCTTCTCCCGCTTGACCAACCTTCAGGAGGCCGCCGATATCGTCCGCGCCGCTAATCGTACCAATGGCGGAATTCTAATAGATACACTCTACTTCCATTTTTCCAGAGTTGGCCTTGACGAATTAGAAGCATTGCCAAGCGATTGGCTCCATTTTATGCATATCAGTGACACTTCTAAAGAAATTCCAACCACTCGGGATGGTTTGGTTCATGTCGCACGTGAAGAACGCCTGTATATCGGTGAAGGGAGTATCGATTTTGCAGCTATCTTTGAGCGTATACCTAACATCCCCTTCTCAATCGAGCTTCCTAACGTAAAGCAAGTAAAAGAATTGGGCTATGAAGGGCATGCACGTCGGTGTTTGGAAACCGCAAAGCAATATTTTGCAGTGTTATCAGCTTAGGAGCCGTTACGAATATACAAAATGAGTATTTCCTGTTAGAATATTCGAAATTCAATAGGTTAACTCTTAAAATTAGATATGAAAATTACAAACACTCCTAAAATAGAAGGAGACGATAGCAAGACTTCGCCTCCCATCGTCGATAGCCTTGCTACGGCTCTCCGTATCCTTGATTTTTTCACCACCAACGAGCCGGAACTTTCTTTGAGGCAACTCAGTGAAAAGTCCGGACTCTACAAGAGTCGCATCCACAGATTATGCTGGACGCTCGTTGCCTCAGGTTTTCTGGTTCGCATGCCGTGGTCGAGCTACCGACTTGGTCCAAAACTGATGACTCTTGGTAAAATCTATGAAAACACCAATACGGTGGTAACAATTTCCCGGCCTGTTATGCGTGAACTTGCCAACACAACCGGTGAATCGGTTGCGTTGTTTAGTCTTAGTGGAGAAATTGCATTCTGTTTGGCCCGGGAATTTGGTCGTTCAAGACTTGTTTTCGCAATCCAGGAAGGAGATAACATGCATTTGCATGCCTCTGCTGCCGGGAGAATCCTTTTAGCCTATGGCTCTGAAGAGTTACGGGAAAAAATTCTTAACGTTCAGCAATTCGAACAGTTCACATCATTAACTATCACCGATCCGCAAAGAATCAGAGACGAACTGGTCGCGATCAAGAAGCGCGGTTTTGCCGTAAATCGGGGCGAGCGGGAACTCGAAGTTGCCGCCATCGCCGCCCCTATTTTCAACCATGACAACAAGGTGGAATACGCCCTTGCCGTCGTAGGTCCGGTACAACGGTTTTCACTGAACAATGAAGAGGAAATAGTAACGAAACTTCTGGAAGCAACGGGCAGAATTTCGCAATCGCTCGGCGCTCCAGTCAAGTAGATACGAAAGAGTACCTTGTCGCTCCCTCACACCGCAGCAGAGGTAATAGAGGGAAGACCCCACGCGAATCCTGTCAACGGAAACACCCCAGACAGATCGCCGGGGATACCCTAAATGCTCACTATGCCAACAGTGCAGCAAAAAAACGGTCTCACCGTAACGCCTGAAGGTTTTTCTTAGATCAGCGCGCACATACCTTCCAGCAAACCATCGCAGCACCTTATACGGCAGCCCTTGCCGGAGTGCTCCAACAATTCCGCCTCTTATGTCCTGGTGAACAGGATATCATTCTTGATTTACATCAGAACACCGCTCCAGCTGTGGCTGGTGATTTTTCTTCAACCACTTTAACTGATTAATATTTATAAATAAACAGAAAAATTATGCAATACAATTCTTGATTCGTTTTTTATTGACACACTAAAATCCATCATGTATCCTGCTCTACAGAATATAATTCTATTTTCGCGAATCGTTCCGGCATTGTCGCCATTTACCTTTATTCAAGGGTCCAATTGTCATTATTCAAACAAGGTGATATTTTCAATATTAGATGATATTATGATTTTCAACAGAACATACTTGCAATAACCTCTATTGTAAGAATGCCTTAACAACCTGGATTCACTGGATCCATCGACACAAGGGAGGAGAACATGTTTCGATCAATTCTTGTATTGGGAATCGCCGGGGCGATTGCAGCTTTTTCGGTAAGTGCTTTTGCCGGACCGACTATCAAACTGGGCCATGTCGACCCTGCCGAATGGCAGACCTCGAAAAAAGGTGCCGCCGGCGTCATTTTCAAGAACATCGTCGAAGGTGAGACCGATATCAAAGTCGAACTGTTCCCGGCCAGTGCACTTGGCGCCGAAAATGATCTGGTCCAGCAGGTACAGGAAGGCACCACCCAGATGGCTTTTGTCTCCGGTGCCATGGCTAAAGTCTGCAAGGCAGCAGATGTACTGAACATTCCATACGAATTCGCCTCTGCCCCTATTGCCTGGGACGTACTTGACGGACAGTTCGGCAAGGACCTTGCCGAGCACTGCCTGAAGCAGTCCGGGCTTCGCACTCTGGCCTATGGCGAAACCGGCTTCCGTAACTTCACCAACAACGTCCGGGAAATCAAATCGCCAGCCGATATGAAAGGGCTGAAATTCCGGGTCCAGCCGATCACTCTCTATGTAGAAATGGTCAAATCCCTGGGTGGCGAACCGACCCCCATCGCCTGGCCCGAAGTTCCCAGTGCCATGACCACCGGCGTCATTGACGGTCATGAAAATCCCGTAGGCGTCATCTACAGCAACAATCTCCACAAACTGCAGAAATACATGATCCTGGATGGTCATGTGTACGGCGCCGACTTCTTTGTCATTAACGACGATTTTTTCCAATCGCTGCCGGCAAATGACCAGGCTATCATCGCCAAGGCTGCGCGCACCGCCGGGCTTATGGGACGCGCCATCCAGCAATTCACCACTGCCGATGGCGTCACCAAGGTTGCCGCTGAAGGAATGAAGGTCTACTCTCCTACCGCCACCGAACTGGAGCAGTTCAAGACGCTGGCCCAACCGGCCGTGCGCAAATGGCTGGCCGGTGAACTGGGAGCCGATGCTGTCTGGATTGAAAAACTGGATGCCGCCGTCGCTACCGCTTCCAAGTAATCCTGTTGTTGAGCCTGGCAGCCGGGGCTGATATATTCTTCCCGGCTGCCGCTTCCTTGAGACCATTGCGGTGTATACCTTGCCGGATCACCGTCCCTGGAGGAACCCATATGTACAGCACCGTTGAACGGATATCACGGTTTTTCACCAAAATTTTTGCCGACGGCGCGTCAATTTCCATGGTCGCTGTTTTCCTGATTGTTTTCATCAACTCCGTGCGCCGCTACAGCATCGGCAAATCGTATGAATGGGGCGAAGAACTGCCGGTGTTCATTGCCATCTACGGCATCATGTTCGGCATGGCTTACGCCTACATGCAGGATCGGCACGTACGGTTCACCATCCTCGTCGGTTTTCTATCGGCATCGTTCACCCGCAAGCTGTATCTGCTGGTCGACCTGATCGTCATCGCCACCGGCGCAGTGCTCTCCTGGTCCGGCTGGTTGTTCATCATCAAACGGGGCGGCATGGAATCGTCGGGCATGATTAACCTGGCTAAGAGCCTGAAGGACATTACCGGCTGGGACCAACTGATCTGGCTAGGCCATTTCTACCCATACCAGGCGGCAATCATCCTCGGTGGCATCCTGTTAGCCATTGCCGCCACCCTCAAGCTGCTCTCCCGACTTACCAAACCTCAAATGCCAATATTGGTAGAGCGGGAGACACTATGATATACGCAATTTTGCTCATTTGCCTGATCATCGGCGTACCGATAGCTTTTTCGATCATCGCCGCTCTGATGTATTTCATGGCTGCAGGAGAACTCCCCTATCACCTCCGCCTGATAGCCACCCAGATGTACGGCGGCATGAAATCATATCCCCTGCTCGCCATCCCCCTTTTCATTCTCGCCGGCGACCTCATGAACGAGGCGGGAATCACCAGCCGCATCATTGGCTTCACCAGTATCCTGGTCGGCCGGTTTCGTGCCAGCTTAGCGTTAGTCAACATCTGGTCCTCGGTTATCTTTGCCGGACTCTCCGGTTCTGCAGTCGCCGATACCTCAGCCATTGGCCGGGTTTTTATCCCGGAGATGGAACGGCGCGGCTATCCACGAGATTTTTCTGCGGCCGTCACTGCGGCCTCATCGGTCATCGGTCCGATCATCCCTCCGTCTATTCCGGTGATCATCTATGCCTTGACCGTCACCGGAGTCTCGGTACCTGCCCTTTTCCTTGGTGGAATCGGCCCTGGCTTGATTCTTGCCACGCTTCTTTCCGTCTATGTTATGACCTTTGCCGGACACTACGAGAAACCTGAGTTACTGAAGCCCGGGACATCCAAAAAGAGTGTGCTTCTCCAGGGTATCATCCCCCTGTTTATGCCGGTTTTCGTGGTCGGCAGCATCCTTCTCGGCGTAGTCACTCCCACTGAGGCTGCCAGCTTTGCCGTGGCCTATGCCCTGATCGTCGGCCTTTTTGTCTTCAAGGAGTTGAAATGGTCGGCCTTATTCGGTATTTTCGGCCGGTCCATGCGCGACAGTTCGGTCATCATGATCGTCATCGCCGCAGTAGCCGCAGGAAACTGGTTACTGACGTACAACCGCGTCCCCAATATGATCACCAGCTTCGCCCTTGAATTCATGACCGCCAAGTGGATGTTTCTCATTTCCACGATGATTCTGCTCCTCGTTGTCGGCCTTTTCCTCGAGGGCATTGCCGCGATGCTGGTTTTGGTACCGATTCTCCACCCCATAGCCGTCAGCTTGGGTGTCGATCCCACCCACTTCGGTATCCTGGTTGTCTTCAATCTGATGATCGGCCTGATAACCCCACCCATGGGGCTCTGTCTTTTTGTGGCGGACTCCATCGCCAACGTCGGTCTGGGGCGCTTAACCCGGCAGATCATGCCGTTTTTCCTGGTCGAACTGGCAGCGTTGATCATCATCACCTTTGTCCCGGCAACAGTTACCGGCATTCCGCGTTTTTTTGGCTTTTAGGAGAAGAATCATGGCAAATACATTACAATTGGGATTATTAGGTAACAATATCGATCGAAGCAGGATGAAGAATCTAATAGAACTGCTCGGAGAACTGAATGATTTAGACGTTACCTATCGACTCATGGACCTGGCCGCCCGTCCAGCACCGGTATCCATTGCCGAGGAGTTGACGCGGTGCCGTGCCGAAGGATTTCGTGGCGTCAATGTTACCCATCCTTACAAACGAGATGCGTTTCATCATGTCACCACCATGCCGCACTTCCCCAAAGGACTCATCTCGGTGAACACAGTTCTCTTCGATACAGACAAAAACCTGGCAGACAACACCGATTATTCCGGATGCGTCCGCGCCTTCCACAATCAGTTCGGCGACACTTTTAAACCCGGCAAGGTTTTGATGCTGGGGGCGGGTGGGGTTGGTGTGGCCATTGCCTTTGCCCTCCAGCGTCTGGGCGTGGGCGAACTGGTACTCCACGATAAAAACCAGGAACCGGCAGAGGCTCTGGTCGGCCGAATGCAGGCAGCCGGCTTCGCAGCCAGACTTGCCGGGACCGACCTGATCGCCGAAATGACGCAGACCGACGGCCTGATTAACGCGACCCCGAACGGTATGTTCCAATATCCGGGCAACCCATTTCCCCAGGCCGGTTTCGGTGCACAGCGCTGGGCTTTCGATGCGGTCTACACCCCGGAGAACACCGAATTTCTCCAGCAGTGCCGCAACCGCGATATAGTCACCCTCTCCGGTTTTCAGCTCTTCCTCTACCAGGGCCTGGATGCCTTTTACCACTTCACCGGCATCACCGTTGATGCTGCAAGAGCGAAAACCGAGTTCCTCAAACGCCATCCTCTGGAGATGGCGACATAAACCTTCATCGCGGATTAAATCATGTATCGCTTCGAACACGAAGACAATGAATCAAGCATACTTCAGGATCACAAGATCAACTTATACCAAACGATCAAATCTGATATCCTGATGGGGCATTTCACCCCCGGCAGCAAGCTGAAGATCGAGGTGCTCAAAAAGC
>Ga0214472_10007483_pt1 | contig 11429 bp, 11 predicted proteins | sample RVTome_6_FD_207662 | JGI IMG/M metagenome (GOLD analysis project Ga0214472, IMG submission 207662) | Soil microbial communities from uranium-contaminated site in the Upper Colorado River Basin, Wyoming, United States - RVT140D175 | ecosystem: Environmental > Terrestrial > Soil > Contaminated >...
GCTGGCTGGCAACGCTATATACTAGTACCACGCAGTCCGATCTGGTGCCATCATGTTTTTTTATGGCAGGGACATTTGCTGCCATTGTTTGATATAGAGGTTTATATCAATACCACAATGGACAGACCCGCCGCACCATTATCCAATACCGGTGATTTTACCGGTGTCATTGCCTACGAAAATCAACATGGACAAATACACTATGGTGGCCTGAAACTGAGCTCACCACCTGTTATCAAGGTAGTCAGTGATGATGCAATATGCGATTATCCTGATAATTATCCGGAATGGAGCAGGATTGCCCTGTCCTGCTTCGAGGATCCTGGTATCGGATCTGTACCAATTCTGGATATACAACAACTCTTTTGTGCCAGACCACAAGCAGTCGCCACAATCACTGACAACGCAGACATATAACCATGAGATTTCTGATTATCGATGATGACGCAAGTGTGCGTGCCCTGCTGAAAAAACGCCTGCTGCAAAAATGGCCTGCCGCTGTAATTGAAGCTTATGACCCACTAAAGTCCGGCGCGCCGGATACTGATTTCCCATGGGAAAATTACAATCTCGTTTTTCTTGATTATGATCTTGGCCTGGATAACCTGAATGGTCTTGATCTTTTAAACAGAATCAAGCAGCAGGAAAGCTCTCCTTTCGTGATAATGGTGACAGGTCACGATAGTGTGGATATTGCTGTCAAGGCTATAAGGCAGGGTGCGAATGATTATTTGATCAAATATGATGTGGTCACTGAAAAATTATTTGAAATGATCGACCATGCCCTCGCTTCAGGTGAAATCTCCCAGGATCTTAAGAACATTGCCACTTCGGCACAAATAAAATCCGGGCAAAATCAGGAATGGCAGATACCTGGATATACCTGTCTCTCGGAAATCCGCAAGGGACAATCAACAACATTGCTCGCGGAGCGACTGGAAGATAAACAGCGTGTTGTATTGAAAGTATTGACAATACAGGATGCAAAATCATCTGCCGTGTTATTGAAACGGTTTGCACAAGAGTTGAATATCCTGGCCGATCTTGATCATCCGAATTTGATCAAGGTGCTTGATCATGGCGTTACCCCGAATTACGCATGGTACGCAACAGGGTTCATGACACGCGGTGACCTGGCAAGACGGATTGCGCAGGGTAAATTGACACCGAAACAAATAAAAAGCTATATCATGCAAATTGCAGACGGGCTACTCGTATTACATCAAAAAGGTATTGTTCACAGAGATATAAAACCCAGTAATGTCCTGTTCAAGGACCAGGACACATTGGTCATAGCCGACCTCGGTATAGCCAAAGACCTTTCCTGTGAAGAGGCTTTTACCATACAGGGAGATGTATTGGGCACACCTTATTATATGAGCCTTGAACAAATAAACGGTTCACCAGTTGACAAACGTAGTGATATTTACAGCCTCGGAGTAGTGTTGTACGAATTGCTCAGCGGAGAACGGCCCTACACAGGCGAATCCATTATGGAAGTAATATACAAACATACTTCACAGAATATTCCGGCTCTGCCTGATTCTGTCAAACACTGGCAACCAGTGATTAATAAAATGCTGGCCAAAAAGGTTGGTGACCGGTATCAGGATCTGGAGCAATTTATTGCTGCTGTCAAGGAAATCGAGACCTGATGGAACCACTATCATGTAATTCCGGTAAAGCTGTTACATCATTGTGAACAGTAATAATCTATATCCTGCTGGTCAGCATCCTGACTTTAGCAGTGTGACAGAAAATCAGGGTGGCAAGCAGCTTCTCGACGAGCATCATCCACTTGTACGCGCCAGCCTTCTGGAGATTCTCTGTATTTCCATCCCCGCAAGCCAGTTTACTATTGCCGCCGGAACCTTAATCTGTATTTTTGTCTTCTATGGACACACTCCTGCCCAGGTTTTGTTTTCCTGGCTCAGTGCCGTTGCCGGAGTATCTGCCGTTCGTATATATCTGGCACGGGATTTCCTGAGCAAGCCCGGGAATTCCAAGCAACTTGAACGTTTCTATTTAATTTTTAATGGCTGGACAGCAGCAATGGGCCTGACACTGGCCGCAGGCGCCATTTTCCTCCCGCCGCCAGACTCAACGTTGCTGGTAGGGTTCAGTATTATGATACTGTTTGCCATTGGCAGTGGTGCCGTGGCTGGCATGGCTGCCGCCCCCCATACTCTTATAATATTTATCCTCTGTTGTTACGGGCCGCCGGCATTCTGGTTAATAGCGACCCGCCCGTATGAACAACAGATACTGGCTGTACTGCTCATTATCTATATCGGTCTTACGTTCGTCATTACAAGTCACCAGCACCAGACTTTTCTTCGAAATATATTATTGAGATTACAAAACGAATCATTGGTCAAGCGTTTACGTGAAGATGCCATGGCCAAGCTGAACATCAGCAACAAGCTGGAAGAAAGTGAACAACGCCTGCGTGACCTGTTTGAAAATGCGAGTGACCTGATATTTGTGATTTATGTCGATGGCACATTTGCCTATGTCAACCAAAAATTCCTGAAAGCCCTTGGTTATTCTGAAACAGAGTTAAGGAACCTGCATCTTTCAGATGTAGTTCATCCTGATTATCTTGATGCTTTCTGGAAGAGCCAGGATTTGCTTCTATCAAAACCTGAATTGACAATTGAGTCAGTGCTTGTCTGTAAAGACGGCACGTTGATTGATATTGAAGGAACATTGAACTGTGTTATCAAGTTTGGGAGGCCTTACCAGATTCGCGGATTTTACAGGGACATTACGCTACGCAAGCAGGCCGAACATGAATTACATGCAGCCCAAAGCAAATACCAGAACATTGTTGATAATGCCCTGGATATTATTTTTACAACTGATATGCAGGGTAAAATTACATTTGTTAACAAGGTATCGAGTGATATTACCGGCTACAGTATTGATGAATTGACAGGCCGGGATTTTCTGCGGCTGGTACGCCCAGATTACCGTAAAGTTACAGGTAAATTTTTTGAAGACCAGATAAATAACAGGACACCGGGCAGCCGCTATCTGTTTCCAATCCTTACAAAAAATCACGAAGCTAAATGGATTCAACAGTTCACCCAGATACTGTTTGAAAATGGCCAGCCATCCGGTTTTCAGGGTGTAGCCCGGGATGTGACTGACCGGATTAAAACTGAAGAAGAACTACGCCGGGCGAGAGACGAAGCAGAAGCAGGCAAACAGGCTGAGGAACAATTTATAGCCTGTGTAAGTCATGAAATACGCACACCAATGAATGCCGTTGTTGGTTTTATCGATTTATTATCAAAAACCAGTCTGGAACAGTTACAACAGGAATATCTGTGGAGTCTGAAGCATTCTTCCGACAGACTGCTGAAAATCGTCAATGATTTGCTGGAATACAAGCGTATACAGGCAGGCAAAATTGAGTTCGTCAATACCTCGTTTTCTCTGGCAAATGTACTTAAACAACAGATAAGTATTTTCTCAAATCAGGCCAACTCAAAAAGTATTGAGCTTCGCTACATCGTTGATACTTCCGTGCCGGATGCACTGCTGGGTGATGAGGCAAGACTCAGCCAAATTTTGCAAAATCTGATCAGCAACAGTATTAAATATACCGAACATGGTTATGTTCATATTAGAGTTGCAAAAATGAATACTGACAACCATAAAGTTCGCCTGCAGTTCTCGGTAACAGACACGGGAGCAGGCATACCTGAAAACAAGCTGTCTGATATTTTCAATACATATCAACAAGTAGATGCAAAACGCGATTCCTTCAAGGGCAGTGGCCTGGGTCTTGCGATCTTCAAAAACCTGGTTGAGTTACAGGGTGGGGAAATTTACGTAGAGAGTGCTCCGGATCATGGTTCAACCTTCACTTTCTGGCTGGACTTTACTCCTGATCAACAAAGACTGCAGTCAGAAACGGAGGTTGATACTGCACAATTACTGCAAAATCTTGGTCCTATATCACTCTTGCTTATTGATGACGATTTGATGAATATCTACGTAGCAATGAAGTTTCTGGAAAGCTTTGACAATATTAGTGTTACTACTGCAGACGATGGCAAAAAGGCGCTGAACGAATTCAGTCAACGTGATTATGATATTATTATGACTGATATTAACATGCCGGTAATGGATGGTTATGAATTGACGCAGCATATACGTGAAGATTTCGACAAACCCAAAAGTGAAACTGTGATTGTTGCTTTGACCGCAGAGCTTACGCCCCAGGAAAAACTCAGAATGGCTGGTATTGATTATTATCTTATGAAACCGTTTACGCGTGAGGGCCTGTACAAAAAACTGTATGAGTCCCTCACCCGCCGGCATCATGAAAGCTGAATGATGAAATGACATGTCCATGAATAATCAAAACTTTATCGATCCTGAATTACTCAAAAGTAATTGCGCAGGTGACAAGTCCATGATGCGTGAACTCATTAATATGGGCCAGCTATCAGTCAGTAACTCAATAAAAGACGCAGGAAGTTCACTGGATAATGAAGATTGGGACAACCTGGCCAGGGTATTACATAAATTGAGGCCTGTTCTGTGTTATTGTGGCATTAACAGCCTGACTGATACACTTTTATCACTTGAAGGAAATGCCAGGGAAAGGAAAGACTTGCCTGAACTCATCTTACAGGTCACGGCAATGATGGATATACTGCAACAGGTCCATAATGAATTGGGGGACCAGTTAGGCTCGCTTTCAGATTGACAGTTTTCTGGGTAATATTACCCTGATTGTCTGTGAGTATATGCATATACAATAATAACGAGAGGCTCAGTAATGTCCAAAACAATAATGGTAGTTGATGATTCCAAATCAGTACGTGCCGTAATAGGCACCACACTGAAGATGGGCGGATATAACACCATCACTGCTGAAGATGGAAATGATGCCCTGACCAAACTTGGCCAGAAAGAAACCGGCAAGATTGATCTGTTCATCACGGATGTAAATATGCCAAACATGGACGGACCTGCCTTTATACAGGAACTCAAGAAAATTCCTCAGTATGCCAAAACACCGGTCTGCGTGCTGACCACTGAATCCGAACAGGGCAAGCTTGAGGCTGAAATGGCTGCATTGAAAGACGCCTGGATCACCAAACCGGTACAACCCGCACATGTACTGAATGTAGTAGGTGAGCTTTTAAGTGATTAAACAATCAATCTGAATATATTTTTACTTTTTTAACTCCATTCTTTCCAGTTAAGCCCTATCAGCAAATCGTCTGTACTCTGGAAACGTTCATCAGGATCCTTGGCGAGCAATCCATCCAACAAAGGTTGCAAGGGAGAAAATTTATCCGGTAACAAGGGTATAGGTTTATGCAAATGCCCTTCGAACACCTCTGTGGGTGTGGTGCCAACATATGGGTGGTTACCGGTCAGCATTTTGTACATGATAACTCCCAGGCTGTACAGATCGCTGCGCTGATCTGCTTCCTTGCCCATAATTTGTTCAGGACTTATGTAGTACAGTGTCCCCATCAATGCGCCATCCACTGTCAGCTGTTTCTGTAGTTGATCAGATTCCACAGCCTTGGCTATACCGAAATCTGTAATGGCGAGACTGTTTTCAGATCGGAACAGGATGTTTGCAGGTTTCATGTCCCTGTGCACTATACCTTTGGCATGAGCAGCACCCAGACCTTCGGTGATCTGATGCAGGTAATCAATGGCTGTCCGGCTATCCAGTCCTTTTTTAAGCCGCTCGGCCAGATCACCCTGACTGAAATATTCCATGGCGATATAGGCAAAACTGCTGGCAAATGCCCGCTCATAAATCTGGACTATGTTTGGATGTTCAATCTGCGCAATCAGTTTGTATTCCCGCATGAAACGCCGTAACAAGCTTGCATCATCATTGTTATTCAGACTTAGAACTTTCAACACAACCATGAGATGATCTTCATCACGTTCCGCAAGATAGATAGAAGCCATACCACCCTCTCCAATTTTCTGTTGGATGGTATATCCCGGCACAATAATCGGGATGTCTGCTGACTGTGCAGGTTTATGCAGTAACGAACTGGTTGTGTGTCTCGAAGTCGATTTAGTGGATGATTGCGCTATACTCGCAGATTGTTCTGTAACTTTTGATACAGCAAGCGCTTCTGCATCATTTTCACTCGTTGATAATAATCTGGTTTTTTCAAAACCATCTTCTTCCGGTCTGGCCGCTATTCTGTCTGGTACATTTTGCAGAATTTTCAGCTTGTCCTCGGGGCTTAGAAGCTGGGTTTTTTCTGCTGCTGTACGCGTTTCAACTGGCCGTCTTTGTCCCTCACCGATAGATGAAAGTATGCTATTTATGGTTTTTGAGAATACTTCCGGTGTCAGTGTGTTTTTATCCAGAAAACCGTCAACCCCCGATTTCAGTGCTTTTCTGGCCAGCTTGTCGCTTGCATATCCGGTCAGCATTACAACTGGTGGCAAATGTTCGTCCTCTATAAGTTGAGTTGCCCAATCGAGCCCATTCTCGTCCGCAAGCCCCAAATCATAATCCAGCAACAGCAAATCATAGCGGCTCCAGTTGAAAGATTTTTCCGGTAATCCACAACGGGGATCATACATTTCCAGTACCGCTTCAGCCCAATATGCATGCACACAGAAACGGACCAGAAACTCCATGTCCTCTGCGTCATCAATAATCAATATTCTATTCAACATCCGGAAGTATCTCTCAAAACAAAGTAACGTCACCCTTGGTCATGGATTCCTGCTGGGCTGGATTGCTGAGGTTCAATGCCTCTCGGGTTTTGCCAACTTCAACCTGGCAATTTTTCAGAATCTCCAATACAGCACCTGTATTCTCAATAACATCCGGATTGAGCTTTTCAATATTGGCATGTATACACCTCAACAAATTTTCGGTTTCCTCAACACGTTGCCTGGAGTGGCGGATCAACTGCTGAAGAATATCCTCAAACTGGAGTGAAATGACAGCTCTTGAAACAAATACGCTCATTTGCTGGGTAGAAGATAACAAGGCAGTAATATCCTGATTTGCACCCGCAGCCTCCGTCTCACCCTGGGCTCGCAACCTGGCAGCCTGTGCTGTGATCTGGTTGCTCATGACACTGAAACATTCCGAAAGATTGATTATGGCTTCATGTAACAGTTTACTCATGCGTAACAATTCACTGTCCAGCAGCTCTTGCTCTTCTATAAGTAAATCGCTGGCCGTTTTGGACAACAGCTTGAGCGTATCAAATACTTGTGATTCAGGGTTATCTGTCATGGGAATTTAGCGTGAATGATTTAACGATGATTTCGGTCAATTATACCCTCAGGCATTGTCAGTCAGATAAAATTTCTTGTGCAGATACAGCCGGAGCTTGTATACAGGCGCTTAATTTTGCAGGGCATTAACCGCAGAAATGATCCCTGATGGAATTTGATCAAGCGGCAATATTCGCTGTGCTGCACCGAGTTTGACTGCCTCCCCCGGCATACCCCAGACTACACTGCTTTTCTCATCCTGTGCAATTGTAGCCGCGCCGGCTTCGCGCATTTCATTTAGTCCTCGTGCTCCGTCTGCTCCCATGCCGGTTAGTATCACTCCAATCGCATTTTTGCCGGCATTCTGGGCGACGGACCGGAACAATACATCTACCGAAGGCCTGTGCCGATTCACTGGTGGCCCATCATTTAACTGGCAACGATACCTGGCACCATCACGCACCAGCAACAGGTGTCTGTCACCAGGCGCTATATAAACATGGCCGGGCAAAATTTGTTGGCCATCTGCAGCCTCAACAACCGTCATGGCAGAGTTCAGGTTCATACGCCGTGCGAATGCCGAGCTGAACACCGGCGGTATATGCTGGGCTATCAGTATAGCAGGATTGTCCGGGCGTAATTGCGTCAATATTTCCTTGATGGCTTCCGTGCCACCTGTGGATGCACCAATTGCGACGACCTTTTCCGTGGTCTTCAACGTCCTGATCTGTGCCGGACGTTGCAGTATGACCGTCGTAGAATATTTTTCATCAATGGAGTCTGTATCCTGCCTGTATGACTTGACAGAGGATGTTTGCTTGTTCGCAGCACGGTAATCACGTGCAACAACTTTGACCCGTGCTGCTGATTTAATCTTGCTGACGATATCTTCTGCGTAATCACCCAGAGAATTGGCAATATCTATCTTGGGTTTGCTGATGAAATCTATTGCGCCTGCAGCAAGAGCTTCCAGTGTGGTTTCAGCTCCCTCTTCAGTCAGGCTTGATATCATTATCACAGGCATGGGCCGCAGACGCATAAGTTGTCGTAGAAAACTGATGCCATCCATCTTTGGCATTTCAACATCCAGCGTAAGCACGTCCGGATTCAGATCTTTTATTTTCTGCCTGGCGATATGCGGATCCATGGCTGTACCCACGATCTCGATCTCGGGATCGGAATTCAGGATTTCAGTCAGCAACCTTCTGACCAGTGCGGAATCATCAATAATCAGTACACGGATTTTTCTCATGCCATCATCTTGATTTCGTCAAAAACATAATTAAAACAATTCAACATCAGGTTTGACCGGTTGTTTTTCCAGTTCATTAATATATTTCCGTTCTCGAGCGTAGAAAGTTTCGTTGTGCAACCTGAACAGTTTCTTGACAAACGCCCGGCCGGTAGCAGGATAAAACAATACCTTGCGTGGATGGTCCCCACCGAGATCTTCGGCAACAACCCTGATATTTTCATTCTTCAGATACTTCCGCACAAAATCTATATTATCCTTGCCTACGTCAGTAGTAATGTTCAACACCCGGCCTCCCCCAAACAGTTTGGCTTCGAGATTATCGCGGCTACCACCATGTGAAAGGACTACGTTAATAAGGCGTTCCATTGCTACAGTACCGTAGCTGGCCGCAACACTGACAGGACTGCTCCGCCAATGGTCTTTGGTGACCTTGTCACCTGGCAACATGAAATGATTCATTCCGCCTATGCCAATCTTTTTGTCTCGAATACAGGCCGAAACACATGAGCCAAGCACGGTGGTTATCAGTTCATTATTCATGGAGACATAATACTCACCCTGTATGATCTTGGCGGCGTAAATATTGTTTTTTGTATCCCAATATCGCGTAATTTTTTCAAATCCGGGTAACGTAGGTGGCAAAACGCTATAAAGTACTGTGTTATCAGTTACCATGATTAATTAACTTTCCTGTAAATAGTACGGCCGATAGACCGGAACTGATCACTGACTCCAAATAAATTCTCGGAGTGACCTATAAACAAGTATCCCTCCGGTACCAGAATATCAGCAAAACGCTGAAACAACTCTTTTTGCCTGGGCTTGTCGAAGTAAATCACAACATTCCGGCAGAATATTACCTGGAATGGTCCATGCATCGGCCAGGGGCGCATCAGATTCAACTGGCGGAAGGAGATTCGTGATTTTAACTCAGGCCTTACCTTGACCTGACCCAGATTGGTATCATCGCCACGTAATAACCACTTTCTGCGTTTTTCATCTGATACCTTCTCCAGCTGGTCCATTCTGTAAACACCTTGTTGGGCCCTTCGTAGCACGGTCGAATCGAGATCAGTAGCCAGAATTTTCACATCCCATCGATCCAGCTCAGTATTATCTCGCAAGATCATTTCAATCGAATAAGGTTCCTCGCCTGATGAACAGCCCGCAGACCATATTCTTAACTTTCCCGGATTTGCTCTTCCATGCTGGTTTATCAGCCATGGCAGCACTGACTCAGCCAGAAAGGAGAAATGGTGTTCCTCGCGGAAAAAAGAGGTAACGTTGGTTGTGATAGCGTTGACACAGGCAACCAGTTCTTCCTCGTCTCCGGAACGCAGCAGATCACAGTATTGCTTGAAATCACTCATTCCCAGATCACGCAACCGCTTTGCCAGACGCGCATAAACCAGTTCACGTTTCCCGGGGGGAAGGTGGATACCGGAGTGTCCACCGATTAATGCACGGATATAATCAAAATCCTGATCAGTAAATACATAGCTGCTGTTCAAACCTTGTTTCATAACTGTGCTTATTAGTGACTGGTATCATCCATTAATTGATAATAATCTTTTGAGGTTCATTGATTTTCCTCCAGCCCTGCTGCCCTGGTCAGACCTAATAATTCAGCTGTTCCCGAATATGCTGCTGACCAGCCTGTCCAGCTGATTTTTCCACCCCGTTTTTGAATTGTTTTGGAGAAGGCAAGAAGCAACTGCAAGCCCGCAGTATCAATATGCTCAACCTTGCTCACATCAATCTGAATTTCACGGATACTCACATGACCAAGTAACAGTTCTCTAAGTTGACTGACTTCAGACAGTGTGATGACGGGGTCCAGAGTTATGTATACGGGCTCCTGACCCGCATTTGTCTGGCTTGCGGCCACGGGAATATTTTGATCAGGGTTTGTTGAATCTATTTGCGAATCAAGCTGGGTTTTACCATGATCCTTTTGTTCACCCCCTGCTTCATCCTTCCCCAGCCAGCTCAGTGGATCATCTCCAAGGACAGAGGTCGATTTTTTCTTACGGCTTGCCATCACATATACCTCGCATGAATAAAATCTTTAGCCAGATTCAGATAATCCTCAGCTCCATTATCATTTTTTTTGTATTCAAACACGGTTTTACCGAAACCCGGGGACTCTGCCAACGCCGCTGTTTCCCGTATCGGTGTTGCCAGTATTTGTCCCGGGAAATATTCAACCAGTTTGTCCCGGACTTCATGACACAAACGTCTTTTCCCATGAAAACGCGTCACTACTATAGTCTGCGGGATGCTATCGTTTCTTCTCGTGGAATAATTACGTAATGTGAGAACCAGGCCGGAAAGACCCCGCAACGCCAGATAATCAGCAGCAACAGGCACCATGACACGGTCAGCCGCTGACAGTGCGTAATCCATAATAACTCCGGATGCAGGCGGACAATCAACAAATACAAATTCCTCATCCCGAAACAGATCTCTAAGACTTTCAGAAAAAGTTTCAGGCGCCATTATGTTTTGTGTATTAGCTTCAAGCTTTTTCAGTGTCTGGCCTGAAGGTAATAACTGCAACCTTGCATTTGACTTCAAAAGTTTTTGGTCTGTATTTGTCCCATACAAAATCATATCACCCACACCGGTGTCATTTTGTCCGGCAAAACCCAGATAGGCTGTCAGATGTCCCTGTGGATCAAAATCAATTGCTGATACCTTATGCCCCAGCATGGCCACAGCATATGCAAGGTTCGCAGTGGTCGTGGTTTTTCCCACTCCACCTTTCTGATTAACGACCACTATGATGTTCACAGGTAGTGGTTGTAATTGATATTCATATTGTTAACAACGCATGGGTTTTTTTGATCAAAACTCCTTCCAGTCACCATCATCTTCTGTCTGCAATTTTGGTAAAATATTCTTTGAATCCTGCACTGGTTTCGCAGCTGTAAGTTTC
>Ga0214472_10007484_pt1 | contig 11428 bp, 11 predicted proteins | sample RVTome_6_FD_207662 | JGI IMG/M metagenome (GOLD analysis project Ga0214472, IMG submission 207662) | Soil microbial communities from uranium-contaminated site in the Upper Colorado River Basin, Wyoming, United States - RVT140D175 | ecosystem: Environmental > Terrestrial > Soil > Contaminated >...
CGGAACGTGGAATCGATGTCCCGACCCAACACCGCCGTGTGGGATATGTGTTTCAGGAAGATCGCCTGTTTCCGCATCTTTCAGTACGCAAGAACCTGCTTTACGGCTGGAACAGGGTTGCTCGTTCGGAACGCCGTATTCAACTTGACCAGGTCGTCGAGGTTCTGGGCATCGAAGCCCTTTTGGAACGCGGGCCGGGAAAGCTTTCGGGGGGTGAAAAGCAGCGGGTGGCGCTCGGCCGCGCATTGCTGGCCAATCCCAGACTGCTGCTGATGGACGAGCCGCTCGCCGCTCTGGATCAGGCCCGCAAGGAAGATGTCCTGCCCTTTATCGAGCGATTGCGCGATGATTTCGAGATTCCCATTGTTTACGTCAGTCACAGTATGGAAGAAATCGTGCGGCTGGCGGACACCATGGTTCTCGTGTCGGACGGACGTGTAGAAGCCGTCGGCGATGTCGATGAGGTCATGGGGCGTCTGGATCTCCGGCCACTGACGGGTCGCTATGAAGCCGGTGCCGTTATCAATGCCAAGGTTTCTGCCCACGATCATGAATTTCGTCTGACCGAGCTGCAGTTTGGTGGCGGCGTTCTGCGTATTCCTCAGCTGGAGGTGCCGACCGGCACCCTGCTTCGCTTGCGGATACGCGCGCGCGACGTTTCACTTGCTCTGTCACCGCCGGAAAATATCAGTATCCAGAATGTTTTTCCGGCGACGATCATCGATATCGGAAGCGAACCGGGTGCACAGGTCGATCTGCGGTTGGATGCCGGTGGTTCCGTGGTCTGGGCCCGGATTACCAAGCGTTCTCTGACCACCCTCGGTCTCGCGCCCGGACGCGGGGTCTATGCTATGGTCAAGGCGATTGCCGTCGACCGGCACAGTCTGGGACGTGTCACCGGACCGGAAAGATTCCTGTCTGCTGAGTAGTCATGGATCAGAGTTTCTCATCTGGCCTTCCGTTTCTTTAATAGTTAGTGACGGCCACAATCATTGCCCATTAAAGCGATAATCCACTGTTGGTTGAGTGGCTGGGGATCAACCGGGGCGAGACCGATAAAATACATCGAAACAACGCCGTAAACCTGCTTAACTAACGGCGTGGAAATGAAACCGAGCAGCGCAAATTTATAAATGCCGGGAAAAACGTGACCAGAGTTGGACGAACGCATTGCAACGCTGGTTCCAACGCTTCCGATCACGGTAAATTATCGCTAGACTTGGGTGGGGACCTTCACTGACTATTGCGCAGCAAAACCTGCTTATAAACCGGGAGACTCATATGTCTAAAAAAAATCATGCGGATAAATCCGCAACAAATATCGGGAAAAAACAAAATCTTAGTCGCCGCAGCGTGCTTCAGGGAGCAGTCGCCGTCGGTGCCGTACTGGCCGCACCTGCTATCATCAGCAGGCGCGCTCTGGCATCGTCGGGCGAACTCAACGTCCTGATGTGGTCGGACTACCTGCCGCCGGAATTTCTGGAGGGTTTCAAAAAGGAAACCGGAATCACGATCAACCATACCGGCATCGGCTCGAACGAAGAAATCATCAACAAGATGAAAGCGACCAAGGGTCGCGGTTTCGATCTGGTCAGCCCGACCAACATGCGGTCTCCACAGTGGATCGACCTGGGCCTGCTCCAGCCCTTCGACAGCGCCAAGGTCAACACCAGCACGCTGAATCCCGCAATGGTTGCCGTCGGTGAAACCGAGTGGAACTTCGAAGGCAAGGGTGTTCACTGGCTGCCGCAGCTTTGGGGTACCGAGGCACTCGGCTGGCGTACCGATCTCTGGCAGCCTGAAGGCGGTGTGCCGAGCTACGGCGATATCTGGTCCCCTGAAATGAAGGGCAAGACCATGGGGCGTCCGCACTCGATGATGCTGGGCGCTGGTCTTTATCTCGAGACCACGGGCGATCTGGCGCCGGGCTCCATGCGCAAAGCCTATGACAGCGAAGAGGTCATGCGCCCGATCTGGGAGAAGGTCACCAAGTTCTGTATCGACAACAAGGAGCAGGTAAAGCTGTTCTGGGACGACGCGGACAGCCAGAAGAACGGCCTGCTGAACGATGGAGTCGTCATCGGTCAGACCTGGGACGGCCCGATCCTCGCCATGAAGTCGGCAGGCGAGCCGGTGACCTATCAGGCTCCGAAGGAAGGTGCACTGGCCTGGGTTGACGGGATCTCAATGCCGATCGGCGCAGAGAATATCGACGAGATCTATGCCTTCCTCAATTACAGCTTCAAGCCGGAAAACGGTGGTCTGACCGCCGACAAGACCGGATACAATTCGGCTGTTCTTGGTGCGGACCAGCACATCTCTGAGGTCGCCAAGAAAAACTTCTCTGAGGCCTATCCGGGTGATGCACTGACCAACCTCTTCCCCTGGCCGAAAGAACCGCAGTGGTACGCCGACGTCAGGACGGAATACCGCAACAAGTTCGTCAACGCATAACGGCTTTCGAACGGATAAACTCCCGGGGACAATGTTTCCCGGGAGTTTCGCGGTGTTATTCAGCAGTATTGCGGTGCAGACGCCTCCCGGCTGTCTCAGCTTTTCCACGTTTTTGCGTCGAGACCGCGCAAAAACAGGGGAATTGTGGCCGCATTGCCTTTTCGATCGGGGAGAAGAGGTCCAATGAGCGTAGATGTAAAACTGGAAGACGTCTGGGTCCGGTTCGGCAGTTTCACTGCGGTTAAGAACGCCAATGTTACCATCCAGGGAGGTGAGTTTTTCAGTTTTCTTGGGCCATCCGGCTGCGGTAAGACAACGCTTCTGCGAAGTATTTCCGGCTTTCAGGAGCCGACGGAAGGCCGGGTGCTGATCAGTGGACAGGACATGGCCGGCATCGGCCCCAACAAGCGCCCGACGGCGCTGATCTTTCAGAACCTTGCCCTTTTTCCGTTGATGTCCGTGGCGGAAAATATCGCCTTCGGGCTGGAAGTACGCGGCGTCGGCAAAACCGAGCGCCGCAAAAAGGCAGACGAGCTGCTCGATCTGATCGCGCTTTCCGGGCAGGGCGATAAAAAGATCAATGAACTCTCAGGCGGACAGAAACAGCGCGTGGCGATTGCCCGGGCCTTGGCGGTCGAGCCTGAAATTCTGCTGCTCGATGAGCCGCTTTCCGCGCTTGATCTGAAACTCCGCCAGCATATGCGGACGGAGTTGCGTGAGATTCAAAAACGCGTCGGCATTACCTTTATCTACATCACCCATGACCAGGGCGAAGCCCTGACCATGTCCGACCGGGTTGCGGTGATGAGCGAAGGCGTGATCGAACAGGTTGCAGATAGTGTCACGCTCTATAACTGTCCCGAAAAACCCTTCGTGGCGTCATTCGTCGGCGAAAACAACGATTTCCGGGGCAAGATCATTCAAACCAGTGATGGCTTTGCCGAAATCGAAACCTCGGAAGGCCGGTTCCGTGGCCGGGTATCCGACGGTAATCGCAACCTGTTGAGCGACAGCACTTCGGCCTCTCTTTTCGTCAGGCCGGAAGCGCTCAAGATTGCCGAAAGCGGCGGTGGCGCCGGCAATAACCTGCAGGCCCGACTGCTCCGGGAAGAATTCGAGGGCAACATGCGCCATCTCGTTCTCGAGTTGAACTCTGGTCAGCTGCTGCGCATGACGCTCGTCAACGACGGCCATGTTCTGGACTACGGCCCTGGGGCGACGGTCCCGGTGATGTTCAATCCGGAACTTGCGGTCGTTCTGCCTCATTAGAGCGTTGTGGCGCTTGGGGGCAACTCATCAAGTCAGACAAAGCCGGCGTTCGATATGTCGGGAGTGACCGGGCCGGGAGCCCGGAATTTGGGGGATAAACCATGGCATTGACCGCATGGTTCGAATATTTCTTCAAGAAGAATGGGGTCGTTCTTTCGATCTATCTGATGTCGGCTGTCCTGCTCTGGATGTTCATCATGATCATCCTTCCGCAGCTCTTCATGCTCGATTTCTCATTCCGCTTCAATTTGCCGCCGGGCAAGATGGGCGGACCGGAAGACGTCTACACCGCCTCCAACTATCGTTTTCTTCTGTTCGGCAGTCCCGGCAACCCCGATCCCTACAACATTATCGACACCACGGTCTTTGTCCGCACCATTGTAGCGGCGGTCTTCGTGACGCTGTTCGATCTGATGCTCTGCTATCCCATAGCCTATGCCCTGGCGATCGTGGCCAAGGGCGGCACCGCCCGCCTGATGATCCTTTCTCTCATCGTTCCCTTCTGGATCAACGAGATTCTGCGCGCCTTCGCCTTTCGCATTCTGTTCGGATCGAGCGGGGTCATCAATACGCTCGGCATGACCCTGGGGCTGTGGGACATGCCCTTTGACTTCATCAAGGCGGATATCGCCCTCTACGCCGGTCTGGGCTATGCCTACGTCCTGCTGATGATCTTTCCGATCTACAACGCCATGGAGAGCCTGGACCGCAACCAGTTGGAGGCCGCCCGTGATCTTGGTGCGCCGTGGTGGCGAATACACTGGCGCGTGGTGATCCCCTTCTCCAAACCCGGCATCGCTTCGGGCTGCACCATGGTTTTCATGCTCTCGGCCGGGGCGCTCGCCGCACCTCAGATCCTGGGCGGGCCAAGCAGCCTCTGGTTCACCCAGATCATCTACCAGTGGTTCAACACCGGTGGTAACTGGCCAAGAGGCTCCGCTTACGCGATTGTCCTTCTCGCGATCTGTATTCTGCTCGTTCTCCTGACGATGCGCGTGTTCAAGGTACGGATAGGAGAGATCGGCCGATGAACTCGACACAGTTTCTGCGCTTGGTCCTGGGCGCATACATCGTTCTTTTCTTTGGCTATCTCTTCGGCCCTCTGATCCTGATGAGCATCACCGCGTTCAACTCTTCGGAATTTCCCCGGATTACGCCGTGGGACTGCTTCACGATCGACTGGTTCGTGGTGCTGACCGAAGACAAACGGATCATGACCGGTCTCAGGAACAGCATCATCATCGGAATCGGCGTCGTCTGTCTCTCGGTTCCGATCGGACTGGCCGCAGCCATTATGCTGACTCAGGTCGGCCGCCGGATGAAGTCGGTCTTTTACACGATTGTCGTGTCTCCGATCCTGGTTCCCGGGGTGGTACTCGGTATCTCGACCCTGATCTTCTGGGACCGGCTCGGCACAATGTTCGACGCCAACTACAACTCGGTCTTCTACAACGGGATCTTCCTCTCGATACTGGGCCAGTCGACTTTCGTCTCGGCCTATTGCATGCTGGTTTTCACTGCGCGGCTGCAGCGTTTCGACCCGGTCCAGGAAGAAGCCGCACTCGATCTCGGCGCCACCAACGTCCAGGCGTTCTTCAAGATTTTGCTGCCTTTTCTCAAGCCCGCCATGGGCTCTGCCGCGGTCATGGCCTTTCTGGCTTCGTTCGAAAACTACAACACCACCATTTTCACCATCGTTGCCGAAAGCACCCTGACCACGGTGCTTGCCAGCAAGGTCCGGTTCGGGATCAATCCCTCCATTTCGGCCCTGGCGGTGATCATCGTCGTGCTGACCCTGATCTGCGCCATAATCCATGAAGCGATGAAGCGTCAGGAAGCGCGCAGCGCGGCCGCGGCCAGGGACGAACGCGCCGTCGCCGACTATGCCAGTGTCGGACGCTTCGCCACCAGCCCCTGGGCCGTCGTGCTTCTGATCTTTCTGGCCGGTCTTGGGACTCTGTGGCTTGCCACCCGTTACGATACCGGCACTTGCAAGATGAAGCTTCAGGAAGAACGGCAGTTGCGCAACGAGCAGAGTTTGCCCGCTGCGCCTGCAACGTCGTCTCCTGCAGCAACACCCGATGCAACAGCGCCGGCGGCATCGTCAGACACCCCTGCGTCAGCCCCTGCCCCTGCCCCTGCCGATAAACCCTATCAGGGTATCTTTGCGCCGCAAAACCTAGAGCCGGCAGCACCTAAGGACGATGAAGGGAATTAGAGTTCGATCCCCATAGGCGTCTACTGGGTGTAGTTTCTGCGGACTATTCAATCGCTGGGAGGCAGGCAGCCGGTTTGTTTCGCGTCAAGGCTGCCCGACGTGCGTGTTCATATTTTATTAGGAAGCCTTTAACGCCTGGCCCTTATTCTGCGTGAAATTTTGAGGGTTACGGAACATGAGCACAAACGCTGCACAAGTGATTTCCGAAGAGCAGGTCGACGAACTCGCGGAAAGCGAGGTTCTCGATGAAGCCAGGGACGTGGTTGCAAACCTGGAACTCCGGCTTCAACAGCTGCGTACCGGCAACCTGTCGCCGGAAGAAGCGGCTTCACTTCTTTCCCAGGATGCATCGAATCTGCGGTTGAAGGCACGTACAGTCGCCATAAAAGGCCTTTCGCCGATCACTCACCGTCTGGATGAATATCTGTCGGCGATCAAGTCGGTTGAAGAAAAACATATCGCTGATCTGCAGACTTTCGGCGACAGTATCAGCGCACTTCTTGACGGCGATTTCGTGACCAGCGAGCAAGCTGCTGAAGTTGTCCGCAGTCTGCCGAGCACCATGACTTTTGACATCAGCGATGTGACCATCACCGATACGGAAGTAACGCTGGTACTGCCACAACGCTCTGCAGCACATGTGGTTGGACGCGAACTTGCGGCCTGCGGTTATCGAGTTTCAACCGTACTGGACCCGTTGGAGGCTATCGGGCTTATTGTCGAAACACGCCCCGATCTGGTGATCACGACGGTGGTCATGCCCCGTCTGAGCGGCATCGATCTTGCCTGCGCCATGGCTGCTATGCCTTCGACCAGGAATATCCCGGTCGCGGTGCTGACCAGTCTCGAGCCCAATCACCCGGATCTTGCTGCTTTGCCCATGAACGCCGGTCTGATTCGTCGCGGACCGAGCTTTGGTGACGATCTGGCCGACGTCCTGCATCGCTTCAATATTACCTAGAACAGATCCGGTTTAGATGGGATCGCCGTGAATAGACCTGTCTAACTGATTGTTTTTACTCTTTTGATCTCAGCACATAGCAAAGGCGGCTCAACGAAAGTTGGCCGCCTTTTGCTTTCGCCTGCCCGATGGATCAGCGCATCTTCGCGATAGCGCTACCGGGTTTTAATGCAGGCGCCGGCGCGTCAGGTGAGCAAGATTCTGGGCCAGGCCTTCATTCTTGAAGTCGATTTCATCAAATTTTACACCGATGCCGTTCCAGGCGTGGCGGACGACCGTTCCTGTGAAATCGCCAAGGGCTTCGATCTTCATGGCTACGGGATCGCCGATCTGCGGGCGACAAGAGGTTTCCAGAAAGACCCCGCCGCCGGATACATCCACGGCAGAACAGGGGTTCAGGTCTTCTCCGAGCTTCAGCGTAGCGCCATTGGTCGAGCGATAGCGCCGGTATCTGCGGCGCTGGTCCTGCCCTCCACTAAGCGTCATCGGGCGCACTCCTTCTCTCTTTCCTTCCGATGTGCTTAAGATAAAGAACACATTTTTCTAAAGTCTTGCAAAGTTCGGTTAACAAGATCGTTTACCATAAGAAATTGGCTGCGGGACAAACTATTTTCATTCTGTTAAACCTTTCGGCGCGCTCCAGGTGATTTCTGGAATGCACGTTCAAGTATTTCTGTTTATATTCAAGAGGTTCTCTATGTCTGCTCAAGTTGCTGCATCGCACATCCTTCTCATGTATGCAGGATCGGAGCGCTCCAGTGCGACCCGCTCGAAAGACGTTGCGCTCAGTGAGATCGAAGCTCTCAAAGCGCGACTCGGTGAAGGCGCCGACTTCGCTGAGCTCGCGCGGGAAAACTCCGATTGCCCTTCCGGACAAAGCGGCGGCGATCTTGGTTCTTTCAGCCGCGGTATGATGGTACCGGAATTCGACACTGCAGCATTCGGGCTCGAAGTCGGCGCGACCAGTGACGTTGTGGAAACGCCCTTCGGTTATCATCTGATTCTTCGGACGGCCTGACGTCCGCCAGAAAACGGCATTCGCAACATGAAAACCCATCAGATCCCGATCGACAGCATTTACGTTCCGATGAAGCTGAAAAAGGATTTCGATCAGTCCAAGATCGACGAGCGGGCCGAAAGCCTTCTCGAAGAGAACGATCAGCCCCCGATTCAAATTCGGCAGGATGACAAAAAGGGTTTCGTGCTGGTCAAGGGTCTCAATCGTCTGGAAGCCAGCCGGGCGCTTGGGGAAACCGAGATTGAATGCCTGATCGTGGCTGCCCGGCAGTTCTGATCGTCCGGATCTGAATAGCGGCAACCGGGCCAAAAGCCCGGTTGCCGGGACCGGTTTCTTCTCAAAGACAGCTTCCGGCGCTCAGCTTTTCCCTCCCCTGCATTGCGGGCGCAACGCCCCTTGGGTAGCATCGCCGCAGATCTGTGGATTCGCCAGACTGGACGAGGCCGCTGGCCTGTCACGCCTAAGGAGCTTTCATGCCGAACAATCACGGGAACAGCCGCCTTAACGCGGCGCGCCGGACGCTGACCCACCTGCACGAACGCCTGGGCCTTGATTTCGGTTTTGAACTCTGGGACGGCTCGACCATCCCGGCTGAGCGGAACGGGGCCAAGGATCTGCGGCTGGCCATTACCGACGAGATGGCCCTGCCCCGTCTGCTGCGCCGGCCAAAGGCCAAAACCCTGATCGACCTGCATATTGCCGGCGCCATCGACATCCGCGGCGGGACCCTGTTCGATCTCGCCACCCGGCGGCCACAGGGCAAATCGCGGGCGCTGCGCGAACGTCTGGACAAGGTCTTCCTGCTGAAGGCCGTTCTGCCTCTGCTCTTCGCTCGTAACAAGTCCGGCGGGACCGGTGGCGAACTCGGCGCAGGCACTACCTCGGGTAAAGGCAGCGACAAACAGGACATCGCTTACCACTATGATGTCTCGAATGATTTCTATCGCATGTTTCTCGATAGCGAAATGGTCTACACCTGCGGCTATTTCACCGACTGGTCCAACGACATCGACACTGCCCAGCGCGACAAGCTGGAAATGATCTGCCGCAAGCTGCGTCTGAAGCCCGGCGATCGCCTGCTCGACATCGGCTGCGGCTGGGGGGCTCTGATATGTTACGCAGCCAAGCATTACGGCGTGACGGCTCTCGGGGTGACGCTTTCCGAACAACAGCTTGAACTGGCCCGGCAACGGATCGCCGACCGCGGCCTGGCGGACCGGGTCTCTGTCGAGTTGCGCGACTTCCGCGATCTGGAAGGCACCTTCGACAAGGTGTCTTCCATCGGCATGTTCGAACATGTCGGTATTGCCAATCACGCCGACTACTTCAGGACCGTCGGCCGCCTGCTGGAGCCGCGCGGTCTCTATCTGCATCACACCATCGCGCGCCGGGGCAAATCGAGCGATGCCAAGTTCAACCGCAAGCGCCCCGAATACAGTTCGATGCTGAAATATATTTTTCCGGGTGCCGAGGTCGACCATATCGGCATGTCCCTGCGCAATCTGGAGGCCCACGGCTTTGAGGTTCACGATGTCGAGGCCTGGCGCGAGCACTACGCCCGCACCACCCGGCTCTGGGCTGAACGTCTGGTCGCCAACCGCGAAGCCGCCGTCGCCGAAGCCGGGGCTGAGCGCTATCGCCTCTGGCTGCTTTATCTCAGCGGAGTCTCCCTGGCCTTCGAGCGCGGCACGCTCGGTATATTCCAGACCGTCGCCTCCAAACGCACCCGGGGTCTCTCGGGCCTGCCGCCGACACGCGCCGATCTTTACAGATAGGAGCCCGTCCGATGGGTAAACTGCTGGGCCTGGCCCGAAAGTCCAAAAGCCGCGCCGCAATGGAAGAAATCGCAAGCGCCGCCATTACCGTCGATGAAGGTCTGGAAGGTGACTCCCGCGGCAGACTGCGCCGACGTCAGATCTCTGTGCTGGCCCGTGAGGATTGGGACCGGGTGTGTGCCGAACAGGGCCGCGACCTGCCCTGGACCACCCGCCGCGCCAACCTCTATATCGAAGGCATCACGCTCAAGGACACTCAAGGCGCCCGCCTGAAAATCGGCGAAGATGTCATCCTAGAGGTTCACTGCGAAACCGATCCCTGCAGTCGGATGGATGAACTGAGCGAAGGTCTGCGCAAGGCTTTGGAGTCTGACTGGCGCGGCGGTGTCTGCTGCCGTGTGATCAGCGGCGGACGTATCGTCGAAGGCGACAGTGTGGTGCTCGAGAATGTTCAGTTAGTTTCTTCCGCCGACTGAAACAGCCGCCAACGCTAACCCTCCTCGATCCGCTCCAATCCGCACCATTCGGCGATAAACAGCGCAATGGTGCCGGTGACGCGTTTGATCGAGCTCAGGCTGACCCGTTCGTCAAAGCCGTGGATGCTTTCCGAATAGGGACCGTAAACCAGGCATGGGCAGTCGCCATAGAGAACGAAGACCCGCCCGTCCAGATAGGCCGGCGTAACAACGCTCTCCAGCGAGTGTCCAAAGGCTTTTGCATGGGTGCGTCCGAGCGTGCGTTCCGCATCCGAGCCTTCCTCCAGGACATAGCCTTCGGCGAAGAAACCGTTCCATTCGACTTCCGGTGGATTGTTGGCCAGGAAGGGTTGTTTCTGGGCGGCCGCGCGCAGGCAGGCTTCGATTTCGGCCGCCTTCTCCGCCGGGTTCCAGCCCGGATAGATCGAGATCCGGCAATCGAACGTGCACCAGGCCGGGACCGACGAGGCCCAGTCGCCGCCCTCGATCTTTCCGACGTTCATGTTGATCGGGTGTTCCAGTTCGTTGAAATACTTCATGCCGGCTTTCTGCCGGTTCCAGTTTTCCTCAAGCTCGTGCAGAGCGGCGATGAGCGGAAAGGCGGCCTCGATCGAATTGGCGCCTGAACCGGCATCCAGCACATGCACGGGCGCACCACGCACATGAACCCGGAACCACAGGACACCGACATTCGCCCGCACCAGCTTGCCGTCCACCGGCTCCGGGATGATTGCGGCCTCGGCGCGGTAGCCGCGCACCAGACACGACAGCGCACCGTTTCCCGTACATTCCTCTTCCGTCACCGACTGAACGTGAACTCTTGCCGCCGGCTGATAGCCAAGCGCGCGAAGTGCATCCAGCGCAAAGATGTTGGCGGCGATTCCCGCTTTCATGTCCCCAGCCCCGCGGCCATACATCCAGTCCCCATCAATGTGGGGCTCGAAGGGAGACCGCGCCCACATATCCAGTGGGCCGACCGGCACGACGTCCACATGCCCGTTGAGGATCAGCGAGCGCCCCTTGTCCTCCCGCGGCCGATGCGTGCCGACCACGTTGATGGCATTGGCGTAGTCGACCTTGACCGGCGAAAAACCGGGATGGCTTTCGATGTCGGAGACTGCGATGGCCCAGCGGTCCATTGTCAGCCCGCGACCGCGCAGAGCGTCAAAGATATAATCCTGCGCGGTGTGCTCCTGTCCCCGCAGCGACGGGAAGCGGACGAGATCCTGTGTAAAGGCGACCTGCGCGTCGAAACCC
>Ga0214472_10007485_pt1 | contig 11427 bp, 10 predicted proteins | sample RVTome_6_FD_207662 | JGI IMG/M metagenome (GOLD analysis project Ga0214472, IMG submission 207662) | Soil microbial communities from uranium-contaminated site in the Upper Colorado River Basin, Wyoming, United States - RVT140D175 | ecosystem: Environmental > Terrestrial > Soil > Contaminated >...
CTGGGTCTGGATGTCTATCCCAACCAGATCGAGATCATCTCGTCCGAACAGATGCTCGACGCCTACGCCTCGATCGGCATGCCGCTGATGTATCGTCACTGGTCCTTCGGCAAGCACTTCATGCGCGAGCAGCAGCTTTACCGCAAGGGCCTGCGAGGTCTCGCCTATGAGCTGGTGATCAACTCCGACCCGTGCATCAGCTACTACATGGAAGAGAACACCATGGCGATGCAGGCCCTGGTCATCGCCCATGCCGCCTTCGGGCACAATCACTTCTTCAAGCACAACCACCTGTTCCGGCAGTGGACGGACGCCGGTTCGATTCTCGACTACCTCGAGTTCGCCAAGGGCTACGTGGCTAGGTGCGAGGAGAAGCATGGACCGGCGGCGGTCGAGGAAATCCTCGACGCCGCCCATGCACTCATGGACCATGGCGTCTTCCGTTATCGTCGGCCCCCGCGGCCCTCCGAGCGCAAGGAGCGCGAGCGGGCGCGCGACCGCCTCGACTACGAGGAGCACACCTTCAACGATCTCTGGCGCACCCTGCCGGCGTCGAGGTCCAGGGTGAGCAAGACCGAGGCGGAGAACGAGATGCTCGAGCGCAAGAAGGACTTGAACCTGCCGGAGGAGAACCTGCTCTACTTCCTCGAGAAGACCAGCCCGATCCTCGCGCCGTGGCAGCGCGAGCTGGTGCGCATCGTGCGCGTCATTGCCCAGTATTTCTATCCGCAGAAGCAGACGAAGGTGATGAACGAGGGCTGTGCCACGTTCGTGCATCACTACATCATGAACACCCTCTACGACCAGGGGCGCATCGGCGAGGGCGCGATGCTGGAGATCCTGCACAGTCACTCCAATGTCGTCTTTCAACCGCCGTTCGATGACCAGCGCTACGGCGGAATCAACCCCTATGCCCTGGGTTTCGCCATGATGAAGGACATCAGGCGCATTTGCATCAAGCCCACCAAGGAGGACGAACTGTGGTTCCCGCAGATCGCCGGCTGCGGCGACTGGCGGGCGACCCTCCGCGACGCCTGGTCCAATCACCGCGACGAGTCCTTCATCAAGCAGTTCCTGAGCCCGCGGCTCATTCGCAAGCTGCGGCTGTTCGCCCTGGCGGACGAAGAAGAGGACAGCCACTACACCGTGACGTCGATCCACGACGAGCGTGGCTACCGCAAGGTCCGCAAGGCGCTTGCCCGCAGCTTCGACCTCGGCGCCATCGAGCCCAACATCCAGGTCGTCGACGTCGACCTGCTCGGCGACCGCCATCTGCGCCTTCAGCACACCATGAGCGACAATATCCGGCTCGCGGAAACGAGCAGCGAGCAGACGCTCGCCCATGTCCGCAGGCTCTGGGGCTATGATGTCAGCTTGCGGGGCGTCGATGGCGAGACCGATACGACGGTCTATGAGATCTCGACCGAAAAGGCGGCCGCATAGGAACTGGCAAGGTCGCATGGATCAGCAAGTCAGCCCGCGCGAGGCTCTTTCCGCCCTCGACCCGGCCGCACTCGCGGCCCTGCGGCAGACGTCCGACCGCGCCGGGCTCATGCACCTCGTCGGCCATGCGGCCCTGATTGTCGTCACCGGCACCGCCGTTGCCCTTGCCGATCGCTGGTTCCTCGTCGCGCCCGCGGTTCTCGCCCACGGCATCGCGCTCACCTTTCTGTTCGCGCCGTTGCATGAAACCATTCACGGCACGGCCTTCCGCACCGCCTGGATCAACCGTGCGGTTGCCGCGGTCTGCGGCGCGGTGCTCGTCCTGCCCCCGAACTATTTCCGCTGGTTCCACTTCGCCCATCACCGGTTCACCCAGGATCCTGGCCGTGACCCCGAGCTGATCACGCCCAAACCACGCACGAGGGCCGAATACATGTATCAGTTGAGTGGGATCGGGTACTGGGCCGGCCAGGTCCGGACCCTGTTCCGGTTCGCCCGGAGCGGCGCGCTGCCGGATTTCGTTCCGGCGCGGGCTCGCGGCCGCGCCATCGGCGAAGCGCGCGCCTATCTCGCCGTCTACCTGACGATCCTCGCCTTGGGCGTCGCCGGCGGCTGGCTGTCCTGGGTCCTGTGGCTGTGGGTCGTGCCCGTCGTCGCCGGCCAGCCGGCCCTGCGCGCCTTCCTGCTCGCCGAGCATACCGGCTGTCCGCTGGTGCCCGAGATGCTGGAGAACTCGCGCACCACCTTCACCAACGCGGCGGTCATGTGGCTCGCCTGGAACATGCCCAACCACACCGCCCACCACCTGCTGCCGACGGTACCGTTCCACGCCCTGCCGCGGGCGACCTCGGTTCTGCACGAACGCATTGCCGTCACCGCACCGGGCTACCTGGCCGTCCACAAGGAGATCGCCGCCCGACTGTCGGCGTGATAAGAGCACCGGTCCCTTGCGCGATCCTGCCGAAGGCTCCCCATGTCCGCCCGCCCCGTCGCTTCGCCCGTCGTTCGCGCCGCCATCTGGATGACCGGAGCGCTCGCCTCCTTCACCGGCATGGCCATCGCCGCGCGCCAGCTTTCCTTCCACATGGGCACTTTCGAGATCCTGTTCTTCCGCAGCCTGGTCGGCCTCGCCATCATGACCCCCCTCGTGCTGTGGAACCGGGTCGACGTCTTTCGCGCCTCGCGCCTCCGCCTGCAGATCGGCCGCAACGCCATCCATTTCGCCGGCCAGTTCTGCTGGGTGGTCGGCGTCGCCGTCCTGCCGCTCGCCCAGGTTTTCGCCATCGAGTTCACCATGCCGATCTGGGTGGCCTTCATGGCCGCGTTCTTCCTGCGCGAACGCCTCACGGGCCCGCGCATCGTTGCCGTCATCGGCGGCTTCATCGGCGTGCTGATCATCGTCCGGCCGGGTCTCGCCGGGTTCAACCCGGCCTCGGTGGTCGTGCTCGCCGGCGCCATCTTCTTCGCCGCCTCGGTGGTCATGACCAAGGTGCTGACCCGCACCGACTCCACTCTGGCCATCCTCTTCTTCATGGCCGTGGTGCAATTGCCCATGGGGCTCGTCCCGGCGCTGCGGGACTGGGTCACGCCGGGCATCGCCGAACTGCCGTGGATCCTGCTCATCGGCGGTGCCGCGCTCACCGCCCACTACACGCTCACCCGGGCGCTGCGCATCGCCGACGCCTCGGTCATCCTGCCGATCGACTTCATGCGCGTGCCGATCGTGGCAGTGGTCGGCTTCCTGCTCTACGCGGAAGCGCTCGACCCGTGGGTGTTCGTCGGCGCGCTGGTGATTTTCCTGTCGAACTACTGCGTGGTGCGGGCCGAGAGCCGGCCGTCCCATGGGGCATCCAACCGTGATCGTGGGTATTAGACGGTCGTTTCTGGCGTCACGCCTGGGTCCGGGCAGGTCCCCGATTCGGGTGCTGGGGCGCTCGGGGATCGATGTTCGCCGGGGTTCGCGGGCGAACTGTTAAGGCTTCGTTAACGAATTAACTCAATATTCATACTTGTGGCAAAGGCATGTCGGATGGGCGTTCACCCGAATTCCGCACGACCTGCCAGGCCTGCGAGCAGCGGGGCGCGGACCGTTGGGGAGGTGGTCTGATTTGCGGGGGTACGCATCGAGTCCCGCGAGTGGAGAAGTGGGAGGTACGAATGACCTTCGATCTCTACCAGAAGACCATGCTGATTGCGGTGACGCTGACGGCGGTTTCCGTCCATTTGATTCTCAGTCAACGGGCAAGAACGGTCGGCGGGTGCAGTGACCTTGGCGTTCTCTGCTTGTTACAGGGCGAGGTCGAGGTCGAGGTCGAGGTGAAGAGTCCAATCCTGGCCTTGCCCGGCATCCGGCCCGCAACGGCGTCGGTCGAGGGTACCAGTGCACCCGTCCGGCATTGAAGGGCGAACTTTCCCGGAATAGCCGGGGCCCGTAGCCATTTGGGCGTTTCCGACGACGGCGCTCGCGGCTGGGCTGGCCGCGGTACCTCGCTTTCGGCCCGATGGCCGTGGCGAAATCCGCGGACGTGTCGTCGCCTGGAACCGGACGCCAGCGCAGGCGCCGGGGCGACTACTGATTTTCTCTCAATCATCCTCGACCGTGCTTGCTTGTGCGATCGATGACGATAGGGAGAGGGCATAGCCTGCGTCCGGAATCTGTCGCACGCCCCGCCATCCCGTGCTAGGTGCTGAAGCCGGATCGGGCGGGCGTCGGCGGACGGACACCATGGCGAAGCGGACGAGCGAAACGGACGCGGTGAAGGCGGCCTTCCAGTCGGAAGGGGAATCCAATCTCTCCGACCGCCGCCGCGACTGGGCCACCCGCAGCCTCGACGACACCTCGCGTGCGCTCATCGACGAGGACGCCGCCCGCTTCCTGCACCAGTCGGTGTCGACCCCGTGCCTCAACGCCATCGCCAGGGCCGAGGGCATCTGGATCGAGGATGTCGCCGGCCGCCGCTACATGGATTTCCACGGCAACTCGGTCCACCACATCGGCTACGGCCACCCGCGCCTCAAGGCCGCGATCGCCGCCCAGATGGACGAACTGCCCTTCGCCCCGCGTCGTTTCACCTGCGAGCCGGCGGTGGCGCTGGCGAGGAAGCTCGCCGAGATCTCCCCCGGCACCCTATCCAAGGTGCTGTTCGCCACCGGCGGCTCCGACGCCATCGAGATCGCGCTCAAGATCGCCCGCGCCGCCACCGGGCGATTCAAGACCCTGTCCTTCTGGGATGCCTTCCATGGTGCTGGCTTCGGGGCGTCGAGCGTCGGCGGCGAGGCCCTGTTCCGGTCAGGGATCGCCGGGCCATTGCTGCCGGGGGCGGAACACGTGGCGCCCTTTGCCTGTTACCGCTGCCCCTACGGCTATCCGGTGCAGGCCGACGGCAGTCCCGACCTCGCCCTGTGCAAGCTCGCCTGCGCCAACATGGTGGCTTACGTGCTCGAGCGCGAAGGCGACATCGCCGCGGTGATCGCCGAGCCGGCCCGGGCGGTCCCCTACATTCCGCCGCCCGGTTTCTGGCAGGCGGTGCGCGAGGCCTGCGACGCCCGCGGCGCGCTGCTGATCTTCGACGAGATCCCCACGGGGCTCGGCAAGACCGGGAAAATGTTCGCCTGCGAGCATGACGGCGTGGTGCCGGACATCCTGGTCGTGGGCAAGGCGCTCGGCGGCGGCATCCTGCCGATCGCCGCGGTGCTCGCCCGGCCGGAACTCGATGTCGCCGGCGAATTCGCCATCGGCCACTACACCCACGAGAAGAATCCGGTGACCACCCGGGCAGCCCTGACCACGATCGAGATCATCGAGGACGAGGGCCTGGTCGAACGCGCCGCCACGCTCGGGGGCCACGCGCTGGCACGCCTCGACGACATGCGCGAGCGCTATCCGCTGATCGGCGACGTGCGGGGCAGGGGGCTGCTCATGGGCCTCGATCTCGTCACCGATCGCGACACCAAAACGCCCGCCATCGACGCGGCCGAACAGGTCTACTACCGCTGCCTCGACGAGGGCCTGAGCTTCAAGATCTCCATGGGCAGCGTGCTCACCCTGTCGCCGCCGCTGGTGATCGCGCAAGACGATCTCGACCGGGCGCTCGATATCGTCGAGGCGGCGATCGCGGCGGTGTCGGGCTAACCCATCGTCGCCAGCACCTCGGCCGTCACCTGATGGACCAGCGGCTCGCCGCGGGCCCAGCGCTCGTATTCGCCGATCACGCAGTCGGCGAGACGGACCACCTCGTCGCCGACCGTGCCGCCGATATGCGGGCTCATGACCACGTTGGGCAGGGTCCACAGGGGAGAGTCCGGGGCCGGCGGCTCGGGCCAGGTGACGTCGGTGAGCGCGGTGAGGTCGGGCCGCGCCTCGAGCGTGGCGATCAGGTCGGCCTCGACCACCTGGGCACCGCGGCCGGAATTGATGAACGTGGCGCCGTCCCGCAGGACCGAGAACTGGGCCGCCGTCAGCACCCCGCGGGTCTCGGGGATGTCCGGAATGTGGTTGCTGACCACCAGCGCCCGCCGGAACACCTCGTCCATCGACACTTTCTCCACATCGAGCGCCGTCGCGCGCTCGGGCGTGAGGAACGGGTCGTAGGCGATCACCCTGATCGGGTGGGCGGCAAGCAGGCGGCGCACCCGGGTGCCGATCTTGCCGAGACCCAGCAGTCCCACGGTCTCGCCATTGATGCCGCGCCGGTCGAACGCCTTGCCGCCGAAGCCCTTCGTCGCCCTGTAGCCGCGCACGGCCCGGAAGTAGCCGCGCAGGGACAGGAGGATCTGGGAGAGGACCATCTCCGACGTGGGTATCGCATTGACCGCCCAGGCGCTGACCAGGGCGACGCCGCGGTCCACCAGCGGTTCGGCGAATGCCTTCACGTTGCCGGCGGCGTAGAACACGGCCTTCAGCTCGGGCATGGCCGCGAAGTGCCTCTCCTCGAAGCGGATCATGCCCCAGGTGGCGAAGATCACTTCGACATCGCCGAGATGGGGCGCGTGCTCATCGAAATTGCCCCCGTGGACCACATGCGGATAGAGGTCGGTCAGCCCGGCGATCCGTTCGCGCCGTCCCTGGCCGAAAACGTCGCCGTCGCTCTCCGGGTAGTCGTAGAAGAACGCGGCCCTGGGTGCCATGGCTTCCTCCCCTCGTGAATGACGGGGACCGTAGCAGAGGACGGGAGACGGTCAAACGACGTCCCCGACCGGCGCAATGTTCACACTTCTCGGCCAGCGTGCTGCGTCGCCGCCATGTACGCGCGGCATAGGCAGGTGACGGCCGCTCCCTCCATCGTCATCACCGGGCTTGCCCCGGTGACCTACTCGCCTCACCGCCGGCCGAAGCGACAGTGAACCGCCTCGGCCGCGGATGCTGGTCGTGATAGCGGATTATCGTTCAGATTCAGACGTTTGAAGCATCTGCCAATGGGTCCCCGGATCAAGTCCGGGGATGACGAGTTAGGAAACGGCAGGGTGTACCCCAGTCGGCCCATGGACCCCGGGCCGAAGCCCGGGGAACGGTAGGGGCAGCGTTGGAGGGCGCTGGCTCGCGGTCACACCGCGCCGGTATACTCGCCGCGCGCGGGATAGTTGGCCTTGATGACGAAGTCGAGCGCGCCGACCAGCTCGGAGAAATGCGGGCGCGAGAACGGCATGGTCTGGACCGAGGCGTAGTAGAGGGTCTGGTCCGGCTTGACCATGAACAGGCCGGGCTCGGAGAACAGTGCCGGCTCCTCGATCCCGATCGAGGTCGTGCCGCGCGACGTGGAAATGTAGAGGCCCCATTCCCTGGCCTTGGCCAGCGACAGCCCGTAGCCGAAGCGCAGCGCCTTGGCCTCGATCTTCTCGGCCATCGACCGGGTGCGGCCCTCGTCGTCGGAGCTGATCGCGATGGTAGCCACGCCGCGCTCGGCGAAGGCCGCGGTCTGCTTCTCCAGGTCCTTGAGATAGGTGGCGCAGATCGGGCAGTGCAGTCCGCGGTAGAAGCAGATGACGGTGCCGCGCTCGGACTTCTCCGACGACAGGTCGAAGGTGCCGTGGTCGAGGGTCGGGACGGTGAGATCGGGGGTCTTCTGGCGGGGTATGAGCATGGTGCGTTCCTGTTCTGGCTGGATGCTGAGGGGATTAACGCTGGAGGACGGCGGCGGTCTGGCCGAACAGGAGCTTCTTGGCTTCCTCGCTCACCGTCGGTTGGGTGTTGATCGTCTTGGCGAGCTCATAGGCGCGCACCGTCGCCGGCCGCGCGCCGATCGCCTCGAACCAGCGCTTGAGATGGGGGAAGTCGGCGAGGTCCTGGCCCTGGCGCTCGTAGGGCACCACCCACGGATAGGCGGCCATGTCGGCGATCGAGTAGTCACCGGCGAGGTACTCCCGGTCGGCGAGCCGGATGTTCATGACCCCGTAGAGCCGGTTGGTCTCGTTGACATAGCGCTCGATGGCGTAGGGGAGTTTTTCCGGCGCGTAGAGCCTGAAATGATGGTTCTGGCCGGCCATCGGTCCGAGACCTCCCATCTGCCAGAACAGCCATTGCAGCACTTCGGCGCGCCCGCGCAGGTCGGCGGGCAGGAACCGTCCGGTCTTCTCGGCCAGATAGAGCAGGATCGCACCCGACTCGAACACCGACACCGGCGCGCCGCCGCCTTGGGGCTCCGTGTCGACGATCGCCGGAATGCGGTTGTTGGGGGCGATCGCCAGGAAGTCCGGCTTGAACTGGTCGCCGGCGCCGATATTGACCGGGACGATCCGGTAGTCGAGGCCGGTCTCCTCCAGGAACAGGGTCACCTTGTGGCCGTTCGGAGTGGTCCAGTAATAGAGATCGATCATGAGATACCTCGGTGGTGGGTGGGGTCGAGCAGGGCGAGGGCGGGGCGGACCACGGCTTCGAGCAGGTCGCGCTCCGGCCTGGAGCGGGCGAGGACACGGATTCCGAGCAGGACGCCGAGCAGCAGGCTCGCCGTCTCCGCGGCGTCGAGCCCGGCCGGAACGGCGCCCGAGCGTTGCCCGGCCCGGATGTTTCGCAGGAAGAAATCGCGGATTTCGTCGAGGTAGAGCCCGATGACCCGGCCGAGCTCGGCATCGTGGGGCGCCACCTCCAACGCGGAATTGACGATCATGCAGCCGCGACGGTCGTCGTCGTCGACCGATCGGCGGATGATCGAGTCGAAGAAGCGCCTGATCGCCTCGGCCGGCTCGTGCTCGACTTCCAGCTGGCGCATCCGGACACGCATCGAGCGATCGGCGTAGCGGGCGAGGGCGCGCGCGAACAGCGCCCGCTTGTCGCCGAAGGCGTTGTAGAGCGATGGCCCGGACAGGCCCATCCGCGCGGCCAGATCGCGCACCGAGGTCGCCTCGTAGCCGAATTCCCAGAAGCCGCCGATGGCGGCATCGAGGACGGCGTCTTCGTCGAATGATCGTGGTCGGGCCATGACGCTTGGTCCCATGAGTTCGCGGTGCTCGAGAACTTAGTGCTTATTTTGTATCGATCGATACACAATTGCGTGAAGCCGGGCAGCCCTGCGTCCCCGTCATGGCTCGCCGGCCCGCATTGTCGTAACAAGCAGCGATGGGCAGGTTCGGGGCGCGGCGCACATGACGGCATTCACGGCGGCGGACAATCTGAAAGCCGCGGTGCTCATGGTTCTCGCCATGTCCTTGTTCGCGGCCAACGATGCCATCGTCAAATGGCTGACCGCGGGGCTGCCGACCGGCGAGATCATGTTCCTGCGCGGTATCGTCGCCACCGGGCTCCTGCTCGTCGCCTCCAGCGCCCTCGGCGACCGGATCACCGTATGGAGCCTGTTCGAGCGCTGGAGCCTGATCCGTGGCGCGGTGGAGGTGACGGCGACCTACCTCTTTCTCACCAGCATCAAGCTCCTGCCGCTCGCCACCGCCAGCACCCTGCTGTTCGCCGCCCCGATCTTCGTCACCGCGCTGTCCATGCCGCTGTTCGGCGAGCGGGTCGGCGTCTGGCGCTGGTCGGCGGTGGTGGCGGGATTCGTCGGCGTGGTCATCATCGCCGCACCGGGCGCCGCGGGGCTGAACGTCGCCATGGCGGTGCCGATCGCGGCGGCCTTCGCGGTGTCGGGCCGCGACATCGTCACCCGCTTCATCCCCGCCACCGTGCCCTCGGGGTCGGTCGCCATCACCTCTTCGGTCTGCGTGACCCTCGGCGGGCTCGCCACCGCGCCTTGGGGCTGGGTCACCCCGCAGACCGGCGATCTCGCCTGGATCGCCGGCGCCGCCACCTTGCTGGCGACGGCCTATTCGCTCTACGTGGTCACCATCCGCACCGGCGAGCTCTCCTTCACCGCCCCGTTCAAATATGTCGTCATCCTGTGGGCGGCGGTGTTCGGCATGATCTTCTGGAGCGAGATCCCCGAGCCACGCGCGGTCGTGGGCGCCGTCATCATCATCGTCTCGGGCCTGGTGATCTTCTATCGCGAGCGCCGCCTCGCCGCGTTGCCGCCCAGGTGATCTCGGTCAGTTATTCCGCCGCCGCGACCGCAGGGGCGGCCTTGCCGGTCACCGCCCGTGTGCGCGGCAGCATGAGGACGGCCGCGAGAATGCCCATGGCCGAGAGGGCGAGCACGCCGAACAGGGTATCGAAGCCCCAGCCGTTGTGGATCCAGCCGATCAGCGGCACGGCCGAGGCCATGACCGAGAAGGTCACGATGTAGCGCACGCTGTAGACCCGCGAGCGCCACTCCTTCGTCGTCACCCGGCCGATCAGCACGTCGTTGATCGGGATCTGGCCGAACACCGCCAGCATGAAGGCGACCGCGACGACGATCGCCAGCCAGCCGCTGGTGCCGATCATCAGGCCGAGGAACACCACCTGCATGGCGGCGACGACCGTGAACACCGTGCGGATCGAATAGCGGTCGACCATGAAGCCGACCACGAGCTGGGCCACGGCGGCGGCGGCGAACACCAGGAAGGCGTAGCCGCCGATCATGGTGGCGCTGGCGCCGAGGTCGGTCAGGCGCTCGTCGAACACCTTGGGCAGGGCGAAGGTGGTGCTCTGGAAGATCAGGCCGCCGATCGCGGTCGTCACCAGAATGATGGCGAACACCCGCACCAGCGCGCCCTGGTCGAGACTGGCGGCAGCCGACGGGCGGGGCTTGGTGCCGGTGGCGGCGAGGGTGCCGATGGCGCGCAGCCGGTCGGCGAACAGGGCCATGTAGGCGAGCCCGGTGACCAGCGAAACGATGCCCGGGGCGATGAACGCCGCACGCCAGCCGGCCACGTCGATCAGCAGTCCGGCGATCAGCGCCGCAGAACCGACGCCGATATTGCCGAACACGCCATTGACCGCAACCGCCATCCCGACCTTGCCGCGGGTCTCGACCACCATGGCGATGCCCACCGGATGGTAGATCGCGCCGAATACGCCGATGGCGAGCAGGCCGGCGCCGATCTGGATCGGCGTATCGGCAAAGCCCGTCAGGATCGAGCAGGCGCCGACGCCGATGAAGAAGGCGGCCATCATGCCCTCGCGGCTCCACTTGTCGGCAAGCCAGCCGGCCGGCAGCGCGCAGACGCCGAAGGCGATGAAGCCGGGCGTGGCATAGGGGATGAGCTCGCCATAGGTCATGCCCCAGTCCCGGCTGAGCGTCAGCGCCGCCACGGTCGCGAACAGCAGCATGAACAGGTGGTCGTAGAAGTGGCCGACGTTGATGAACAGCAGATGGAGGCGGTCGCGGGGCATGGCGTTCGGGAAATTCCTGTGGGCTCAGATCGGTCGATCCGACTATACTATTGGCAAGATTTCGATGTTCTGACATTTTTCGTCGACTTTCCGACAGGAGAGCCCTTGGGAAAGGAGTGGCGATGCCGTCCAGGAGCACCATAGCCGGCGACTACCAGCACGTGCCGCGCCCGCTTGCCGCCATGGCGAGGAGCCTGGAGCACGGGCACCGGATCGATTTCCACGACCATGTCCGCGACCAGCTTCTCTATGCCGTGGAAGGCACCATGCGCATCGAGACCGCCGAC
>Ga0214472_10007486_pt1 | contig 11427 bp, 8 predicted proteins | sample RVTome_6_FD_207662 | JGI IMG/M metagenome (GOLD analysis project Ga0214472, IMG submission 207662) | Soil microbial communities from uranium-contaminated site in the Upper Colorado River Basin, Wyoming, United States - RVT140D175 | ecosystem: Environmental > Terrestrial > Soil > Contaminated >...
GGAAGAACTTGAACTAAAAACTATCGAAGAGGCGTTCCCTTACAAAGACGCGCCTGGCGTGACGTGGATCAACGTTGACGGCCTTCACCAACTCGACCTCCTGGAGAAAACCGGCCAGCACTTCGGCTTCCACCCTCTGGTTCTGGAGGATATCCTCAACACAGATCACCGTCCCAAGATGGAGGATTTCGGAGACTACGTCTATGTGGTGTTGAAAATGATTCATTACGATGACAAAAAACACGAGATTGACACCGAGCAGGTGAGTCTGATCCTGGGCCCGAATTTTGTGATTTCTTTCCAGGAACGGGCCGGGGACATCTTCAATCCCGTGCGGGAGCGCATCCGTTCCGCCAAAGGCCGTATCCGAAAAACGGGGTCGGACTATCTCGCCTATACTTTACTCGACGCCGTTGTGGACAACTATTTCCTTGTCCTTGAAAAGCTTGGTGAAAGGATCGACGATCTGGAGCAGCGCCTGGTCACCCAGCCGACCCGCCAGACCCCCGCTCTCCTCCACCATTTGAAAAGAGAGCTGATATTTCTGCGCAAGTCCATCTGGCCCTTGAGAGAGTTGATCGGCGGCCTGGATAGGGGCGAGTCGTCGTTGATCACCCAGCCCACCAACGTCTATCTGCGGGACGTTTACGACCACACCATTCAGGTCATCGACACAGTAGAGACCTACAGGGATATGCTGTCTGGGATGATGGATATCTATCTGTCAAGCATCAGCAACCGGATGAACGAAGTCATGAAGGTCCTCACCATCATCGCCACCATCTTCATTCCCCTGACCTTCATCGTCGGTGTTTACGGCATGAACTTCAAATATATACCGGAACTTGAGTGGCGCTGGGGTTATTTTGCAACCTGGTTGGCCATGATCCTGCTCGCCGGTTCCATGCTTTTAATTTTCAAGAGGCGGAAATGGTTGTGACAAATTTCCGCCCTCCGGGGGAGTCGGTCTACCCTGGCGCCGGAAAAAAGCCGGCCCCTCCGCTGTGGCACCTGTGGCCCCTTGCCGGAGGCACCTTCTTGCCATAGGATATTTATGTGAATCTGCAAACCCGCCGGCCATCCACGCGCCACGTTACCGTCATCCTCGGTGATCCCGACCTTCCCGACAGCACCAAGATCGGCCAGCGCTACAGTCCAGAGGACCTGGAGGCCGTGGCCCGGATGAAATCCGCCCTGGGGGAGCTCACCGGCTATCGATGGACCTACCTCAGCCATCACGGCGATTTGCTTTCGAAGCTTCTCGCTCACCCCCCTTCCTTCGTTTTTAACCTCTGCGATACGGGATACCGTAATGACGCCAATCGCGAGCTGCACCTTCCCGCCCTTCTGGAGCTATTGGAAGTCCCCTATACCGGCTGCGGCCCCACCTGCCTGGGGCTGTGCTACGACAAATCTCTGGTGCGCTCCATCGCGGCGGGCCACGGCGTGCCGGTGCCGCAAGAAACCTACTGGGACCCCGAGGGCGAAGACCTTTCCTTGCCCTCGGCTTACCCCGTATTGATCAAACCCAACAACGGCGATGGAAGCCTGGGCATCACCCAGGGAGCGGTGGTCCGGAGCCATGAAGAGGCCACCCGCTACGGGAACGGGCTGAGCAAGCAGTTTCCCGGTCGTGCGGTGCTGGTGCAAGAATTTCTGAGTGGCCCGGAATACGGCGTCGCCCTGATCGGGAACCCCGATGCGGGATTCACCGTTCTGCCGCCGCTGGAAGTGGACTACAGCGCCCTCGACCCAGGGCTTCCCCCCATCCTGTCCTATGAATCCAAAACCATGCCGCAATCACCCTACTGGACAAAGATCAAGTTTCGGGAGGCCCGCCTCGGGGCCCGGAATCGGGACCAGCTGGTCGGTTATGCCAAGACTTTGTTCAAGCGCCTCGGCTGCCGGGATTACGCGCGCTTCGATTTCCGCAGCGATGGAGCAGAAACCGTCAAGCTACTGGAGGCGAACCCCAACCCGGCGTGGTGCTGGGACGGCAAACTCAATATCATGGCCGAGTTCGCCGGCTACCGATACGATGAGCTTTTCCAGTTGATTCTGGCGGCCGCCGAGGCCAGGATTGCCGCTGGCGGCGCGCGGGAAAATCCGCCCGGAGTCAACCGGCCCGCCATTAAACCAGTTGACGCTTGATCCTGCGGTCCCATTTACGGGCAAAAATGCGTTTGTCGCCCTCGAATGCCTCCAGTTCCGCCTCCAGGCGGAACTCCGTTTCCGTGGCCGAAAACAGCGTGCGGGTCTCAACCCTTGTAGACCATCCCGCGCGGCCGAGAAAGGTGGTTTGTTGGACCTCTGCGCGGGCCGATAGCGGCTCCTCTTCCCCGATCCGATAGCGCCTTAAAATGGTCGTCCCGATCTTGAGATCGATGGCGCCAACATGGACCAATGCGGCCCCTTCGAACTCCCCGCCGTCACTGAACATGGTGTAGACCGTTTCATTACTTGCCAGATCACGCTCCACAGTGCGCCGGAAGGCGGCCGTGCGCAGGTCGGTTCGCTCCAGTGGCGGCGCCTGTTGGGGTTCTCCAAAGGGCGCTAGTCCTTCATCGCCCGGGTGCGGTGGGCGAATAGGCAGTTCCAAGGAACTCGCGCCGGTGAAGACGGTCAGGGTGGCCGCAAAAGGGGACGGCCAGGCCACGGGCCAGTAGGCCGTCGAGATCGCCACGCGGATGCGGTGACCGGCGGGGAAGGCATACGCGACATCGTTCAGCTGCACACGAACCCCGTAGCGCCGTCCCGATTCGAGGGGCTCGGGCTTCTCATGGCCCTGGCGATGGGTGAGATTCAAAAGCCCGTAGCTAACCCGCGTGGAAGCGCCGTCGGGCGCCACGTCATTGAGCCGGACAGCCACGAAGGCCTGGGGCCGGTCCGCTGCCAGTTCCAGCCTCACCATGGGCGCGCCGAGCACCTCGAGGCGCTCGGTCAAGGGTTGCGAGTTGAACACCAGCGAGTTGCCGTCGTCCTCTCGCTGGTCCGTGGGCATTTCCCCCTCGGCCCCAAAGGCGCACCAATCGCCCGCCGCATGGCCTGTGGTCTGGGGTGAGCGAACTTTTCGCTGCCGCTCAGGGCGGGGCTGGTCATCCAGGCGACCCGAATTCAGGACGAGTCGCCTGATTCGGATGCGTGGCGGCGGCCATATCCCCTCCGCCACCCAGCGGCCGGGACGATGATCGTAAAAGGGCTTGGGCGGCACCGGATCCTGCATCCACAGGCGGACCATGGGCTCGTCCATGATCCCCGTGTCGATGTCCTTCAACCAATAGTCCCACCAGCGAAGGGCCTCTTGAAGAAAACCAATGGTCGGACCCGGAGTGCCGTCGTGGGGGAACACATGGGCCCAGGGCCCGATCAGGCCCTTGCGTGGTACCGTGAGGCCCTCCATGAGACGGGGTATCGCGTTGGAGTAACCGTCGGCCCAGCCGCCGATGGCGTAGACCGGACAGGCGATGCGACGGTAGTCCTCGCAAACCGAACCATGCTTCCAGTAGTCGTCCCGGTGCTGATGGCGCAGCCAGACTTCCGGGAACAAAACGGCGCTTTCGAGACGCTGGAGCCACATCTCGCGCCAACGTTCTCCCACCAGGGCGGGATCCGGCGGATAGGCGTTGAAAGTCAGCAGGACAGTTCCCCAGGTAAGATTTTCGTTCAGCAGGCATCCGCCCATGAAGTGAGCGTCGTCCGCGTACCGGTCATCGGTAGAGCAAAGGGTGATGATCGCCTTGAGTTCCCGCGGCTTGAGGGAAGCCACCTGCAAGGAGTTGAAGCCGCCCCAGGAGATACCCATCATGCCCACGGGGCCGCTGCACCAGGGCTGGGCGGCGATCCAGGCAATGACCTCAACGGCGTCCCTTTGTTCCTGCTCCAGGTACTCGTCCAGGAGCAAACCGTCCGAGTCGCCGGACCCGCGCACGTCCACGCGCACCGCCGCATAGCCGTGACCGGCGAAATAGTAGTGCATGGGTTCATCCCTGGCCCGGGTGAAATCACGCTTGCGGTAAGGAATATATTCCAGGATGGCCGGTACGGGCGCCCTACCCGCATTGCTGGGAAGCCAGATGCGCGCCGCCAGGCGGCAGCCGTCGGATAGGGGGATCCAGCAGTTCTCGATCTCCCGAACCTGGTGCGGGAACGAATGGACGACCTTCACCAAGGCCCTCCAATTTTTACTGCTTGGCGCGCGAGCCTCATGTCAGCCGGCTCCGCCTAGGGACGGCCCGCCCGCTTCACGCGCAGCTTCTGGGTCGACCAGAACATGAGCGCGAGCGCGTCTCGTACCTTGAGGCCCGCCTCCAGATCCCAGCAGTTGATTACGGCGAGGCGGAATCCCCCGGGAGGCATGGCATGGGCTTTGGGCGGTTTATCCTCGTGAAACGTAATTTGAATACTCGATAACCCTGGCCGCGTTCGCAGCTCCGCCACCGCGCTGCGGTCCACCTTCCGGTAGCGCAGGCCGTGCCCCCCGAAAAGACAGATGCTGTAGCCGGTGCGCCGGTCCTCATCGGCAAAGCTCCAGCGTTTGTGGACGTAGAGCTCGACGACGCTGTCCAACCATCCGGGGCCGTTCAGATCCACCCACTGGTCGGCCAGCCTGAGATGGCACTCGATAATGGTTCCTCCTATGGTTTCCAGATTGACCACCCCTGAGTACCCCCGGAGATGTTGCTCGAGCCAGGCACCGCAGTGACTCTCGATGGCGGGGTGCGGTTCGGCATGAACCGTCCAGTAATCGAACATGCCTTTTTCCAGGGCCTTGGCCACGGTATGCCGCCACCACAGGGGCTTGCCGTCCACCAGGGCAGCGTCGCTGCTCACATGCTCCCCGTTCAGCAAGGGCATCCACATGCTTCCCGGGTCCTGCTCGAGCTCGTACTGCTCCGCGGATTCGATCAACTTGCACCCAGCACCCATGCCGCGCAGGTTATAAATGGGCTTGCTGAAAACGGGGAAACTGGGAGGAAGCGGGCCGTGGGGAGCGTGCTCCAACCCCTGGGTCTCGCATAAGAGCAGCTTGTTGTAAACCCAACGGTGGGCCGGATAGAGGACATAGGCGTATTCGTCGTCCGTGGGAATAATCACATTTTCGGGACAGGCAACGCCTTCGAAATACTGCATGCGCCACGGGTCTTTTTCAATAATCGGCATAGGTGACTTTCAGGGCCTCCCCCCAACCGGGACAGAGGGAGGCCTAACTCCTCTCTCCGTCCGGCTCCAGCTAGCATAGACCAGTGTAAACGCGCGGCGACTTCCCATCAAGCCAAAGGCCGGTTGTTGCCGCCGCTCCCTGCCTTTGAGGGGGGGTTCTCAGGGGGCGGCCTTGAGGGCCTCGATACGCTCGTCCAGGGGTGGGTGCGTCATAAAAAGCCTCATGAGGCCGCGCCGGGCTCCTCCCGAGATACCGAAGGCCCGCATCTGGTCGGGCAAATGAGGCTGTTCGTAAGCCTTCTTGAGAGCCTGAAGGGCACCGATCATTTGATTTTTTCCGGCGAGCTTCACTCCGCCCATATCCGCGCGAAACTCGCGGCGTCGAGAGAACCAGAAGACGATGATACTGGCCAGGATACCCAGGACCAGCTCCGCCACGATGGCCGTGATCCAGAAGGCGGGTCCGTGCCCCCGCTCGGTCTTAAAGACGACCCGGTCGATCACGTGGCCGATGACCCGGGAGAGAAAAATGACAAAGGTGTTCACCACCCCCTGGATCAACGCGAGAGTGATCATGTCGCCATTGGCGACGTGGCTCACCTCATGGCCCAGAACGGCTTGCACCGCCCCCCGGTCCATACCCCGCAGGAGCCCCGTGCTTACTGCCACCAGGGCCTTGTTTCGGCGCGCCCCCGTGGCAAAGGCGTTTAGGTCCGGTGAGTCGTAAATCGCCACCTCCGGCATACCGATGCCGGAGGCCTTGGCATGCTGGCGCACGGCCTCCAGGAGCCACTGCTCTGAGTCATTGGAAGGTTCTGCGATGACCCGGGCGCCGGTGAAACGCTTGGCGGTCCATTTGGAGATGGCGAGCGAGATGAAAGAGCCGCCCATGCCAAAGACCAAGGAGAAGACAAGCAGGCTTTTCATGTCGAGCCCCACCCCCTGCTCGTCGAGGATGCGCTCCACGCCAAGGAGCCTCAGGGTTATGCTGAGGACGACAATGATCGCCAGGTTGGTAGCAAGAAAAAGAAATACGCGTTTCATAAAACCTCGCTTCGGTAGTCCAACCTCCGCGGCTACTTTTGGCTGGTTGGAAACTTCATATTCGATGGTTGCTAAATACCCTGCTCCCCGTTTATTTTCAACGGCGCCGCTGATCCTTCATGGCCGCGCCGAGGGCCGTCCCGTGGAAAACCAGCGGTAAAGTTCCAAAAAATTAACGACTTATAAATACGCATTGCCAAATGGGATTGGAAATTGGATACTTCTGCCAGGCAGAAGCCCGGCTTCTCTTTACAAGCCGGGGTATCCCGCCGCCGGTGAATGTTAGTAAGAAAGTATTTTAGCCTCTGTGGTTATTAAGCAACTGGAGGGCCGGTCCTAAAAAGTCCGGGCACAGGAACGTAAAGGTTGCGTTCAATGCAACGATCTATGCACCGTGCACGGTCCTCAACGGTGGGTTCGGCTGAACCGAAGGGATCGGTTCAAGGGACGCCGGCGAGGATATGCTTCTTACACGGCAAAACACCAATCAACTGGTTTCAAATTAAATGGACCACCTAACCGATCTGATCATCCTCGGCGTTTTGCTACTCTTTTCCGCGTTCTTTTCAGGGGCCGAAACCGCCTTAATTTCTCTTCACCCCGCCCAGGCCAGGTCCCTGGTAAAGAGCAAGAGAAGAGGCTCTCGGACCGTAGAAAAGTTGAAAGAAAAACCCCAACATCTGCTGATTACCATTTTGATCGGCAACAATGTGGTCAATATTGGCGCATCGGTTTTCGCCACCCTGGTGGCAACGGAAATTTTTGGGAACCTAATCATTGCCTATGTGACCGGATTGTTGACCTTGGCCATATTGATTTTCGGTGAAATCATCCCCAAGACCCTATCCCACCGTTACGCGGAAACCATAGCCCTGATTTCAGCCTATCCTTTGTTCGTCCTGCAACGGGTACTATTCCCCTTGATCTGGCTCCTGGAAAGACTCGTCTGGGTTGTCAACAGAACCTTTGGACTCGAAAATAAAGAGGAAAAGGTCATCTCCGAAGACGAGCTGCGGGCCATGGTCGATCTTACCACCGAAGGGGGAGCCATCGGGGCCTCGGAAGCCGAGCTGATTGATAAGGTGATCCGCTTCAGCGACACCCTGGTGGAAGAAGTGATGACGCCGCGCTCAAAGATCTGCTCCGTCGAAGACGACAAAACCGTTACGGAAACCCTGGAGTTGATGATCAAGGAAGGCCTTCATTCCCGCCTGCCCGTTTTTCACGGCGACCTTGATTATCCCGTGGCCGTGGTGACGTTGAGAGAAATCGTCAGTCTGTACCTCGACAAGAACCAATCCGATAAGAAGCTTCACCAATTGAAGCTGCAGCCTCCCATCGTGGTTCCCATCACCCAGCCCATTAAAAAACTTTATTATGAATTCCGGTGGAAGCAACAACACCTGGGGCTGATTGTTGACGAGCACGGGACGGTGGTGGGTTTGATCACCATGGAAGATTTGCTCGAGGAAATCATGGGGGAGATCCGCGACGAGACCGATTACAGCGAGACCCGCGAGATCATCAAGCGCGGGGAAAATTCCTGGGCTGCCAGCGGGAGCGTCCATTTGAGTTCCCTGGAGGAAGCCACGGGAATCTGGCTGGGCGCCACCGAGAACGAGGAGAGAGAAGAAGAGAAGAGAAAGCCCTTGAGCTTGCTGATGATCGAACAGTTTGAGAGAATCCCCAAACAAGGGGATACCCTCAAAGTCAATCAATGCGACCTGACGGTTGAAAAGATGGATCGGTTCAGTATCCGGCTGGTTCGCATCGACAAGGGAACAAACGGCACATAAACCTCGCTTGCGGCGGGCAATCGAGCCCTTCTCGCACGGCGGCTTGGCTTCTCAACAACCCTTTTTGGCTTCCTCCCGCAAGATGCCGATCACCTGCCGGAACTGCCTCTGCATGGCGATCATCTGGTCTCGCATATGCAGGACGACGTCGACCCCTTCCAGGTTGACCCTCATTTCCCGGATCAGCACCCGCGCCACGCGAATCCGTTCCACCTGATCGAGGGCGTATAGCCTCTTTCGTCGCACCGACCGCGACTCGATCACCTTTTCTTGCTCCAGACGCATGATGAAAATTTCGTCCACGCCGCAGGCGTCCATGACCTCCCGGATGCTGAGAAACCCTTTTTCCACGGTGCCTCTCTTCCCCCTACAGCCGAAGGTGCCTGCGCACGTCTTCGCCGTAGGCGCTCTCGATTTTTTCCGCGGCGTCCGGCGGCAAGGCGGATTCAGGAAGGCGAATCATCAGGTGTAAATACAGGTCCCCCGGCCGCAAGGAACCGCGCCCCGGGACCCCCTTTCCCGCCACCCGCAGGCGCTGCCCGCTCTGGGCGCCCGCGGGAACCTTGACTTTGACTTTGCCCAGTGGCGTTGGAACCTCGACGTTGGCTCCGCGGATCGCCTCGCCCACCGTAATGGGTAAATCCATCATGAGGTCCCGGCCCGACCGGCTCAGGAAGGGATGTTCGCGGACCCGCGGAATAATGTACAGATCTCCCGCCGTCCCTCCTCCGACTCCCGCCTCACCTTTACCGGGTACGCGAATGCGCCTGCCGCTCTCGGCACCCGGTGGGATGTTAACCGTAACCGTCTCCGTCCCGAGGACTCTCCCCGTTCCCCCGCAGCGGCCACAGGGCTCACCGGGCAGCCTGCCGGTTCCCAAACAGCGGGAACAGCTTGCTCGGAACTGGATCGGGCCCTCTGCCACGGACCGGGTCCCCGTGCCGCCACAGTCGGGACACGCGGTGGCTCCCGTTCCGGGCCGGTTTCCTGATCCCCGGCAGACCTCGCAGGCACGGGGCCGCCGCAGGGTCAACGTGGTTTGAAAGCCGCGCACCGCATCAAGAAAGTCGATATCGAGGGAAGCCTCGATATCCGCCCCTCTCATGTCGCCCCGGCTCGCGCCCGCCCTGCGACCGCCGAAAATGCCTCCCGAACCACCGAAGAGGTCGTCCAGATTGCCAAAATCAAATCCCGCCGGTCCCCCGGTACGGGCCGATTGCTGTTGCCATTGTTGATAGGCGCGCGCCTTTTCCGAGTCGAACCCCGCCGCGCGGCCCTCCTCGCCGAATTCATCGTAGAGCTTGCGTTTTTTGGGATCGCTCAGGACTTCATAAGCGGCGGAGATTTCTTTAAACTTATTTTCGGCCTCCTTATTGCCCGGGTTGATGTCCGGATGGAATTTACGCGCAAGCTTACGGTAGGATTTGCGGATTTCCTCCTGAGAAGCGGTACGGTTCGCTCCCAGGATTTGATATAAATCGCGTTTCGCCACGGCCGTTTCATCTCCACCAGACCAGATAAACGAATCTAATCACGCCCCAGGCCACGTCAAGGTGCGCAGGGACCCATTGCAGGGGTTATCAGGTGCGACCTCGCGCGGCTTGTATTGGGCGACCCTCCCCATGACCCGCCGGCTGCCGCGGGAAACGTTTTGGTCAACCCGCCGCGGGCTGGCGTTTGCCGTAATCAACAGTTAGGCTCGATTGAGAAAGCCAGCATGGACTATCTTAGTTTTGCGTTTCTCTCCTTCGTTTCCCTTTTTGCCATTGTGAACCCTATTGCGGTGGTACCCGCTTTTCTCGCCATGACGCAAGGGAGCACTAAGCAGGAACGCCTCCGTATGGCGCGGTTCGCCGCCTTGATAACATTCGGCGTCCTTTTCGTTTTCTCCCTGGCCGGGCTTTCGATCCTGGGAGTTTTCGGGGTCACTATTCCCGCCTTCGGTATCGCAGGTGGCATTATCTTGCTAAAAGTTTCTCTGGACATGCTGGAGGGGCGCCAATCCGCCATCAGGGAGACACCAGAGGAGCGAAGAGAGGGAGCGCGCAAGGACGACGTGGCGATCAGCCCTCTGGCCATACCCATGCTCTGCGGTCCTGGAGCAATCACCGCCGTTGTACTCCTTAGCAACCAGGCGGGAAACCTGTTTCACCATGCCGTTCTCATAGCCAACATCCTGGCAGTCTCCCTATTAACCTACATGGTTTTTCGAGTTGCGGCTCTCTACGCGTGGATTTTGAGCGAAATGGCCCTGAGAATCATCGTGCGGTTGATGGGGCTCCTACTCGGCGCCGCGGGCATCCTCACCGTGGCCCCCGGTTTTGCATCGCAAACCTCCGCCTCCAACCTCGTGAGCGGACTGTTCATGATCGCCGAGCATCCCTTCGGCGTCGGCGATACCATCCGCCTGGGAAGCATTGCGGGCGAGGTCCCTTCCATCGATCTCCTTTCGGTCAATCTGAGGACCCCGGACAACCTTTACGTTCGCATCCCCAACGAAACCATGATCAAGTCCGAAATCACCAATCTGACCCGCTTTCCCATCCGCAGGCTGGATCTTGAGATCGGCGTCGCCTACAAGGAAAACCTTTGAAGGGTGATGGATGTTCTCATGCAGGTCGCCGGCCGTAATCCCCTCCGTCTGGAGGAGCCCAGACCCCTGTTTATCATTCTGGGCTACGCGGACTCCGGCATCCATGTTCAGTGTTGTCTCTGGACCGCACGCGCCAATTTCCTCGAATTGCGAAACCTCATCCAGTGCGAGATCAAAGAAGCCTTCGCAGAGGCAGGTATCGAGATCCCTTACCCCCGCCGTGCCTTGGTGGCGGGTAACCGTACCGAGCCCCTTCCCGTGCGCATTCTGCGGGGCGAAACGAGTCAATCCTGAAGCATCCGCCCGCTTTCCGGTTCCGCCCCAGGCTATGGCTCCGGGCCCCCCTTTTCTTTATCCCCTCCTCCCGGCTCCGCCCCGAGGGACTGCGCCGCCTGGACGGCTTCCTTTGCTTTATCCCGGGCAGTCTTCAAGGCCGCCTGCGCCGCCGCCGCAAGTCTTTCCGCTTCTTCCAGCGCCGAACGCGCATCCCGGATTTTTTCCTCGTTACCGGACGCCCGGGCTTCCCGCAAATCCTCCGACTTTTTTCTCGCCGCATCGGCCAACCTGGTGGCCTCATTCTCCACCGACTGGGTCTCGGCCTCCGTATCTTTGACGGCGTCAAGAGCCGCCGCCCTCTCCGCCTGATCTCCTTCGTCCGGCTCGGAACCTATGTCGATGTCCTCGGCAGCCGCCACCAGCGCCACCACGGGCAGGCGATCGAGAAGCTCATCGAGCATCAGTTTGCTGGGATGATACAGCTGGGATTCCCTGAACTGGAGGGGTAGAAACACCAGGGCCGCCGTTGTGGAGAGCTCAACCACCTTGTCCGGATCC
>Ga0214472_10007488_pt1 | contig 11425 bp, 7 predicted proteins | sample RVTome_6_FD_207662 | JGI IMG/M metagenome (GOLD analysis project Ga0214472, IMG submission 207662) | Soil microbial communities from uranium-contaminated site in the Upper Colorado River Basin, Wyoming, United States - RVT140D175 | ecosystem: Environmental > Terrestrial > Soil > Contaminated >...
TGATGTAATTGAAAATCTGAGTAATTCTGGCATGCCTATTCAGACAATTCTGGCAAAATTAAAATTCAGTTTTCAATTCGGCTTAAATTTTTATCAGGATGCTGCCCGAATCCGGGCTTTTAAAGTCGTTCTTGAACAGGTCTTGAAAAAATACAACTCTGAAGTTCCCTCTTCAATAATTATTCATGGTATTATGTCTAATTGGAAAAACGAAAAACTTGGGCCCCACGAAAGCATGTTAAAAGGAACTACTAATATGATTTCAGCATTAGTAGGAGGATGCAATTCGTTTCAGGTTGTGCCTTCAGATTATGACAACGAAATGCAACGTCGCATTGCATGGCATACCTTTAATGTGCTTTCCTGTGAAGCTCACCTGGACAAAGTGAAAGATCCGGGTAGGGGCTCATATTTTTTTGAAAATATGACCTGGCAAATTGCTGAAAAATCATTAGAGAAATTCAGAGAAATTGAATCAATGGGCGGATATTCAAGAATTCAAAAACAAAAAAATGAGGCCTGATTTCTCAAAGCTAAAATTAGAGGAGAAGGTGGCTGAAAATCCCGGGCCTGGCGCCGAAGGCTATCAGACCTCCGAAGAAATTCCGTTGCGGAGGGAGTACTTTAACGGTGATTTGAAAAATGTGGGCCATATCGGATTTGGTGCCGGGATTCCGCCATACTTGCGTGGGCCGTATGCAACAATGTATATCCAAAGACCCTGGACAATTCGTCAATACGCTGGATTTTCAACTGCAGAAGATTCAAATGCCTTTTACCGGAGAAATCTCGAAGGTGGGCAGAAGGGACTCTCGGTGGCATTTGATTTGGCCACTCACCGCGGATATGATAGCGACCACCCAAGGGTAAAAGGCGATGTGGGCAAAGCCGGTGTTGCTATTGATAGTGTCGAAGACATGAAAATCCTTTTTGACCAGATTCCGCTGGATAAAATGTCGGTAAGTATGACCATGAATGGAGCGGTGATACCCATAATGGCTTTCTATATCGTAACGGCGGAAGAACAGGGTGTCCCGCCTACACTTTTATCCGGTACCATCCAAAATGATATTCTGAAGGAATTTATGGTGAGAAACACTTACATCTACCCTCCTGTGCATTCAATGCGGATTGTATCCGACATTTTTAAATATACTTCAAAGAAGATACCGCGCTTCAATTCCATAAGTGTCAGCGGATATCATATGCATGAAGCCGGAGCGCCGGCAGATCTTGAACTTGGATATACATTGGCAGATGGTCTTGAGTATTTAAGAACCGGTATTTCTTCAGGATTGGATATAGATGACTTTGCTCCCCGGATTTCATTTTTCTGGGCTATTGGAATGAACCATTTTATGGAAATAGCAAAACTTCGCGCCGGCAGATTATTATGGGCTCAGATAGTGAAGTCCTTCAATCCTAAGAACCCAAAGTCAATGGCTCTTAGAACTCATTGTCAAACCTCCGGCTGGAGTTTGACCGAACAAGATCCGTATAACAATGTAATTCGTACTTGTAATGAAGCTCTGTCCGCTGTTCTGGGGCATACCCAATCTCTTCATACAAATTCCCTTGATGAAGCCATTGCTCTTCCTACTGATTACTCAGCCAGGATTGCCAGGAACACGCAGATATTTTTGCAAAATTCTATTGGCATCACTAACGTGGTGGATCCCTGGGGTGGTTCCTATTACCTTGAGTCTTTAACCCATCAGCTTGCCTCAAAAGCCTGGGAACATATTTCTGAAGTGGAAGAATTGGGTGGAATGACGAAAGCAATAGATTCAGGCTTGCCAAAGTTGAAGATTGAGGAGGCCGCTGCAAAAAAACAAGCCAGGATAGATAGTGCTAAAGATATCATTGTAGGAGTTAACCGGTATCAGTTGTCAGAGGTACCTGATTTCGAATTATTAGAAGTTGACAACACTTCGGTAAGGGAGCAACAAATTGCCAGAATAAACAAACTAAAATCTTCAAGGGATAATTCAAAAGTATTATCCTCTCTCGATGCATTAACAAAATGCGCTGAAACCGGAAATGGGAATATACTTGAATTGGCTGTGGATGCAGCCCGTAACCGTTGCACATTAGGAGAAATTTCTTTTGCTTTAGAGAAAGTATTCGGCCGGCACCGAGCTGATACCAAAGCAATCTCAGGAGTCTATTCAGCAGAAATAATGGGAAATAAATCTTTTGAAAATGCCAGGAAGGCCATTGAAGAATTTCAAAAGGCAGAAGGAAGAAGGCCTCGTATTCTGGTAGCCAAAATGGGACAGGATGGCCATGACAGAGGTTCCAAAATCATCGCTACCAGTTTTGCCGATATTGGTTTCGACGTGGATATCGGTCCATTATTTCAAACGCCGGAAGAAGTTGCAAAGAACGCGGTTGAGAATGACGTGCATCTGGTTGGAGTTTCATCGCTGGCTGCCAGTCACAAAACTTTGGTGCCGGAATTAATCCTGGAATTGGAAAAGGCCGGCAGACCGGACATCAAAGTCGTGGTTGGCGGTGTTATTCCTCCCAACGACCATGATTTTCTATACAAATCCGGGGTGATAGGAATATTTGGTCCGGGTACTGTAATCTCTGCCGCCGCGGTGAACATCATTAAAAGGTTAATGGCAAACTAAGCCGCTTTTTAACTAACTTAGCTATCCTGTATCATCAAAATTGTGAGTGAGATGAAAAGAGTATCATTAATCATTAGCTTTCTATTAGTTTCCGGATGGGCAATTTCCCAGGGAAACAAGAAATATGACACTCAGGTGATTAAAGCTGAGTCTGCTTACGACATCGGGAATTATTGGACCGCAATAAAAGTAAATGAGAAATTGGGGAAGAAAGCCATCAAGAAAGAGGGCCCCGAAAGCTATTATGCAGGGGTTTATTATATCCTTAGGGGTAAATATAATCTTGCTGTTGGAATGTTGAATGGCTTTGAAAGCAGCCTGGAAAAGGGATTAGAAATAGCGCTTAAAAATAAAGGGAGCGATCCAACTAACTATGTTAATCAGTTATTAACTGTTACGGAACTTTATATTCGTTTCGGAAATTTCCTAAAAGCCGATAATCTTCTGGAAAGCGCACGCAAAGAATTAACAGACGCTGACCGGATGACAGAGAATTTTAAGGCAGGGATGAATGTCTTTCAGGCAGAAATTCAAGCCGGGATGGGCTACTACAACAAAGCAATGGAGTTTATTGTCAATTCAGAAGATTACTTCCAGGGAAGAGCTGTAGATAAAGAAACATACGTTGACCCCAAAAGCGGAAAACTTAGAACCGAACGCCTTTCTCCAAATGTAGTGGATGAAAGATATTCTGATTATGCATCAATTCTAACACTTAAAGCCAACGTACTCAGAAAGCAAGGTTCCATTATAGAAGCAGATAATGCGTTTGGTTTTGCCGAAAACTGGATTCAGGGAAAGCTTGGCAAAGGTCATATCAAGTATGTGCAAAACCAGGTTCTCTGGACTGAGATGCTGGAAGAGAATGGAACACAAGATCTTCCGGAAGCTAACTACAGGCAAGCTTTAAATCTTGTTAAGAGAGAGCACGTTGAATCTCATTATACAGCGCAGGCGCTTTATGAGCATCTGCTGAGGAATTATCTGATGGATGGAAAGGAAGCAAAGTACAGATCTTTGAGGACTGAATATGAGCATGTAATCAAAAAATATTTTGATAAAGGAAGCATGTATTATGTAAACCTCAACACATTAAATTTTGATGTATCTGTATATCGTGAACGAACTTCCGGTCTGGAAGATCAAGCCGCGAAAATATTGGCAGGTACTGCAATACCAGAGTTTCATCCGAAAAGAATTTCATTGTTAGAATTTTTGCATTCCATTGCAGTTGGTAATAAAAAGTATAAAAATGGCGAGTCCTACCTTAACGAAATCCTTACTATCAAAAAAGAACTTTATGGGGCGAATTCACCGGAATACCACCTTTCAAGAATAGATTTAGCAAATCACTACTTAGATTATACTGACAATTTTAAAGAGGCGGAAGAAATCTATAATACAAGTTTCATTGAAGTTATTGAAAAAGAAATTTCTTCGGGTCATATTAAATATGTTGAAATATTAAATCACCTGGCAAGTTTTTACGAAGCGAATGACCGATACGATCTCGCTTCCCAAACCCTTGACAAAGCCTTATTGGCTACCCGTGCCAAGTATGATAACCGGGATGTAAATTTTGGAGTTGAACTGGAAAAGATTGCTAATCTCCAAATAAGCATCGGGGAGTATGATAAAGCCAATGAGAATTTAACTACCGCGTTGGATATCCTGGCAAAGGAACGTAAAGACGAGTATGATGTAGTTTACTATATTAAGGCACTCGAAACCAGTGCCCGCTATAAAGCCCTGATGGGCATGTTCGATGAAGCGGAAGCAGACCTGATTCAATCTATCAAACTAAAGAGCCGGGCCCGTGCAACAATTGATTTTGATGAAGTCGCGGCCAATGAAGGACTGGCTTCCATGTACATGGACTTAGGGAGGTATCGCAGCTCGGAAGAATTATTGACCTCCGTTATTGCAAGTAAGAGCGCGCTTTTCGGCAGCTCCAGCAGAAGATTAATTTCACCCCTCACAGACAGAGGCCGGTTGTTTTTGATCAATGGTGACTATACGAATGCTGATAAAACCGCGAGACGCGCTAATTCGCTTGGCGTTCAGAGCTACGGAGAAAATTCTACCAAAATTGCCAACAGTTTGCTTTTGATTTCTGACGTGAGTTATTCAATAGGAGATTATGAACAGGCAGAGGCGAATGTTTTAAAAGCGATTGAAATTCAAAAGAAACAATTCGGAGAGGAACATATTGATGTTGCCAAATCGTTGTCCCGACTCGCCTTAATAAAATTTTATAAGAGAGATAACCCAAAGGAAGTTGAGAAACTCTTTCAATCAGCAAGAACCATTTTAGAAAATAAATTGGGCAATAGAAATCCACAGTATGCCGAATTGTTGAAGAACACGGCAATCATGTACATTGCAACAAAGCAATTTGATAACGCTTTTAATTCTCTTGGATTGGCCGAAACCATCTGGTTGAATAAAGCAGGCAGAAGAAATAACATTAATGCAGCATCCATCTATATGCTTTTAGGGGATATTCACTACGAGCAAAAGAATTATAAAGAAGCGAATCTTCAATATGAAAAAGCTAAAAAACTGTATGAGAAGTTTTTTTCCAGAACACATCCAGAATATGTCAAAGTTCTATCCCGCCTGAGCAAAGTGTATTACATGGAAGATGATTTGAGCAGAGCCAAGCAAGCACTGGATCAAACAATTAAAACCTATAATGATTTCATCAAAACATACTTCCCTGCTCTGAGTGAAAGGGAGAAGGCCAAATTCTGGAATACCATTAAGTATGATTATGAGTTTTACAACACACTGGTTCTGAGAATGGGTGAGCGGAATCCTGAAATGGTAAGGCAAATGTTTAACAATGCTCTTGGAACGAAAGCTCTTCTTCTCAACACCTCCTTGAAAATAAAAGAGAGAATTAATACCAGTACAGACTCCACCCTTATTCGAACCTACAATATTTGGTCGGAAAAAAAGGATATTCTCACGAATACGCTGTCGATGAGCAATGAAGAATTGCTTCAAAACGAGATTGATGCTGCAAAGCTATCGCAGGAGGTTGAAGACCTGGAAAGACAATTGAGTGAAAGGTCTGAATTATTCAGCAGCAACCTTGAAGAAAAGCAAGTAACCTGGGAAGATGTAAGAAAAGTACTCGGCCCGAATGAGGTCGCCGTAGAAATGGTTCGATTCAGGTTATTCGATCATACGTTTACGGACTCCGTTTTATATGCATCCCTGTATCTCAAAAATTTGGAGACTCAGCCGGGTCCCCTGATGCTTCTGATGAAAGAAGGCAAAGAGATGGAAACCAGTTATTTTAAGTTTTACAGGAATTCAATCAGGTTCAGAATATCTGATCCCTACTCCTATCGGGTATATTGGAAACCCCTGGAAGATAGAATCGGCGGCAATGCAACAGTTTACCTTTCTGCTGACGGCGTTTACAATCAGATTAATCTGGAAGCAATTCCCACGAGCGATGGAAAATACGTAATTGATAATTCTAATATTATTCTGGTTAGCAACACCAAGGATATTTACTTCAATAAAATAAAATACCGGACTGTCCAGGAAGAAAATCTTGCCAGCATGTTTGGAAATCCAAAATATTACCTTGCCTCTGCAGGTCAACAAAAATTTGGACAATTACCTGGAACAGAAAAGGAAATTGAAGAATTAAAATCTCTCTTAGAAAAGTCCGGCTGGAATGCAAGTGAATACCTGGGTTCTGATGCAACTGAACCTCAGGTCAAACAAATTAATAACCCGAAAGTATTTCACATAGCCACTCATGGTTTTTTTACTCCTTCAACAGAAATAACTGAGAATGACCAAGGTCTGAATCAAAATGAATCCGAATTATTTAATAATCCACTCCTGCGAACCGGACTTATGCTTAGGGGTGCAGGCGATCTGTTAAACAAAACCGCCTTTAATTATAATATTGAAGAAGGTATTCTTACGGCTTATGAAGCCATGAATCTGAATCTCGAAAAAACGGATCTTGTCGTGTTGTCAGCCTGCGAAACCGGTTTGGGTGATCTGGAATTCGGCGAAGGGGTTTATGGATTACAGCGCGCTTTTATCGTAGCTGGAGCACGAACCCTGATCATGAGTATGTTCAAGGTAAATGATGAAGCTACCCAAAAATTAATGGTCAATTTTTATAACAAGTGGCTCCAAACCGGAAAAAAACGGGAGTCATTTGTAGCAGCCAAGAAAGAACTTAGAAATGAGTACCAGGATCCTATTTTCTGGGGTGCATTTATTATGATTGGACTAGATTGATATTTTATATCTACTTCAAAAGAATATAAACCAAAGGCATGAAATTCAAATCAATTTGGCCCCGCATGAGTGTGGCAACTTTCTTTCTTTTCCTGGTTGCAGCAAACGTTACCTGTGCACAGAGCCAGGAGTACCTCAATAAGGTTCAAACGCTTGACTCCACAATAAATACTCTTTATTCGGTAATTTCTGGAGAAAAAGGTCAGGAACGCGATTGGAAACTAATGAGGTTTCTGTTTCATCCGGAAGCCAAGTTGATTCCTGCCGGTAAAAATAATGAGGGTAAATATCAGGCCAGATATCTCACTACCGATGATTATATCTCAACGTCGGGCAATTGGCTTGTTGAAAATGGTTTTATTGAAAAAGAAATTCACAGGGTAACCAATACTTTTGGAAATATCACGCAAGTTTTCAGCACCTATGAATCTTTCAGAAGTGAAGCCGACGCAAAGTCGTTTTCGCGAGGGATCAACAGCATCCAGCTATTAAATGATGGTCAAAGGTGGTGGATAATTAATATTTACTGGACCTCGGAATCGGCGGAAAACCCTATTCCGGAGCAATACCTTCCCCGCAATTAATTTCCAGACTTTGAAATTTCGCCTTATCAAAGAGATGATTACCACACAAAAATGATCAACGAAGAATTAATCAAAACATTCTACAAGGCCTTTCAGAACAAGGACTTTCGCACTATGCAAAATTGCTATGCGGACAAAGCGAAATTCAGCGATGAAGTTTTTGTAAACCTGAATGCAAATGAGGTAAGAGCGATGTGGGAAATGCTTATTAAGAAGGGAAGAGATTTGAAAGTTGAATTTTCTCATATACGGGTGAGTGAAAATTCAGGAAAGGCCGAGTGGAAAGCGACGTACACCTTTTCAAAAACAAATCGAAAGGTTATTAACCGGATTAAGGCTGAGTTCATTTTTGAAGATGGAAAAATAATCAGTCACCTTGACTCTTTTAGCTTTCACAGTTGGGCTCGCCAGGCATTAGGAGTTCCGGGACTTTTGCTGGGATGGTCTCCATGGCTAAAGAAAAAAGTTCGTAGAAATGCGATGGCAAGATTACAAGATTATATAAGAACTTGAATGACATTCCGGTTTCATGCCGCTATGAGTTAGCAGAAACATTGCCCGCGATTTTTGATATACCAAATAACAACGGAGCATTTTCTTTCTGGAAATTGTCATTCCGGTTTCTGCCCCTGTTTATTAATTGCTGTAAGATAGCAATTCCGGAAACCAGGGTAATTACCGCGAACTTATTGTCTCCGGTTTCTGTCGCATAGAGTTATCAAAAACATAGCTTGCTATTTTTGTCTCTTAAACTCCTGGATCCCGGTATTGCCGGTTTTGTGCTTTTGAAACACCCTGGCAGAAACCGGGATGACAATGCCTGACACACTAAAAAAATAGCCCGGATTCTGTTTATCCGGGCTACTAACTAAACTATCTAATTTCTTAGTTCTTTCGAACTACTTCTTGGCTGTGTCTCCGCTCTTTGTTTTAATTACGACTACACCGTTTGTTCCTGGCTCACCGTACTTCAGTGTCTGGGCCTTGTCACGCAATATCTGAATAGATTTAATGTCTGACGGTCTAACCGCATTGTTAGCCATTGAATAGTCATTTCCAATTGGCAACCCGTCAATAACGTAAAGGGGCTGGGTATTTAGCATAATGGTTTGTTGACCCCTGATGGAAACAGTAACATCGCTTCCTACTCCTGAGACCTGAATGCCCCCAACTGTTCTTAGTACATCGGCCAAAGAGCTCAGGTTAGAGTAATCTTTTTCCTTCTTGGCTGTTGTAGTACCGGTGTTGGCTGTAGATGAACATGCCGCGAAAACCGCCACGGCAATCATCATTGTGAGAATGTGATAAATTTTCTTCATTGGAATTTATTTTTTTGAGTTCTTGCTACCAACTTATTCGTAATTTCAGGCCCTTTTGTTTGACTTTTGAACCAAAATGTTTTATAAAAGGTTAATTACATCTAAAAAGGTTCGTTTCCGAACACAATACTAAAATTCAGAAGTAAAATTCATTCCCGGAATTTCAACTTGGCGGTCTGGCCTCCCCACTTAAAAATGAGATAAACGGCTAATCAAAAAAAAAGGGCCAAAAAGCCCCTTTCAAAGTCTTATATCAATTATCATTTAAGGCCATTCCTTAATTTGAATTCCTCAAAAGCTTCTTTAAAATAATCAACATTCGGGGATAATTGAATTGCAATTACATAGTTGGTAAGTGCATCCACAAGCAAATTATTTTGCTCAAAGAATTCTGCCAGAATAACCCTGTTTAAGGAGGACTCTTCCGTTAGTGCAGATTTCAGCTCGGTCAGTTCTTCAGAAAAATCCAATGCATCTGCTTCCGTCAGTTTCTTTAGGCCATAATCACCTGAATTTACAGTTTCATTGTTGGCCAGGCTCACTGAAACAACAAGCATTGCCTCTTTTGCCAGTTTGGGATCTTCCAGATTTAAGCGAATCCAGGATTCCGTGGTTTCATAGGTGTCAAGAGTTTTGTCAAACCAGTTCTTAACTACCACTTTGTATTTATTTTCTTCAATTGGATTCCAGGCCAAAATGGGATTGGTGGTGTACACATCAACTGACGTTGGCATTAACACTTTTATGCTTGCGTCATCAGCAGCTCTTTCCACAGCTCCGGTAACACTGGCATATTTCCGCCGGTTTTCTTCCTTTGAATCCTCCGTCATTTTTGCCATAACAAAATCTGCATATTTGCTGGTAATGCTGGTATTACCGACACCAATTTTTGATGCCAGATCATCGATCTTATGGGTTCCCGCTTCTTTCAATTCCATTGTCTTGCCTGACTTGTGCACGAGGCCCAGATAAGCTCCGCTGGCCAATTTAAGCTCATCACCTTTGTTTAGCCGGGTACCACTTTTAAGTGCCTCCCAATCTCCACCCGATGATTTGATCTGGTTCTCTCCCTTATTCATCATAACACGGAACTCATAATCCTGGGCGAATATTGCAGTACTCAGTAATAACCCAACTCCGATTGATAGCAAAGTTCTCATAATGTAAGTTTTATGTTAGTTTGTGTTGCCAATTGATACCTTTTCTTCCGGAATGGTAAGCGGCTTTTTTTTCTTTTCTTTCCTAAATATATTTTTAACCACGCCATTGTACACCTCCAGGGAATCCCCAGCCAGCAAGATTGCTATGATTCCATAGGTTAAATCTAGCTTAAAACTGTAATAATGAAAAACTAATACGATTACAAAAAGTAATAAAACAGCTTCAACCAGCTGAATTAGTTTTGTAAGCCCATCATACCACCGATCCATTTTTATGTAAATAATTTGAAAAACGGCCACATTGAGTATGCAGACAATTATAGCAAACAAAGCTGACCCCATTTCAGTCATTTGGTTCATATAATCTTCGTTCAAAATCATAGAGGCGATGTTGGCATGAATAACCACTCCAAACATGTCTGGAAGTGCCCGTCCTGCAAATTTTGAATTCATAGGCGTAAAGTATTTATCCTCTACTGTATTGGGGTCTCCGATATACTGGCCAAGAAATCCCATTAAGATGATTTTATCCTTTAACAATGAAGGATCAAAATTCTCATTCAAAACGTCATCAACATCCAATGCATAAAATCGGCCACCAAATTTCGTGAGCCCAAAATCCATTATGTTGCCCCTGTAATTAACAATCTCTTCATCAATCTGCCTTTCCAGAAATCCGGCAGTAACTTCCGGATTATAAATTTCACAAATCTTAACTGCCAATGCCGGTACATCCGTTATCAAATTGGTTTCCGGATCGCGAAGTTTTTCCATAGGAAAAAAACTCCGGCAGGTCTTAAATTGAAATTGCTCAGTTCCTGCGCTTTCAGTAACAAGATTTACATGTGCAATTTCATGGTCCTGGGTAAAAATCGGATGACTTAATTCCATTCCATTCCAAACCTCATCATTATCAGGTTCAATAAGTTTCCCATACATAATAATGTTAGGTGTATTGGCAAGCGCGTTGGCAAGCATTAGATCACCCAGGGTGTCACTTTTAAGACTGGTGAAGACGGCATCTAACCCAATGACCTTAGGCTGATATTTGTTAATGATATTTATTTGTTCACTTATTTCTCCCCTGCTAAGCAATCCGATATTGACCAGGACAATATTGGTATCAGCGTCCAGAATTTCTCTGAGGTCCGGATCAGAAAATACCCGGTCTGTGATCTCCATATCTTCCAGCGCATCCCCAATAGGATCTATAAATTCAAGTTTGTCAAGGAGGCTACCAAGGGCAAACATTATGAAGAAAATAAATAGCGTTCCAAATGTTACGTCTATCCAGTAAGATTTCTGCTTAAAAATCATATCAGGTGGTTGGGTTAAAAGTCTTTATAATTGCCAAAAACAATCAATTCTAATGGTTTGGATGGTTTAAATTAGCAAGAATGTACCATAAAACGAAAAATCGGGAAACATCGGCGTATTATATAGATGGAATC
>Ga0214472_10007489_pt1 | contig 11425 bp, 9 predicted proteins | sample RVTome_6_FD_207662 | JGI IMG/M metagenome (GOLD analysis project Ga0214472, IMG submission 207662) | Soil microbial communities from uranium-contaminated site in the Upper Colorado River Basin, Wyoming, United States - RVT140D175 | ecosystem: Environmental > Terrestrial > Soil > Contaminated >...
AGCCGCCGGCGTTGAACGAATTCTCGGTCGCGATCTGGTTGTCGAAATAACCGAGCATGAGCAGCGCACCGCGGGTGCCGATTTCGCCGATCTCCCCCGGCTTCGCCTCCACGTCAGGATTCTCCTGGTCGAAGAGGCGGGTTTCGTAGCCGTGGCACGCCTTGCCGCAGGTGGACGTGATGACCTCCGCATCGTCGTCCGGGAGCGTGTACTGGTGCGAACCGTTTTCGGTCATGCCGTAGATGTTCTGCGGCTTGATTCCCATCGCGAGGAAAGACTGCGCGGTTTCAGACGGGATGATCGATCCCGCCATGTAGAAGAGGCTCACCTGGCCCAGTCGCTCGAGGCCGCGCCGTTTCATGTCCGCGAGGACGTCGATCGCGTGCGTCGGCACGCCCATCACGTAGGTGGCGCCGGTCGCGATGATCCAGTCGAGCGGTTTCATCCCCGGTGGCGGATCGTTCACGACGAGTTCAAAGCCTGCCACGAGGCTCTGCTCGAGCGCCACCGTCGCGATGTGATGCGACAGCGGGCTGTGGGTCAGAAGCACGGTGCGCCCATCGTGGCGCCAGTCCTTCACCATCGCGCGGCCGTTGGCGAGCAACGTGTTGTCCGAGTGCAGCACGCCCTTCGGCGTGCCGGTCGTCCCGGACGTGAACGCGAGGTAGACGATCTTGTCGGGACTGGCATCCGGATCAGGAAGCGTGCCTTCAAGGGGCACGTTCCCGATAGGGGGAAAGGCAGCGTATCCGTGAGGAGCCTGCTTTTCATCATCTGCCGGAGCGAGCTGATAGATCCGTTTCATGCACGGGATCGACCGCGCTGCCGCGAACACGTCCTGCCGACCCGCGTCCGCGCCATGGCCGCGCTGCGCAAAGAACGCAGCCGTATGTATGCGTTTCAGCAACTCAACGACTTCCGCCACAGTGTAATTCTGATGCAGCGACGGATTGCACACGTAGCCGTTGCGCGAGCAGGCGAGCATGACGACTACCGCCTCCACCCGGTTGGGAAGCCACACCGAAACGCGCTGACCCCGCCGCAGTCCCGCCTGGTGGAGGTCGGCTGCGAGCGCGTCCACCCACGCACGCAGTTGCGCCCATGTCAGACGGTGGCGGCTGTCGCGCAGCGCGCAGGCCGTCCCCCGCTCGGCTGCGTGCCGCGCGAGCAGCGCGTACATCGTGTCCTCGCGCCAGAAGCCCGCCTCGTAATGCCGGCGCGCAGTCTGCGGATCGTGCAGAGTGAGTATCGTGCTCAATGAACCGCCCAGTCGTCAGGAACAGCAGGACCATCAACCACAGGGTGCACGATGAACACGAATGGGAGGCGGTTCATATAAAAAATTCGGGCGCGCGCTATCGACCGAATTTTTCCGGGTCGGGCTTGCGTTTCTCGCCGAAAGCCTTGCCGAGTTCCTGCGACTCCTCGCTGTCGAGGTAGAGCCGCAGCAGGAGGTCGTGCGAGACGCGCGCGAGCCCCGACACCCCGCCGTGGCGCGCGGTGAACGCGGCTTTGAGTGCGGCGAGCGCGAACGCGCCGCGCTCGGAGACTTCCAGCGCCATCTTGCGGGTCTCCTCCTCCAGCTTGTCGTCCGCCACGACCTTGTTGATGAGCCCGATGGCGAGCGCCTCGCGCGCGGTTAACCGGGGATTGGTGAACCACAACTCCTTCGCCTTCTTCTTGCCGACGAGGTCCTCGAGATACCAAGTGCCGTAGCCCGCGTCGAAACTCCCCATCATCGGGCCCACCTGCCGGAAGACCGCGCTCTCCTTCGCGATGGTGAGATCGCACATCACCTGCAGCACCTGGCCCCCGCCCACCGCGTAGCCGTTGACCGAGGCGATCACCGGTTTCTGCAGGCGCTCTATGCTCTCGTAGATATCGAGCGTGGGCAGCATGCCGGCGTACAGTGTCGAATCCTCCATCCCCTCCTTGCGCCCGCCGATGCAGAAAAACCGGTCCCCCGCGCCGGTGATCACCAGCACGCGCGTTCGCGTCTCGCGGCGGACGTCGTCGATGCAGTCACGGATCTCGTGGCACATCGCGGGCGTGAACATGTTGCCGTCGTGCGGGCGGTTCAACGTGAGCCACCCGACCGGGCCGTCTTCGCGATAGAGGATCGTCTCGTGACTCATGGGATAGGACCGGCTTTGACGGGCAAATTGGCAGGCTCTTATACTACCGCACCCGGGTATCGCCTGCGCGCCGCGGCCTGATCGTGACGCGGGCGGGGCACCCGCCGGAAATCCACAGGAGATCTCACATGTACGGCTGGCGCGGACGCATCGGATTGCTGGTTCCTTCGATCAACACCACCATGGAAACGGAGTTCTGGCGCATCGCGCCCCCGGGCGTGTCGGTGCACAGCGCGCGCATCGCGGGCGGGCGCCACGGCACGCCGGAGGAACTGCGCAGCATGGAGAACGCGAGCAAGGCCGCCGCGCGCGACGTGGCGATGGTCGAGCCCGATGTGGTGGCATACGGGTGTACCAGCGGCAGCTTCTTCGAGGGGCCGGAGTGGAACCGGAGGATCTGCGAGCAGCTGACCGAGATCACCGGAGCGCCGACGGTGACGACTGCCGGCGCCATGGCGGCGTGCCTTGCCGCCGGGGGCCATCGCCGGGTCGATGTGGTGACGCCGTACGTCGAACTCACCAACGAGCGGCTGAAGCAGTTCCTGCGCGCGCACGGCATCGAAGTGAACCGCCTGGGCACTTTCGACATGCTGGACATGTTCGATCACGCCAAGATTGAGCCCAGCGAGATCTACCAGAAGGTGAAGGAAACCAACAGCAGCGACACCGAAGCGATATTCGTCGCCTGCACGCAGTTGCGCGCGCTCGAAGTGGTGGACATGCTGGAGCGTGACCTCGGCAAACCGGTCTACTCGGCGGTGCAGGCTTCGGCGTGGCAGGCCTACATGGAAATGGGGGTCGATCCGCGCATCACCGACTGCGGCAGCCTGCTGCGCAAGCTTTCCGAACCCGGCGCGCTCAAGCAGCCGGCGAAGAAGTTGCGCAAGTCGGCCTGAGCGTGGACAGCGCGACCGACGCGTTCGATGTCGTGGTGGTGGGCGGGGGCGGCGCCGGCCTCGCCGCTGCGTCCGAAGCGGCGAGGCTCGGGCGCAGCGTGGTGCTGCTCGAAAAAAATCCGCAACCTGGCGGTTCCACCTCATGGTCCGTGGGCTCGATCACGGCCACCAACACGCGGCACCAGCAACGGGCCGGCATACTCGACACGCCGCAGGAGCATTTCGAGGACCTCGGCCGCTTCGCCGGTTCCCTGGCCCCGCGCGACAATCTGGCGCTGCGGCGCATCCTGGTGGAGCATACCAACGAAATCGTCGAGTGGCTCATGGCGCACGGCGTCGTCTTCGTCGGGCCGGTGCCGGAGCCGCCGCATCGCTACGATCGCATGCACAACGTCGTGCCCAATTCCCGCTCGTTTGCCTATCACCTTGCACGCCATTGCCGCAGCCTCGGCGTGGACATCCGGGTCCATACTCGTGTGAGCCGACTCGTGACCGAGGGCAGGCGCGTGATTGGCGTTGAAGCGACGCATGCCGGCGGAGCAGTGCGGCAATTCCATGCGCGCGGTGGAGTCGTGCTCGCAAGCGGCGATTACAGCGGCGACCGTGCGTTGAAGACCGAGTTCGTATCGGCGGACCTGGGCGAAGTCGATGCCGTGAACGCCACCAACACCGGCGATGGCCATCACATGGCGCGGGAACTCGGCGCGGTGGTGCTGAACGGCGACGTCATCTCCGGGCCGATCATGCGCTTCATCCCGCCCACGCGCGCGAATCTGCTGCGCGAGCTTCCCCCGTGGCGTCCGTTGGCGTGCTTGATGGCATGGTGTTACGAGCATCTGCCGCCGTGGCTGCTGCGGCCGTTTCTGATGAGCTTTCTCACGACCGCGCTCGGGGCTTCGCCCAATCTCTTCAAGCACGGGGCGATCCTGGTGAACCGCAGCGGGGAACGCTACACGGATGAACTCGGCAAACCCAATCTCGACACCGCGAAGCAACCCGGCCGCATGGCATGGATCGTGTTCGACGACGAGATCGCACAGAAATTTTCGGCCTGGCCCAATTATGTTTCCACGGCGCCGGGCGTGGCCTACGCCTATCTCGCCGACTACCGGCGCAATCGCAGCGACATCTATCATCGCGCCGGCACCATCCATGGGCTTGCGCGCAGCATGGGCATACCGGAGGCGGCGCTCGCACGCACGCTGGAAGGTTACAATGCCACAGGGCGACAAGTACGCCCGGCGCTGGTGACGGCGCCGTTTTTCGCCCTGGGCCCGGTCAAGAGCTATGTGATTTTCACCGACGGCGGCCTCAAGGTGAGCGAGCGGCTCGAGGTGTTGCGCGGAGACGGGAGCGTGATCGAGGGGCTCTATGCCGCCGGGGCGACGGGGCAGGGCGGGTTGCTCCTCGAGGGACACGGCCACCATCTCGGGTGGGCGTTCATCTCCGGCCGCATTGCGGGCCGCAACGCGGCGTTTGACGTGCCACCGCGGGCCAAGTAAGGTGAAACCATGATCTTCATGTCGCAAAGTGGGCTCACCGACAATCGCCGCGCCGCGGATTGGGACCTGTGGTACATGGAGCATCTTCGCATCATGCTGACGGTGCCGGGCATCTCCTCCGCGCAGCGGTTCATGACCGACTCGCCGGATTATCCGCCATCGCTCGCGATGTACACCATCGCCGGCGCCGGGGTGTTCGAAGACCCCTACTACCGCAGCGTGCGCGGCCTGGGCGAGTGGCTGCCGCTCGTGGACCGCCGCTACTACCAGCGCAATCTGTTCTCCGGGCTCGACCGGGCGCCGGCCGTTGCGAGCACTGCATACCTGCTCGTCGCCGACCGCCCGCGCGAAGACGTGGCGCTCGCCGAGCTTGGGCTGACCTGGCTCGTCTGCGCCGGCATCGACCGCTCCACCGCGCTGCGTGGAATTGCGGTGGTGGATGCGCCACCCCGCCCGCGCGGTGGCGTCGCGGTGTACCGCCCAGTGACCGAACCCATGCACGCGGGCAATGCATGAAATTCCGAGGAGAGCAGGCATCATGAAATCGCGCATCAAACAGTTGGCGCACATCGCAGGCGCCGTGATCGTCATCGCAGGTCCGCCGTTGCCCGCGGGCGCGCAGAGCGGCTACCCCACCAAATCCATCCGCTGGATCGTGCCATGGCCGCCGGGCGGCGGCGCCGATGTGTTGTCGCGGATGCTGAGTCCGAAGCTTGCCGAGGCACTCAAACAGCAGATCGTGATCGATAATCGGGGCGGTGCCGCCGGCAACATCGGCGCCGAACTCGCGGCGAAATCGCCGCCCGACGGCCACACCGTCTTGTTTGCATACTCGGGCACCCATGCGATCAATCCCAGCATCTACAGCAGGATGCCATTCAAGGAGAGCGATTTCGCGCCGATCATCATGCTCTCGTCGGTACCGCAGGTGCTCGTTGTGCACCCATCTGTTCCGGTGAAGAACGTGAAGGAATTGATCGCTCTCGCCAGGACGCGGCCCGGGCAACTGACCTACGGCTCGAGCGGGAACGGTGCGTTCAACCATCTCACCGGCGCGCTGTTCGCGAACGTGGCGAAGGTCAACATCGTGCACGTCCCCTACAAGGGCGGCGGCCCGGCGGCAGTGGCGCTGCTCTCCGGCGAGATCACGATGATCCTCGGGGAGCCGGCCTCCATCGTCGGTTTCGTGAAGGCGGGCAAGGTGCGGGCGTTGGCGGTCACCGGGGAGAAGCGCGCGTTGGGCATGCCGGAACTGCCGACGATGGCGGAGGCGGGCGTTTCCGGTTACGCGGCTACGTCCTGGAACGGCATGCTCGCGCCCGCAGGCGTGCCGGCGCCGATCATCAAGCGGCTGAACGACGAGTTCAACCGCATCATCAGCGATCCGGAGATGAGGAAGCGCATGCTCGGCAACGGCTACGAGCCGGTGGGCGGTTCGCCCGAGAAATTCGGCGCGCACATCCGCGCCGAGATCGCGAAGTGGGCGCCAGTCGTCAAGGCGACCGGCGTGAGGGTCGATTGATGGCTGCGCCGCCCGGCCGGCGCATTCCGGGCGGGCGGTCATGAGCCGGCCGATGGGGCTGCTCGTCGCCGGGTTCAACTACGCTGCGGTCAACGCCGGCGAGTTCAACGACTGGTACGACACGGAGCACGTTCCGGAGAGGAGCAGTGTGCCCGGATTCATCAACGCCGAACGCTGGGTCGGCTCGGATGATCCGAAGGTATCGGTTGCAACCTACGATCTGCAGAGCCTGGACGTGCTGCGGAGCCCGCCGTACCGCGCGATCGCGTACGAGAATCTTTCGCCGTGGTCCAAGCGCATGGTGGGCAGATGCCAGCGGATCTGCCGCTTCGAGGCAGAACAGACCGTGCCCGGAGGGTTGGCCGCGCCAGTCGAGGCCGCGGGCCTCCTGTTGTCCGCGATGAATGTCGATCCCGCCGTCGAGGCCGATTTCAATGCCTGGTATGAAACCGAGCATCTGCCGCAGCTCTCGCAGGTGTCCGGATGCCTTGCGGCACGCCGTTTTCGGGTCACTTCGGGTGCTCAGCGTTACCTTGCGCTCTACCACCTGACGGGGCCGGAAGTCGTGGCCTCGAAGGCGTGGGAGGCGGTGGCCGCCACGCCGTGGACGCTCAGGCTTCGACCCCATATCTGCGACCGGCTCCGCTTGGTACTGCGCCGCTACCGGCGCGATGCAGCCTAGCCCGGCGCGTCAACGGAATCCGCGAGCGGTGCGTTATGCGCATACGTCCGGGAAGACCGGATGGCGCGTTTTCATACCAATTACAGGAGAAGAAGGACATGAGCAAGCTGCTTTCCACGATCATCGCGGTCGCTTTCGCTGCCGCTTCCGCCACGGCTGCGGCGCAAGCCACCAAACCGGAGCCGGCTACACCCGCGACTCCGGCAACCCCTGCGGCTCCGGCCAAGGGCGACGCTGCGAAAGCCACCCCGGCGACTCCGGCGCAACGCGCGACCCCGGCGCAGCCTGACAAGTCGAAGGCCGACAAACCCAAGGCCGAGAAGAAGAAGGGCAAAGCCAAGTCCAAAGGCGACGGCAAGACCAAGACCAAGTCCAAGAGCAAGGCCAAAGGCAAGAAGGCAGACGCCAAGAAAGCCGACGCTCCCAAGGCTGACGCACCGAAGAGCGACGCGAAGAAGTAACGCTTCCAGGGCCTGCAACGCAACGCGGGCCTCTGGCATCACCCAAGGGCGGCTTCAGGCCGCCCTTTTTTGCATGATGTCGCGTCCTGAGTTTGGCTCAAACCCGGTTCGCGCATCGCGGCAGAAGAATCCACGTGTTAAATTCCCTGCCGCTGGATTAGGATTCCAGGGTTGATTGATCAACGATTCGGCAGCGCCCACCTCAGCCGCGGGCGTTGATCAGCGCATGCACGGAGCGACATGAGCGGGATCTGGGTGGGGATAGACACTGGCGGCACGTTCACCGACCTGGTGCTGATCGACTGGGCGAGCGGCGCCTATCACTATCACAAGCTGCCGACGACGACCGCCGACCCGTCGCGCGCCATTCTGGACGGCATCGCGCAGGTCATCGAGCAGGCGGGTGCGACGAAGCGCAAGGTCGAGTTTCTTGTGCTTGGCACCACCCTTGCCACCAACGCCGTGCTCGAAGGCAAGTGGGCGCGAACCGGACTCATCACGACGAAAGGCTTCCGCGACGTGCTCGAACTGGCGCGGCAGCGCCGTCCCCACTACTTTAACCTCGATATTCCGAAGCCCATGCCGCCTGCCTCGCGGGATTGCCGCCTCGAGGTCGCTGGCCGCATTGCGTTCGACGGCACCGAAGTGGCGCCCCTGGACGAAGCGGGCCTGCACCGCGCCGTCGCGAGGCTCAAAGACGAGGGCGTCGAGGCGGTCGCCGTGTGCTTTCTGCATGCTTATGCCAATCCCGCCCACGAGCGCCGCGCGCGAACGGTGCTCGCCGAACGCTGGCCGGAAGTCTATGCCTGCACGTCGAGCGAGGTACTCGCCGAATTCCGCGAGTTCGAGCGCTTTGCCACCACCACGGTCAACGCCAGTCTCATGCCCGTGATGGACCGCTATCTCGCGCGCTTCGAGAGCGGGGTCAAGGCGATGGGCATCAGGGCGGTGCCGCGCGTGATGCAATCAAACGGCGGAGCGGTAAGCCCTGGCGCGGTGCGCCGGATTCCGATCAACACGTTCTTTTCCGGCCCCGCGGGCGGCGTGATCGGGAGCGTTGGGCTCGGGCGCCAGCTCACGATCGGCAATCTGATCACGTTCGATATGGGCGGCACCAGTACGGACGTGTGCCTGATCCGCAATGGCGAGCCGGCCAAGAAAAGCGAACGGACCATGGGTGGATTCCCGGTGCGCACCCGCACGCTCGACATCCACACGATAGGCGCGGGCGGCGGGAGCATCGCGTGGGTCGATGCCGGGGGGTTGCTGAAGGTCGGGCCCATGAGCGCCGGCGCCCAACCCGGTCCGGCGGCGTACGGGCGGGGCGGCGAAAAACCCACGGTCACCGACGCCAATGTCGTGTTGGGACGCCTCAACCCGAGGGCCCTCCTGGGTGGGCGCATGACCATGCATCCGGAGCGGGCGCGCCTCGCGATCGAACGCGAGCTCACAGAGCCGCTCGGCATCGATGCGATCAAGGCCGCCGCGGGCGTGATCGAGATCATCAACGTCAACATGATGGGTGCGGTGCGCGTCATATCGGTCGAGCAGGGCGAGGACCCGCGCGATTTCACGCTGGTGGCATTTGGCGGCGCGGGACCACTGCATGCCGCCGAGGTGGCGCGCAACATGGGCATGCGCCGTGTGCTGGTGCCGCCACGCCCGGGGCTGCTGTCGGCGCTGGGTCTGCTGCACGCAGACGTGCGGGGAGACTTCAGCCTGACGCGGCTCGTGCGCGCGGACGCGGGGAACCTCAAGACGCTCAATGCCGGATTCCAGGAACTGAAACGACGCGGGCAGGCATGGTTGAAGGGTGAAGGCGAGGCGCAGCGCCGCGCTCGTTTTGAGTGGCTCACTGATCTGCGCTATTTCGGACAGAACTCGGAACTCATTCTGAAGGCGGGCCGGGCGCGGCTCGGCGTGCCATCGCTCGCGCGGCTCATGGCGATGTTTCACAAACAGCACAAGGCGTTTTACGGCTACGACATGCCGGCGCAGCCGGTCGAGATCGTGACGCTGAGGCTGGTCGTGACGGCGCGGCGCAGGGCGCCGCCCACAGAGCCGGCGAACCTCGGGCGCGGCAGTGCAAGCATGGCGGTAGTCGAAAAGCGCAAGGTATGGTTTGCCGGCACCGGATTCGTCGGCACGCCGGTGTATGATCGGGATCGGTTGCCCGCCCGTTGCCGCATCACCGGTCCGGCGATCATCGAGCAGATGGATACGACCACGGTGGTGCCGCCCGGGGCGCAAGTTAGGAACGACAAGCTGGGGTACCTGCACATGGAGTTGCCGCCGATCGCGGCTGGAGCGAGACGCACATGAGCCGGCGCGTGGATCCGATCAAGGCCGAAGTGGTCGCGCGTTTCCTGCTGGCGACAGCGGAGGAGATGGGCGCAACGCTCATGCGCACGGCGTTTTCTCCCAACATCAAGGAGCGCGCCGATTGCTCGACCGCAGTGTTCGATGCTGCGGGACAGGTGATCGCGCTCGCGCAGCGCGTGCCGATCCACCTTGGTTCCATGGTCGGCGCGGTGGACGAAATTCTCAGGCGCTATCCGCGCGCGGAGATCCGGCCGGGCGACATGTTCATCGCCAACGATCCCTACAACGGCGGCGGCACCCACCTGCCGGACATCACCGTGATCTCGCCTGTGTTTCAGGGCCACCGCATCGTCGCGTACGTGGCGAATATCGCGCATCATGCCGACGTCGGCGGCATGGTTCCGGGATCGGAAGCGGCGGTATGCAAGTCCATTTATCAGGAAGGCCTCCGTATTCCGCCGGTGTACATCCAGCGCGCGGGACGGTTGAACCGCGACGTATTCGATCTCATCCTGCTCAATTCGCGCACGCCGGAAGAGCGTGTCGGCGACCTGAACGCGCAGTTTGCCGCCAACACGGTGGGCGCGCGCAGCGTGACGGCGCTCTACGAGCGCTACGGCACGCGCGAGACTGCGGCCAATATCGCGGCCTACCTCGATTTCACCGAGAGGCGCTTCCGCGCCGCGATCAACCGCCTGCCGCGCGGCCGTTACCAGGCGGAAGATTTTCTTGATGGCGACAGGGAAGGCGAAACGTGCCGCATCTGCCTCGCGTTGACGGTCGGCAAGGACAGGCTCGATTTCGATTTCACCGGCTCCGATTCGCAGCTTGCCAGCGCGCGCAACATTCCGTACCGGGCGCTGCTCGCAACGGTCTACACCGTTGCGAAGAGCCTGCTCGACCCGGAGGTGCCGGCCAACGCCGGCTACTACCGGACGATGAACATCGTCGCGCCCCCGGGCTGCGTCGTCGGTCCCGTCCCGCCGGCTGCCATCGGCTGCCGCTCGATCTCCGCGAGCGTGCTGGGCGATGTCATCGCCCAGGCGATGTCGCAGGCGATACCGGACAAGGCGCTCGCGGGCAGCGGCCCCCATCATCTCTACGTGCTGGCAGGCACCGATCCGCGCAGCGGCAGCTACTTCGTCAACTATGAGACCCTTGCCGGCGGCATGGGCGCACGCGCCTACCGCAACGGTGTCGACGGCGTGCGCGTGCACGCTTCGGGTTCTTCCAACCTGCCGGTCGAAGCGCTGGAGCACGCGTATCCGTTTCGCGTCGAACGCTACGCGTTGTGGGAAGGATCGAACGGCGGGGGCAGGTATCACGGGGGCATGGGCGTGGTGCGCGACTACCGGGTGCTGGCGGACGATATCGTGGTGAGCCTGTCGTCCGAACGCCAGCACGTCGCGGCGCGCGGGGCGTGCGGGGGCGGCGACGGCGCGACCGGGCGCTTCGTATTGAACCCTGGCGCGCCGGATGAGCGGACCTTGCCGTCGGCCGCCGCCGATGTGCCGTTGCCGCGCGGCTCGGTGCTGCGGATCGCAACCCCGGGCGGCGGCGGATACGGCACGGCGTGACAACTAGCGTGTCGTTGCGAGGAGCTGCATTTGGCGACGAAGCAACCTCGCGGCGGGCGCGTTTACGTTGCCCGCAACGGGACTGCTTCGCTTCTCTCGCAGCGACAGCTTGCGGCGTGCCACAGCTCTAATCTGTTACGCTGTCGGCGCAACATCATCAGCCAACGGGCAAGGAGAGGTCACGATGGATCAGGCAATGGCGGATACCCGGCTGCTGGCGCAGGCGCGCGGGTCGTTTCCCGCGCTCGAGCGCTGGACCTATCTCGATCTTGGCGGGCGCGACGTGCTCTCGCGCGAGGTGCGCGCCGCGCTCGATGCGCACCTCGAC
>Ga0214472_10007491_pt1 | contig 11422 bp, 7 predicted proteins | sample RVTome_6_FD_207662 | JGI IMG/M metagenome (GOLD analysis project Ga0214472, IMG submission 207662) | Soil microbial communities from uranium-contaminated site in the Upper Colorado River Basin, Wyoming, United States - RVT140D175 | ecosystem: Environmental > Terrestrial > Soil > Contaminated >...
GTGGCTGCACAAGTACCTCGCGTTCATCATCGCTGGCGGTTTCGGAGGGCTCGCGGGTGTGTTGTGGGCGCACGCCCACGGTCTGGTCAGTCCCGAAGACGTGGTCCTCGCGACCTCGGTGGACGCGCTGCTGATGGTGGTGCTGGGGGGGCCGGGGACCCTGGTGGGAGGCGCGGTCGGGGCCGGGATCGTGGTCTTTCTGCGGGAATACCTGAGCACGCTCGTCCCGTGGTGGCAGTACGTGCTGGGCGGGGTTTATGTGCTGACGATACTATATCTGCCGGGGGGCCTGATGAGCGTGCCGGAGAGAATCCGCGGCTGGCGTGCGCGGTGGGAAAATGGGGTCAGAGTCAAATTTCCACGGCACACCTCGTGAAAGTTATTCGGAAAATTGACTCTGACCCCATTTTCCGATTGCAGTCCGAGTCTCATTAAAGGAGGGAACGCCATGTCGAGCCAAGTCGTACGAAGCATTGCGTGGGGATTGATCGCAGGAGCCCTTGGGCTCGGAACGTTCGTGAGCCCGCTGCCTGTCATGGCGGCGCAGGAGCTGCGCATCGGCTTCCTTGCGCCGACGACCGGGATTTTTGCGCAGATCGGCAAGGACATGACCAACGGTTTTCAGATGTACCTGGACGAGGTCGGAGGCGACTTCGCCGGCGCGAAGGTGAAGTTCATCGTGGAGGACGAAGAGGGCAAGCCGCCGGTGGGGGTGCGCAAAGTCGAGAAGCTGATCCGCCAGGACAAGGTCCACATGTTCGTCGGGGGGTTGCTCGCGTCGACGGGTTACGCGCTGGCTCCGGTCAGCACGCGGCTTAAAACGGTATACGTGGCATCCATCCCGGCCGCGGACGATCTGACGCAGCGGGACAGCGCCAAGTTTCCCTACATGGTCCGCACCGGCTGGACCAGTTCCCAGCCCAATCACCCGTTCGGGGAGTGGGCGTGTGAGCAGGGCTACAAGCGGATCGTGACGATCGCCGCCGATTACGCCTTCGGCCACGAGGTCGTGGGCGGGTTTCAGAAGACCTTCGAGGGTTGCGGCGGCAGGATCATCCAGAAGATCTGGCCACCGCTGGGAACGATCGACTTCGGACCGTACATCCCGACCATGAAGAAAGACGCGGACGCGATATTCACGCTTATGGTCGGGCCGATGTCGCTCCAGTTTCCCAAGCAGCTGGCCGCGTCGGGCAGCAAGAAGCCCGTGCTGGGCGGTGGAACGAGCTACGACGAGTTCGTGCTTCCGTCTATGGGCGACGAGGTTATCGGTCATGTATCGGCGCTGCAGTACAGCGCGGCGCTGAACACGCCGAAGAACGCGGCCTTCGTGAAGAAGTACCGCGAGAAGTACGGCAAGGTGCCCTCCTACTACTCGGAGTCAAACTACTCGACTGCCCAGATGATCCACGAGGTGTTGAAGAAGACGAAGGGCAAGTGGCCGGGCACGGAACAGTTCGTCAAGATGCTTGCCGGCGTGCAGCTCGAGACCCCGCGCGGTCCGGTGCGCCTCGACGAGATGAGGAACCCGGTTCACAACGTGTACATCCGGGTGGTGCGAAAGAAGAAGGAGCACGGTTACGACAAGGACGAGCTTTGGAATACCGTAGTGAAGACCTACCCGAACGTGGGCCAGTTCTGGAAGTATCCTAAGGCGGAATTCCTGAAGCAGCCGGTTTACAGCCGCGAATTCCCTCCATGCAAGTACTGCGAATGAAGGGTCGGCACTTGCGTGATCGCGAGTGAGGCGCGGCGACCATCGCTGCCGAGAATGGTATGAACGGAGGGCGCCCCGCTCTCGAACTGAGAGGTCTGTCCAAGAGTTTCGGCGGGCTCGACGCCGTGCGGGACGTCGACCTGAAAATTTTCCCGGGCGACCGGAAAGCGATCATCGGGCCGAACGGGGCAGGCAAGACCACGCTCTTCAATCTCATAAGCGGCGTCCTGCCCGCGACTTCCGGACAGGTCCTGCTGTTCGGCCGGGACGTGACGCGCTGGCCAAGCCACCGCCGGACCGCTCTGGGAATGGCGCGCACTTTCCAGATCACGAGCCTCTTTCCGAAACTGACGGTCCTTGACAACGTGCTGCTCGCCATCGGGGGCCTGCGCAGGACGAAGTTCGTGATGTGGCGGTTTCTCTCCTCCTACCGCGATCCGCACGAGAAGGCGCGGCGCCTGCTGGAAAGCGCCGGCTACTGGGAGCGGAGGGACGTCGAGGTTCGACAGCTCTCGCACGGCGAGCAGCGCCAGATCGAAATCGTGCTCGCCCTTGCGAGCGACCCGAAGATCCTGCTCCTTGACGAGCCGGCCGCGGGGCTCGCATCGGGCGAGTCGCGCGAGATGGCGGCATTCCTCAAGCGGCTCGATCCCGATCTCGCGATTCTTCTGATCGAGCACGATATGGATGTCGTGTTCGACGTGGTGGACCGCATTTCGGTCCTTCACTTCGGCAGGATGGTGGAAGACGGCGCAACGAGCGAGATCCGCAGCAGCGCGAAGGTGCAGGAAATCTATCTGGGAACGGGGTAACCGATGGCGATCCTGGAAATCGAGGACATCCACACCTATTACGGTGACGCCTACGTACTCCAGGGGCTTTCGCTGAAACTCGAGGAAGGGCAAATCCTCGGGCTGCTCGGCCGGAACGGTGTCGGCAAGACCACGCTCGTCAATTCGGTGATGGGCTTCAATCGCCCGCGCCGGGGAAAAATCATCTTCAAGGGTGCGGACATCACGGGTGTCTCGTCGTTTGAAACGGTTCGCATGGGCGTGGGCCTGGTGCCCCAGGGACGGCGCACCTTCCCCTCGCTCAACGTGGAGGAAAACCTCACCGTGGCCGCGCGAGGCGCGGGCCGGCTCGGCTGGAAACTCGAACGCGTCTACGCTCTTTTCCCGAGACTGAAGGAGCGCCGCGCCCAGCGCGCGAGAACGCTCTCGGGAGGCGAGCAGCAGATGCTGGCGATCGGCCGGGCGCTCATGACCCATCCCGACTGCCTTATCATGGACGAACCTTCCGAGGGGCTCGCGCCCATCGTCATCCAGGGAGTGTGGGAGGCGATCGCGACGCTCAGGCGGGAGGGCCTCTCGATCCTGCTGGTCGAACAGAACGCCTCGCTCGCCATCAAGCTCGTCGATTACGTGCACATCATGAGCAAGGGCCAGGTCGTCCACTCGGCACGCCCTCAGGAACTATGGGCGAACGCCGACATCAAGTCGAGCTACCTCGGCATCTGAGCAAGCCATAAACGTTACGATTACGGGACATGCTCCCCGATCAGTGCGCACGGCGCGGCAACAGCACGAGCGGCGGTGGTTCATGTTCCACCACGTACTCGAACCGCGAGCGGAACTCCTCCGGGGACAGACCGGCGGTCTGCGCGAGTCGCGCGAGCTTTTGCGAATTCTCGAAATCGTCGCGGCGCAGGCGCATCATGTAGCGTCGGGCGATCGCGTAGCGCGTCGAGTGAATGTCGACGGTGCGGACCCTGGTCTTCCCCGTCGCGGGATCGATGAGCGTCGCGAACGGCACCGGCACAAACTGCCCCCCCTGCAGCGAGATCATCGCGTTCGAGCCCCCCTCGAGCAGGAATTTCGCGGCGCAGTAGCCCAGGTCGCGGGTGTATTCGATGTCCGACGGCGTCGGATCGGCGCAGCGCAGCTCGTAGCCGATGTCTTTGGACACGATAGTAGTCTTGATCCCGAGGTCCGCGAGGCGCGCCTCGACCAGTTTCTTGATCCCGCGGCCGAGATCGAGTTCCGAGAACCGGATATTGTCGTGCTCGTCGCGTTCGATATTGCCGAGGCGCCCGATCTCCTTTTCGGGAATGCTTTCGGCGAGACCCTCAGCGAGGATGGCAACGCCGTCCTTGCGTTGCTCGGAGAAGCGCTTGACCACGGCGCCGACCAGGATGTCGGCGAGCATATCCAGCGTGGTCTTGCCACCCGGAAATTCCTCGGGGATGATGGCGAGGGTAGCCCCTGCCGCCTTGGCGACTCCGAGCGCCAGGTGGCCGGCCTTGCGCCCCATGGCGACAACGAGATACCAGCGGCTGGTGGTCTGCGCATCGACCATGAGGTTCTTCACGAGATCGACGCCTACGTGACGCGCGGTCTGGTATCCGAAAGTGTCCACGTATGACGGCAGCGCGAGATCGTTATCGATGGTCTTCGGAACATGGGCGACGCGCAGCATGCCGCCCGCTCTTTCAGCGACTTTCATCGCGGCAAAAGCCGTATCGTCGCCTCCGATCGTGACCAGCAGGGTCGCCCCCACCTGCACGAGCGACTTCACTACCTGCTCCAGGTGCTCGCTCTTCTTCGTCGGGTTCGCGCGCGACGTGCCGAGATAGGAGCCGCCGGTGAAGTGTATGCGGCTCACGTCCTCGATGGCGATCGGTCGCACCCGGTCGATCTTTCCGGTCATGATCTCGGAAAACCCGTCGCGAATCCCCAGCACCTCTACGCCCTGAAGGCGCGCGCGTATGGTCGTGGCGGTGATCACGCTATTGATGCCCGGTGCCGGGCCTCCGCCCACCAGGAGCGCAAGTTTGTCGGTGTTCGCCATGATTCACCTCATTCCCGTCTGCGCCACCGGTTCGGTCCTGCGCCCGCCATCTCCGTCACCGGCCGACCGCGGGCAGGGCTTTGCGCCGGCCACGGAAGAATCCTGCCAGCCGCTCCATGCTGACGTAGAACGTCGGTGTCACGTACAGGGTCAGCAGCTGGGAAAAGACCAGCCCGCCGACGACGGCGATTCCCAGCGGCTGGCGCGTTTCCGACCCGGTGCCGGTGCCGAGGGCGAGCGGCAACGCCGCGCAAATTGCCGCGAGCGTCGTCATCATGATCGGCCGGAATCGAATCAGGCAGGCTTCCACGATCGCTTCCTGCGGCGGGAGGTCCTTCTCGCGCTGCAACTGAAGGGCGAAATCCACCATCATGATGCCGTTCTTCTTGACGAGCCCCACCAGGAGAATGATGCCCACGAAGCTGAAGACGTTCAGTTCCATGCCGAAGATCATCAGCACCAGCAGCGCCCCGAAGCCCGCGAATGGCAGCGCGGTCAGAATGGTGATGGGGTGCCGGTAATCTTCATACAGGATCGCGAGCACCATGTAGATCACGAGGATCGTGATCAGCAGCAGGATCGGCAACGTCCGGAAGGCATCCTGAAACGCCTTGGCGCTCCCCGCCATCCTCGCGGATACCCCGGCGGGAAGGATGTCGGCCGCCATCCGCTCGAGACGCGAAACGGCGTCGCCGATCGAAACGCCGGGCGCCAGGTTGAACGACAGGACGACCGAGGTCAACTGTCCGTAATGGCTCACCGACACCGGGCCGACCCCCATATTGACGTCGGCTACGGCGTGTATCGGCACCATGCGGCCGGTGCTGGATTGGATGTAGAGCGAGCGCAACGCGTTGATATCCCGCTGGAAGCGTGGTTCGAGTTCCAGCAGCACCAGGTACTGGTCCGTGGCGCCGTATAACGTGCTGATCTGACGCCCGCCGTACGCATTGTAGAGCGCGGTTTCTATCTGTTGCGGCGACACGTTCAAAGCCGCCGCGCGATCGCGGTCTATATCGATCTCGATTTCGGGATTGCGCAGTTCGAGATTGGTGCTGACGTCCCGGAGAAAGTCGGATTCGCGCAACCTGGTTTCAAACTCCTGCGCCTCGGCGTAGAGCGTTTTCAGGTTCGATCCCTGCAGCACCATCTGATAATCGGCATTGCCGACCAGACCTCCGATATTGATCGCCGGCGGATTGTTCATGAACACCTGTACACCCAACGCCCCTCCGGCAAACGGGCGGCGCAGCTCCTGGATCACCTGGTCGGCGGTGAGCTTGCGCTCGGCACGTGGTTTGAGGCGAATGATCAGCCGGCCGATGTTGTCTCCGACCTGGCCGCCGAATCCCTGCCCGGCCGTGGACAATACCGCTTCCACATCGGGGTGCTTCCGGACGATCTCCGCGCTTCTGCGCTGACGTTGCTCGAGTTCCGCAAAAGTGACGCCTTCCGGTGCCCGCATGTTGCCGAAGATGACGCCCGTATCCTGACGCGGGATGAAACCCTGTGGAACCTTGGTGTAAATGACGCCTATCAAGACCAGAAAGACGGCAGACCCGGCGAGCATCAGGCCCCGCTGCCGCATGGTCCAGCGCAAAGTCGCTCCATAGAAATTCCGCGACGCGTCGAACAATCGTTCGAAAAACAGGTACACCCGGCCATGGTCGTGGGTGGGTTTCAGCAACAGGCTGCACATCATCGGCGTCATCGAAAGCGCGACCGCCCCGGATGTCAGCACGGCAACGCCGATCGTGACGGCGAATTCCCGGAACAAACGCCCCAGCAGCCCTTCCATGAACAGAATCGGGATGAAGACCGCCGAGAGCGAGAGGGTCATCGACAGCACGGTGAACGCGATCTCCTGCGATCCTTCCAGCGCCGCCCGCATCCGGTTCTTGCCCATTTCCATGTGGCGGGTGATGTTCTCGAGCACCACGATGGCGTCGTCCACTACGAATCCCACCGCGAGGATGATCGCCATCAGGGACAGGTTGTTGAGGCTGAATCCGAGCAGATGCATCGCGCCGAACGTGCCGATGACCGATGTCGGAAGGATCAACGCGGTGATGATCGTGGATCGGGCATTGCGCAGAAACGCGAGTATCACCAGCACCACCAGCGCGATCGAAAGCAGAAGATGAAATTCCACTTCATGGATCGACGACTTGATGAATTCGGAACGGTCATTGACGACATCGATCTTCACGCCCGGCGGCGCCTCGCGCTCGATCTCCGGGAACATCGCTTTTACCTTGTTCACCACCTCGACCGTATTCGCTCCAGGCTGGCGGTACACTCCGAGCCCGATGTTGCGTTCCCCATTGAGCCAGCTCTTGACCCGCGCGTTCTCGATCCCGTCCTCCGCCCGGCCGATGTCCGAAAGCCGCACCGGCATGCCGTCCTGGTAGGCGACGATGAGGTCGTTGAAGCCGCTGGCGCGATCGAGCTTGCTCGAGGACTTGACCGTGAAATTGCGCGCGGTGCCGTGGAGCACGCCCGACGGGAGATTGCTGTTTGCGTTCTGGATCGCGCTGACGACCTTGTCCAGACCCAACCCGCGAGTCGAAAGCGCCTCGGGATTGAGATAGACCCGCACCGCGTACTTCTGCGCGCCAAAAACCACAACTTGCGCCACCCCGTTTACCGTGGAGAGCCGCTGCGCGATGTGCGTCTCGGCAAATTCGTGGAGCTGCTGCATCGGCAGCGTTTTGGCGCTGACCGCCAGGAAGACGATCGTGAAATCCGCCGGATTGACCTTGCGCAGAGTCGGCGGATCCACGCCGTCCGGCATGCGTCGCATGGCCTGGGAGATGGCCGTCTGCACGTCCTGGGCCGCCGAATCGATGTCACGCTCCAGGGAGAATTGCAGGGTGATCCGCGTCCTGCCGTTGGTGCTGACTGAATTCATGGTGTCCACGCCGGGAATCTGGCTGAACTGTCGTTCAAGGGGCGTGGCGACCGTCGAGGCCATGACTTCCGGATTGGCTCCGCGCAATTCCGCCTCGACCCGGATCGTTGGAAAATCGACACTGGGCAGTTCATTCACCGGCAAGGTCCTGAATGCGATCAAGCCGAAAATGATGACCGCCGCGACCAGTACCGTGGTCGCAACCGGACGTTCGATGAATACCCTGGAGAGGTTCATGGAGCAGCCGTCAGGAAATCAAATTTATCGAGCAATCTATTCCAACCGCGGGGGCAAGGCAAGCGTCCGCTCACTCCCCGCGCCCGCGGAGGGCGCCAAGATGCTGCTAGTTGACGCGCACAAGGTCCATCACCTTCACGATGTCTGAAGCCTGATCGATATCCCATAGCGCGCGCAGCAACGCATCGCGCCGGTCGGGAGTGAGCAGGGTGCCCGACAGGTCGGCGAACTTGCTCTCGACATCAGCGTCGCTCATGGGATTTTTTGCGTGCCCCCTGGGATAGGATGCCATCTCGACCAGACGCTGCCCTCCGCGCGTCGTGACTTCGATCCGGGTCATGAGTTTCGCTGGAAACTCGCGCGTGAACTCGGGATTTTCAGAGATCCGGATGCGCTGCATCAGTTGCCGCAGCGCCGGGTCGCGCATGCGCGCCTCGCTGAAGCTGTCGGGCTTGACGCCGCCATCCGCGAGCGCCAGCGCCAGCAGGTACGGCAGGCTGTGGTCGGCGGTCTCGCGCGTCTGCGGATCCCATTTTTCGGGCTCGCTCCCGATCTCGCTCCAGGCGGTGTAATAGGTTTGCACGTCGATGGCATCGATCTCCTCCATCCGCACCCTGTTGCGCAGATCGAGCGCGATCCACAGCGGCGCCTGGGAATGGTACTCGGCGGGGAAAAACTTGAGATTGGTGCGGTCGACACCGAAGCCGGCGCCCTCGCCGCCCAGCCGTCCGAGCTGAAACGGGCCCGTCACCTGATCCCATACCCCGTGGCGCCCCTCGAACGCCGCGGTCGGGCCCGTGATGCCTTTCTGCGCGAGCAATGCCGAGAACACGCCGGCGCGCGCAGCGGCGGCGGTCGCGCATCCTTTCCACATGGAGAGCTCGCCGGCGCGGGTCTGCCGGGTGGGGATATTGCTGCTCACCGCGATGGCGAGCGCGTTGGCGATCTGTTCGCCGGTCAGGCGCAACAGCTTCGCGGCGCCCGCGGCACTACCCAGCACCACGAAGACGCCCTGGTCCCATCCCAGGTCGCGCAATTCGACGACGTCCGCGAGCGCCGTGAAAATCTCGTATGCGACCGCAACGGCTGCCAGCGTGTCCCTGCCGCTGGCGTGGTGGGCCTCGGCCACCGCCAGGCACGCGGGGATCATATCGCTCGGATGCCCGGAGCCTTTGGAAACGTAGGTGTCGTTGCAGTCGAGGTAGCGCACCATCACCGTGTTGGCGAACGCCGCCATCTCCATCGAGGTGAGGGCGCCTGAGCCCAGAACGCGGGCCGGCGGCTGACCGCTGCTGCCGGCGGCGATCTCGCGCGCGATCGCAGCCGGCTCGCTCGAATACCCGCCGATGCCGCAGGCGACGGAATCGATGAGGCGCCGTTTGAGCTCCCGTATCGTGCCTGCGGGCAGCTCGCTGAAATTCAATGCAGCCGTGTAGCTTGCCAATGTCTGCGTCGTCTTGTCCATGAGGGTTCCGCCTTATAATCATCGTAGAGCGACTTCGCTTTCCGCACAACAGAAAGGTCAAGAGTGCCTAACACGACGACCGACGCCCGGATGCGGGCGATCGACAAAATGCTTAATCCGCGCTCGATCGCCGTGGTGGGCGCGACGCCCAAGGGCGGTTACGGCGGGCGCCTGCTCGACGCAGTGCTGAAATCGAAGGATCGCGTGCGGGTCTATCCCGTGAATCCCAATTACGGCGAGATCAAGGGTGTTCCGTCGTATCGCAGCATTTCCGATCTGCCCGAGGCGCCGGACCTGGTGGGCGTGGTCGTTCCCCACCACAAGGTGCTCGACGTGCTGAACGAGTGCCGGGAAAAGACGGCCGGGGCGGCAGTCATCATTTCCGCCGGTTTCGCAGAGCGCGGCACGGATGCGGGCTTGGATCTTCAGCGGCGGCTGGGCGCTTTCGCGAAGGAATCCGGATTCCACTTCACCGGCCCCAACTGCCTGGGCCTCGCCAACGTTCGGGACGACATCTGGGCGACGGCGTCCTCGCGCACCCTCGGGGGCCTGACCGGCAACATCGCGCTGGTGTGCCAGAGCGGCGCGACCGCTTTCGGCCCGTTCCTGGTGCGCGCCGTGGACAGCGGCATCGGGTTGAGCCATATTATTTCCACCGGCAACGAGATCGATCTCGACTTCTGCGATTTCGCGCGCTATCTCATCGACGATCCCGCGACGCGCGTCATCGCCGGTTTCGTCGAGGGCTTCAAGGACGCGGGGAAGCTCATCGCCGTCGCCGAACTCGCCGCCGCGCGCGGCAAACCGCTCGTGCTGATCAAAATCGGGCGTTCGGAATCGGGCGCGCAGGCGGCGCGCTCCCATACCGCGGCGCTGACCGGCGCCGACGCCCTCTACGACGCCGTGTTCAGGCAATACGGAATCATCCGCGTGCAGGACTACGACGAACTGCTGGAGACGTCGCACCTGCTCGCTCATGCCCGCAAGCCGCTGAAACGGGGCATCGCCGTGGTGTCCCACTCCGGCGGCATCAGTTCGCTCACCGCCGACATGCTGGGACAGGCCGGGCTCGACCTGCCGCCGCTCACCGCGCGTGCGCGCGACGGCATCAACGCCATCATCAAGGATTTCGGCTGGGCGGCCAATCCGTCGGACGTTACCGGCTTCGCCCGCCGCGAGGAGTTCCCGCAGATCATGGACTACATGATCGAGGAGCCGGATGTCGGCACGCTCGTCATCGCGAGCGCCGGCGCGGGCAACCAGGTGGACCAGGTGGTGAGCCTGCGCGACCGCAGCGACAAGAACGTTGCGTTCTTCTGGACGGCAAGCCGGACGGATCAGAGCGCGCTCGCAAAATTGAAGAGCGCGAACATCCCCATTTTCTACACGCCGGACAAACTGGCGCGCGCCGTCAGGAACCTGCTCGACTATCACGCGTGGCGCGATCAACGCGTGGCGGACGGGTCTGCGCAGGCACCGCCTCTGACAACCGGGCAGGAACAGGCGCTGGCGCGGCTCCGTGCGCTCGGCCGCCCGACGCTCTCCGAAAGCGAGAGCAAGCAGGTCATCGCCGCATGGGGCATGCCGGGGACGCGGGAGGTTCTCGCTTCCACCTCCGCTGCCGCGATTGACGCGGCACAGCGACTCGGCTATCCCGTCGCGCTGAAAGCCGATTCGCCGGACATCCTGCACAAAACCGAGGCCGGCGTCGTGCGCCTGGGCTTGCGTGATGCCGATGCGGTGCGCGGCGCCTACGACGAAATCATGTCGAATACCCGCAAGCACGCGCCGAAAGCCGCGATCTCCGGGGCGCTGGTGCAGGAAATGGTTGCCGGCGGAGTCGAGGTCATTGTCGGCGTCAAGTACGATGTCCAGCTCGGGCCGATGCTGCTCTTCGGCAGCGGCGGCGTCATGGTCGAGGTCTATGACGACGTGGCCCTGCGCCGCTGTCCCATCAGCCGTCGCGAGGCCCTCGACATGGTCGCAGAGGTCAAAGGCGCGAAACTGCTGCGCGGTTTCCGTGGCAAACCGCCGGCGGACATCGACGCGCTGGCCGACGTCCTGGTGGGCGTCTCGCACCTGGCGGTGCACCTCGAAGGCCAGCTGGCGGAACTCGATATCAACCCGCTCATGGTGCTGCCGGCGGGCCAGGGCGTCAAAGCGGTCGACGCGCTGGTAGTGCTGAAGAGGTAGCGAGTCCCCTCCGTTGAGCCATGCGCATCCGGCTCACCCCCATCCCAACCTT
>Ga0214472_10007492_pt1 | contig 11422 bp, 8 predicted proteins | sample RVTome_6_FD_207662 | JGI IMG/M metagenome (GOLD analysis project Ga0214472, IMG submission 207662) | Soil microbial communities from uranium-contaminated site in the Upper Colorado River Basin, Wyoming, United States - RVT140D175 | ecosystem: Environmental > Terrestrial > Soil > Contaminated >...
GATGCGTCAGGCAAGAAGACGAGAAGCAGCGGATCAACCGGGAGCTCATCGAGCTCCTGAACGAGCTCCGGGTTCTCCTTCCCGGCGTCCAGATGCTTCGCTTTCATGCTGATCCTGCCGTTCACCCGGAGCGTTCGGCCAGACCAGCCAGATCCAGAGGCTCGTGTATTTCGGCGCGTTCCTGTGCGCCACTGCGGCAACCGGGCTGCTCATCGCGCCCTCCGCGTACCACCGGCTGCTGTTCAGGCAGGGGGAAAGGAGCGGCTTCTGTGGGTCGGCAACCGACTGGCCATCGTCGGCACCGCGTTCCTGGGGCTGGCCATGACCGGCGTGATCTCCGTCGTGACGAACGTCCTGTTTAGCGTGGCGTGGGCCGCCGCAGTCGCCGCGGTAAGCGCGGGATGGCTGGCCTGGCTGTGGTTCGGCTTGGCCCTCCGGCGGCGGCTGAGGGAGACGCCACGCAGAAGCGGCTTCGACAGCTCCCCTCGTTTCCGGCCGGGACGAGAGGAGCGACCTGGTCGACCAACGGGTGTGACGGCGAGGCGGGGGTTTCCCGAGAAGGCTGGCTTCCGGCCGGAGAGATCGCGTTAGGAGGTTCGCCATGAAGGGACCCGTTCAGCGTTGCCACGCGTCTTCACAGGTCTGTACGTTGCGTGCAGCTTGTCTACGGCCTGCGATTACTTCATGGACCGTTTCGCACCGTTCCCCGTCGTGTTGCGATCCATGTGCAAGGCGCCGGGGGTCAGCGCGCCCAGGAACTCCTCGGCGCGTTCGAAGATGATCATGTGCCCCTCACCGGCGTACAGCGTGAGCTGGGAGTCGGGGATGACCCTCGCCAGGTGCTCGGCATGGTGCACCGGAACCCGGTCGTCGATCTTTCCATGGAAGATCTGTACGGGAACCTGCACGTCCTCCGGCCGGAAACCCCAAGGGGTGGCCAGAATCGCCCAGTCCCGCACTTGTCCCACGGTCCCCTGCCGGAACGCCAGGGCGTAGGACTCGAGGAGGCTCTCCCGCACCTCCACGCCGGAGGCGACTTTCTGATCGGGCTCAGGAAGCGCCTTCAGCAGGCCTCGTAGCACCGTTCCAGGCCGGACTCGGTCCACCGCGACGACGAAGCCGACCACCAGCCGGGCTAGCCATGGCGCACGCCGCGCCAGGATCATCACCCGGGCGGCGGCCCGGTTCATGCCCTCGAACGCCCCCGGACGATCGAGCGGCCCGATGCCGCTCACCAGGGCCACGGCCGCGACCCGCTCGGGCAGGGCCCAGGCGCAGGCCAGGGCGTAAGGCCCTCCACCAGACACGCCCAGCAGGGCGAACCGCTCGATCCCTAGGGCATCGACCAGATGAGCCACGTCCCGAGGCCAGTCCAGCAGCTCGCGGCCAGGCTGGTGGTCGGAGAAGCCCACGCCGGGGCGGTCAACAGTGATGCGGTGGATCGACCGGTCCCGAAGGTACGCCGTGGAGACGGTATCCGCATGCCTGGCATTCGGCAGGCCGTGGAACTCTAGGATCGGTGTGCCGGCAGGATCGCCCCTCTCGACGTAGGCGAGAGTCCGCCCATCCGCCAGTCGAAGAACCCTCTCGCGGACTCGCTGCTCCGCACACTCGAAGATCACAGCCATCGCGGATAGAGACTGGCTCGCGACCCCACCCCAACCAGGGCAGAAGGGCCCCGAATCCCTGGGACCTCTGGAAACGCAAAGCTGGGCCCTTGGATCTCAGTTCGAGGCAGGCATCACTTCGATGTCCCGGATCTCCACGAAGAAGTCCTCGCCCGTCTCCTGATTCGTCTCGTAGGCCTCCAGCCGCCAGGTCTCGACCGACTTGGGCGGGTCCTGGATCCGGATCTCCAGCCGGAACGGGCCACGTCCAGGTCCGCCCTCGGTCGCCGTGGCGAACTCCTCCTGCACCAGGTCGCCCGCCTGGTCGAAGATCCGGACATGGACGTTGGCTTCGAACGTGGACGCCTCGCCTTCGACGATGAACGACGGACCGACCGCGTCACCGTCCAGTGGCCTCCAGACCGTGATCGGCTCCAAGACCTCAATCGCTTCCGCACGGTCGAACGGCTGTTCGTACAGGCCTACATGCCCCCACCAGTCCTCGATGAGACGACCGTTCGAGGCGGGGCCCTCGGCCTCGCCCTCCACGGTGAACCGAACGCGTTCGATGAATGGAAACTCCGTGAGCGTCCAGACGATCGACTGGATACCGAGGGCTTCCCCTTCGCCCCCCGTGCTTGCCTCCAGGACCCCGCCGCTCCAGTCGACGGTTGCCACGCCGTGGCGGATCCCGAGGTCGAGGATGCGCGCCTCGTCGGGGACGGTGGTCACGTGGTCCCGATCCTGCGGCGTCCCGTGGATCAGCTCCTCGAGTGCGCCCCTGGCGATAGGCGGCTGATCCGGCACTTCGTGGCGCTCCGGAGCCAGCCACATCCGGCCTGCGGAGTCGACGAGGTAGTAAATGGTCACAACCGTCGCCTCAGGAGGTGCCACGGTGGGACTCGGGGCGGCAGAGCCGCCGCCACCCCGGGGCGACTCGATCGGCGTCTTCGCACACGCCGTGAACAGCATCGCCGTGATCGCGAGCGCGATCAGTACCGTATGTCCTGGTCGATGGTCCTTACTCATCGCACGCTCCCGTCACTCGTGTGTACGGCGGGACGGTGACTGAAGACCCTCGACCGATGGTAGAGGGCCGGACGGATGAAGCTCGTCTCGTCCACCTTCGCTCACAGGTCCTTCTAGCCCATGGGGTCCTTAGCGGGAACCGATCGCCTCCCAGCGAGCCATCCGGCCGTGGGCCCACCAAGCCCTAGCGCCTGGCGGCGACGAACAGCTCCGTGATGGCGCCGGTGAGGATGGCGCCGGCGATCGGGGCCACCAACGCGGCCACGGGCATCCGGGTCGGGTCGGTCCCGGACACCGTCACGGGCAGGAAGATGCTGGTCAGCCCCACGGCCAGCCAGATGGCGCCCACCGCCAGATCGTAGCCGACCCACCGGCTCGCGCCGCCGATCCTTTGGGTGAACGCCCTCACCACCGACCTGGTAGCGGCCAGCCCCGCCAGCACGCCGACTACGAGGGCGACCGGGAAGTGGTCCTGGGTGGTGCCCGTCACCAGGTCCGGCGCGAAGATGCTGGCGAAGACGACCGCGAGCCAGATGCCGGCAAGCGCCAGGCCACCGTACAGGTACCCATTCCTGCGCTCGATGGTCCCAGTTGGCCTCGCCTCCATAAGCTCGGGAAGCCTGATCCTCGTCTCGTTCTGCATGATGGATCACCTCCAGTATCGAGGCTATCGGCGACCCCAGCCGGGGATGAGGAGCGGCGGGCCCTCTTCGAGCGGGTCCTTCGGCCTGGACCCGGGGTCAGGAGAACACTGGTCACCGCTCCCGCAGTCGGGGCTTCGGCCCATCTCTGGCGGCCCAGGATCCGAGCATCTGTTCAGGGCGGTTCGCGCACCGACCTTGCAGCCCATGGCCGCGACAAGTGCACCTCCAAAGGGAGCATCGTCCCCGGAGCTCAGACTCCGTCCGCTTAGGCTGCCGATGAGCAGATGGGGATGGTCCCGCCATGGGCAGGGCTCCTGGCCCTATCGCAGCCTGGAAGTGAGGCGAAACAATTCCGGAGCAGGGGGTAGGGCACATGTTGTCGACTCAATCGGACGCCAGAACCGACGCGATCCCGGCGCAGACTGGGCGGCCCATGACGGCACCGGCCCTTGAAGATGTCGGGCCCCCCAGCTCCCCGGCCCCCCCAACGAAGAAACGTCGGCCAGAGCTCGACCTCATGCGGGGCTTCGTCGTTCTGGTCGGTCTGATCATCCTTCACTCCGCCGTCGTATTCGTCTCGACCGACGGCTGGTTCGTGAACGACCCTCATCCGAACGTCGGGTTCGCCATCTTCGTCACCCCGGGGACGACGTGGGGCATGCCGCTGCTCATGCTGGTGTCGGGGATGGGCGTGCGCTACGCCCTCCGCCGCCGCTCGGCCGGGGCCTTCGTCCGAGAGCGGCTGGCCCGGCTCGGCGTGCCGTTCGTGGTCGGCATGGTCGCGCTGGTCCCGCCCATGTGGTACCTGCAGCAGCTGCGCCGGCCCGACTTCCACGAGTCGTACTGGCGATTCTGGCTGCGGTTCTTCGATCTTCCCGCGATGGCCAAGGGACTCCCTCTGCGGGACGAGTGGTCCTCCGGTGGCATCATCGTCGACCCCGCCCACACCTGGTTCCTGTACGTCCTGCTGGTGTGGTCGCTGGTGCTCTTGCCGGTGTTCCTGTACCTGCAGCGCCCTCGCGCGGCCGAGCTGGTGGATCGCGTGGCCGGGTTCGTCGCGCGGCACGGGCTGGTGGCGTTGGCCGCGTTCGCCGTCCCGATCGAACTTGCCGAGTCGGCGTTCGGAGCCAACGACAACACCGGCACATGGGACCGAGTTCCGTACCTGTTCTTCCTCCTATATGGCTTCCTGATCGCGCTGGACGGCCGGTTCGACGCCGCGCTGCGGCGGGGACGTCGTCTCGCATTGGCCGCCGCGCTCCCGGTCTCCGTGGTGCTGATCTTCTGGGCAGGCGCGATCGACGAATCAGGGGGAGAGCTCATGAACGGCAGCCAAACGGGTTGGAGCGCGCTACAGGCGCTCACCGGCTGGCTCTGGGTCGTGGCGATCCTCGGGTACGCGAGCGCGATCGTGAACAAGCACTCCCGGCGGTCCCCCGAGGGGGCGCCATCCCACTCACGCTGGTCCGGGGTCGGGCGGTACGCGAACGAGGCCGTGCTCCCGTTCTACGTCCTGCACCTGCCGGTTATCGTCGGAGCCGCATGGGTCATCGTGCGCTGGCACACACCGATCCTGGCCAAGTACATCGCGCTCGTGATCGTGTCGTTCGCCGGGACGCTCGCACTGTACGAGTTCCTGGTCCGCCGGTTCCGCGTGATGCGGTTCCTGTTCGGCATGAAGAGATTCCCGCAGAGCTCACACGCTGGGGGCGAGGTCACACCGTCCCTGGATACGGCGTCTCGCGTGGCCAGCAAGTCATTCGGGATTGAGGATTCGTGACGCGTTGCGCTCCCGACGCTGATGCAAGGGAGGCGACGCCAGAAGGCTCATTTGCCTTGGTTCTGGGCGTTGGCATCGGAGGCGACGCAGCCGGCTGAGACGGGAACTCATGGCGACGCCTCAACTCATAGCGGGGGCCGCGATTACCCGATCTGACTTACTCCCCTCAGCTGCGCAAGGCTCCGCGCACTACCTCGGCCAAGGCCACATACGGACCTCGATCACCCGAATTATGGGGCCGACGGGCCCATCAAAGGGGGGCCAGGAGCCCGGTGCCGGGTTTCTGAAGAGGGAGGAAGCTGACTTCAGGCGGTGGTTGGGGGGAGGCCGTGATGGATCCACCGAAGATCTTGCTTATCGGATACAACGGGGCCAACAACACGGGAGCCGAGGCGCTTCTGCAGGCCGATATCGAAGACCTCCGAGCGGTCTTCGGCAGCGAGGCGCTGCTGACCGTGCCCGCCCTTAAGGATCCCGCGAACCTGCGCCGCTACCTTCACGAGGGACCGAACCTTCGGATCGTTCGGATGCCATCGGTCTTCCTGACCACCACTCGACGTCTCGTCCGGGAGCACGACCTCGTCGTGCTGGTCGAGGGCAGCGCGTATATGGACACGTGGACGTCGGCCCTCCTCTGGTACTTCCTTTGGGCTACACGGTGCGCCTACGAAGAAGGCAAACCGTGCCTCGCGTACGCGGTGGACGCCGGTCAGCTTCGGCCCCGGAACCAGCGTCTCGTCCGCCGGTGGGCGAGCACGACGGACCTGATCGTCACGCGATCGAAGGCGGCTGCTGAGCGCCTCCGCGAGTGGGGGGTGACCGCGCCGATCGAGTGGACCGCCGACAACGCGTTCAACTTCGATCCCCGACCCGACGATCGGGATTGGGCCCGTGGCATCTGGCCTGAGGTGGAACGGCCTCCCGTGGGAATCGCGGCCGTCGATTTCCACCGGTGGCCCGTCGTCATCCGCCCGTGGGGCCGCTCGCGGGACCGCTACCGCTGGCCGTACTACTTCTCCACCTCCCCCGCGCGCCGGCGCGCGAGCACTGATCTCGCCCGTGACTACGCACGTCTCGCGGATCGCGTGGTCGAGCGCCACGACCGATCCGTCGCCCTGATCTGCATGGAGGAGCTGGACGAACCGATCGCTCGGGCGATCCACCTCGAGATGGCGAACCCGGAGCGGGCGCGCGTGTTCTCCTCGCGGCAGCTGGATGCTTCTCGAATGACCGCGCTCCTGCGGAGCCTCGACGTCCTCGTCACGTCCCGGTATCACGCGTCGGTGCTGTCGCTCGCTGACGCCGTCCCACAGGTCGCCGTCGGACACGACCTCCGTCTACGCACCCTCTATACGGAGCTCGGGCTCGAGCACGACTACTTCCTCCCACCCGACGGTCCGGATGTGTTCGAACGGATGGCCGAAGTGGTCGACAAGCTCTTGTCGGATCCCGTCGAGGTACGGGACAGGCTCCGGGCCGGTTACGGTTCGCACGTCGCTTCGGCACGGCGGAATCGGGATCTGTTGCGGAGCTTCGCCGTCAAGCACGGATGGGGAGTGCTGAGATGGGCGGCGTAGTCCTGCTCACGGGTGGTACTGGCTTCCTCGGGACGGAGGTGGCGGCCCGGCTCCTGGCGCGAGCCGATCTCGAGATCGTCTCGCTCGTCCCGGCGATCACGGATGCCGACGCGGTGGCCGCGTCGAGCCGCGCATGGTGGTATCAGCCGGATCTGCGTTCAGCGCTTGGTACCCGCATCCGCGCGGTTGCGGGAGACGTGACGAAACCGCGACTGGGTCTCGACCCACGCACCGACGCTGATCTCTGCGACCGGGTCACTCACATCGTCCACTCCGCCGCCGACCTGCGTGTCGAGGCGTCTGTCGAGGACCTGCGCGGGACAAACGTCGATGGAGTGGCTCACGTCGTGGAGTTCGCCCGGTCGGTCCGGGGGCTCACGCGCCTCGTGCACGTGTCCACGGCCTACGTGGCGGGCGGTCGGACAGGCACGGTGGGCGAAGACGACCTGACCGACGCGTTCGGCTTCGGGAGCCCGTACGAGCAGACCAAGTACGAAGGCGAGCTCCTGGTTCGCGCGGCGTCGTCGGAGCTCCCGGTCTCGATCGTCAGGCCCGCGATGATCGTGGGCGACTCCAGGACCGGGGATGTCAAGACGTTCAACACGTTCTACACCCCTCTGCGGTTGTTGCTGTCTGGCAAGCTCCGGATCATCCCCGCGAGCCGCAGGCTCCGCGTCAACATCGTGCCGGTGGACTACGTGGCGGACGCGATCGTTCGCTTGGCGTTCGAGCCAGCGGCCGAGGGGTTGACGTTCCATCTCACGACGCCCACCGACCAGCTGCCCACGGCCGAGGAAGTCGTTGCCGTGGCCCGTCGGTGGGCACGGGATGGGCTCGGCATCCGGCTACCTCCGCCACTGTTCGTGCCGATCGGCCCGATCGGCCTCGGATCGGGGGCACGGACCGGCCGCCTGCTCGCGCCGTACTTCCGGGAACGGCGTCGGTTCCTACGGGACCACACGGACGCGCTACTCGGTCCATCCGTTCCCGATTGGCATTCGTACCTACCGATCCTGCTCGACCATGCGATCGCTCATGGATTCCTCCATCGTTCCGATCGCACCGTCCACGAGCAGGTTCTGTTCCGACTGGCCAGTCGCCATCGCCCCGTCCGCTTCATCGACGTCGACGCGGACGGCGCGGTGACGGTTCGACCGGCGACCGAGGTTCGGGCCGAGATATCGAGGGCGGCGGCGTCCCTCCGCGCGATGGGCGTCGGGCCGGGGACGCGGGTTGCGATCATCGGATCGAACAGTACGCGCTACCTGGTGGTGGACGTCGCGATCGGCCTCGTCGGTGGCGTCAGCGTGCCGCTGTATCCGACGACGCCCCCGGCAGAAATCGACGACGTCCTGCGCCGAAGCCGCGCGGAGGTCCTCTTCGTGGGCGCGTCGAGCGTGATGGAACGCCTCGGCGAGCTCTCGACGGAGTTGCCGGTCGTGTCGTTCTGCCACGACGAGCCCCCCGCGGGCCGAGATGTGATCGAATGGACGACGTTCCTTGCGAGCGGCGAGGGGACAGCGGTCCCAGAGTGCGCGCCGGTCGGTCCGGACGATCTGGCCACCATCCGGTACACGTCGGGCACGACGGGAGCTCCGAAGGGCGTCGCGTTCACCCACGCCCAGCTCCGGTGGATGGCCGAGACGATGGCCTCGCTGGTTCCCTGGAGCGTCCGGACGCGGCCCGTCCGGTACCTGTCGTTCCTGCCGATGAACCACGTGGTCGAGGGCATCCTCGGCACCTACAGCGCGTACAACCTGCCGGCACCGGTCGAGGTCACGTTCTTGGAGGACTTCCGCCGAGTCGCCTCGACCTTGCCCACCGTGTGGCCAACCGTCTTCTTCTCCGTGCCTCGCCTGTACCAGAAGGTGTGGGAGGAGCTCGGTCGCAGCGCGATCGGAGGCCAGTACCAACGGCTGCGAGAGGGACTCCTTCGCCATGCCCTCAGACCGGCGGTGCGTCGCATGGTGCTCCGCCGCGCGGGCCTGGATCGCTGTGCGCAGCTGATCGCGGGCTCGGCTCCCGTGGACGATCAGCTGCTGTTGTCCTTCCGCCAACTTGGCGTCGAGATCCACAACGCGTACGGACTGACGGAGGCCCCGCTCGTGACGCTGAATCGCCTGGGCCGAAACCGGATCGAGACCGTTGGTGAGCCCCTTCCCGAGACGGAGATCCGCATCGCGGGGAACGGCGAGGTGCTGGTCCGGGGGCCGCAGGTGACGGCCGGCTACCTCGACGAGGATGAACAGCCGGTCCGCGACGGCTGGCTCTCCACGGGGGATCTCGGCCATCTCACCGAGGACGGCTGGCTGGTCCTGGACGGTCGCAAGAAGGACCTGCTGAAGACGGCGTATGGGAAGTACCTGCAGCCGTCGAAGATCGAAGCCATGCTCCGTCGGATCCCGGGCGTCACGGAGGCGATGGTCGTTGGGGAGGGTCGATCGTTCTGCGCGGCGCTGCTGTGGGTCGAGGGAACCTGTGACGCCGCAATGATCGACGCCGCATTGATCGACGCGAACCGTCGGCTGTCGCACCCCGAGCAGGTGAAGCGGTGGGCGGTGCTCCCGAACGATCTCTCGATCGAGGGCGGCGATCTCACCGCAAACCTCAAGCTCAAACGACACCCGGTGGAAGTGAGGTTCCGCGGCGTGATCGATTCGCTCTACGAGGAGCACCCGACAGCTTCGATCCGACCCGTCGTGGGCGTGGGCGTGGGCATATGAGCCTCCGCCTCCGTGCACTCGAGCTACACATCCCGGGATGGGTGGCGCGATCGGCCCTGCGCCGGCTGTTCGACGCGACGGCGTCGGCGTTCGGGCGCGATCCCGTGGATGTGCGTGGGTTGACTCACCGAGAGCTCCTTGAGCGGTACGCCGCATTCACCATCGGATACGCGGAGCGAACCCCGGCCGATCTGTCCCATGCCCACACCCTTCCCGACAGCATGTGGATGAACGCGTACGCCCTCGGCCAGTCGCTCCGTCGTCGGCTCGGCGTCCGCACCCGGGGCGAGGCACTGCGGGCTGCTCGGATCGCCTACCGGATGATCGGCATCGACCTCAGGGCCGACGAGCATGGCGCCGTGGTGGTCGACCGATGCGCCTTCGCCGCGTGGTACTCGCCCAGAGTGTGTCACCTGATGTCCTCGCTCGATGCCGGACTCATCGCCGGACTTACAAACGGAGGCCGTCTGACGTTCTCGGAGCGGATCACGGAGGGGAAGCCGCGGTGCCTCGCCTCGATCGCATGGCAAGGGGCCGGACGGTGAGGAAGCGGGCGATCGTCGTCGGCAGTGGCGCCGGTGGGGCCACGGTCGCAAAGGAACTTCAGGGCCACTTCGACGTGACCGTCCTGGAGGCCGGGACGGAGTTCCGACGCGCCACGCTGGATCGAGGATCGATCGAACGACTTCGCCGAAGCCGGTTGCTCGTGGACCCGCGACTGCTACGCCTGGCCTACCCCCCGATCCGTATCCGCCGGACCCCAGACATGCTCCTCGTGAACGGGGTCGGCACTGGTGGGACGACGACGATGGCGACCGGGAACGGGATCCGGATGGACGAGGACCTTCGTGCCCTGGGACTCGACCTCGATCGCGAGTTCGAGGAGATCACACGCGAGATCCCGATCACGACCGCGCACCAGCTTCGCTGGCACCCCACGACGCGCCGTCTGTTCAGAACGTTCGACGATCTCGGCCTGGATCCGGTTGTCATGCCGAAGATGGGTGACGCCGCGCGATGCCGACACTGTGGCCGGTGCATGCTCGGCTGCCCATACGGTCGCAAGTGGGACAGCCGCACCTACCTCGACCAGGCCGTCCGGCTCGGAGCCCGGCTCGTCACCCGATCCCCGGTTGTCAGCGTCGTGATGGACGGCGGTCGGGCGACGGGGGTGGTCACGCGGGGAATGGTTGGTCACCAGTTCGTCCCCGCCGACCTCGTGGTGCTCGCCGCTGGAGGGTTCGGAACCCCCGCCATCCTGGAACGTTCGGGTATCCGGTGCGAGCCGACGCTCTTCGTCGATCCGGTCCTGACGGTCGCGGCTCGCGTCCCGAATGCCTGGCAGTGCAACGAGATCGAGATGCCCTTCGTGGTGCAGCGCGACGGCTACATCCTCTCGCCGTACTTCGACTGGATCAGCAGCCTCTTCCATCCGCAATGGCGCCACCGCCTCCAAGACATCGTGGGCATCATGATCAAGCTCGCGGACGAGAACGTGGGATCCGTGTCGGGGAGCAAGGTGCACAAGCTCCTCACGCCCGTTGATCGCTCTCGCTTGGACGAAGCCGTCGGTGTCGCCACCGAGATCCTCGCGCGGTTCGAGGCCGACCCGAACGAGGTGTTCCTCGGGACGGTGCACGCAGGACATCCCGGCGGGATGCTCCCACTCACCGAGGCGTCCGCGCCCGCGGTTCACGACGATCGGCTGCCCGAGAACGTCTTCGTCGCAGACGCCACGCTCTTCCCGCGATCGCTCGGCAACCCACCCATTCTCACGATCATCGCCTTGGCGAAGCGAGTCGCCAGGATCTGCGCGGACAAGGACACGGCCGTCAAGATCCGGACCCCAGCGCGTCGGCGATCCCCGATGCCCATCCCTTGATCTCGGCCCAGTCACGGAAGCCCCCTTCGAGGCCGCTGCTCCTCGGCGCCGATCGCCTCGCGCTCCTCGGTAGTGATCCCCGTCGTGATGAGATCGGTCAACCCGCCGCAGTGGCCGTCCCGCCTGCCATGGCGGCATGGGCTATAACCTGGATCCCTAGCCGTCTGGAGGCGGAGCGTG
>Ga0214472_10007494_pt1 | contig 11420 bp, 7 predicted proteins | sample RVTome_6_FD_207662 | JGI IMG/M metagenome (GOLD analysis project Ga0214472, IMG submission 207662) | Soil microbial communities from uranium-contaminated site in the Upper Colorado River Basin, Wyoming, United States - RVT140D175 | ecosystem: Environmental > Terrestrial > Soil > Contaminated >...
AGGCCACGGAAGCCGGTTGGCAGCCGTTGGCGCACGCATTGCCGGGCGCGCCCAATCGACTTGAGACGGCCGACGACGGCGCGTTGTGGGTTCGCACCATGTTCCGCGGCAGCCTGTCGCGGTATGCCGACGGAGAATGGCAGGTTTTTCGCGGCGATGCATTCCGCACGTCGCGCAACTACCCTTCTATCGGATTCGCCCTGGCCGGCGACGTGTGCTGGACCGCGATCGACGACATCCTGCTGCGTTACGACGGGGAAGTCTGGCAACACGCCAGCCTGCTGCCGATGGATAACGACCGTGACCGCCCCGTGGCGATCGCGGCCGATCTGCAAGGCGTCTGGCTGTTGGGAGCCCGCGGCGCGCTGCACCGTTATGAGAATGACGAGTGGCAGAGCGAAGATCTGGAGATGAAATTTCGCGGCGTGCCGGATGACGGTCCCTTCGGTTGGGCAGGCGCTTCGATCGATCTAGACGCCGAGGGGAACTTATGGTTGACCGCCGGCAACGTCTGGCGTCGCCCGCCTGGAGCAGCATGGCAGGAAGTTGCGGCCGGGCCGTCGGGCTTTTACGCGGCCCAGTTCGTCGGTCGCGGACCGCGGAGAATGTGGTTTACGCAGGACGGCGAGTTGATCTGGATCGCGACTGATGCGGCCACGCACGCCAGCTATGCTCCCGAAGAAATGTCGCTGCAGGCCGAAGCGTCGATTCGCGCCGTGGCCGACGATGGCCAGCAGGTGCTGGTTGCGACTTCTCACGGACTGGCGGCCCTGGAAGCCGGGCAATGGGTCGCCCGGTCGCCGGCCGATCCCGAGTTGCAACTGGGGGCCGTCACACCGGGGCCAGAGGGCAAGGCCTGGCTGGTGGCCTATGGTCCATTCGACCCGGTCCCGGTTTGGATCGCCACGGGCACATTGAGCGGCGTCGCCTTGGTGCTGCTGATCGTCGTGTGGCGGCGCTGCCGTTTGCCCAAACGAATGCCAACGTTTCGATACGGGATGGCGATGGTGGCCGTCATCCTGCTGATGGGTTTTGAGTTGCTGACGATTCAACCCGCGGCCGACGGCGTCGACAGCGAATTCGGGGCGATCCTATTGCCGGTGATGGGGAGCACGCTGGCGCTGCCGTTGCCGCTGTTGCTCGTCATGTTGCGATGGTTTCAGTTTCGCGGAGCGCGGGGAATGGAACGCATTTCCTTCGCACCGGTCGCCGAACACGAACTGCCGAAACGAACGCTGCGGTATTTCGACCAGCACACCGCCGAACTGGAGTCGCTGGGTTTCCGCCGTTTGGCCGACTATCGGCTGAAGCGGCACACGCCGTTTTTCGCCCGTGTGTTCTTAAGCGCGGACGGGCAGACGTACGGAGAAATCGCCACGCAGCGGGCGCTCGTGTTCGTTGAGATCAAGGCGTGCAGCTTCGTCAGCATGTTCGCCAGCGGCGATTATCTGGAAACCGGCAACCTGGCCGGCAAGGATCGGCACGCCGGCAAGTTCCACAATCAATACGCCGGCCGCCGCCCCCTGGCCGAGGTGTACGCAGCGCATGATGCGAATGCGGAGACGATTTGCACGCAACAAGACACGTTCACCGTCCCCCTGGAACCCGACGACTTCCCCGTCGTCAGCACCTACGGCCAGAAACTCCTCTACGACTCCCTGGTCCGCGACGGCATCGTCACGTCAAATCCGTATCACGACGCGATTGTGCCGCGAGTGGCGGAACTGGCGGGCGTGTAAACCGCCACCTGGCCCTACGACGGCGCGGTCGGAATCGACGACTTGAACCGCATCCGCAACCACTTCGGCACCACACGCCACCCGACCGCCCCGGTGCCGGAACCGGCCACGCTTTTCCTGGCGGCCCTGGCCGTGTTTGCCGTTCTCATCCGCCGGTGGCGTAACTGAATCGAAGCCGCGGATTCGTCGGTCTTGACCGGGCGTTGTGTTCCTGCAACACTTCCCGCCCGTTGCCATTTGCGTAAGGCAAGGAAAGTCCGCGCGCCGGCAGGGTTGAGGCGATTGACACACATTCGTATCGAGGGAGCGTTACGATGCATCGATTACTGGGAACGATTTCGTGTGCTGTGCTGGCATTGCTGGCAATCGGGTGCGGCGGCGGAGAGCCTCCGGCCGCGGCCGGCAATAACAAACAACAGCAGGCATCCAACACCCCGGCCCAGGGACCGGACCAGGCGGTCTACGATTTCTTGGAAGCCGTGCGCACCGCGGATGAGGAAAAGGCCGCGGCCATGTTGACCGACCTGGCCCGACAAAAGACCGCTGCACAAGGCATGACGGTCGCCCCCCCAGGCAGCGACACCGCGCGGTTCGAAGTCAAGGAAGTCGACACCACGGTCGGACCAGGCGCTGCCCATGTGGGCTGCCTTTGGACGGACGTGGATGAGGAGGGTCACGCGCATACGGACAAGATTGTCTGGATTCTGCACGAAGAGGGGGGCCAATGGCGGATTGCCGGCATGGCGACCAAGGTGTTCGAGGACCAGCCACCGCTGTTCCTGAATTTCGAGGACCCGGAAGACATGCTCCGCAAACAAGAACTGGTCCAGGAAGAGATGATGCGCCGCGCGGATCAGGAAAGCCGGCAAGCCCGTCAACCAGGCGAGACCGGCGGCCCGGCGCTGCAATAGGGAGCCGACTGCACAGAAAACGGCGAATCGATCCAACGTGTGCACTTCCGCCCGCTGCGGATTGCGCTTCATAATCCCTTTTTTTGAAAAGCTTTACGGCATCCGATCGAGGCGCCGGATTATAGTTTTGGGCTTTCCGTCGCCGGGAGGCCCTTTTTTTATGCGCCTGCCCTGGCCGCAGCGCGTAGCCCAACCTACATTTGTGCAAGCCGGATTCGGCAACCCCAAGCACCCAAACAACCCAGTGCGTGTACATTGTTGTTTTGGCGGTTGACAAGAAGTCGGTCTATGCTAACTTAGCGGCCTAGCCTGTGCAGTCGATGATGTCCTACGTAATCCGCAAAAACTTACAGACAGGGCGTAAACGCGGGGCAGTGGGATGATTAGGCTGTGCTGATTATTGTTAGGTTCGTTCTCCGGTCGGCGGGGCCGTCACGCTCGGGGAAATACAACCAGCCTGCGGCGGCCAACGTGACCGGAATTGCTTACGGTACGGTACCTGTTCGTTTTTTTGGGAGGATTCTAGGATGAATCGTGCATTGATTTTGGGTGCCGCGATTTTTTTCGCGGTAGTTGGCATTGCCCTGCTGGGTGGTGACAACGAAGCGGTCGCCGGCCACGGTTGTGGCTGCGCCTGCGACTGCTATTGCGATGGCGGCTGCCACGCATGCGATGGCGGCCACGGCTGCCATAGCTACTGCCACTGCGGCGGTCGGCGCCACCACAGGCGTCATCGTCGTTGCCACGGCTGTCATGGTTGCAATGGCTGCCATGGCGGTTGCCACGGCTGCCATGGTGGATGCCACGGCGGTTACGAGGGTGGACTGGAAGGCGGCGAAGTCGCTCCGCCCCCGCCGGGTGGCGAAGATGGTCCCCCGCCGGCCCCGACGGCCAGCACCCGCGCTCCGTTCGGTTTCCGCACCGTCGCTTTCCGCCGTTAAACCGGTGAAGAGCGTCGCCGGATTCCGCGCGACAATTGAATTTGGCGTTGCCGGCTGATCCGTGCCCTGTTGGACTCAGTGGCGGGCCAGCGTCATAAGAAAGTCGGGTCTCCCACATGCGGAGATCCGGCTTTTTTTTCGTCGCTCGCGCGGCTTTGCCACCTACGTGGATCGTGTTCGGTCGGTTATGTTGGTGTGCGAGCTTGATACCGTTCTGGATACTGCGTTTGCCCGCCGACCGACGATTGCCATGTCGAAGTCACATTTCTCAACGACCATGCCGCCGACTTCCGATGCCGCTCCCGATCCGCCGGGAAACCTGTCCAGTATGGCCCGGACGGCGATCAGCATGGGACTATTCTTGCATTTGTTTGCCCTGACAGTGGCATTCGCGTCCAACACCAGCCCGATGATCATCGAAAATCAGCGTTTGCGGCCCGACGTGAAGCGGCAATTGCGCCAGGTGCCGCTCGTGACGCCCTACCTGCGCGTGTTGAATATGGACACTGGCTTCGGCGCCGGAAACGAATACCGGGGCGACGATTTTCATCTCACGCACGGCATGCAGTGGGACACCGATCATACGGTCGAAGTCGATTTGACATTGGCCGACGGCAGCACGAAATCCTACGTTTTGCCCGAGCCGGACCTGGAGCCGCGCTTGCGACGGCGGCGCCTGCAAAACCTGACGGTGCGGACAGCCCGCCTGGCGACGACCGGCAACGAAGTGGTCGAAGGCCGTCTGCCGCGGGCGATTGCCGCCCACTTGGTTGCCCGTGCGCAGGCCGAAACGGGGCAAACCGTGACCGGCGGCTGGATTGTCTGCCGGTCGCACCTGTTGCAGGATACGCTTGCGCCAGAGTCATCCGATGACGCGGTGCGAGATCCCTTCAGCGATCAGTATTACCGCGACGTGATCGCGTACAATATCCTCGTCACCAATGGGTTGGTTGAACTCTTGAAAGACGAATCGCGCGCCGATTCCGCGCCTTCCACCGCACCGCAATAACCCGATGTTCTCCGCCGTCGCCCGATATTTCGAAACGTTCGTAGTGCAGTTTGGCCAGGGCTGGAACCGGTTCTGGTACACGCCGCGCGATCCGTATGCTCTGGGCGCGATCCGCCTGCTGACGGGTCTAATCGCCCTGTATGTGATCGCCACGTACACTCCCGACGTGGTGCGTTTCTTCGGTCCCGACGGCCTGCTGGTGCAGCACGACCTGGACAACGGGCTGATCACGGACCTCAGTTACTCCGAGCCTATGGGCAACGCGCAAGTCAACCACGCGCGGTACTTGCTGCCGTGGAACTATCTCTACTGGTTCCGCGATAGTCCGACAGGGCTGTGGGTCGTGCACATTGCCGGGTTGGCAGTATTGGGTCTATTTGCGGCCGGCGTTTTTTCGCGGGTCACTGCCGTCGCCGCGCTTTTGGTCGTGTTGACCTACATTCACCGCGCGCCGATGTTGACTTCTCAGGTCGAGCCGATCCTGTCGATGGTCATGTTTTATCTGTGCCTTGGGCCCAGCGGCGCGTCGTTTTCAGTGGATAGCCTGTTGGCGAAGCGCGGGTCTTCAATACCGGCCACGTCGGAAGATTCGCCATTCGCGAAACACAGCGCCGCGGCCACCATCTCCACGCGTTTGATGCAAGTTCACCTGACGGCCGCATACGCCATGATGGGTTTGTCCAAGCTGGCGGCGCCGGGGGCCGATGCGTCCGTCTGGTGGGACGGCTCTGCCGTCTGGTGGCTGATCGCCAAACCGGAATCGCGACTGGTGGACTTCACCTGGCTGCATTCGCATCCGTACGTTCTGGATGCGTGGACGCAGGCGATCGTATTGTTCGAACTGGGTTTCGCGTTGCTCGTCTGGTATCGCCTGTTTCGACCGCTGATGCTCACGCTCTCCGTGGTGATGTGGGGCAGCCTGGCATTGGTCACCGGGCTGACCACTTTTTGCCTGATGATGCTGGTGGCCAATCTGGCGTTCGTGGCACCGGAGTTTTTGCGGAGTGCCTTGCGGAGCTCAAAGCCCGAGGACGCCGAAGCAGCGGCGCGACCGGAGCGGTCAGCGGTCGGTCAACCGGTGTGAACGACGTCTCGCAATTAGACTTCCTCAAGTCGAAAGAATACATTTTCGTAGCCGGGTAGCGCCAATTTGGTTAACCGAATGGTGAAACGCGTTTCTTGGATACGGTATCGCCGCCCCGGCAGGGGCGTAGGCATGTAGCCAGGGGCGCAAACCCCTGGAATTTGAATCGAACGCAAACGGAAGCCCCGTAGGGGCGAAAGCGGCCTGCGGCCCTCATTCGACGTCGCCCCTACGGGGTTTCCAAGTTTGTTTGGCATTGAAACCTGGGACTGACGCCCCTGGCTACACGACCTGCGCCACTACATGGCGACGACCTGCGTGATTCTGTTATCACAGATCAAATGCGCAATGTCCCAATTGCCAACAATCCGCCACACGCGAGGAATACCGTCATGCCCCGCCGGCTCGTACAGTTCCTGGTCTTGGCTTGCGCTGGCCTCTTCGCGGGCTGCGCGGCCTCGGGCGAATCGGGCGAAACCGACGCGCCGCGGGGCGTGATCGGGTTGTCGGTGCTGACGGCCAACAACCCGTTTTTCAATGAGATTGCCGATTCGCTCCGCGAGGAGGCCGCCCGGCACGGCTACGGACTCTTCGTCGTCAGTGGCGACAACGACGCGGCCAAACAGCAGAATCAGGTGAAAGACTTCATCGTCCGCGACGTGGCGGCCATTGTGCTGACTCCCTGCGACTCCAAAGCCGTCGGTCCCGCCATCCGCGAGGCCAACGCCGCGGGCATCCCCGTGTTCACCGCCGACATCGCTTGCCTGGCGCCCGACGCCGAAGTGGTCACGCATGTGGCGACCGACAATTACGGGGGTGGCCGCGCGGCCGCCCAGGCGATGCTTGAAGCGCTCGGCGGGCGTGGCAAGGTGGCCATCGTCGATTACCCGGAAGTCGAATCAGTGATTCTCCGCACCCGCGGCTTCGAGGACGAAATGGCCGAAGCCAACAAACAGGCGGATGTGAACGTCGAAATCGTCGCCAAGTTGCCCGGCGGCGGAAACCGTGAGCTGGGCAACAAGGCGGCGCAAGACATCCTGCAAGCGCACGACGACCTAGCCGGCATCTTTGCCATCAACGACCCCTCGGCCCTGGGCGCCCGCGCGGCCGTCGAATCGGCCGGGCGTGAGGATCAGGTGGTGATTATCGGCTTCGACGGTCAGTTGGAAGGCAAACAGGCGATCAAGCAGGGAAAAATCTACGCCGACCCCATTCAATTCCCCGACAAGATCGGCAATCAAACAGCGCGGGCGATCGCCGCTTATTTTGAAGGCGAGCAGCCGGTCAGCGAAATCCTCATACCCACGAAGTTGTACAGGAAAACAGACGCGGAGCACGACCCAGCGTTGCGCTAGATTGGATAAACAATTGGAATTGCACCACAGTCACGGAGGGCACTGAGAAAAGCACATGAGAAGGACAATTGACAATTATGGCGAACTTACCGTCCTCAAGTTCGTGTTTGGAAAAACCAGCAAACTTGACTTCTTACCAGCACAATTCCTCAGAGCGTCTCCGTGAACTCCGTGCCTGTGGTGAATAATTGCCGGACGAATCGCGCTCGCCGGAGACCTTGTAGATGAGCGACGCCGACGGCCCGCGCGACGCGCCCCCGCTGTTGGAAATGGTCGGAATCGAGAAGTCGTTTCCCGGCGTGCAGGCGCTGGGTGGCGTCGACTTGCAGCTTAGGCGGGGCGAGGTGTTGGCCCTGGTCGGCGAAAACGGCGCCGGCAAGAGCACGCTGATCAAGGTGTTGGGCGGCGCGCACGTTCCCGACGCGGGACAAATCCGTTTGCACGGACGCGCCGCGACGATCTTGAGTCCCATTGCGTCGCAGCGGGCCGGCATTGCCGTCATCTATCAGGAAGTCAACCTGGTGCCCGGTTTGTCGGCGCGGGAAAACATCTTTTTGGGGCGAGAGCACGCGCGGGCCGGCTTCGTCGACCGCGGCGGTGAACAACGGCGCGCGACGGAGCTATTCAACCGGATCGGCGTGGATATCGATCCCCAGGCGCCGTGTGGCCGGCTGTCGGTCGCGCAACAACAAGTGGTCGAAATCGCCAAAGCGCTGTCGGCCGACGCCCAAATCATCGTCATGGACGAACCGAGCGCCACACTGTCACTGGTCGAAGTAAAAAAACTATTCGCGGTCATCCGGGAACTCACCGCGGCCGGCATCGGGGTCATCTACGTGAGCCATCGCCTGGAAGAAGTCTTTGAGATTGCCGGCCGTGTGACGGTCTTGCGCGACGGCGCGCACGTCGCCACGAGTGCCGTCCAGCGGACAACACGCCCGCAATTGATCGAGTGGATGGTCGGCCGCAAATTGGAAGCCGAGTTTCCGCGCCGCGCAGCGATGGCCGGCGGCCAGCGGTTGCGGGTCCGCAATCTGGCCCGGGGCGACAAGGTGCGCGACGTGTCATTTTGTGTGCGCGGCGGAGAAGTGTTGGCCCTCACGGGCCTGGTCGGCGCCGGCCGGACGGAAACGGCGCGGCTGGTTTTTGGTGCCGACCGCCGCCAGCGGGGAACCATCGAATTGGACGGCCGGCGGCTGAACATCCGCAATCCAAGAGACGCGATCGCCGCGGGCATCTGCCTGCTCACCGAAGATCGCAAGTCGCAAGGGCTGGTGCTGGCGCATTCCGTGCGAGACAATTTCGCCTTGCCTAATTTGAATGCCCTCTGCCGCTATGGCTGGCTGCGGCGACGGCAAACTCAAACACGATTTGCCGCTCACGTCGACAGTCTGAAGATCAAACTTTCGCATGCCGACGAACCGGCCCGCAACCTCTCTGGCGGCAATCAGCAGAAAGTAGTGCTGGCCAAGTGGCTGGAGCGCAACAGCGAAGTGATTATCTTTGACGAACCGACCCGCGGTATTGACGTCGGCGCGAAGTACGAGATTTACCTGCTCATCAACCGGCTGGCGGCCCAGGGCAAGGCGATCATCATGATCAGTTCCGAACTGCCGGAAGTCTTGGGCATGGCCGATCGCATCCTGGTCATGCACGCCGGCCGCGTCCGAGGGGAAATCACGGATGTCCGCGACGCCACGCAAGAGCAGATTATGGAAATGGCGGTCGGTTGACGGCGCAGGGGGTATTTCACCACAGGCACGAAATAAGTGGGCAGAGGGCAGCAGGCAGAGGGCAGTTCTTTCGCGCCAGCGCGTCACTGCCCTCCGCCTGCTGCCTGCTGCCCTCTCCGTTCCTCAGTGGTGTATTCACCCACGAATTATCCGGACTACAGGGCAATCCAATAGCGAACGGAAACGACAATGGCAGCCACGCGGGCTCGATCGATTTGGTCGCAAACGTTCTCCGAATACGGCATGCTGCTGGTACTGCTGCTGTTGTGCGTATTCTTCGGGTGGGCTACATACGGGCAACAGCGACTGACGGCCGACGCGGCCGCCCGGCAGTTGGCCGATCGCATCGCGGCCGACTTCGACGACGGCGTCCTCGTGTTGATCGTCGCCCGCACCAACGCTGACGACGTGCTGTTCGCGAACCGGCTGGAGTCGTTGCTGCGCGACAGGAGCATCTCGGTATCGGGTGTTGTTTCCGGCGCGCCATTTGAAGTGCGTCGCGGATTGGAACAGATCGACACGGACGGCGCGGCGCCGCAGCTCATCGCCTGCAATCAGACGGTCGCACGGTGGGCGTTGTTGGATCATTTGAGCCAGAAGTTCCCAGCGCTCGCCGATGCTCAAGTCGTCGCGCCTGCCAGTCAGTCTTGGCCGACGTTTTTCAAACGCGATAATCTGCGGAACGTCGCCAATCAAATCGCGGTGATCGCGATCATCGCCGTCGGCATGACGATGGTCATAATCACCGCGGGAATCGATCTGTCGGTCGGCAGTCTGATCGCCCTGTCGGCCGTGGTGGCGACGCGATTGATCCGCGACACCGCGGGCGGCGAACAAGCCACGGTCGCCACCATGACGTTGTGTTGCGTGGCGGGGATCGCCGTGTGTGCGGTCGTCGGGGCGTTTTCCGGCCTGATGGTCACCCGGTTTCGCATCCCGCCGTTTATCGTCACGCTGGGCATGATGCTGGTCGCCAGCGGATTGGCCTACACGCTGGCCGAGGGCCAGTCGATCTACCAGGTGCCCGACCGGTTTATCTGGCTGGGGCGCGGCGCGGACCTGCTGGGCATCCCCAACGCCGTGGTGTTGACGCTGCTGCTGTACGCCGCCGCCCACGTAGTGATGACGCGGATGACCTGGGGCCGCTACATCTACGCGGTCGGCGGCAACCGCGAAGCCGCCCGGCTGTCGGGCGTGCCGGTCCGGCGCGTGGTCCTGGCCGTTTACGTCGTCAGCGGAGCGTTGGCGGGGCTGGGGGGAGTCGTGATGGCCTCGCAATTGAAGAGCGGTTCGCCCACCTACGGTCAGATGTACGAACTGTACGTGATCGCCGCTGTCGTGGTCGGCGGAACCAGTCTCTCCGGCGGCGAGGGCAAAGTATTGGGCACGCTCATCGGCGCGTTGATTATCGCCGTCATCCAAAACGGCATGAACCTGACCGGCGTGGAAAGCTACACGCAAAAAATCGTGCTCGGCCTGGTGATCCTCGGCGCCGTGTTGCTCGACATGCTCAAGCGCCAAGGCTGGCAACTGTTCCGCGGCGGCTCGATGTGACTAGTTGGAAAAGCGATGCTTTTGAACGCGTCTTATTCACGCATCCGTTCTATGGAAGAGGAAAATATTGCGTGAGTGCCGGGGTTTCATGGGGTGGGGAAGGGATTCCACGGCACTGGGGGGAGATCACGCAATGAGTGAAGGGCAGCGGTGGCTATTTGAACCGAGCTTCAATCGCGCCGTCAATGTGCAAGCGGGCGACGAGCGATCGGTGCGCATCTTTCGCACGATGTTTTTTACGCCAACGAAGCGCTGTTGCGGCTGTCGCTGTTGGCCTTCAATCTCGCCTCGATGCTGCGGATCGAATACGAGGCCGAAGCCGGCAGTTGTTTCGACCTGGCGCGCTTTCAGCGCGACGTCTTGAAATACGCTCGTGCAAGAATAATGCTCTCTGAGTGACGTGGTGACGGCATCCAAAGGACGAAAAACGCCGTGATTCTTGGGGGATGTTCGGGTTTCGGGCGACGAATTCGTGTTTTCCGCCGCCGGCGCGTTACAATTCGCGGTGGCGTACGGTGTCCCATCCTTTTTCTCACTGCGAGGACGATCCGATGCGTACAGCAATGCACACATCTCGGCGGAAGTTTCTGGCGGACGTGGGGCGCGGCATGATGGTGGCCAGCATCGGCTCTGCCGTGGCCGGCGATCTGGGACTGGCCCTGGCGGCCGACGAAGACGACGGGCGATTGACCTTCGGCGAACTGGAGCCGCTGGTCCAGATGATGCAGGACACGCCGGTCGACCAGTTGCAGCCCACATTGGCAAAACAATTGGAGCAAGGCACGGATCTGAAAACGCTGGTCACCGCCGGCGCGCTGGCCAACGCCCGCAGCTTCGGTGGGCAAGACTACACCGGTTATCACACCTTGATGGCGCTGATGCCGGCCTGGCAAATCGCCCAGCAGCTTCCCACGGCCCAGCGGCCGTTGCCGGTCTTCAAGGTTTTGTATCGGAACACGGCGCGGATACAGCAAACCGGGCAGACGGGCAGCAATGAAGTCCTGCGCCCCGTGCACGGCGAACCAATAGACCCCAGTTCCGACGGCGGACGCCTGCTGCAATCCCTGATGCGCAAGGGCGACATGCAGGCCACG
>Ga0214472_10007495_pt1 | contig 11419 bp, 11 predicted proteins | sample RVTome_6_FD_207662 | JGI IMG/M metagenome (GOLD analysis project Ga0214472, IMG submission 207662) | Soil microbial communities from uranium-contaminated site in the Upper Colorado River Basin, Wyoming, United States - RVT140D175 | ecosystem: Environmental > Terrestrial > Soil > Contaminated >...
TTTGACACCCCGCTCAGCCCGCCACCTCTCGATGACGGACCGGGGTCTGCTACCGGGCTCTCCGGCGATTACCCGAACGGGACTCACACCCGCAGGTCTTGTCCAGCTTTCAGGACGCAACATGGGCAAGAGGCTACGGGAGTCGGGAAGACAGCACGGCGAGGCCGGGCGCCCCGCAGGTGCCCCGATCAGCCCCTCCGGCATTCCGGGACTCGGGAACAAGCATGTCCGCGGTCGCGGTGGCGGTCGCAGACCTGCCGCCCGTCGGCCGTCGGCCCCTGGGATACTCCGAGGGTGCCCACGTCGACTCGCACGATCCACGCCCCTGTCCCGGTGGACGTCCGCCGCGCCCTGATCACGATCGCCGAGGGCCGCTCCGATCCCTCCGTCTCGATCGGCGAGAGCCGCTCGCTCATCGCACAGCGGACCCCGGCGGGAGCCGCCACGCTCGCCCTCACCCAGCGCGGCGAGACCGTCGAGGCCGAGGCATGGGGCCCGGGGGCGGCGTGGGCGCTCGACCATGCGCCGGGTCTGATCGGCGCCGACGACGACCCGGCCGGGTTCGACCCCACGCCACACCCGGTGATCGAGCGGCTCGCACGCTCGAACCGCGCCGTCCGCATCCTCCGCACCGGGCTCGTGACCGAGGCCCTGATCCGGGCCGTGGTCGGGCAGGTGGTCACCGGCAAGGAGGCGAAGCGCTCGTACGCCCGCATGACGCGCGCCCTCGGGGAGCCCGCCCCCGGCCCCGGAGGCCTCGTGCTCCCGCCCGATCCCACCGTCATCGCAGGGCTGGCCTATCACCGGTTCCACCCCTGGGGCATCGAGCGGAAGCGGGCCGAGACGCTCATCCGCGTCGCCAGGGTGGCGCGGCGGATGGACGAGGCGTCGGGCATGTCACACGCCGACGCCGCGAGCCGGATGACGGCAGTCACCGGCGTCGGTGCCTGGACGGCCGGGAAGGTCGGCCTGGTCGCGCTCGGGGATCCCGACGCGGTACCCGTCGGCGACTATCACCTCAAGAACACGGTGGCATGGGCGTTGGCGGGTGAGCCCCGCGCCGACGACGCCCGCATGCTGCAGCTGCTCGAGCCGTTCGCCGGTCACCGCGGGCGCGTCGTGCTGCTCCTGGCCGCCGGGCACGTCGCGGCGCCCAAGTTCGGCCCCCGTGCGCCCATCAGGACGCACCTCTAGGGGTCTATCCCGCCAACTCGAGGCGCTGGAAGCCGGGCGGGTTGTCCCAGCGCAGCAGTCCGTGCTCGAGGTCGAACCACAGCGGCACCGGCAACACGAAGTCGCCGCCACCCATGAACTCCCCGCCGACCCCGACGTCGAGCCGGTTGGCCTCGGCGACGGTCCCGAACGGCAGCTCGAGCGACTCCACGGTGAGCGATTGCACCTCGATGGTGATCCCGAACGTCCGGGTGTCGCCTCCGAAATCGACGGTGATCTGGGTCTCGATCCGGTCGAGCGGCGCCGGCAGGCCCCGCAGGTCGAGCAACAGTGGCTCGGGGAAGGTCTCGCTCAGCACCTGGTCGGGTGACACGGTATCGGCGCCGCCGTACTCGACCACCCACGGCTCCACCTCGCGCAAGTAGATGAACGCATGGTCGGGATCGTCCTCGGTCCCGAAGGAGATGCGGTCCCACACCCCGTCGTGGCCGGGCCACTCCACCCCGCGGTCGACCCGCGCCTCCAATTCCACCTGCTCGCCTGTGAAGGTGGTCGCCAGATAGGTGCCGAGCGGCCCCTCGGGCAGGTAGACCGCCGACCACGACAGCGTCGGCAGGTTGGGATGACCGTCCGACGGCAGCCCGGTCGTCGTGGTCGGCGCCACCGTCGTCGTGACGTCACCCGTGGTCGGCGGCGCCGTGGTGGCAACGGTCGTGGTCGGGGCGACGGTCGTGCCGCCCGCGGTCGTCGGTGCAGCGGTCGTCGACCCGCCCGATCCGCCACAGGCGGCGGCGACCACGGCCAACCCGATCACCACGCGGAGAAACTTCATGGAGACCCCCTCTCGCACGCTCGAAGCCTACCGATCCGGGATCCGACGGGTCAGGCCGCGGCGAAGGCCACGAAGGCGAGGAAGACGGCGAGGAGCACGGCACCCTCCCACCGCTCGAGCCGACGCCCGGTCCACACCAGGACCCCGGCCAGCGCCCCCGACGCCACCATGAGGACCATCGCAGGACGGAAGGTGGCGGACACTGCGCCGGGCCCGACGAGCCCGGCGATGCCGCCGACGGCCAGGCTGTTGAACAGGTTCGACCCGAGCACGTTGCCGAGGACGAGGTCGGTCTCGCGGCGTCGCGCCGCCGCCATCGCCGTCGCCAACTCGGGCAGCGAGGTGCCGACGGCGACGATCACGAGCCCCACGAAGGCGGCCGTGATGCCGAGGTCGGCGGCGAGGCGCGATGCTCCCCGCACCAGCAGATCGGCGCCGACCAGGGTGACGACCAGCGTGCCGAGACCGATGGCCACCTCCCGCCCGACGCTGCCCTCCCACCACTCCTTGTCCGGGGGCTCCAGGCCCTCGGCGACGTCCCTGCGCGCCCAGTACACGAGGAGTGCGGCGGCGACCACCATCCCCGCCCCGAGGCCGACTGCCTCCCACCGTGTCAGCGAGCGATCCCACAAGAGCACGGTGAGCACGATGAGCCCCACCAGCATGGTGACGCCCTCGCGCCGGATGGTCCGGACCCGGGCCGGGGCGGTGGCGACGAGGGCGGTGGCCCCGAGCACCAGGGTCACGTTGGCGGTGTTGGACCCCACGATGTTGCCGACGGCGATGTCGATCTCGCCGCGACCGGCCGCCAGCGCCGACACCAGCATCTCCGGCGCCGATGTCCCGAGCCCGATCACGAGGGCGCCGATGAGGATCGGTGAGATGCCCAGGGTCTCGGAGATGCGGGCGGCCGACACCACGAACCGGTCCGCACCCAACGTGAGCGCGACCAACCCGCCGACCACGAGAAGCACCGAGACGATCACCGGAGCGAGGCTAGAGCCGCCCCACGCCCCAAGCCGAAGATCCCGTCTCTGTCGGCTGTGGCTGTCGCTGTCGCTGTGGCTGGGCCGTCCGCACTCTCTGCCATCTGCGGTCTGGCACCTGGCCACCTGCCATCTGACTTGAATGTGCTCGTGGCAGACAATCCCTACGACTGGATCTCCCACGGCGACGGGGTGTGGTCGAAGCGCCACCGGGCGCTCGACCTCAACATCGGGGTCGTGGAGTGCGATGGCGGACTGACCGTCATCGACACCCGCGCCCACCACGCCCAGGCGCGTGAGCTGAAGGAGGACCTGAAGCGCATCTCGTCCCTCCCGGTGCGCTGGGTGATCAACACCCATCACCACTGGGACCACTCCTTCGGCAACGCCGAGTTCGCCGACGCCGCCATCTGGGGGCACGCCCGCTGCGCCGACACGATGCGTGAGACCGGCGACCGGACGCGCCGCGAGTTGATGGAGATGCTCCCCGACCACGCCGCCGACTTCCGCGAGGTATCCATCACCCCTCCCGCCTTCACCCTCACCGACCGGGCCACCGTCACGTTCGGCGGGCGGGCCCTGGAGCTGCGACACCTGGGGCGGGGCCACACCGACAACGACATCGTGGTGTCGATGGCCGATGCCGGGGTGACCTTCGTCGGCGACCTCGTGGAGGAGGGTGCACCGCCTTCGTTCGGCGACGCCTTCCCCCTCGAGTGGCCCGATGCCGTCACTGCCCTCCTCGCCGTCATGGCGGACCGGGCCGTCCCGGGCCACGGCGCGGTGGTGGACCGGGTTTTCGTCTCCGACCAGCGCGACGCCCTCGCTCAGGTGGCGGCGCTCGCCGCACAGCGGCAAGCCGACGGCATGACCCCCGAGCAGGCAGCCAAGGCGGGGGGTCCCTTCCCCGAGGATGTGCTGAGCAAGGCCTTTGCGCGGGCGTGGCAGCACTTGGCAAAGTGAGATGATGGCGCCATGAGCGACCGGCCCGGCTGGGCGGACACCGCCCTCAAGGCTCCCTACGAGGACATGATGATCGAGGTCGAGGGAGCACCGGTCCATGCCCTCGATTGGGGCGGGAATGGCCTACCCGGGCTGCTATTCGTCCACGGCGGCGCAGCCCATGCCCACTGGTGGAGCCACCTCGCCCCGCTCTTCACCCGCTGGTACCACCCGATGGCGATCGATCTCACCGGCCACGGTGACAGCGGCAGGCGGGAGCGGTACTCCCACGACCTGTGGGCCGCCGAGATCGTGGCGGTGTGCGAGAAGGCCCGGTTCCCCGGGCCGCCGGTGGTGATCGGCCACTCGTTGGGTGGGATCGCCACCATCCAGACCGCTGCCACCTTCGGCAACTCGCTGGCCGGCGCCATCATCGTCGACTCCCCGGTGCGCCGTCCCGACCCGGAGTCGGAGGAGGGGATGAGGGGTCGGGCCTTCAAGTCACCGGGCACCTACCCGGATCTGGAGACGGCGATGGGCCACTTCCACCTCATTCCGCCCCAGCCCGACCCAGACCCGTGGGTGATGGAGCACGTTGCCCGCCACTCCCTTCGCCAGACCGACGAGGGCTGGACCTGGAAGTTCGATCCCACGCTGTTCGGCCACACCCTGGTCAACATGAGCGACCAGCTGCAAGCGGTGCGATGCCGGGTGGCCCTGCTCCGCGGCGAGCAGAGCGTGGTGGTCCCCGACGACACCGCCGCCTACATGTACGAGCTGATGGGACGGGTGTCACCGGTGATCTCGATCCCCGAGGCCCACCATCACCTCCTCCTCGATCAGCCGCTGTCGTTCGTGGCGGCGCTACGCGCCCTCCTCGCCGACTGGGAGCACAGCGTGCCCTACACCCGGGGGTGAGGGCTGTCGGGCCAGGCAGGGTGCTGGCTGCCGGGTGGGCTCCACCGCGAATGCCCTCCTGCGAAGAGCCGCCAATGCAGCCTTCGGCTACGCCAACGGTCGCCGGTGGCGCCCGCCTCTCGCGCCGCCCACCCGGGCGGCCTTGGCGGCCCAGCGCCAGCTGGGCTTGCGCGTTCTGCTGTTGCGAAAGGACGCCGCTGTTCACCGAAGATCCCAGGGCGGGCCAATTCGCTGAGCCCTCTCAGCCGCTCGGGATGAAGGTCGCCGTCAGCGCCGAATCGGTGATTTGTGATATGCCGATAGACCCGAACTGTTTGCACCCCAGATTCGCGGTGAAGGGCCCGGCAGCGACGTCGAACCCCCGGGTCCCCGCCAACTGCGCGAAAGCGCCTTCGTTCTCTCCGGCGCTCTCCCAAAACTGAAGAAAGTCGATGTCCATGGTGGTGCCGGTGGTGATCGAACACCCCTCAAGGTCGCCCGCCGTGTCCTCAACCGGATTGGCGGTGGAGTTGACCACCACGACCCCGCTGGAGGGTGCGGTCAGCGCCAGCGACCGCACTACCGCCTCAGTCGAAGTCACCGTCTCCATGGGGTTCTCCGATTCTCCGGGAGACGGTGATCGCCCTCCAGATGATGTCACCCCCTCCACCTGTCGATGCCATGGGACCCGCCCGGTCCGATCCCGGGCCGGGCGGCATGGAAGGACCCCTGCATGAATCCGGACTCAGCACTGCTCGCCATAAGGTGAGCCCCACGTGCGGCTCGTCGGGCAAGCGCAGAAACCTAGGCGTCGGCGGGTCGATATCGCGGTTCGGGGACCGCCTTTCCCGCGGCCCGAGCCGCGTCGATCCACGCCGACTTCGCCTGCATCACCTCGGCGACCGCACCCTCCGGTGTATCCCCGAAGGCGCTGCACCCGGGAAGGTCGGGGATATCGGCGATGTACCCGCCGTCCTCGCCGCTATGGCGAACATTGATGTGGTGATCCGTCATCACTGGTTCCGAAGTCGCAGGTCGTACTCGTCGATCGTACGCAGCAACTGACGCAACTGGTACGGCTCGGCTTGACCCCGCACCGCCTGCAGGCTGACCGGATGATGGACGCGGGGATGGACGTAGACATGGTGGCTTCCCTTCACAGCGCGCTCAGAGAACCCGAGCGCAGTCATGAGCCCGGCGATATCGGCGAAGCACATTGGCGAAGTGGCCCTCCTGCAATCTCGCGAGCAGCCTCGCCGGACCCATCGGAGCAAGGTACGACCCCGGACCGACACATTCACCCCACCCAGGGCTCGGTCAGTTGGGGCGCGTTGTTCTTCACGTCGTTGACCAGCGACGACACGGCATGCTCGGCCAGCGCCTCCGAGGGCGGTGGGCGGAGCGTCGCCCGCAGCGTCTCGGGATCACCGAAACCCGGGTCCAGCCAGCGATCCCAGTCCCCTTTGGCGAGCACCACGGGCATGCGGTCGTGGAGCCGGCCCACCAGCTCGTTGGGATCGGTGGTGATGATGGTGCAAGAAGTGATGCGTCCCCCCTCCTGGTCACGCCACGAACCCCACAGCCCGGCGAAGGCGAGCGGTGAACCGTCGGCGGCATGGATGTAGTGGGGCAGCTTCGAGCCGTCGGACCGGCGCTCCCACTCGTAAAAGCCGTCGGCGGGGATGATGCAGCGCCGGTTCTGGAAGGACCGCTTGAAGGCGGCGGTGGTATCGACCGTCTCGGCGCGGGCGTTGATGTGCCTCGCCCCGACCTTGATGTCCTTGGCGAACCAGGGCACCAGCCCCCAGCGGAACGAGCCGAGCCGGCGCTCCCCGTCGTGCTCGGCCACGGCGTACACCTGGTCGGTGGGCGCGACGTTCCACGACTGTTTCAGCGACTCGGTGAGCGACACCCTCGCCGAGAAGAAGTCGGCGTAGTCGGAGGGATCCTGCGCCTGGACGAAGCGGCCGCACATGCCTCCAGTGTCGACGACCGCACCGAGCCACTCAAACCGGCCCGGCGCCCGCGGGGAGTAGCTTCCCAATCCATGGCCGAGCCGAACAACCTGCCGGTGGAACTCACCAGCTTCGTGGGGCGCAACGAGGAGATCGAACGGCTCACCGAGCTGCTCGACTCGCATCGCCTCGTGACGCTCACGGGCGCCGGTGGGGTCGGGAAGACCCGCCTCTCCACCCAGGTGGCGGCGGGTGTCGTCGGCCGGTTCCCCGACGGCGTGTGGTTCGTCGACCTCACCGCGACCCGGGACGACGGGATGGTCGCCAGCCTCATCGCCGACGCCCTCGATGTCGGTGACATCGAGACCTCGACCACGCGTGGCCTCACGGACGTCCTGACCGACTTCATGGCCGATCATCGGTCGCTGCTCCTGCTCGACAACTGCGAGCACGTGCTGGAGGGGGTGCGCCAACTCGTCACGGCGCTGCTCGGACGGTGCCGGGGGTTGAAGGTCCTCGCCACCAGCCGTGAGACGATCGGGATCACCGGCGAGATCGTCTACCGGGTCCGTCCCCTGCCGATCTCCGGCGCCGGGCGAAGACCCGACGCGGTGCAACTGTTCCTCGACCGCACAGCACAGGTCAGTGCCGGATACCGGCCCGACCCGGAGGCGACGACGGCAATCGAGTCGATCGTGGAACGCCTCGACGGCCTGCCGCTCGCCATCGAACTGGCGGCGTCGCGCATGAAGCTCTTCTCACCGCAACAGATCCTCGACAGCATGTCCCTACAACCCGCGGACCTGGCGGGTCGAGCCGAGCGGCCCGAGCGCCACGCCACGCTGCAGGCGACCATCGGCTGGAGCTTCCGGTTGCTGGAGGAACCCGAGCAGGACGCCCTCCGCCGCCTCGCCGTCTTCTCGGGATGGTCCCTCGAGGGCGCATCTGCCGTGCTGCGCCGAGATCCCACCGAGGTGCTGGCCAGCCTGGTGGACAAGTCCCTGGTCGACGTCGTGCCGGCCGGGTCCACCAACCGGTACCGGATGCTGCAGACGGTGCGGGAGTACGCCCTCGACCGGCTGGTCGAGGCCGGCGACGAGGACGAGGCTCGCCTCGCCCATGCCGAGTACGTCACCGAGCTGGCCGAGTCCTCGAACGACGGGCTGCGCGGCCCGGACCAGGCGGCATGGGTGTCCACCATGAAGGCCGAGCACGACAACGTGCGGGCCGCCCTCGACTGGTCGCTCGTGGAGGGTCACATCGAGATGGCACTGCGGCTGGTGGCGGCGATGGGGCGGTTCTGGTTCATGCAGAACCATTGGCGGGAGGGCCTGCAGTGGTTCGAGCGCGCCACCGACGCTGCGGGCGACGAGCACCCCCATCTCTGGGCCCGGGCGTTCAACCAGACCGGATCGATAAAGCTCATCACCCGCGGCGGGGTGACCGACGCCAGCGACGCCGAGCGGGCTCACCGGATCCTGGCCGAAGTGGGGACACCGTCGGAGCTCGGACTGGCGACCTACAACCTGGCCGAGGCGATGCAGGCCGTGGAGGATGCTCCCCGGCTGATAACAGAGGCCCTCTCCCTGCTCGAGGAGGCGGGCGACGAGTGGGGCCAGGCGTATGTGCTCCGGTGGTTGGGCAGCAAGGTCGAGCTGTCCGGCGACCCCTCGGAGAGCATCAACCACCAGCGGGACGGCATCGAGCGCTTCCGGAGGCTGGGCGACCGCTGGTCCGCCGGATGGCTGGCGTTCGACCTCGGCTTCAGCCTGCTGGCGGCCGGGCGCCACGCCGAGGCCGGCAGCGCGTTCGAACAGGCGAGGGACCTCATCGAGGGACTCGACGACCGGCTGGTGACGGCGCACGCCGCTCGCGGACTGGCCTCGGTGTCGGCCGGCCTCGGCCGACTGGACGAGGCGCGCGATCGCTTCACCAGCGCGATGCCGCTCCTGGAGCAGATCGGCGACGAGAACTGCGTCGCCTTCTGCCACCTGTACCTCGCCGATGTCTTCCACGCCCTCGACGATCACGCCACCGGCGTCGAGCACCTGTTGTCGGCGATCGAGGGATTCGACGCGATCAACAGCCAGCCGGGTGTCGCCTCGGCATTCAGGCGCCTGGCCCGGAACCGCGCCCTGGCCGGCGACATGTCCCACGCCGCGCGCCTGCTGGGGGCCGCCGACTCCGTGGAGGTGGCCGACACCGCCCTCTCCCCTCCCGAGCAGGCCATCCAGGAAGAGGTGGAGGCGTGGCTCCGGGAATCGGAAGTGGTCGACCTGGCCGCCCTGCGCACAGAGGGTGGGGATGCGCCGAGGGGGGCGCTGCTCGCCGGGCTGCGGGATCTGATCCCGACACCCTCCGAGCCGGCATCGGAGGAACCGGGGGCGGAACGGTCGTGGCCGGAACGCTTCGACACGCTCGTGGATCACGTCCGCCGCGCCTGGGACGTGCAGGGCGACGTGCTGGTCCACAAGGCGCTGGGGGGCAAGTCGGGCGCCTCGGTGCTCGCGGTGGACGTGTCGTGTGCCGGCTTCAGCGGCCAGGCCATCCTCAAGCTGGAGGAGGCCGGCGACGATCTCTCCGAAGCCCACCGCCATCAGCAGGCGTTCGAGTCGGCGCCCGAGTTCGCCGCCGCCCATCTGCCGCGGGTCGTGCACTCCTCCACCTCCGATGGGGCCACTGCCGTGTTGAGCACGATCGCCGGACGAGGCCTCGAGTACACGGTCCCCTGGGCCCGGAGCTCGTATGCGGTGCAGACCGAGGCGGGGCTCACCATGTTCCGCGCGATCCTGGATCGGTGGAACGCCGACCACCGCCTCGCCCCGGCCATCATCGCCCCTCACGAGCTCCTGGCCGCCTGGCTCGACTACCGCCTCGACCCCCGGCGAGGGCGCATCCACGGGTTCCTGCACGGGGCCGGCGTCGATCCCGAGGCACCCACCCTCATCTACGACGGCCACTGGTACCCGAACCCGCTCGCCTTCGCCATCGGCGAGGCCCCCGGCTCACGCGAAGGGGGGCTCCGCCCGATTCTCGGCCACACCCACGGCGACCTGCATGGATACAACGTGCTGGTGCGGGACCGCGGCGAGGACCTCGATTGGTTCCTCATCGACCTCGCCTTCTACACCCCCGACGCCCACCTGTTCTTCGACCACGCCTACTTCGAGCTGAGCCACCTGTTGGAGACCCGCGCCGGCGAGGCCCGGGACCGCTGGATGCCGCTCCTCGGCGCCCTGGCGGGCCGTGACCAGGCGCGGGAGGACGACGTCGGGCTGGTCGCGCTGCTCACGTCACTGCGCCACGCCGTCGCCGGGTGGATCGAGGAGGCGCAGCCAGACCGCATCTCCTACATGGAGAGCCAGCTGCTCCTGGCCCGTGTCGCCGTCGGCCTCAACTTCACCCACAAGCGCGTGCCCGACCCCCTCAAGAGACGCGGGTTCCTCTACGCGATGTCGGCGTTGAAGGAGTACGCCAAGTTCCACTCGCTGGAGTGGCCTCGCTCGGGGCCCACACTCTCCCTGGGCTAGTCGCCCGGAGCCAGCTGCTGGGTCCTGATCGGCCCCTCGAGGTAGGTGCGCACCGTCGGATAGGCGAGGTCGATGTCGGGACGAGCGGCGAAGGCGCGCAGGATCTCCTTCCAGGCGTCCTGGTCGACGGCACGGGTCCTGCGGGCGTCCACCAACAGCCGGCCAGTGAGCAGCACCCCGGAGTCCTTCACCGTGAGGTACACGGTCGGGGTGAGGTGGGTGTAGGAGATGCGGTACTCCTCGGCGGTCGTGCGCAACTGGTCCATGGCCCGCATCTCCGCCTTCGACGGGCTCAGCTCCTCGACCACCCGCTGGATGATGCGTTGCGCCTCCTCCCAGTTGCTCTCGAAGGTGACGAGCACCGGGATCTCGTACCAGATGAACGAGAACCCCTCCGTGTAGTTGGCGAGCCCCTCGGTGAACACCAGACCGTTGGGCACGTGGAGCAGGCGGCCGGTGGACTGCTCGGCGGCGATCCGGTCGCCGGCCACCTCGAGCAGCGAGAAGCGAAAGGCGCGGATGTCCACGACGTCGCCCTTTCTGCCCTGGATCTCCACCCGGTCGCCCACCCGGAACGGCCGCCGGGTCACGATGAACAGCCACCCGGCCAGGTTCTTGAGCACGTCGCTGAGGGCGATGGCGAGGCCGGCGGTGAGGAACCCGATGTACGTGGCGATGCCGCTGGCCTCCAGCCAGATGGAGGCGAGCACAACGAGACCGACGAGCGTGATCGAGTAGGAGAGCAGCTTGCGGGTGCGGTACCAGACGGAGGTGTCGTCGATCCGGCGTCTCACGATGCTGAGGACCACCCACCTCACGAGGATGAGGATGACGATCACCCCGCCCGTGACGATCAGCTGCGCATGCCCGTGGGTGACGTTGAGCAGGTCGGCGATCCGCTCCACCAGCCCGCTGCCGCCCTGCGACGCCGCCCGATCGGCGGCGTCCTGGACGATCTCCCCCGGGTCCTGGAAGAAGGCGAGCATTGGTAGTCAGGGGCGCAGTGCCCGCATGGCGGGTCTGTTTCCCCATTCCCCTTTCAATCCGTGCGTGCCGTTTTCCGGCACACGGCTTACCGACGGTCTTCTGGACATGGTTACGCCG
>Ga0214472_10007496_pt1 | contig 11419 bp, 6 predicted proteins | sample RVTome_6_FD_207662 | JGI IMG/M metagenome (GOLD analysis project Ga0214472, IMG submission 207662) | Soil microbial communities from uranium-contaminated site in the Upper Colorado River Basin, Wyoming, United States - RVT140D175 | ecosystem: Environmental > Terrestrial > Soil > Contaminated >...
GTCGAGCGGTATGCCGACGCCCGCCACTTGCGGAATATGGTAGAGGTAGAGCCTGAAGCGGTCGTCGGCCACATCCTCGATCAGCCTGGCGAAATAGGCATAAAGGCCATCGGCGCCGACGGCCTTGTAATAGAAGGGCGGCAGCACCATCGCACCGGCGCAGCCGAGTTCGACGGCGTGGCGGGTAAGGCGCACGGTGTCGGGAAGATTGGTCAGCCCGGTGCCCGGAATCATTCGCCCCGGATTGATGCCGCCCGCAACCAGCGCCTCGAGCGCTGCCATGCGCTCCTCGATCCCGAGCGACAGCGCTTCGCCGGTCGTCCCGAACGGCGCAAGTCCAACGCAGCCTTCGGCCAGGCAGCGGGCGGCATTGGCGACGAAATTCTGCTTGTCGATCGACAGGTCGGCATGGAAGGGCGTCAGGATCGGCGCAATCACGCCCTTGGGCAGCGGCTTGGGCATGGGTCGGTTCCGGAGTTTGCCGAACGCGGTATCAATCACGTCGTCCCGGTCTTGGCAATCGCCGGCGCGGCGCCTTCGAGAAAGTAGGTGCGCGTCTTTCCAACTCCGCAAATTTCGATCTCACCGCGTTCGACAAAGCCGAATGCGCCGTCCGCCGCATCGCGATAAGCAACGCTGACATGGATGCGCCCCGGCACACCGTGCGACTCCATGCGCGAGGCGACGTTTACGGCGTCGCCCCATACGTCATAGGTAAAACGCGTATCGCCGATAATGCCCGCGGTGGCGCTGCCGAGGTGAATTCCGATCCGCAGGGAAAGCGCCGCATCCCCCAAAGTCCGGCGCAATTGCGGCGCGGCAAGCATGGCGAGCGCCAACCGGCCAACCGCCGTTGCGCCAGTGCGGCGATCCCCGTCGAGCCCGCCAACCGCCATGTAGCTGTCGCCGATCGTCTTGATCTTTTCCGCGCCGCAATCGACACAAAGGCTGTCGAAGGCGCGCACCAGTTCGTCGAGATAATCGACAATATCTTCCGGCGGCAGCGGCCGTGCGGCGGTGGTGAAGCCGGCGAGATCGGCAAAAAGCACGCTCAGCCCGTCGATGCGGTCGGCGATGCGCTGCGAGGGCGTTTCCGTCAGCCGTTCGACCACGGACGCCGGCAGCACGGTCGCCACCAGCGCGGCGGTACGATCGAACTGGTCGGCCAGCGCGATCTCGGTCCTGCGCAGGCTAGACAGCACGAAATAGATGACAAGGGCGTTGACGATGGCAACATTGATCATGGCGTGCGAAGATACGATGCGGCGCAATGTCGGATCGACAGCAGGCAGCCAGGCGTCCCGGGGCACGAAAAGCAGGCTGGTTAGCAGTCCCAGAAACATGATGACAAACCACGGCAAATAGGAACGCGGGTTTTCGGGACCGAACATGAACAGGATGACGCCGACGAGCGAAAAGTAGACGTAGATCTGGCTTTCGCGGCCGAACACGAAAAGGTTGAGCAAAATCGTCACCGCGCTGAGCGCGACCAGCAAATGCGCGGCCAGGTCGGCGCCAAAGCGATGCAGGAGCGGCAGCGCCAGCATCGCCGCGAAGAGGACCACGTTGACAACAATGATCGGCGCGAGGCCGGAGCGATCGTAGACCAGCAATGTCGCCGTTTGCGTGATGATGTTGCCGGCGGAAGCGAACGTGAAAATATTGGCAAAGCGCTGATGGCGAGCGATTTCGGAATCATCCGAGACGATGCCGATCGAGGCTAGCCGCTCAAACCAGGCCGGAAGCGCCGGCGCCCGCGCCGACGCGGCGCCAACAAGTTCCTGAAATGAGCCCATATTGTCGGTTTCCGCCTCCCAGCGCCCCGCTCGGTACCGACCACAATAAACTCTGCAAACAATTCGACAAATTCGGCGGCCCGGACTTTCTGTTCGAAAGTCCCGGAGCCGGCTTCACCATCGAGGCCACAGCCCTGCTGTCGGTGCCGGTTCATCCGCAATCCCGGTCCTCGGCCGAATTGCCAGCGCCGCGTTCAGTTGCGACAATAGGGCAGCGCCGGATCGATGGAACGCACCGGGTGCCGCGGGAGGAGACAATTACCGCCAAGTCCATCCGTCTTCACGGGCCATTGGCCGCCTTCGTGCTGCTGATTGGCGCCGCGACCGCCGCCGCCTGGCTTTGGTCACTCGAAACCGGCACGCGTCACGCTGGCGGCGCGCTCGACGAGGAACTCGCCGTCCACGCCCGTGCGGTCGAAAGCGAAATCGAGCGCTTCCGCTACCTGCCGGCTGTCATCGGCCGCGATGGCCGTATCCTGGCCGCGCTGCGAAATCGTGCCCCCGACCCGGTCGCCGCGGCGAACCGATACCTGACCGAGGTCCGCGTGGTTTCCGGCGCAGACGAGCTTTACGTCATGGCGCCAGACGGATTGACGATCGCTGCCAGCAACCATGCCGAGCCGACGAGCTTCGTCGGCCACAATTACCGCTTCCGGCCGTATTTTCAGGACGCGATGCGGCATGGCGCAGGCCGCTATTACGCCGTCGGCGTCACCACCGGCCAACCCGGCTATTTCTTGTCCTCGGCAATTCACGACGATGGCAACGTCGTCGGTGTCGCCATCGTCAAGATCGACATGGCGCCGATCGAAGCGGCCTGGCGCAATTCCTCGACGCTGGTTGCGCTCGCCGATGGCGACGGTGTCATCTTCCTGTCCGGTCACGCGCCGTGGAAATATCGCCCTCTGCGACCGTTGGGTGAGACCGCCCTCGCCGAGATCGCCAGGACGCGCAAATATTCCGGCATCGATCTGGTTGCCGCGCAGCCAATCTTTTCTGGCGACATGCTGGCCACCGCCACGCTGGACGGCGAAGGCGGCGAGCACCTGCTGCGATCGCGAGGCATCGAACCGGATGGCTGGCGCCTGATCGGCGGAACGCCAACGGCGCCGATCCGCGCCAATGCGTCGTTGGTCACGCTTCTCGTGGCCCTGGTCGGCATCCTGCTGTTCGGCGCGGCGGTCTATCTGCGCCAGCGGCGCCAGTTTATCCGCGCCAAGCTCGACGAAAACGATCGCCTGGAACGCCGCGTCGACGAACGCACCGCCGCGCTCAATCGTGAAGTCGAGGAGCGGCGCCGCGCCGAGACCGAATTGCGCACCGCTCAAGCGACCCTAATCCAGACCGCCAAGCTCGCCGCCCTCGGCCGCATGTCGGCGGCGATCGTCCATGAGGTCAGCCAGCCTCTGTCGGCGCTCGACAATACGCTTGCGACTTCCGCGCTGCTCGCCGAGCGAGGCGACGCGCATGCCGTCCGCGAACGCATGGGCGTCGCGCGCGGGCTGATCGACCGCATGCGCCGCACCGTCAAGCATTTGCGCAGCTTCGCCCGCAACGAACCTGCGGCGACCGAATCGGTCGCGATCGCAACGAGCATCGCTGCTGCCATCGAACTGGCGCGCCACCGCGCCGACGGCGAAGGCGTCGCGATTTCGGTCGCGGCTTCGCCCTCCCTCATGGTTGCCGCCAACGCAGTCAGAATCGAACAGGTGATCCTGAACCTGCTCGTAAATGCCCTGGATGCGGTCAATGGCAGAACGCGGCCGCGAATTTCGATCGAAGCCGCCAATGCCGGCGGCATGGTCGAAATCCGCGTATCGGACAACGGCCCGGGTATTGCCGAGGAAACGCGTGAGCGGATCGCCGAACCGTTCTTCACGACCAAGCAGACCGGCGAAGGCCTCGGCCTCGGGCTTTCGATCTCGCGTGCCATCGTCACCGAGTTTGGCGGCACGCTGACCTTCGACAGCAAGGAAGGCAGGGGTTCGACCTTCGTCATTTCGCTGCCGGCGGCCCAAATCGGCGACAAGACGGCGCCTCGCGAGGCCGCCGAATGAATCGCGGCCGGATCTTGTTCGTCGATGACGAGGCGGAACTGCGCGCCGCCGCGCAGGACTGGCTTTCCGTCGTCGGTTTCGAGGCGAAGACCGAATCAGGCGGCGAAGCGGCGCTTGCCGCGCTTGCGACCACTCCCGCCGATGTGCTGGTCACCGACGTGCGCATGCCCGGCATGGACGGCCTGGCACTGCTCGACGCTGCGCGCGCTGCCGATCCACTGCTACCGGTGGTTCTGCTGACCGGCCATGGTGACGTCACGCTGGCCGTCGAGGCGATGCGTCGTGGCGCCCATGACTTCCTCGAAAAGCCCTACGACGCCGACCATCTCGTCGCCGTGCTCGACCGCGCGGTGGCCGAGCGCCGCTTGCAGGCGGAAGTCGCGCGCCTGCGCGAAACCGTTGCCGGCGGCGAACTGGAAGCGAGCCTGGCCGGATCGGCGACGGCGATCAAGGCGCTGCGCGAGCGCATCCGCCAACTCGCCGATATCGATGTCGACATTCTCGTCATCGGCGAGACCGGGACCGGCAAGGAAGTGGTCGCGCGCGCTCTGCATGATTTCGGAAAGCGCCGCGACCGGCCGTTCGTCGCGCTGAACTGCGCCGCCATTCCCGAAACCGTATTCGAAAGCGAGATGTTCGGTCACGAGCGCGGCGCATTTACCGGCGCCGCCGGCAAGCGCGTCGGCCGAATCGAGCACGCGCGCGGCGGCACCGTTTTCCTCGACGAGATCGAATCGATGCCGCTGGCGCTGCAGGCCAAGCTCCTGCGCGTATTGCAGGAGCGGACGATCGTCCCGCTTGGCTCGAACAACGAAATCACGCTGGACGTGCGCTTCATCGCCGCGACCAAGGTCGATCTGAACGAAGAATGCCGCGCCGGCCGGTTCCGCGACGATCTCTATTATCGCCTGGCGACCGTGACGCTGACGATCCCGCCTTTGCGCGACCGCCGTTCCGATATCGGCTTGCTGTTTTCGCATTTTGCCGCCGCCGCGGCGCATCGGCACGGTCGGCCGTTGCCTGCGGTTTCGCCCGCCGTGACTTCGACGCTTGCCACCGCTGCCTGGCCGGGCAATGTCCGCGAACTGAAGGCCGCAGCCGAACGCCATGTCCTCGGCCTGTCGCTCGGCGGTCGCCTCGATCCACTGTCGGCCGGTGCGCAAGCCTGCACCAGCCTGCCAGACCGCATCGCCGCCTACGAGGCGCTGGTGATCGGCGAAGCGCTCGACGCCCATGGCGATAACGTGCAGGCCGCCAGCATCGCGCTCGGCCTGCCGCGCCGCACTTTGGCAGAAAAGATCGCCCGCCTGGGCTTGAAGCGCGGCAGCGACCTCGACACTGCCGGCTGAAGCAGAGGCCCGTCGCAATCGGTCAGTGCGGCAGGATTCCGCCGGTCCTGCCGCGACCTTGGCGGAATTTCGCCGGACACGGCCGAAACGCCGATGTCGCGGCCGGTGCAATGCCTTGATTTTGCTTGGCCGCGCGCCGGGCCGCCACTTGGCATCAAAGCTGCATTGACGCACAGTGGCTGCTCGTCTCGAACGGGCGGCTGGCAACAGGGAGGATTCAATGAAGTCTAAAATCGCGAAAATACTCGCAGCGGGCGCGATGACGCTCGCCGTCGGATTCGGCGCCACCGCCGCCAACGCGGAGCAATTCATCAACGTGCTGACCGGCGGAACGTCCGGCGTTTACTACCCGCTCGGCACGGCGCTCGCAAAGGTTTACGGCGACAAGATTCCCGATGTTCGCACGCAGGTGCAGTCTACCAAGGCGTCGGTGGAAAACCTCAACCTGCTGCAGCAGGGCAAGGGAGAGATCGCCCTGGCGTTGGGCGATTCCGTAAAGCTCGCCTGGGAAGGCAACACCGAGGCAGGATTCAAGAGCAAGCTCGACAAGTTGCGCGGCATCGCCGCGATCTACACCAACTACATCCAGATCGTCGCGTCCAAGGCGTCCGGCATTACCGATCTGGCAGGATTGAAGGGCAAGAGCCTATCGGTCGGCGCGCCAAAGTCAGGCACTGAAATCAATGCGCGCGCAATCTTTGCGGCCGCCGGCATGAGTTACGACGATCTCGGCAAGACCGAATATCTGCCTTTTGCCGAATCCGTTGAATTGATCAAGAACCGCCAGCTCGACGCCACCCTGCAATCGGCCGGCCTCGGCGTCGCTTCGATCAAGGACCTGGCGACTTCGGTGGATATCCAGATGGTCGCCGTACCGGCCGAGGTCGTCGAAAAGCTTGGCGCGCCTTATGTCGCTGGCACCATTCCCGCCGGCACCTACAACGGCCAGACTTCAGATGTGCCCACGGTCGCGGTCGTCAATTTCCTCGTTACGCATTCGGACGTTTCCGACGAGGTGGCCTATCAGATGACGAAGCAGTTGTTCGAGAATCTCGGCGAACTCGTGGCCGCGCACAATGCCGCAAAAGCGATCAAGCTCGAAAATGCGCTGGCCGGCATGCCGCTTCCGCTGCACCCCGGCGCGGAGCGTTTCTACAAGGAAAAGGGACTGATGTGACCGTAGCCGATTGCGCGGGTGGCGTCTGCCACCCGCGTAACGGGTAGCAAAGCCATGTCCAGCCAAATCGATTCCGCGCATGGCGGATTCCCGGTCGTTCCAGGCGGACGAGCCCTGTTCTGGCTCGCGGTCGCCTTTTCCGCCTTTCAGATCGCTACCGCCGCCCACCTGATCGATCTGCCCAGCCAGGTCGTCCGCGCGGTGCATGTCGGTTTCCTGACCGCGCTCACGTTCCCGCTGGTTGCGCTGGCGCGCGGCGGTTCCTGGCGACTGGCCATGGCGCTGCTGCTCGCGGCCAGCGGCGTTTTCGTTGCCGCTTACCAATGGTGGGAATACGCGGAACTGCTGCTGCGCGCCGGCGATCCCCTTCCCCGCGATATCGTGATCGGCGTCATGGCGCTGATCGTCGTATTCGCCGCTGCATGGACGCTGATGGGCCCGGCATTGCCGATCCTGTCGGGGATTTTTCTTGCCTACTGCCTGCTTGGGCAATACCTGCCCTCGCCGCTCAACCATCGCGGCTACGACTTCGCACAGGTCATCGACCACATGGCCTACGGCACCGAGGGCATCTACGGCATCCCGATCTATGTCTCGTCGACCTATATCTTCCTGTTCATCCTCTTCGGCTCGTTCCTCGAGCGCGCCGGCATGATCTCGCTGTTCACCGACATTTCGCTCGGCCTGGTCGGCCACCGCAGGGGCGGCCCAGCAAAGGTCGCCGTCATCTCCTCCGGCATGATGGGCACGATCTCGGGCTCCGGCGTCGCCAACGTGGTGACCACCGGCCAGTTCACGATTCCGCTGATGAAAAAATTCGGCTATCGCGCCGCGTTCGCCGGCGGCGTCGAATCGACCGCGTCGATGGGCGGACAGATCATGCCGCCGGTGATGGGCGCAGTCGCCTTCATCATGGCCGAAACGCTCGGCGTCGAGTATGCCGAGATCGTCCGCGCCGCGATCATTCCGGCAATTCTCTATTTCGCGTCCGCCTTCTGGATGGTGCATCTGGAAGCGGGAAAACGCGGCCTCACCGGATTGCCGAAAAACGAGTTGCCCTCGCCCGCAGCAGCGCTGCGCGAGAGGTGGCACCTGATCCTGCCGCTCGCCGCGCTCGTCTGGCTGCTGTTTTCCGGCTATACGCCGCTTTTTGCCGGAACGGTCGGCTTGGCGTTGACGGTCCTGCTGATCCTTGGCGGCGCCGTCGCCCTGGGGCTGCGTCAGCAGTCTTTGCGGATCCTGTTCTGGATCGGCCTCGGCCTGGTCGCGGCGTCGTTTTTCCAGTTCGGAATCTGGCTGGTCGCCGTATCCATTGTGACCCTTGTCGCAACGCTGTGGTTCCTGAAGGGCGGGCGCCAGACGCTTGCCGATTGCCGCGACGCGCTGGCCGAAGGCGCGCGCACGGCCCTGCCGGTCGGCGTCGCCTGCGCGATCGTCGGCATCATCATCGGCACGATGACGCTCACCGGCGCCGCCAACAATTTCGGCCAGTTCATCGTCGCGGTCGGCGACCGCAGCCTGTTCCTGTCGCTGATATTGACGATGCTGACCTGCATCCTGCTCGGCATGGGCATCCCGACGATCCCCAACTACATCATCACGTCCTCGATTGCGGGGCCGGCATTGCTGAAACTGGGAGTGCCGCTGATCGTCAGCCACATGTTTGTGTTCTATTTCGGCATCCTCGCCGACCTGACGCCGCCGGTGGCGCTGGCCTGCTTCGCAGCCGCGCCGATCGCGCGCGAATCCGGTCTGAAAATTTCGCTCGAAGCCGTGAAAATCGCGGCAGCCGGCTTCATAATTCCGTTCATGGCGGTCTATACGCCGGCGCTGATGCTGCAGGACGGCGGTCCGCTGGCCGGGGCGATCGGCTATTGGCCGGCGGTTGCCTATATCGTCGCCAAGGCGCTGCTTGCGATCGGGCTGTGGGGCGCCGCAGTGATCGGATTTCTCGGCCACAATCTTTCCTGGTTCGAGCGCGGCCTGGCCATGGCCGCCGCCTTCACACTTATCGCCGCCCTGCCGCTGACCGATGAAATCGGCTTTGCACTGATTGCCGTTTTCGCCGTTCTGCGCTGGATCCGCGTCCGCCGGGAGCAGTCCGTGCAACCGGCCCCGCTTCCCGACGGCTCATGAGCGCCTGCCTGCTGATTGCCGGAAAGCCGCTGATGCTGGCCACCGCTGCGTTCACCTTGTCCTGGACGCATTCGGTCGAAAGAACCGAGTGGCGCGAATCCTGGCGCCTGGCCGACAACGGCTTGCAACTGGTGGAGGCAAGCGTGCGCGGTTCGGGCGCCGGCATGGAACCTGGCGAGAATGCACGCCTGATCGATGGCTGGTGGGTCTGGCGCATAGAAACAGCGCCGGTTCGCGAGTTGGTGCTTGCCGCTTCCGGCGCGACGACAGGCGGCTGGCGTCTCTGCCACAGCCAGGGCTGCCTCGAAATCGGCCGGGCAGCAGGCGAACCGGTGCACATTCGCCTTTGCACGCAATAAGCCGTCCCGTTGCGCGCGCAGCGCCTGCTGGCATGCGCTGCAATGGCGCAAATACAGTTCCGGAAGTTTCTGCCATGATGTCACCCGCGCCTTGGACGAATCCCTTCGGGGACAAGCGGCGGGCGCGCGGGAGGAGAGCAACGGGAACCGCGCGGCCATGACCATCCGAAATCTCGAAAAAGCATTCCACCCGGAATCGGTTGCGATCGTCGGCGCATCACGGCGCGACGGTTCCGTCGGTCAGGTTGTCCTGAACAATGTAATTTCCGGAGGCTTTCAGGGGAAAATCTGGCCGGTAAACCCGAAATATGGCGAACTCGCCGGCATTCGATGCTTCGGCGACATCAAGGAGCTTCCGGCCGCGCCCGATCTCGCCGTGATCATGACCCCGCCGGCGACGGTGGCTGGCATCGTTGCAGGGCTTGGCGCCATGGGCTGCAGGGCGGGCGTCGTCCTGACTGCGGGCCTTACCGTCGCAAACGGCTTGCGCCAGAGAATGCTCGACGCCGCCAAGCCGAGCCTGTTTCGGATTTTCGGACCGAACGTGGTTGGCCTGATCCTGCCGCGCGCGCATCTCAACGCCAGTTTTGCCCATATGTACGCCGAACCCGGCGGCCTTGCCCTGCTGTCCCAGTCCGGAGCGTTGGTCACCACGGTCGTCGACTGGGCGGCCGGCAAGCAAATCGGGTTCTCCGCCCTGGTTTCGCTCGGCGACATGGCCGATGTCGATGCCGGCGATTGTCTCGACATGCTGGCAAACGATCGTGCCACCAAGGCGATCCTGATGTATCTGGAGACAATCCCCAATCCGAGGAAATTTCTTTCCGCAGCGCGCGCCGCTGCCCGCATGAAGCCGGTGATCGCGATCAAATCCGGGCGGCATGCGCAGTCGGCCGCCGCCGCGGCAACCCACACCGGCGCGCTCGCCGGGATGGATGCCGCCGTCGATGCTGCGCTGTCGCGCGCCGGCATCCTGCGCGTCAACGATCTCGACGACCTTTTCGACGCCGCCGAAATCACTTCCCGATTTCAGCCACTGGAGAAAGCGCGCCTGGCGATCGTCACCAATGGCGGTGGCGCCGGAGTGCTCGCCCTCGACCGTCTTGGCGACCTGAATCTTCCGCTCGCCGAACTCGGCGGCGAAACCATCGCGCGCCTCGATCGGATACTTCCGGCGACATGGTCGCGCGCCAACCCGGTGGACATCATCGGCGACGCGCCCGCCGATCGCTATCGCAAGGCCGTGCTTGCGGCAGCTTCCGACCCCGGCGCCGATGCATTGCTGGTGATGAACTGCCCGACCGGCTTGGCTGATCCGGTTGCCGCCGCCAGGGAAATCGCCGCCATTGCCCGCAACGGATTCATCGACGGCAAGCCGGTGCTCGCCTGCTGGCTTGGCAGCAAGGTTGCCGAACCCGCCCGCGCAGTCCTGCGCAGTGCCGGAGTGGCCTGTTTCGAGACGCCGGACGAGGCAGTTGAAGCGCTCGACTATGTCAGCCGCTGGTCGCGCGCCCAGGAAGCATTGTCACGCGTTCCGGAAACGCGCAGCGAAGACATAACCGGCAAGCGCGGTGTCGCCCGCGACGTGATTCAACGCGCCGCCGCCGAAAACCGGCGATTGCTGACCGAACCCGAAGCCAAGCAGGTCGTGGCCGCCTACGGCATACCCGTTCCCGAGACGCTGGTTGCCGCAGACCTTGACGCGGTGGAAGAGGCCGCCGGGAAACTGCTGGCAACCCATCCTTCCGTGGTCGTCAAGGTCCTGTCCCGCGAAGTCACCCACAAATCCGATATCGGCGGTGTGATTCTGAACATCGATACACCGGCCGAGGCGCGCGCTGCCGCCTTCGGCATCTCCAAGCGATTCGATGCACATCATCCGCGCAGCAAGCTCGACGGTTTCGCCGTGCAGCCGATGGTCAAGCGCCGCCATGCCCGCGAGACCATCGTCGGCGTCACTCACGACCCGATATTCGGACCAATCATCTTGTTCGGCACCGGTGGAACCGCGGTTGAGGTGATCGCCGATACCGCTGTTGCCCTGCCGCCGCTCGACGACGTCCTCGGTCGCGATCTCGTGGCGCGCACGCGGATCGGCCGCCTGTTGGCCGGGTATCGCGATGTGCCGGCGGCCGATTTGCCTGCGCTGTTGCAGGTATTGAACGGCATTTCGCAACTGGTCGTCGATTTCCCCGCGATCGCGGCCATCGACGTCAATCCGCTTCTTTGCGATGAGGAAGGTGCCGTCGCGATCGATGCGCGCATCGAAATCGACCCGGCACGCGCCGGCGAAACGGGGCCGAACCCGGACCTGCCGATCCGACCCTACCCAGCCGATTGGGAGCGTGCATTCACCGCTACGACCGGAGAGCACTATCTCGTCAGGCCGATCAAGCCGGCCGATATCGCGCTTTATCCGGATTTCCTGGCGGCAACCTCGCCGACCGACCTGCGCCTGCGCTTCCATACGCCGCGCAGCCATTTCCCCGAGCCGCTGCTGAAACGCTTCACCCAGATCGACTACGAACGCGAGATGGCCTTCATC
>Ga0214472_10007497_pt1 | contig 11416 bp, 5 predicted proteins | sample RVTome_6_FD_207662 | JGI IMG/M metagenome (GOLD analysis project Ga0214472, IMG submission 207662) | Soil microbial communities from uranium-contaminated site in the Upper Colorado River Basin, Wyoming, United States - RVT140D175 | ecosystem: Environmental > Terrestrial > Soil > Contaminated >...
GCTCGGGTCGAGTCTGCCCCGGCGCTCGCCCGCCTGGCCTCGGAGGTGCGCGACACGAGCGCGGTCGCGGTCGCGATCCGGCGGGCGCTCCTGCCCACGGGCGAGGTCGCGGACGACGCGTCGCCCCGGCTCGCCGAGCTGCGGCGCGGGCTCGCGCGCCTGAAGGCGCAGCTCACGAGTGTCATGGAGGGCTATCTTCGCAGCCCCGAGAGCGAGCGGCTGCTCCAGGACCGCATCGTCACCACACGCAACGACCGTTACGTCCTGCTGCTGAAGGCCGAGCAGAAGGGCCAGCTGCCGGGCATCGTTCACGGCACCTCCGGCTCCGGCGCGAGCCTGTTCGTGGAGCCATTGCCGGCGGTCGAGCTCAACAACGACATCGTGGAGCTGCAGGACGCGGAGCGGCGCGAGGTCGTGCGCATCCTGCAGGAGCTGACGACGCAGGTGGGCGAACGCGCCGATGAGATCGAGGCGATGGCCAGGGTCCTCGGCGAGCTCGACGCGGTCCAGGCGATGGCGCTCCTGGCGCTGGCGATGGACGCCCACCCGCCCGAGATCGTCGAGGGACCGGGGCCCGAGCTCGAACTCGCCCACTCGCGTCATCCGCTGCTGATGCCGGAGCTGGCGGCGCGACTCGGCATCACGCGCAAGGGCGAGCCCGTGCCCGTCAGCCTGCGCGTCTCTGCCCTTAGCCCGGTGCTGGTGATCTCCGGCCCCAATACCGGCGGCAAGACGGTGGCGCTCAAGACCGTCGGCCTGTTCGCGCTGATGGCGCAGTGCGGGCTGCACCTGCCCGCGGCGCCCGGCAGCCGGCTGCCGGTGTTCCGCCGCGTGTTCGCCGACATCGGCGACGAGCAGTCGATCGCCGAGAACCTGTCCACCTTCTCCGCGCACCTCGCCGCGATCGTGGAGATGACCCGCGAGCTCGCGCGCCCCGCGCTGGTGCTGCTCGACGAGGTGGGCGCGGGCACCGATCCGACGGAGGGGGGCGCCCTTGGGGTCGCGATCGTCGAGCACTTCCGGCGCGCGGGCGCGATGGTGCTCGCGACGACCCACCACGGGCTGATGAAGGCGTACGCGCAGTCGACGCCCGGCGTCGCGACGGCTTCCTTCGGCTACGACCCCACGAGCTACCAGCCGACGTATCGGCTCACGCTCGGGGCGCCGGGCCGGAGCCTCGCGCTCGAGATGGCCGAGCGGCTGGGGCTGCCGGCCGAGGTGGTAGCCGACGCGCGCGCGCGGCGCGACGACAAGGAGCAGCAGGCCGAGGCGCTCCTCGCGCGGCTCGAGCGCGAGGCGGCCGAGCTCGCGCAGCAGCGCGAGCGGACGCTCGCCGCGAAGGCCGAGGCGGAGGAGGCACTGGCGCGCGTCGCGGCCCTGGAGCGCGAGCTCCAGGCGAAGAAGCGACGCGAGGTCGAGCTCTTCGCGAAAGACCTGAAACGGCGGGGCGAGGAGGCCGAGCGGAAGGCCGCCGAGGCGATCCGCGCGGCAGTCGAGAAGCTCGAGACCGCGCAGAAGGCGGTGGCCGCGGCCCCTCGCGTGCGGCGCGAAGCGATCACCGCGATCCGCGACGCCCGCGACGCGGTGCTGAAGGACCCCGAGCTCGGCCTGCCGGACGAGCCGGAAGCCGCCGGGCTCGCCATCACGATCGGCATGCGCGTGCGCGTCCAGTCGATGGGCCTGACCGGCGAGGTCACGAGCCTGCAAGGCCACGCAGCCGAGGTCGCGGTCTCAGGCAAGCGCCTGCGCGTAGCCGCGACCGATTTGGTAGGCCTGGGCAGTAGACAACCCCAGGGGGTCTGGGGGGGCGGCGCCCCCCCAGCTCAAAGAACGCCAGAAGCAGCACCAGGCGTCTTTGGTCCTTCTCTTGAGGGACGCCCCTCTACGAGTCGACGTTCGGTTGCTACGTCGCGTGGTCCCACTCCTTCGAGCGCGGGATTCGTTTCCTATTCCACGAAGCAAGTCCCAGCGGAGCTGAACCTGATCGGCCTCACGGTCGAGGACGCGCGCGAGCGGGTCGACAAGCTGCTCGACGACGCGGCGCTCTCCGACCGGCGCGAGATCCGGCTCGTGCACGGCTTCGGCGAGGGCAAGCTCAGGAAGGCCGTGGCACAGCTGCTGGAGCGCCACCCGCTCGTCTCCTCCTGGCGCCCGGGCGGGCCGAGCGAAGGCGGCGGCGGGGCGACGGTCGTGGAGCTCAAGGACTGAGATGGCCTTCCCGGAGAGCTTCGTCGAGGAGGTGCGGCGCGTGGCGGACATCGTGCGCGTCATCTCCGAGCACGTGGCGTTGAAGAAGATGGGCACCTCGTGGAAGGGCCTGTGCCCGTTCCACCAGGAGAAGAGCCCGTCCTTCAACGTGCGCCAGGAGCCGGCTGTCTTCCACTGCTTCGGCTGCGGCGAGGGCGGCGACGTCTTCAAGTTCCTGATGCTGCGCGAGCGGATGAGCTTCCCCGAGTCGGTCGAGACGCTGGCGCGCCGCTTCGGCGTGCCGGTGCCCGAGGGGCGCGTGGAGCCCGGGCCCGACCGCAAGGAGCGCGAGGAGCTGCTGGCGCTCATGGAGGCGGCGGCGCAGCACTTCACGCGCACGTTCTGGGCGGCCCCGGGTACGAAGGCGCGCGAATACCTGCTCGGCCGCGGTTTCCGCATGGAAACGCTCGAGAAGATCCGCGCGGGCGCCGCGCGCGACGCCTGGGACGACCTGCTCGGCGCGCTCCGCGGCAAGTTCGCGCCGGCGCTGCTGCTGAAGGCGGGGCTGGTGATCGAGCGGCAGGGCAAGGAAGGCCACTACGACCGCTTCCGCAACCGCGTGGTGTTCCCGATCCTGAACGAGTCCGGCAAGGTCGTGGCCTTCGGCGCGCGCAGCCTCGACGGCAGCGAGCCCAAGTACCTGAACTCGCCCGAGACGCCCTTCTACTCGAAGAGCCGCATCCTGTACGGCATGTCCTGGGCGCGCGATACCGTGGTGCGGGAGAAGCGCGCGGTGCTGATGGAGGGCTACCTCGACGTGGCCCGCGCGATCGAGCAGGAGGTGACGGAGGCCGTCGCCACCTGCGGCACGGCGCTCACCGGCTCGCACGCGCGCCTGCTGAAGCGCTTCGCCGAGACCGTGGTGCTGAACTTCGACCAGGACGAGGCCGGCCAGAAGGCCGCGCGCAAGAGCCTCGAGGTGCTGCTCGAGGAGGGCGTGCGGGTGCGGATCGTCGAGCTGCCCGAGGGGCACGATCCCGACACGTACTTGAAGGCGGAGGGCGCTCTGGCCTACCGCGCGCGCGTGGACGAGGCGCCGGAGGCGGTCGAGTGGCTGATGCGGCGGGCGGTCACCCGGCATCCGCTCCAGTCGCCCGCGGGCAAGGCGGCGTTCTTCGCCGACGTGCTGCCCGCACTGGTGCGGACCGAGAACGCGGTCGAGCGCCAGGCCTGGCTCGCGCGCGTGGTCGAGCGCGGCGGGCTCGACGCGGGAGCCGCGCGCGAGGAGCTGCGGCGCGCGAGCCAGGGCCGGTCCGGGAAAGCCTCGGCCGTCGCGGAGGCGGCCGCGCGCACGCCGAGCGTGTCGCTCGCGAAGACGCTGCTGCCGGCCGAGCGCTGGCTGCTCGCGCTCGTGGCGCAGAGCGCGGCCGGCGTCGAGGACGCGCTCAAGGAGCTGGAAGAGCCGGACCTGGTGGGGCTGCGCACGGCGCCGCTGCTGCGCGCCGCGCAGGCGGTGGCCCGGCGCGACGAGCGGGTGACGTTGCCCGCGGTGCTGAGCGAGCTCGACGAGGACGCGCGGCGCTTGATGTCGCAGATCGCGGTCGAAGGGGCGCCGATGGAGCACCTCTCGGCCGAGGAGTGCGTGCGCGTGCTGCGGCGGCAGCCGATCGAAGCACGCATGGCGGAGATCCAGAAGAGTCTCGCCGGGGCGAGCGGGGAGGCGCAGGACGCGCTCCTCGCGGAGAAGATCCGCCTCAGGCGTCAGATGGCGGAGCAATAGGGCAAAGGGGAAGAGGGAGCAGGCGAAACGGCAATGGCGCTCACGATCGAGGAAAAGTACGACGAGGTACGGCAGCTCATCACGATGGGCAAGGAGAAGGGCTATCTCCTCTACGAGGAGGTGAACGACCTGCTGCCCTCCGACATCGGCTCGTCGGACGAGCTCGACGACATCTTCTCGATGTTCGGGTCGATGGGCATCGAGGTGGTCGACTCCGAGCAGAAGTTCCGCGAGAAGTCGGAGGAGGAGGGCGTCGAGCTCGACCTCACGCCCGGAACGCTCGACAAGACCAACGACCCGGTGCGCATGTACCTGCGCGAGATGGGCACGGTGCCGCTCCTGACGCGCGAGGGCGAGGTCGAGATCGCCAAGCGCATCGAGAGCGGCAAGAACGCGATGCTGCGCGCCATCTCGCGCACCAACATGGCGGCGCAGGAGGTGGCGCGGCTCGGCGAGCGGCTGGGCGCCCGCGAGATCGGCGTGCGCGACGCGGTGGTCTTCAACGAGGAAGAAGTCACCGAGGAGAAGCTCGAGGCCAAGATCAAGGGAACCCTGAAGCTGATCGGCAAGGCCAACGACGCCCACCAGGAGTACCTGGCCTACCGCAAGCACTTCGTGAAGCTCGAGAAGAAGTCGCGCTCTTACGTCAAGGGCAAGTGGCGCCTGGCGCGGCTCCGGATCCGGATGTCGCTCTCGATCCGGCGCATCGACTTCGCCGAGGCCTTCAAGCGCCGGCTGGTCGAGCGCGTGCGCGAGGCCGTGGACCGCATCCGCGACGCCGAGGACCGCATCGCGCGGCTCGAGCACAAGCTCAAGCGCGACGTGAGCGACGACTACCGCAAGCAGGTCCGGCAGATGGTGCGGGACCAGAAGACGCTGCTCGACCAGATCCAGGAAGAGTTCGACGCGCGCCCCGAGGAGATCAAGCGCTCGCTCGACACCGTGATCATGGGCGAGGCGCAGGCCGAGCAGGCGAAGAAGGAGCTGGTCGAGGCGAACCTGCGGCTGGTGGTCTCGATCGCCAAGAAGTACACGAACCGCGGGCTGCAGTTCCTGGACCTGATCCAGGAGGGCAACATCGGCCTGATGAAGGCCGTCGACAAGTTCGAGTACAAGCGCGGCTACAAGTTCTCGACCTACGCGACGTGGTGGATCCGCCAGGCGATCACGCGCGCGATCGCCGACCAGGCGCGCACGATCCGCATCCCGGTGCACATGATCGAGACGATCAACAAGCTGATCCGCACCTCGCGGGCGCTGGTCCAGGAGCTCGGCCGCGAGCCCACCTCCGAGGAGATCGCGAAGCGGATGGACATCCCGGTCTCCAAGGTGCGCAAGGTCTTGAAGATCGCGCAGGAGCCGATCTCGCTCGAGACGCCGATCGGGGAGGAGGAAGACTCGCATCTGGGGGACTTCATCGAGGACCGCTCCGCGGTGTCGCCGGCCGAGAACGTGATCAACCTGAACCTCAAGGAGCAGACGGACGCGCTGCTGAAGACGCTCACGCCGCGCGAGGAGCGCGTGATCAAGATGCGCTTCGGGATCGGCGACGGCTCCGAGCACACGCTCGAGGAGGTGGGCCAGAGCTTCCAGGTGACCCGCGAGCGCATCCGCCAGATCGAGGCGAAGGCGCTCCGCAAGCTCCGCCACCCGAGCCGCAGCCGCAAGCTCAAGGCGTTCCTGGAGGGTTCGCGGATCTGATTCTGTTCTGGGGGGTGTTGCGCCACACCCCCCAGACCCCCCGCTCGCTACGCCGCAGTGAATGCGGCTCCGCTCGCAGCCCGTTGCCTGTTGCAGGCTGCGTCGCCCTCCTTAGACTCCCCGCACGCTGCACGGGAGTGAATCCCACCGCGGCCGTTGCCTGCGGAACGGAACTGGGGCGGTGGAGTCCAACCTCACAAGCGAGGGAGGCGCCGATGCGTCCACTGTTCACTCTCACACTGCTCTTCGGTTTCGGTTCGTTCGCCCACGGACAGCCGCCCTGCGCCCTGCCAGAAGAGGCGGGGGAGGCGCTCGACCAGCCGGCGACCCTCCTGGCGCTGCCATCGGACCAGTTCTTCCAACACCTCGGGACGTTCTCTGCCGCCGAGCACTCTCCCGACGAGCTGTGGCCGCTGCTCGAGCGCTGCCTCCGGGAGCGAGCCTTCGAGCGCTCGGAGGGCGACCCTGAGACTCCATACGATGAAGACGCGGCCGCGCGCGCGGCGTGGCAGCGCGAGTTCGCTTGCGCGACCCTGGCCACCGAGCTGGCGCGTCAGGGCACCAGCAGCGATCACACGGCGTTGTGGAGTACCTTCGACGATCTGCGAGACGACCACCCGCTCCGCGCGGCGATCGTGCGTGGCGTGCTCGACTCACGGTTGCTGGACGCCGCCGGTCAGGCGACTGCCGTAACGGCCAGGGCAGTCGCAGGCGAACCCGACCCGCTGCTGCCGCCGGTCCCCCGACGCGCCAGCCGGTTTCTCGACGGGGGAGAGGAGCCGTCATGGCTCACCGACGCGGCACCCGAGCTTCGCGAAGCCTGGCGTGCTGCCACGGCCGCCCGACGCGCCTACCGGCGCGCCACTTTCGCCTTCGCGGGCGAGGAGCCGACGTCTTTCCTCTCGGCTGAGGGCACCTTCTTCGAGGCAATCGCCGATTACCTGCGCGGGCGTGTGGCGCCCGCCGAATCCGCCTGGCGGATCGGCCGCTTCGAATGGGGGTCGTGGTGTGGGACGGGTGCCGACGTGTTCGACGAGCCGCGCGATCGGGCGCTGCTTCTGGCCTTCGTGGACCTGGGTCGCCCCGATCTCGCCGCGGGAGCCCTGCTCGACGTGGCACGCGATCGCCGCGGCAACCTGGGCGTCGATTGGCGCGGGTTGGCCACGCGTCTCGGCCTCGACTGGGAGCAGCTGGCCCTCGGCTCCTTCCTCGCCGGCGACGCGTCCGCCGCCGCCGCGCTGGCCGCGCACGGCTCCGAGCAGGCCGCGCGACAGCTCCTGGCCGCTTTGACGATCCCGGACCCGTATGCAGACGCGGGGGCGCGCCTCGGCGACAGCGACTTGGCGATAGCCTCGGTGGCAGCCCTCGTGGCCCCGGACGGTGACTGCGGCGATGGGCCCTTCCATTCCGTGGACGTCGAGCGGAAGTCGCCCGAGCTCCCCGACGGCGTGCAATCGGAAGCCCTGGCCGCGCTCGCCGAGCGCGTCGACGCGGAAGCCGGCCTCGATGCAGCGAGCGAGGCGGCCCGGCAGCTCCACCGGCTGTGCCGAGTGGAGAGCCTTCCCGTCTTCGAGCAGATGTCGCGATCGCCCTATGCGGCCGTGCGGGAGCTGGCCGCCCAGGCGCTGCGCGGGCTGGGCGCCGACGCGCCCGCAACTCCGCCCTCCGCGCCGGTGATCTTCCGCGTGCGCATAGACGGCATTCCGTGGCAAGGCCCCCTGCATTCCACGGTCCTCCGCGCCGACCGCTCGACGAGTGAGACACGACAGCCCGACGCCCAGGGGGCGGTCGCGTTCGACCGCGACCCCTTCGTGGACCGCAGGGCTCCAGTCCTCGCCGTGCGCTTGAGCACCCCCGAACTGGCGGAGGAAGCCAGCACCTGGTTCCGGGTGCAGGAGTCGGCACCGGGCAGCATCGACGCTCCGGTGGACATTACGGTTGAGACCCGGCTCGTCACACTTGGGCTCCCTCTCGAGCACGAGGGTGCGTGCGCTGACGCGAGTTGCCGTCTCGGCTTGGAGGCCGAGCTCACTCCCGAATGGCTGCCTTCATCGGAGGACGCAGCCGCCGCGGACTACCGCCACTTCGAATCGATCGCGGAGGAGCGGCCGCTTCGCGCCGGCGTGCCTTGGACCGCTCGGCTGGCCATCGGCTTCCGCTATCGCGCTGTCGTGACGGGTGCGGGAGGCCGCTGGATCTCGCCCGTTGTCGAGCCGGGCCGCGAGGGCGTGACCGTCGCATTGCACGGAGACCGACTGCACCCAACGAACGAATGGCGTGACCCGGAGGCGGCCAACCTGCTCGAGCCCTAGCGCTCTCGGGTCGGGCGTCAAGCCGAGCCTGAACCGAAGACATCGCCCTGATCACGGTATTCGAAGCCCAGGCGTTCGGCGAAGCTGCGGTCGAGGCTGCCGCTGCCGAGGTAGCGGCAGCGCGCAGCCCCGAGCCGGTGGCGGACGATGAGCTCCACTCCGAGGCCCGGGAGCGGCTTGCGGCACCAGCACACCGGCGGCCCTGCGCCGTGCGGGCAGTAGAGAACGTCGAGGCGCAGGCCGACGCGCGCGGAGAGCTCGTCGAAGCAGGCCAGGAGCGCCTGCTTCGAGCGCTGGCCGGCCTCGATCTCGGGCTGCCAGGTCAAGCCGAAGACCAGAAATCCCTCGTCCGCGTGGCGCCGCAGGAGCTCGGCGCGCCCGGGCAGGACGTCCATGTCGTGCGGCGAGTCGGGCGTGCGTCTTCCAGAGCGACTGCGCCACACGATGCCGTCGAGCCACACGACGAGCGCGCTGTTCGTGAACGTGGTGTCCGGCTTCCGCGCGAACGGCACGACGTCGATGCGCGAGAAGCCCTCGGACGGATCCGGCGGCTCGAGGTCCCGTTCGTACCGGAACAGGACGCCCGGGCCGAACGCCCCGGGGTCGCCCTTCGCGGCCGCGCTCATCTCCTCGGGCCTGAGCAGGCGGCCGTGGCGCGCGAGCATGCGGTGGACTGCGTTGAGCTGGGCGTCCTCCAGGCGGGTTTTGAGCCAGACGCAGCGCACCGGCAGGCCGTGTGCCGCAGCCTTCGCCGCCACCGCGGCGCGGGACTTGCGCGTGACGTAGGTGTTGTCGAGGACGACCCGCCTCCGTCCCGAGGCGAGCAGTCGATCGAGCGACGGCAGCAGGGACGAAAGCCGGCCGCCGGCCTCGTCCCGGTTCAGGCGATCGCAGCCGGCAGCCACCAGCTCCTGCGCCAGCGTGCTCTTGCCGGCCGCCGGGAGGCCCATGATCAGGACGACCTCGCCCTCGCTCGCCGCAACTCCGGGTCTCCGAGCCGGGCCGTCGCGCAGGATGCGGCCCGCGGGGAAGCGCTCGTCGAGGTGCCTTCGATCCTCGTCGTCGAGCCGGATGCGGTGCGCGCGAGTCGAGGACGCCACCGATTCGAGGTGGGTCGCACCCGGGATCGGAACCACCCAGGGCGAGAGGTCTCGAAGCCAAGCGAGTGCGATCTCGAAGGGCGAAGCCGCGTGGCGTGCCGCCACCTCGACGAGCGTCGCGTCGCGACCCAGCTGGCGCCGCTTCTCGAGTCCGCCGAGCGGCCGATACGCGAGGAGCGGGATGCCCTCGGCCACGCAGAGCTTCGCGACGCCGTTCCAGAGTGCGTCGTCGTGAAGCACGCTGAGCTCGACCTGGACCGCGCCGATCGTCGCGTGCCGCAGCGCTTCCTCGAGCTGTCGCAGGTTGACGTTGCCGAGGCCGATGCGCTCGACGAGCCCGTCCCGCTGGAGCGCGGCCAGAGCGCGCACGCTCGTGGTGAGCGGCGTGCGCGGGTCGGGGGCGTGGAGCTGGTACAGGAAGAGGCTCTCGGCACCGAGGGCGCGCCGGCTGGCCTCGCAGGCGGCGATCAGCGAGCGCGCGCGGCCGTCCGGTACCCAGCGCCCGCCCGGGCGGGTCAGGCCTCCCTTGGTGGCGATGCGAATCCGTGTGCGGTCGCCGCCCCACGACGCGAGGGCGCGCGCGACGAGCCGCTCGTTGTGGCCGATCTCGCTCTCGTCGAGACAGTAGACGTCGGCCGTGTCGAGGAAGTCGACCCCGGCGTCGAAGGCCGCGTGCAGCACCGCGACGCCGGCCGACTCGTCGCGGAGTGGCTCGGTGGAGAGCCGCATGCAACCGAGGCCCGTCCAGCGGGCGGGTCGACAGGCCGCCCCAGCCGTCGTCATGTTGGGGTCAGGTCTTGAACTGAGGCGTCGTCGTGCGCTGATTCAAGACCTGACCCCTCAGTAGTAGATCGTGACGCGCCAGCTGCCGGAGTTGTCCTCGAGGTAGTCGTCGTTGACGCCCAGGCTCAGGCGGCCCGACTCGCGCATCCGGATCGGCCCCTTGTCGTTGCCGATGTAGAACGGGTCCGAGTTCCCGATGCGGCCGACGAGGGCGCCGCCGGGACGCCCGGGGATCGGACGGTTGGCGTTGTAGCGGTTGCCACCCTCGCCGCCCGGTCCGTCCTGGCGGTCGGGGCCCCAGCGCACGCGGCCCGTGGCGTCGAAGTAGACGAGCGCGCCCGAGCGGACGTCGACGCCGGTGTCGTTCCACTGCGTTTCGGCCTGGACGGTCGTGTACTTCTCGCGCAGACCCGACGGACGCCCGCCGAGTTGCTGGTCGTCGTCGTCGTCGTAGCGCGAGTCGTTCAGCTCGATGCGGGCGACGTCGTTGCGATGGAGGCGGCGGGTCGACCCGTTCGTTTCAGTGAACTCGATCGTGCTGCCGCGGACGCTGACCAGGTCTCCTTCGAGGCGACGCCCGGAGCGCAGCACCAGCGTGTCGGCGAGCGTGGTCGTGGCGAGGGCCGCTGTGGCAACGAACACTGCCAGGGCTCGGTTGGACAAGAGATCCCCTCCTATCGCCCCCATCGTGCGGGCGCCCCGCCCACCAGTCAAGCACCTCTGCGATGCGGCCCCGGCACACCGCGCCGCGCTGGCCCCTGCCACTACAATGCCCACCGGGCGGGCCGCGGCCTGTCGTCCGGGGCCTTCGGGCAGGGGTGACTATGCGACGGCTTGGGCGTCCTCTCTCGGCTGTGGTGGGCCTGGCAGTGACGGTCGCGCTGGCAGCGGCCCTCGCGACGTGCTCGCGCGCGAAGAGGCCGCGTGAGCGCGGCGAGCTGACGGACGTCGAAAAGACGGCGATCGCGGCCTTCACGAGCGGCACCGTCTCGCGCGAGAGCCCGGTGCGGGTGGCGTTCCACGAGGCGCTCGCTTCGCCGGACCAGATCCGCGCGCCGCTCGAGACGTCGCCCTTCCGCTTCGAACCGCGCATCAAGGGCACGGCGTTGTGGGCGGCTGCCGACCGCATCGAGTTCCGGCCCGCCGAGCGACTGCCCGACGGCGAGGCCTACGCCGCGAGCCTCGACCTCACCGCGCTCTTCCCGAAGGGGAAAGCGCCGCTCAAGCGCTTCGACTTCGTGTTCGGGACGATGCGCCAGTCGTTCGACGTGGCCGTCGAGGGGCTGCAGGCCGCCGACGCCAGCGACGTCAAGCGCCAGACGCTCACCGGCCGGCTGATCACGGCCGACGTGGAGGACGCGCCGGGGGTCGAGAAGGTGCTCAGGGCCTCGCACGCCGGGCGCGAGCTGGAGGTGGCGTGGGCGCACGACCCGGGTCGCCGCATCCACGCGTTCACGGTCGCCGGGATCGAGCGCGAGGAGGAGGCCTCGGCGCTCCGCCTGAGCTGGGACGGCAGCCCGATCGGCGTCTCGCACCAGGAAGCGCGCGAGGTC